>Ga0315297_10001459_pt1 | contig 14623 bp, 14 predicted proteins | sample YL17G15_0_MG_FD_203628 | JGI IMG/M metagenome (GOLD analysis project Ga0315297, IMG submission 203628) | Sediment microbial communities from Yellowstone Lake, YNP, Wyoming, USA - YL17G15_0 | ecosystem: Environmental > Aquatic > Freshwater > Lake > Sediment | place: USA: Wyoming | collected... | reverse complement strand
AAGAGCAGCTTCTCCTTTTTCACGCCCAGGTCGATGACGAACGTCCGCAGGCCGTAAAAGGCGTGGTAGACCCCCGCGACGATGAGGAGCGTGTCGGTCAGGGGATTGGTGTGAAGCACGAGAGCCCAGTCCGGCTTCTGCGCCTTGGTCATCAGGAAGAACGACGTCAGGAACTTGATGCCGAAAAGGACGATCAGAAGGAGGCCGCTGATGCGGTGAAAGACCCAGACAAACATGGTGCCTTCTCCTTGTCTTGGTTATCGCGGCTGAATCGCGACCGCGTGGCCATCAGGGTGGTTTTATAACACAGGAATCCGGCAAACACAAGAGGCGCGAACGCCGCCAGAATGGCCGGCAGAAGAGGTCATCGCGAGCGAAGCGCGGCGATCTCAAGATGCCCCGCCTCCCCCTGAGACCGCCACGGGCAAGGCCCTCGCGGCGGCTCCGCCGGCTATTTCCCGAGCCCGGCGGCGACCGCGAACGACCCGACGAGCGAAGGGGCGACGCCCAGGACGAGCAGGGCCAGGGCCGCGGCCGCCAGCACGAGGAGGGGGCTCGAGGACCGCTCGGCCGCGGCCGGGCCTTCGTCGAGGAAGACGGCCTTGCCGATCCGGAAGTAATAGAACAGCGAGATGACGGAGTTCAGCGCGCCGGCCAAGGCCAGGAGGGGCATGCCCTTCCCCACGGCCGCCGCGAACAGGAAGTACTTCCCCATGAACCCGGCCGTCGGCGGGATGCCGGTCAGGGACAGGAGGAGGACCAGGATGCTGGCCGCCGCCAGGGGCGAGCGCCGGACGAGCCCGGCCAGGTCGTCGACGTTCTCCCCGAAGGTGTCGCCCTTGCGGACGAGCTGGGCCAGGCCGAAGGCCGCGGCGTTCATGATGACGTAGACGATGACATAGAACTGGATGGCCCAGCGGGCCATCTCGCCCCAGGCGGCCAGGCCGATGGCGAGGTACCCGGCGTGGGCGATGGACGAATAGGCCATCAGGCGCTTGAGGTTCTTCTGGGCCAGGGCGGCGATGTTGCCCCAGAACATGGTCAGCACGGCGATGGACTGGAAGACGGGGGTCCAGTGGGCCTCGAACGGGCCGAACGGCCCGGCGATGAGCCGGACGGTGAGCGCGAAGACCGCGGCCTTGGGGGCCGTGGAGAGGAAGACGACGAGCGGGGTCGGCGCCCCTTCGTAGACGTCCGGGGCCCACATGTGGAACGGGACCATGGCCGCTTTGAAGAGGAGGCCGGCGAGGAACAGGACCATGGCGGCCATGGCCAGCGGGCTGTCGGCGCCTTTGAGGGCGGCCCCGATCGACGCGTACTGGGTCTCTCCGGTCAGCCCGAAGACTAGGGCCATGCCGAGGAGCATGACCCCCGAGCTCAGCGTGCCCAGGAAGAAATACTTGACCCCGGCCTCGGCCGAGCGCCGGTCCTTCTTGAAGATCCCGGCCAGGACGTAGGACGGGATGGCGAAGAGCTCGAACGCGACGTAGGTCGTGATGAGGTCGACCGAGGACACGGCGACCATCATCCCGACCACGGTCAGGGGCACCAGGTAATAGGCCTCGCCGGGCTCGGACCCCTCGACGTCGAAGAAGCGGAAGGCGAGGACCGTGGCCAGTGCGGCGGCGAGGAGGAAGCTCAGCTTGAAATAGAGGGCGAAGCCGTCGACGGCCAGGCTGCCCGAGTAAAGTTCGCCCGCGCTCCGGGGCGAAACGAGGACCAGGCCGGCCACGGCGAGATAGCCCGCGAGCGAGACCAAGCCGGCGGCGCGGCGCCCCCTCCGGGGGAGGAAGATGTGGGTGAAGAGCGCCGCCGCGGCCGCCCCCAGGAGGGCGACCTCCGGGACGAGGTATCTCAGCCCTGAGAGGACGGACGACTGCTCCATCAGCGGACCTCGGCCGGCGCCTCCGGGCGGGCCGGGAGGCCCCCCGGACGCGGGGAGGGCGCGGCGGCCGCCGGGAAGGCTTCGGGATTGACGATCCGGAGGATCTTCTCGACGGGCTTGTCGATGAGCGTCAGGAACGGCTTGGGGTAGACGCCGATCCAGAAGGCCAGGACGATGAGCGGGAGGAAGGTCGCGAACTCGCGGACCGAGAGGTCGCGGAGCGACTGATTGGCCGGGTTCTCCAGCCGGCCGAACATGACCCGCTGGTAGAGCCAGAGCATGTAGGCCGCGCCCAGGACGATGCCCGTGGCCGCGACCGCGGCCCAGATCCAGTTGGTGTTCCAGGTGCCCATGAGGATCATGAACTCGCCGACGAACCCGTTCAGCCCGGGCAGCCCGATGGACGACAGGGCCATGATCAGGAAGACGGCGGCGTAGACCGGCAGGCGCGACGCCAGCCCGCCGAACTCGGAGATCAAACGGGTGTGGCGCCGCTCATAGACGACGCCGACGATGAGGAACAGCGCCCCCGTCGAGATGCCGTGGTTGATCATCTGGAGGATGGCCCCCTTGACGGCGAGCGGCGAGAAGGTGAAGAGCCCGAGCATGACGAACCCCATGTGGGAGACCGAGGAGTAGGCGATGAGCTTCTTCATGTCCTTCTGCATCAGCGAGACGAGAGCCCCGTAGACGATCGAGATGAGGGCCAGGGCGACGATGAGCGGGACGAACCGGCGCGACGCCTCGGGGAACAGGGGCAGGGAGAAGCGCACGAACCCGTAAGTCCCCATCTTCAGGAGGACGCCGGCCAGGATGACCGAGCCGGCCGTCGGGGCCTCGACGTGGGCGTCCGGGAGCCAGGTGTGGAAGGGGAACATCGGGACCTTGATGGCGAAGCCGAGGAAGAAGGCCAGGAAGACCCAGGACTGGAGGACGAGCGGGAGGGGCGAGCCGGCGGCCAGCATGGCCGTCAGGTCGAAGGTGTGGTAATGGGAGTAGAGCATGAGGATGCCGACGAGCATGACGACGGAACCGAAGAGGGTGTAGAGGAAGAACTTGATGGCCGCGTAGAGCCTCCGTTCCCCGCCCCAGACGCCGATGAGGAAGTACATCGGCACCAGCATGACCTCCCAGAAGACGTAGAAGAGGACGAGGTCGAGCGAGACGAAGACGCCGATCATCCCGACCTCGAGGAGGAGCAGGAAGGCGTAGTATTCCTTGACCCGGTCGGCGATGGCCTTCCAGGAGCTGAGGGTGGCGACGAAGGTCAGGAGCGAGGTCAGCAGGATGAGCAGGAGCGAGATGCCGTCGATGCCCATGAGGTACTGGGCTCCCACGGCCCGGATCCAGTCGGCCCGCTCGACGAACTGCATCTCGCCCGAGGCCGCGTTGAAGCGGAGGAGCAGGGCCAGGGTGGCCAGGAATTCAAGGCCGGCTAAAATGTTGGCGGCGATGCGGATGGCCCCGGCGCGGCGGCCGGGGATGAAGAGCACGGCCAGGAGCCCGGCGAGAGGGAAGAAGGTGATGAACGTCAGAGCGGGGATGCCGAGAATGGTCATGATCTCCTCCTCAGAATACCGTCACCGCCAGAGTGACCAGGACGACGAGCCCGATGACGATGGCCAGGGCATAGTTGTAGACGTATCCGGTCTGGAGCTTCCTCAGGCCCCCGGAGAAGGCCCGGTGGGCCCGCCCGACCCCGTTCACGGCCCCGTCGACGACGCCCTCGTCGAACCGGATGGACATCGACGAGGAGCCGCGGACGAGGCGGGCCGCGCCGTCCACCAGCCCGTCGATGACACGGCCGTCGAACCAGGCCGAGAGCCGGCCCAGGAGGAGGGTCCCGCCCACGATCACCCGGTCGTAGATCTCGTCGACGTAATATTTACGGGACACCAACCGGTACAAGGCCTGGAAGCGCCCGGCGAGCCGCCGGGCGGGCAGGCCGTCCTTCTTGACGTAGACGACGTAGGCCGCCCAGATCCCGGCGATCCCCACGCCCGCCGAGAGGGCCATCAGGAGGACCTCCGTCCCGGGCGCCAGGGCGGCCTCGGCGGCCCCCGTGCTTGACCGGAGGAACCGGCCCAGCCAGTTCCCGCCGCCCAGGACGTGGGGCAGGCCGATGTAACCGCCGGCGGCGGCGAGGATGGCCAGGATCTGGAGCGGGACGGTCATGACCCGCGGCGACTCGTGGAGGTGATGCCGGGCCTCGGGCTCGATCCTCTCCCGGCCGTAGAAGGTCAGGAAGATCAGCCGGAACATGTAGAAGGCCGTCATCGCCGCCCCGACGAGGCCCAGGGCACACACGGTGTAATGACCTGAGGCGAAGGCCGCGGCCAGGATCTCGTCCTTGGAGAAGAAGCCGGATAGGCCGGGGACCCCCGCCATGGCCAGCGCACCCACCACGAAGACCAGGCGCGTCCGCGGCAGGTGGGGGGCCAGGCCGCCCATCTTCCTCATGTCCTGCTCGCCCGATAGGGCGTGGATGACGCTCCCGGCGGCGAGGAAGAGGAGGCTCTTGAAGAAGGCGTGGGTCACGAGGTGGAAGATGCCCGCGGCGTAGGCCCCGACGCCGAGGCCGACGAACATGTAGCCGATCTGGGAGATCGTGGAATAGGCGAGGACCCGCTTGATGTCGTTCTGGACGAGGGCCATGGTCGCGGCGTAGACGGCCGTGAGCGCCCCGACCAGGCCCACGACCGTCAGGGCCGTTTCCGAGAAGGAGAACAGGACGTGCATCCGGGCGACCATGTAGACGCCGGCCGTGACCATGGTCGCGGCGTGGATCAGGGCGGAGACGGGGGTCGGCCCTTCCATGGCGTCCGGGAGCCAGGTGTAGAGCGGGATCTGGGCGGACTTCCCAGTCGCCCCGAGGAAAAGGAGCAGGGCCGCGGCCGTGGCCGTCCCCTGCCCGACGAGGCCGCCGGCTACGCCCTCGGAGATCCGGGCGATGTCGACCGTCCCCAGGGCCGAGACGAGGAGCCCGATGCCCAGGATGAAGCCGAGGTCGCCGACCCGGTTCGTCAGGAAGGCCTTCTTGCCGGCGCTGGCCGCCGAGTCCTTCGAGAACCAGAATCCGATGAGGAGGTAGGAGCACAGCCCGACGCCCTCCCAGCCGATGAACATGACGGCCAGGTTGGCCCCGAGGACGAGGAGGAGCATGGCGAAGGTGAAGAGGTTCAGGTAGGCGAAGAACCGGGCGTAGCTCCGGTCGTGGCTCATGTAGCCGATGGAGTAGATGTGGATGAGGAGGCCGACGCCGGTGACGACCAGGGTCATGACGGCGGCCAGGGAGTCGTAGCGGAAGGCGAATTCGACGGCGAAGGCCTCCGGCCGGCCGCCCAGCGTCCGGACCAGGCTCGCCGGGACCCAGGTGAAGAACGTCCGGACGAGGACCGGGTCGTCCAGCCGGAGGAGGCGGACGAAGCTCGCCACCGAGGCCAGGAAGCTCAGCCCGGCCATGCCCACGGCCACGGAGTGGACGGCCCGTTTCGAGAAATACCGGGCGCCGAAGAGCCCGTTCGCGAGGACGCCGAGGAGCGGGAAGAGGGGGATCCAGGCGAACATCATGTCATCCCTTGAGCTCGTTGAGCTCGCCCGCGTCGTAGGTTTTCTTCTGCCGGAAATAGGACAGGACCAGGGCGAAGCCCACGGCCGCCTCGGAGACGGCCATGACGATGACGAAGATGGCGAAGATCGAGCCCCGCGGGGAGTTCATGAAGCGGCCGAGGCCGACCAGGAGGACGTTGGCCCCGTTGAGGAGGAGCTCGAGCGACATCAGCATGATGACCAGGTTCTTGCGGAACAGGACGCCGAAGAGGCCGATGAAGAACAGGAGCAGGCCGAGAGCGAAGACGGCGTTAACGGGGATCATGGAGGACCTTCCTGCGGGCGATGACGATGGCGCCGATGAGGACGGCCAGGAGGAGGACCGAGGCGACCTCGAACGGCACGAGGTAGGTCGAGAGCAGCATCTCGGCCAGCGAGACGAGGTCGGTGCCCTTGCCCCGGCCCGCGGCCAGGGCCGAGCGGTTCCGGAAGACGACGACGGCGAGCTGGGCCAGGAGGAGCGCGGGGGCCGCGACGATGAACAGCTTGGGGAAGAGCTTGCGGCGCTCCGGCACGATCTCCTTGAGGTTGACGATGATGATGACGAAGACGTAGAGGACGACGATGCCGCCGCCGTACACCAGGATCTGGATGGCCCCCAGGTATTCCGCCTCCAGGCAGAAGAAGACGCCGGCGACGGAGAGGACGGTGAAGGCCAGGTAGAGGACGCTGTGCATGGCGTTCTTCTGGAGGATGACGAGGACGGCCGAGACGACGGCCAGGACGCCGAAGAGGACGAAGAGGATGAATGTCATCATGGCCGGCAGCCTCCGCACAGGTACTCCTGGAGGGCCTCGCCCTCCAAATACATCTCCGGAAGGTGGACGAGGAGGGGCCCCTTTCCGATGAGGGACATCCGGAACTCGGGCGAGAAACGGATGGCGCTCGTCGGGCAGACCTCGACGCACAGGGCGCAGAAGGCGCAGCGGTCGAGCTTCCAGTCGAACTTCGTCGGCCGCATGACCCTGCTCCCCTCGGGCCGCGGGCCCTCGGGGCGGGCGCCCTCGATGTCGAAACAGTTGCACGGGCAGGCCCGCTGGCAGGCCTTGCAGGCGATGCAGAGCGGCTCGCCCCGGTCGTCGCGGAAGAGCCGGAGCGTGCCCTTGAACCGCGGCGGGACGGGCTTGACCTTCTCCGGGTACGGGATGGTCACTTTCTTCGAGAAATAGTGCCGGAGCGTGATAAGCAGGCCCTGGAGGATGTCCAGGAGGAAGAGCTTCCGGAAGTACTCTTGCGGCGTCTTCACAGCAGGTACCAGCCCAGGGCGACGATGACGAAATTCAGGACGGCCAGAGGGATGAGCCATTTCCAGACCAGCCGGATCAGGGCGTCGAACCGGTAGCGGGGGAGCGTGCCCCGGATCCATATATAAAGGTAAAGGAAGAACATGATCTTGGCCAGGTACCAGAGGAAGCCCGGGACGCGGCCGAGGAAGGCCAGGGCCTTGACGTTCGGGAAGGGGGGCAGCCATCCGCCGAAGAACAGGATGACGACGAGGGACGAGACGAGGACCATGTGGGCGTACTCGGCGATGTAGAAGAAGGCGAACTTCATGCCCGAGTACTCGGTATGGTAGCCCGCGACGAGCTCGGACTCCGCCTCCGGCAGGTCGAACGGGGCGCGGTTGGTCTCGGCGATCCCCGAGATCCAGAAGACGACGAAGGAGACCGGCAGGAGGAAGCCGAACCAGACCTTGGCGTCCCGCTGGTTGTTGACGATGGCCACGAGGTCCATGGACCGGCTGAAGAACACGACCGTCAGGGCCGTCAAGCCGATGGGGATCTCGTAGGACAGGATCTGGACGACGGAGCGCAGGGCCCCCATCAGCGGGTACTTCGAATTCGAGGCCCAGCCGCCGAAGATGATGCCGAAGACGCCGATGGAGGAGAGGCCCAGGACGAGGAGGAGGGCGACGGGGCTCGTGGCGACCCGGAGGTCCAGGGTGTAGCTCCCGATCATGAAGGACTCCCCGAGCGGGAGGAAGCAGAACGCGAGCAGGGAGGAGGCCATGACCAGCACCGGGGAGAGGTTGAAGAGGAAGGCGTCGGCCTGCCTCGGGACGATGTCCTCCTTGAAGAACAGCTTCATGGCGTCGGCGACGGGCTGGAGGAGGCCCTGGAAGCCGACCCGGTTGGGCCCCAGCCGGCCCTGGATGAAGGCCACGACCCGCCGCTCCATCCAGATCATGATGATGACCATGACCATGGGGTAGAGGATGACGGCGACGATCTTGAGGACCGGGATGAGAAGCTCGAAGAGGAGGGTCCGGCCGGTCACTTGTCGATCTCCCCGAGGACGATGTCCAGGGACCCCAGGATCCCGACGACGTCCGAGAACAGGTTCCCCTTGCACATCCGCTCCAGGCACTGGAGGTTGATGAAGGAGGGCGATTTCATCTTGACCCGCTCGGGCTTGTCCGTCCCGTTCGAGCGGACATAGAAGCCGAGCTCGCCCTTGGGCGCCTCGATGGTGTGGAAGACCTCGCCGGGCGGGATCTTCAGGATGCGCGGGACCTTGGCCTGGAACTCGCCCTCCGGCAGGCCGTCCAGGGCCTGGCGGATGATCTGGGCGCTCTGCCGCATCTCCCGCATCCGGACGAGGTAGCGGTCGTACACGTCGCCGCCGGCGAGGACGGGGACGTCGAAGGAGAAATCCTCATAGGAGGAATAGGGGATCTCCTTGCGGATGTCCCAGGGGACGCCCGTGGCCCGGAGGGGCGGCCCGGTCAGGCCGTAATCCATCGCGTCGGCCGCCGAGATGACGCCGACGCCCCGGGTCCGGTGGAGCCAGATCCTGTTGTCGTCGAGGAGGTTCTCGATGTCGGCGATCCTCTTCGGCAGGCCGTCCAGGACCCGCCGGATCATCCCCGCGACCCCGGCGTCCATGTCGAAGGGGACGCCGCCGATGCGGATGCCGTGGACGGTCAGCCGCCCCCCGCAGTAGGTCTCGAAGACGTCGAGGATATCCTCGCGGTCCTCGAAGCTGTAGAGCAGGACGGTCATGGCCCCGATGTCGTTGGCCATGAAGCCCACCCAGGCCAGGTGGGAGGCCAGCCGCTGGAGCTCGGCCAGGATGACCCGGATGTAGCGGGCCCGCTTGGGGACCTCGAGGCCCATGAGCTTCTCGACCGCCAGGACGTAGCCCAGGTTGTTGGAGACCGCGGCCAAGTAGTCCAGGCGGTCCGTGAGCGGCACGATCTGGGGATAGGTCAGGCTCTCCCAGAGCTTCTCCATGCCGCGGTGGAGGTAGCCGAGGACGGGCTCGACGGCCCGGACGACCTCGTTGTCGACGGTGAGCTTGAGGCGCAGGACGCCGTGCGTCGAGGGGTGCTGGGGCCCCATGTTGAGCTCGATCTCTTGGAACGCCACGTCCTTCACCCTTCCAGGGGGAAATCCTTGCGCAGGGGATGGCCCGTGAATTCCTCGGGGAGGTAGACCCGGCGGAGGTCGGGATGGCCGCGGAAGACGATCCCGAACATGTCGAAGATCTCGCGCTCGGCCCAGCCGGCCGACTTGAAGAGGGGGACGATGGAGGGGACGGCCTCGCCCTCGTCGATGTCGATGACCAGGCGGACGCGGAGGCGGCCCGGGAAGCGGTAGAGCTGGTAGAGGATCGAGAACCGCTTCCGGCCCTCGCCCGGGGCGGGGTGACGGTCGAGCCCGATCATGTCGTTGAGGGCGTTGAAGCCCCGGACGATCTTCAGGAACTCGACGGCCGCGGGAAGTTCCGAGGCCCTGACGCGGACCGCAAGCTCCCCCTTTTCGAAGGCCACGGCCCCGACCGGATCCCCGAACCGCTCCCGGAGAGCTTCGGCGACCTGGAGGAGATCCGGCCGGTCAGTCAGTTCTTCGGGCATCGGGGTGCAGGATCTCCTTCGTGGGATGGGAGCCGGCGATCTTCTTCTGGAGGATCATCAGCCCGTGGAGCAGGCCCTGGGGGGTCGGCGGGCAGCCGGCGATGTAGACGTCCACGGGGATGATCTTGTCCACGCCCTGCAGGACGGAGTACGTCGGGAACGGGCCGCCGGAGACGGCGCAGTTGCCCATGGCCACGACCCATTTGGGATCGGCCATCTGCTCCCAGAGCCGCCGGATGATGGGGGCCATCTTGTTGGTCACCGTCCCGGCGACGATGAACAGGTCGGCCTGCCGCGGCGAGGCCCGGAAGAGCTCCATGCCGAAGCGGGAGATGTCGTAGCGGGCGGCGGCGGTGGCGATCATCTCGATGGCGCAGCAGGCCAGCCCGGACCCGAACGGCCAGAGGGAGTTCTTCTGGGCCCAGGTGATGGCCGAGTCCAGCCGGGTCAGGAGAAAGGGGTGTCTCTCGGCGGCGTCAGTCAAGGCTCCTCCTGAAATCCAGGGCTTCCGCCTTCCAGGCGTAGGCGTACCCCAGGCCGAGGATGGCGAGGAAGATGATGACCTCGACGAGGCCGTAGATCTTCAGCCGGTCGTGGACGACGGCCCAGGGGAAGAGGAGGAAGGTCTCGGCCTCGAAGACGATGAAGACGAGCGTCAGCAGGTAGAAGCGGATGGAGTACGATTCGCGGGCGGTCGGGGTGGCGGGGTCGACGCCGCACTCGTAGGGAGTGCGCTTGTCGCCGTAGTCGTTCCGGCGGTAGCGGATGAACGAGATGGCGGCGAGGAGCCCGAACGAAAAGACGGTGGCGATGACGAAAAAGAGGAAGAAATACCAGTAGTTCTTCATCGGCCCGCAGGTCCTCCGGGTCCGGCGCTCGTTTCAGGGGATTCCATGGGCGGTGGGTATTTTATCCGAACTCGGGCCGAATGCCAAACATCGACGCCCTTGCGAAACCTCGCCTGTTTCGATATGATTGACCGGCTTTCCCAGAAAAGAGGTTGAGACATGAACCCCGAAGACATCGCCAGCCCCGAACTCCCGGGGGAAGCGTCCGGCCCCGGGACGGAGGACGCCAAGGAGATACTCAAGAAAAGGAAGAGGAAGAAGAAGCTTGTCACCGGTCTGGCCGTGTTCGGCCTCCTCCTCGTCCTGTTCGTGACATCCGTCCAGCTGACCTCGACCTCGCGGTTCTGCGCGGTCTGCCACTACATGAAGACATTCTACGAGAGTTGGAAAACCTCGTCCCACAGCTCCGTCGAGTGCAACACCTGCCACTACCCGCCGGGCCTGAGGTCGAAGCTCCGGGCCAAGATGGAGGGCCTGGTCCAGGTGGCCCGCTACTGGTCGAAGCTCTACGTGAAGTCGAAGCCCTGGGCCGAGATCCCCGACGAGAGCTGCCTCCGTCCCGGCTGCCACGACAAGCGGCTCCTCGAGGGCCAGGTCAAGTTCAAGTCCGTCGCCTTCGACCACAAGGTCCACTTCTCCGACCTCAAGCGGGGCAAGACGCTGCGCTGCACGACCTGCCACTCCCAGATCGTCCAGGGCGAGCACATCACCGTGACCGAGAGCTCCTGCTTCATCTGCCATTTCAAGAAGAGCGACGTCAATCCCGACGCGGCCAAGTGCTCCTACTGCCACAGGCCGGAGGCGCTGACCGCCGCGGCGGCGCGGTTCAACCACGCCGTGGTCTTCCAGAAGGATTTCAGCTGCGACAAGTGCCACAACCAGGTCGTCGTGGGCGACGGCGCGGTGCCGCGGGAGAACTGTTACAAGTGCCACTTCGAGCGGGAGCGGCTGGAGAAGTACGGCGAGACGGACCTCATCCATTCGACCCACATCACCGCCAACAAGATCGAGTGCACCCAGTGCCACCTGGCCATCCAGCACAAGATCATCAAGGACATCGAGACCATCGCCGACTGCCGGACCTGCCACACCGGCTCCCACCAGGCCCAGAGGATCCTCTACACGGGAGAGGGCGGCAAGGGCGTCGCCCACGCCATGCCAAACGTCATGCTCCAGAAGGGCCTGAGCTGCAAGGGCTGCCACATCTTCCACGAGGAGAGGGGCCAGCTCGTCAAGAGCGACACGCTCCGGGCCCGCGGCGAATCGTGCGAGTCCTGCCACGGCCGGGGCTTCTCCCGCCTCCAGAGGGACTGGACCCAGGCGGCCGCGGCCAAGCTCCAGAGCCTGAGGGCGATCTACGAGCGGGCCGGCCGGGACATCCGGGGCTCGCGCCACGCCAAGGCCGCGGAAGCCCGGGCCCTGCTCGACGAGGCGGCCTTCAACATGGACATCGTCGAACGCGGCAAGAGCGTCCACAACATCACCTACTCGCAGGCGCTCATGGCCGCGGCCTGGGGTCAGATCAACGACGCCCTCCGGCTGGTCGGCTCCCCCTACACGCCGGAAAAGATCGTCCTCGAGACGGGGACGGGCGGGAACCTCTGCCTGAACTGCCACTCGGGGATCGAGGAGATCTCCGGGAGCGTCTTCGACCTCCGCTTCCCCCACCGGAGCCACCTCATGGCGCAGAAGCTCTCCTGCTCCACCTGCCATTCGAACGCCCGGACCCACGGCGAGTTCGTGGCCACGAAAAAGACCTGCGCCGGCTGCCACCACCAGGACCCGAAGAAGGACTGCGGCTCCTGCCACACGATGCAGGCGACCCTGACGGAAGGGGGGACCCTCGACGGCGTCGCCGTCCCCAAGGACATGATGGCCGAGGCCGGCGTCGACTGCGCCGGCTGCCACGTGGACGCGAAGAAAGCGGTCGTCCGGCCCGACGGCGGAACGTGCGTCCAGTGCCACGGGAAGGAGGAGTACCGGAAGACCTTCGCCGACTGGCAGGCCTCGGTCAAGAACCTGACGGCCGACCTCCAGGCGGGCCTGCGCGAAGCCCGGAAGTCGGCCCTGTCCGACGAACAGAAGAAACAGGTCCAGGCGACAGAGGATTTCCTGAAGAAGATGACGCAGAACGGCGGCTGGGGCGCCCACAACTACATTTTCGCCGAAGACTACTTGACAAGGACCCTGAAAACCATTAAATCTCTTGTCGCCAACAGGACCCCGTGAAGAGAAGGGATTTCGTCAATTATTTCCTGGGCGGCTCCCTGTTCGCCACCGTGGCCGCGTTCCTCTATCCCGTCATCCGCTACGTCCTGCCGCCGCCGCAGGCCGAGGCCGTCCAGAAGAGGATGGCGGCGGCCAAGGTCGGCGACCTCCCGCCCAACTCCTCCAAGATCTTCAAGTTCGGCATCAGCCCGGCCGTCCTTGTCAACACGGCCGAGGGCCAGCTCCTGGCCCTGTCCGCCGTCTGCACCCACCTGACCTGCACGGTCCGCTACGAAGGCGATTCGAGCACGCTCTTCTGCCCCTGTCACAACGGCCGCTTCGACCTGGCCGGGAACGTCATTTCGGGACCGCCTCCGGCCCCGCTCGAGACCTTCCAGGTTGAGGTCGTCGGCGAGGACATCTTCGTGTCCAAAAAGGCCTAGGAACGATGAATAAGACGATCCGATCGGTGTGGACCTTCCTTGACGAGAGGTTCCAGCTCCAGTCCCTGGTGGGCTTTGCCAAGAAGAAGACCGTGCCCGAGCACGAGCATTCCTTCTGGTATTTCTTCGGGGGCATCTGCCTCTTCCTGACCGCCCTCCAGATCGTCACGGGCCTCATGCTCCTCCTCTATTACGTCCCGACCGTGGACGGCGCCCACGAGAGCGTCCAGTTCATCATGAGCCAGGTCAAGTTCGGCTGGCTCTTCCGCTCGGTCCACAGCTGGTCGGCCAATATCCTCGTCGGCATCCTGTTCGTCCACATGTTCTCCACGTTCTTTATGAAGGCCTACCGGCCGCCGCGGGAGCTGACCTGGGTCACGGGCTTTTTCCTGTTCGTCCTCTTCCTGGCCATCGGCTTCAGCGGCTACCTACTCCCCTGGAACGAGCTCTCGTATTTCGCGACCCGGGTCGGCACGGACATCGCCGGCAGCCTGCCGTTCGTGGGGAAGACGCTCAAGACGTTCGTCCTCGGCGGGCCGACCGTCGGGCAGGCGACCCTGACCCGATTCTTCTGGCTCCACGTCGCCGTCCTGCCGATGGCCGCCCTGGCCGTCGTCGCGGTCCACGTCTTCCTCATCCAGCTCCAGGGCATGAGCGTGCCCCTCGTCCTCAAGGACAAGCCGGCGAAGGAGATCCCGTTCTTTCCCGATTTCATCTACAAGGACGTCCTCGGCTGGACGCTCATCCTCATCCTCATCGGCGTCCTCTGCGTCTTCCTGCCCTGGGAGATCGGGAAAAAGGCCGACCCCCTGGCCGCGACCCCGCTCGGCATCAAGCCCGAGTGGTACTTCACCTTCATGTTCACGACCCTCAAGCTCATCCCGTCCCACATCCTGTCCATCGAGGGCGAGAAGCTGGCCATCCTGGGCTTCATGCTCGGCGGCGCCTTCTGGCTCCTCGTGCCGTTCCTCGACCGGCGGGCCGCCCTGGGGAAACCCAGCCGGGCCTTCACCGTGATCGGCGGCGTCATCCTTCTCTATATCGTGGTCATGACGACCCTGACCTACACCCTCAAGGGATTGTGAAGCCATGGCTGACACGAAAATGACGGCGAAATGGAAGATCGCGGCCGCGCTGGCCTTTTGCCTGCCCCTCCTCGGCGGCACGCTCCTGGCCCAGAAGAACAGCTGCCTCGATTGCCACGCCAAGCTCCAGGATGAGCTCAAAGCCCCGGCCGACGCCTTCAAGATGGACGTCCACCAGCAGTTCGGGCTCGGCTGCGCGGACTGCCACGGCGGCAACCCCGCCCAGGACGACGAGGACAAGGCCAAGGACAAGACGTTCCGCGGCGCCCCGAAGCGGGCCCAGGTCCCGGAGTTCTGCGCCCGCTGCCATGCCGACTCCGCCTATATCAAGACCTTCAACCCCCGCCTGAGGGTCGACCAGCTCGAGCTCTACCGCACCAGCCGCCACGGCCAGCTGCTCAAGAAGGGGGACACCAAGGTCGCGGTCTGCACGGACTGCCACGGCGTCCACGGCATCCAGACGGCCAAGCACCCCAAGTCCCTGACCTTCCCCTGGAACATCCCCCAGACCTGCGGCCGCTGCCACGCGGACGCGGGCCTGATGAAGGACTACAAGATCCCGACCGACCAGCTCTCGCAGTACAAGGAGAGCGTCCACGCCCAGGCCCTGCTCGAGAAGAAGGACATGTCCGCCCCGGCCTGCAACAGCTGCCACGGCAACCACGGCGCGGCCCCGCCCGAGGTCAAGT
>Ga0315297_10001458_pt1 | contig 14630 bp, 7 predicted proteins | sample YL17G15_0_MG_FD_203628 | JGI IMG/M metagenome (GOLD analysis project Ga0315297, IMG submission 203628) | Sediment microbial communities from Yellowstone Lake, YNP, Wyoming, USA - YL17G15_0 | ecosystem: Environmental > Aquatic > Freshwater > Lake > Sediment | place: USA: Wyoming | collected... | reverse complement strand
CAAAAGCCTGTTCGACCCGCCGGTGTTCTATCCAATTCGTGGGACGCTGACCTACGGTGATGTGCTGCTGAGTTACGCGCTGCCCTACGCCGCTGTCCGTGCCCTGGGTGCGTCGCCCGAGAGTGCCTACCAGGCATGGCTGATCTTCACCACCGTTGTCAATGTGGTCGCTGCGAGCCTGTTCTTCCACCGCGTCGTCCGTGCTCCCCCGATTGCCGCGACGGTGGGCACCCTCCTCTTCTGCGTTGTGGGTCCCCGCCTGCACCAGTTTGATCATCCTCAGCTCTATCCGCAGGTCTTCCTCCTGCTAGTTGCCGCGAGTGTTGTCCGAATCCTGGGCGATGGCGCACGGCCTGACGCTCAGCGGTTCACGATCTGGCCAGCAGTCCTGGCGGTTGCCTTGGCGCTCCAAGCCTGGGGTGGCTTCTACCTTTTGTTCTTCACCTTGCTTGCGTTGTTTCTGGGGATCGTTGCCGGGATGGCAACGCGTGTAGGCCGCGCAATGATCTCGGGGACAATCCGCCGTTGCTGGCCTTCCTTGGTCACGGCTGGAGCGCTTTTTGTCGTGCTTGTCGCACCTCTTGCGCTTCGCTACCGTGAGGCGCTGGTGCAGGTTGGCGGGCGCTCCTATGCGGGAATTGTGTACCTCCTGCCGCGGCCGCAGAGTTGGTTCTATCCGGGCGCGTCGTGGCTGTGGGGCTGGACGACGGAGTTCCCGATCTTTCGTGAGTTGCCGAGCGGCGAACACGTGATGGGTTTCGGAGTGCTAACGATTCTCATCGGCCTGGCGGGATTGTGGCTCAAGCGACAAGAGCCAATCGCGCAATGGTTGGTCATCATGGTCGGTCTGATCGTGATTCTCAGCACGGTCGTAGCAGGTCACTCCCTCTGGAGGTTGATGCATCTGGTCGTGCCCGGTGCCAATGCCATCCGGGCCGTCGCCAGAATCTGGCTGGTCTGCGTTGTCCCACTGGCTCTCGCCGTCGCGGCGGTCATCGGCCGTCTGGAACGCCGAGGCTATGCAGTTGCTGCTGTGCTTCTCGGAGCGTTGTGCGTGGGCGAGCAACTCTACCCCAAGGGTGGCTACGACAAGGTTCAGGTTCGGGCCGAAGTGGAGAGGATCACGCATGCAATCCCGCCTACGGCGCGGACGTTCTTTGTTTCCGTGTCGCATGCTGAATGGGAGTTCCGGCCCCACTATGACGCCATGTGGGCGGCACTGGAGGCTGGCCTGCCAACGATCAACGGGGGTCTGCCCAACTACCCGCGCGGATATGATCTGATCACTGTGGCGCAGGTGGACCTCGAGCTCGCGGAGGACGAGCGCCGCCTACGAACTTGGTGCGAGAAGAACGGATTGAGCCCGGCGGAAGTCGCCTGGGTGCATGATGAAAAGTTGCGCCCGATCAAGCCGGGACCGGACACTGGGCCGTAAGGTTCACTGGTTTGGCGCCTGACGGTGCCCTGACGTTCGCGTCGGCCATGCACCCCCGAGGTGGCCCGGGGCTGGTGGTTGACTCGATGGCTCTGGGGTTTTGTGGAGCGTGGCCGAAAGTGACGCGGCCCCGGGTGTCGCTGCGGCGTGGTCAGGTGTTCTGCCGGCGACTGGCTCGTTTGTCATGCTCCCTGGCGATGTGACGGAGGCGACCGAAGCCATGGCGTGTTTCGAATCTCGAAGAGGTCAGCCACCACGAGAATCCTGAACCGTTTGCGCCTGATGTGGCCGCGGGCCGATCGCTGGTCGGGGCTCGTGGCGCTCGCGATCACGGGGGGCGTTCTCGTTCGGTTCTTCTACGCCTATCCGCCGCACGTGTTCCCCGTGGATTCGGACGCAATCCTTACCGGGTGGAGGGCGCTGTCACTGCTGCAGGGGAAGCTGGTGACCTTCTATTCGAGCATGCGTCTGGGCGCGCTGGAATGTTACGTGGACGCTGCTCTGTTCGCCGTGTTCGGGGTCAGTCGCGGAATCTTGGGCGTCGCACCCTTCCTGTGGGGCAGCCTCCAAATATGTGTGTTCTTCCTTCTCGCCCGGCGGATTTTTTCCCGCCCTACGGCGGCGCTGTCGACCGTTTTCATGGCGTTTCCTAGCTCACTCTATCTCCTTTGGGCATATCTGCCGATTGGGTATGGGCTGATCATGTTGCTGGGCACTTCGACGTTGTGGCTGGCGGCCGTTGCCTCGGACGAAAGCCCGCGCAAGTGCGCTGGTTTTGTCCTCGGGTTGACAGCAGGGCTTGCGCTCTGGACTTCGCTGCAGACGCTCGCGTTCATTGTGCCCGCCGCTGTTTTCGCGTCGTTACGTCTGCGGTCACCAAGGCGATGGGCTGACTTGGCTCGGGTGGCAATACCTGGCCTCCTCATCGGTGCGCTGCCGTGGCTGGTCGCCAACATCCGTTACCCGTTGGGCTCCTTCCAGGACCCAATCATTCGCAGCCCGGTCGCTACCCTTGGAGCCGCCGCTGCCAACCTTGAGAAAGCTGCGGTTCAGATCATCCCGGATCTCATAGCTCAGCGAACTGACGAACTGCCGCGACTCTCGGTGGCCGTGGGAGCTGCGCTGAAGGCACCTGTGCGGGTTCTGCACGTCCTTGCGCTCGTCTGGGTGCTGGGCGTCTTTTTGGCTGGCGGCCGCCGTCCACGGAGGATGGAGGGAATCGAGGGGTTTGGTGTCGAGGCGGGCGTCTTGGTGGTCGGGGTTGCCGGGGTCTCGCTCCTGCAATTTTGCGCCGTTGCGCCGGCGTTGCATGGTTCCACGCACCGGTATCTGTTGCCGCTGTACCTGGCGGTGCCTTTCATGCTCGGGGTTTTCGTCGATTCGGTGCGGAGGCGTAGGGCCATACTTGCGTCCGTCGTGGTGGGAATCCTCGTGCTCTTCAACGTGACGAGCTACCTGTGGCCGTTCTCGAGCGTGCGGCCTGCGTTTCGGCAGCTCGCAATTGACCAGCGGACCATGATTCGATCTCTCGAACAGGCGGGTGTGTCGGTAGTAACTGGTGACTACTGGGACGTCAACGCGCTCAACTTCGTGGCCCATGGGAGCCTCGCTGCCCTGCCGGTTCCCGCGCCGGGGATCCCCAACGTACCGGCCCTCCCCGTAGGCGCTTTTCGCGTTGCCCTTGTTACTCGTGATCGAGCCCGGCTGAACCGCTGGCTTGCACCTTGCGACCTCCCGGGAGACGTCCGCAGCTCCTCTCCGAGTTACTGGGTGTTCATACCAAAAGTGGAACCGCGAACCCACGGTGAGGCATTGGCAATCCTAGAGCGGCTGCGCAGTCTCGTGAAGCCTTAGACGTATTTCTCAACCAGTCGCACGGGGGCCGATGGCGCAACCGGGCGGCATCGTGGGCCGGGTTGCGTCACGACCGAGGGTCCTTGACCCCGGTCATCCGTCTCGTGAAAGGCCCGACGGTGTAGCCTTAGATGCGAAGACGGGCCCCGCGAGGAACCGCGAGGTCACCGACCCACACGCTGTGCTCGAGGTACGCGGGACCAGCACGCATTGCAGGATCGCGTACAACTCGCAGCCGAGTGCTTACCGGTGCGAGGAAGCGTCCCGAGCTTGCACGTTGGGTTCCCCTGCTTTTGAGGCGGTTCGTTTTCTGTCAAACCCGTGCGAGATGGCGATCTCGTCGAGCCTCGCTCGGATCCGCGCAACGGATCGGCTTAGCGAGAGTTCATCACGCACAAACACCGCTGCCGTTCTGCCAATCTCGGAGGCTTCGTCCCGGTGCTCAAACACGTGACGCATCAGGGACGACAGGTGCTCGGGGTCCGGATCGGCCCAGGAGAAGCCGGCGTAATAGCGACTGTCCTGCGGGGCGGGGACCAGGCTTCGGATCCTGAGCGGATAGCCGACGCGATCAGAGAAGTACTCGGTGTGGGCACCCCAGTCGGTGGCGATAGCAGGGAGACCGCACGCCATCGCCTCGGTGAGCGGGAGGTCCCACCCCTCGCCGTGGCCTGGCGAGATGTAGCAGTCCGCAGACCGGTAGAACATCGGCAGCTGGTGATAGGGAATATCTCGATTCAGAAGCAGGCGAATCCGACCACCCCGAGGGTTCAACTGCAGGGCCTTCACCTCCTCCGCGATCCGCAGGGCCTGATCGTAGTTTGTCACCTTACAGAGCAACACCACGCCCTCAAGCCGCGAGAAGGTCTCGTTGAACACCTGCAGCAGCATCTGTGGCGCCTTGCGCATGTTCCATTCGAAGATGGTCAGGAAAACGAAGTCCCCAGTTGGGTTGCGGAACGCCGTCGCGCCTGGGTGGAAGTAGTCGGTATCGACACCGAGGGGCATCACATGCACGGGGCGCTTCAGTCCGGACTGAAGGAAAGTATTCCGGTTGAACGCCGACGGGACCCAGATCTCGTCGAGGTCGTTCGCTTTGCGGACCCACTCGTCGGGGAAACCGTCAACCTCCAGCATCGTGAATCCAACGCGGTAGTCGCCCACGCTGCGGTCGAAAACGTTCCCAAGGCCATACACAACCGAAATGCACGGCTTCTTCGGTTTCCTCGCCGCAAGGACGTTCAGGTAGTAGTCACCGAGGTCCGGGGGCTCCGGGAGGCCCCACACCGTGAGGTCGGCGTAGACGTACGAGTAGCTCATCCGTGCCCCGCCCTCGTCCAAGGCCCGCAGGAGCGCCCGCCCACTCGTGGCGTAGCCCATCGTGAAACCGAGCACGGATTGCCAGTGGACGTCGTAGCGATAGGCCTCCTCGAGCTTCGCCTGCCAGAGGTGCCGAAACTTTGCCCGGCTCTTCTCGAAGAACTGGACCCGAAGGTCGCCCTCGCCCTCGGTGGACCCGTGGTGGTGGTGAAGGACGGTCACCGACCCGCAGCACACCGTCCGGAACCCAGCCTCCCGCGCGCGCAGGCAGTAGTCGGTGTCCTCGAAGTACGAGTTGTATTCCTCCGACAACGGGCCGACCGCCTCGATTGCCTCCCTTCGGAGGTAGGCACAGGCGAACATGATGCCCTGCACCTCTCGGTCTGAGGTGAATTGAGCGACATCCATCTCGAAAGTGCCCGTGCCCTGGCCCCAGCAGGTGTCCGGGAGGATGAACGTGCCTGCGTTGGCGAGCGCGCCCCAGGGCGTGCGGAGCCTGCAACCCACAATGCCGACGTCGGGGGCGCTGTGCGCGGTTTCCTGCATTCTCTCAAGCCAGGCAGATTCCAAGACCTCCGTGTCGTTGTTGAGCAGCAGGACGTCGCTCTTCGGGTCTGCCGCGGCGAGGCCAAGGTTGTTGCCGCGGACGAAACCCGAGTTCGTCTCGCTGCGGATCGTTCGAACCCAGGGGAGCTCCCGTAGGGCGTCAGGGGTCTCGTCGCTGCTTCCGTTGTCCACCGCAATGACCTCAACCTCTGCAAGGTCGGTGTGGCGGCGGATCGACTCCAGACAGCGCGAGGTCAGGTCCCACCGGTTCCAGCACAAGACGACGATGCTGACTCGCCGTTTCATCACTCTCGCCACAGTGGTAGCAGGGTGTCCCAGATCCGCCGCAACTCGGTCCTGACGTCGGACGGAGCAGGAGAGGGCACCTCCCCCGCTGGCAGGACGAGCGCGCTGCTCCTCACGGCTTCGATGATCCCAGCGATCCTTCCAGCCGGAAGCCCGTCGACGAGAGCCCACACGAGTTCCCGAAGCAGACCGACCTCGTGCTCCAACGCCTCCGCGCGTGCCCGCCAGTACTCGATGGAATGACTCTCAGGTCTTTCTACCACCGTCGCCCCGCCAGCCGCCTGAGAAGCTCGACGAGCTTCCAGGACTTTGAAGCCTTGATTGCCTGGATGCTGCCCTCGAGCAGCCTTGCCTCTTCGGCAAGCTTCGCTCGCTCCTGCTCGACGCGCAACACCTGCGATTCCAGGAGGCGGATCCTGAACCTTGCCTCTTCGAGGCCCACCTCCGCCCGTGCAAGCTTCTCGAGCGGCGTCCCCTCAGAGCCTGAGTCAGCCTGCGACGGGTCAGGAGGAGGTCCGGATGTGCTTCCGTTGGATGGCATCGTGACACACCTCCTTTTCGGCAATCCTACCGTGGGTTGTCGGGAACGCCCGGAACACGGGGCTCCAGCGCAGCCAGGCGTTGCTCGAGCTCCTCGGTGTAGTCGAGGAGAGCTCGGAGAAGCTCGCGGTCGTGTTCCCTGGCAACGCCAAGGTCGCGGATACGCTTGGCAGTCCGCTTGAGGAAGCCGACCGTGCGTCGCAGCGCCGATCCTGCTTCCGGTGCCTGCAGAGCGCTGCGCTCCCGGATGCTGTCCCAGCGCGCGAAGGTGGCCTCAAGGGTCTCGCGACGGAAACTAACAACCCTTCCCCCTCGCTGTGACACATGCGGTGCCGCTCCGGATTCTTCGCCCGCTATTGTTGGATCGGGCACGCTGCTGAGGCCAGCTGCCAGGTCTGCGGCGGCTTTCCTGACGGTCAAACGGAGGCTCTCGGATGGCTTGGCCCAAAGGTGGTCGCAGGCCGGGTAGGAGGCGGTCTTTCGAAGCACCATGTGGACCGATCCGAAAACCCGCCCTCCGTGTCTCAGCACGAGGTGGGGCAGATAGGGGCGCCCATCGCGAATGTCGTCCCCGCTCATGGCCAGGTCCCTGGGAGTGGCCAGCGTCGGGTCGGTAACGGTCGTGTCGAGCGGGTCGACCGGTTCAAGCCCGCTTGCTTCCACGACGTAACGGCGCAGCTTGTCTTTGTCGAAGAGGAGGCCCCCCTCCCACCCTTCAGCGTTCGTTGGGCCGGCGATCAGCAACTCGGTCGCGAAGCTCAAGACGCCTCCGGGCTTGAGCACTCGGCCCATCTCGTACGCCGACGCGGCAACCGAAATCCAGTCGCCAAAGTGTTCGATGGAGCTGGACGAATAGACCGCATCCACGCTCCCGTCCGGAAGGTCGAGAAGCCGCCCGTCCATGTGCTGCACGGTCAGTCGCGAGCGGTCAAAGGAGTACTTGGAGAACCGTTCGGGCTCCACGAGCATGCCGGCTGGGGCATCAGTACTCCAGCGCCCGGGACTGAGATAAAGATCCGTGGCAATGACCGTCCCCACCTTTTCTGTCAGGTAGAACAGCATCCTTCCGGTTCCTGCCCCAACCCCGAGAAATGTCGCGTCGCGGCGCAGGACGCTGAAATCGCGGAACGCCCGCACAGCCATCGCGATCTCCCAATGCTGACGGTCCTCGTACCCGACCGGAAAGGACGCTCCGCTGCTGGCTGCCTCCATGGGGAAGATCTCGCGAATGAGCGAGGCGAGGCTAGGGTCTCGAAAATCCTCTATCGCGCAGGCTTTGTTGTACGGAAGGGGTGTCACTGGCTCGGTTTTCATTCTTATCTCGCTCACCTCTTGAAGCGATTGATGGAGCAGTTCCTCCACGACAGTTCTGTAGTTCTCGGACATACGCCACAGGGTCGCATGTTCGAGATAGTACTCGCGGGCGGCGCGGGACATCTCCTCTCGCTTGTCAGGATCCCTCGCTAGCCTATCGAGGAACGAGGCAAGGATCAATGCCTCCGAGTCGCCGACCGGGACAAACGCGCAGAAGCTCTCCGGCAGGAAAGTCCACTCGTCGAGCTGGGTCACGGCGACCGGCTTGCCGGCAGCGATGGCGCGCATCAGCGTTGCGGACATCTGCTTGCGGAACGGGTAGCGGAGGTTGACGACCACGTCGCAGGTGACGAGAAGCTCGTCCCACTCTCGGTCGGCGACGCGCCCTAGCAGGTGAACGCTCTGGCCCAGGCCGAGCTCGAGAGCGCGCGTGCGTATTCGCGCCTCGTACTCGCGGCTGGTGAAAGCCCCGACAATGACGAGTTGGACATTTTTCAGGGATCTGTCGTCGGGGCCGCTCCGGGCGGGTAATTGCAGGCATCCAAGCGCCTCCAGCACGACCTCGATGCGCTTCACGGGATGCGCGATGCCAAAGATACCAATCACGTAGTCATCGGCGTTCAGACCGTGGCGCTCGCGAAGTGCGGGCACGGAATTCCCGACGCTCGCAACAGGATCCTTGACGCCCATTGGGAACCAGGACACCTTCGAGCCGGGATACCGCGCCTCGAGGTCCCGTTTGGCATCCGGGTAGTGAACAATGATTGCGCGGCTGGCACCGACGATTTCTCCCAGCATCGGGTGACTCGTCAGAAAACCCTCGAGCGCCTCGTGTTGGGCTCCCGGACCTGTTTTTTTGGTCCGCTTGAAATCCCGGACTGCCGCGGGGCCCTCCAGACGGGAGAGTGTCCTCCTGAAGTTTCTCGAGAGACTCCCGGTCCCGCGAAGATGGTAGAGTACGTGGCTCCATGTCAGGTCGTGGAGCACGACCACGCCCGGCCATTTCGTGACCCCCTCGGCCATGAAAACGTGAAAGTGCGAAGCCCCCATTTGGTAAATGACGACATCAAAGCCCTTCACCGCATTGCGTCGGTCGAAAGCAGAATGATGATAGATGGGCAAAACATCGGCGATTTTGGCCGAGGGTTCGAATCCGCCGTCCACGAACAGCTCGACGTCCGCCCACTGGGCGAGGAATGGTACAAGCTCACGACTGTAGTCGGCGACGCCGCTTTCCTGGGGCGGCAGGGGTGTCCACATGGCGATGCGAGGCCGCCGCCGACCGACCTGAACCCGGGATGCTTGTTTGGTTGCCTCGTAACACTCGAGGGTGCTCTCCCCCAACGCACTCGGCGAGAAGCGTGTAGCTTGCCGCAGGCCGATCTCCTTCAGCAACCGACGGCGTGCTTCGTCGCGGTCGAGCGCCTCAATGGCCCGCGCGAACGCCGCAGGCTCATCCGGGTCAACGAGGATGCCGGCATCACCGACCACCTCGGAAAGGGCGCCCGCACGAGCTGCTATAACAGGCGCCCCGCACTGCATCGCTTCCAGGACAGGCAGCCCGAAACCCTCGTGCCGGGACGGGTGAACGAAGAGATGGGCCGCGTTGAAGAGCGCGGCCATCTCGTTGTCTGACACGAATCCGGTCGGCAGGGCGGTGTCCGCGATGCCGAACTCCTTCAGCCAGACGCGAAGTACGCCCTGCTCTTCCGCGGTGGTGTCGAAAGCAAGCACCAGTGGGTGTCGGGCGCGCCACGACTCAGGCAGCAGCGCAAAGGCCCGCAGAAGCGTGCGCAGGTTCTTGGCATGGTGCAGGTGCGAGACGCAGAGCACGAAGCCCTCGGGGATCGGGGTTCCGGTCCGGCGTCCAAGAGCCGAAAGGTGAGGCCATACCTCATCCTGAGCCAGTGGCCGGAAGCATGCGTCTGCGAATGGGTACGCTACTGAGATGTTCTCGCGCCCGATCCCCAGGTACGCGCAGGCCTCTTGCCTTGAGAACTCCGAGATGGCGAGTAGGCGGTCGGCATGCCGCAGAGCCCTGCAAACCTGCACAAAGTTGCGCCGGGCGGCAGTTTCCTTTTCGCCGTGGAAGTACTGCGTCGGGTAGGCCAGCGGGATAAGGTCGTAATGGTTGAAGACGACGGGGCAGCAGTCGTGGGCGACGACGATCGGCTCGATGAAGAAGAACGGCGCGGGCACGTGATACAGATCAAGATCGAGCTGATCGAGCCATCGCTGAAACTGCGCGCCTGTCTGGAGATACTCTCCAGCCTGATACGCCGCGCGGTTGGGCTTGCACAGGGCGGCAGGGATCTTGACGGTGCTCACGTTCCTGGCTGCTGTGATTGCCGGGTCCAGGCCGGATTTGTCGGCATCGGGGCGGCACACGAGGACGTATTGGTTCTGGTTGTCGATCCGCAGAACCTCGCGGAGCTGCTGCTGAGAGTAGCGGCCGACGCCGCGGTTGAGAGCCGAGCGCCCGAGCGAGAGGAACCTGAAGTCGAGCCCTATACGCATTCAGGTCCGCCAGTATGCCTCAGGCGGTGAACTTCGTCACGCGGCGTGGAGGTCCGAACCGTGGACCTCGCTGAGCATGCCAGCCCCGAGCGGAGACGGCACTGCTCGCACGCGTGTGACCGGCTCTGAGGTTACGGCAATGTCCGGACCACATCTCGCCCCGGTGCGGCAGACGCCGTGGGGGCTGGCCACCTTGGGGGAATCGTAGAAGGCCGAACGCCATGGGCGGGTGGGGTTTTCCCTCGAAGATGAGAAGAACGGTCTCTTGTGGGCTCGCTGGCGGTGGTGCTAGCCTTTGGCGATGAAGCGTTTGAGCGTTTCGCCTCGGGGGCGAGCCTGGAGCTCGCGGCCCGGGTGGCGTGTCGGTGAGGCGTAATGTGCCGGCCACATAGACGCGCGGACCTGACGCTGGCGCGGCGGTGCCGGCACGCTGCTCCACCGTGCGTATTCGCTGGTCCGATGTCCCCCTGGCGTCCATGACAACGATGGAACCGAAGCCACAAGCGCGAAGCGGCGAGTGTCGCACCCACGAGGTGAGCGCGGCACCGCTCTCGATCTGCACGATCGTCTCGAAGAACTACCTGGCACATGCGAGGTGCCTGGTGGATTCGTTCCTGGAACACCATCCTCAGGGTCGAGCCTTCGTGCTCCTCGTCGACCGTGTCGACGGGCGCTTCGATCCCGCCCGCGAGCGCTTCACGACGATTCTCCTGGAAGACCTCGAGATCCCAGGCTTCAAGGCGTTCTGCTTCCGATACACCCTGCTCGAGCTCTGCACCGCCGTGAAACCGTTCTTCCTCGAGTTCCTCTTCCGCACCTTCGGCCTCGAGAAGCTCTGCTACTTCGACCCCGACATCCTGATCTGCGGCTCGCTCGATGAGGTGGCCGCCGGGCTCGAAACGTCCGGAATCCTCCTCACGCCGCACATCGTGGATTTCCTCGAGGACGGCTATTACCCGGACGAACTCGACATCCTGCAAGCGGGAACTTTCAACCTCGGTTTCATCGGTCTGTCGCGGCATGCCGGGCTCGAGAGGTTCTTGAGCTGGTGGCAGCGCAAGCTCCTCCTGTACTGCACGGCGGATGAGGGCTCCGACCTGTTCGTCGACCAGAGGTGGATCGACCTGGTTCCCTCTTTGTTCGACGGTGTCCATATCCTTCGCGACCCGAGCTACAACGTGGCGTACTGGAACCTCTCTCACCACACGGTGACGCGCGCGGGTGGGACCACGATGATCAACGGCGTGCCCCTGAAGTTCTTCCACTTCAGCGGGTTCGTTCCAGAGGACATCCGGCAGGTCTCGAAGCACCAGAACCGCGTTACGCTCCGGGACGTCCCGGAGCTGGAGCCGCTCCTCGTCGAATACCGGGACGCGTTGCTGGCGCGGGGCTACGACACCGTGAAAGGGTGGCCGAACGCATTCGCGTCGTTCGACAACGGCGTGGCGATCCCCGATTCGGCGCGTCGTGCGTACCGCGAGGTCGACCCCGAAGGCACGCGGTGGCGGGACCCGTTCTCGACGACCGGCCCGGCGAGCTTCTTCGAATGGCTCAACCAGCCGGCGCTGGCCGGTCCTGGCGGCCTCCCGCTGATCACCCACCTGGCACTCCAGATCTACCGCGAGCGGCCCGACCTGCAGCGGGCTTTTCCGGACGTACTGGGCCGCGATCGCGGGGCCTACGCGGCGTGGTTCGCGTCCAGCGGGCGGCGGGAGCACGCACTCGACCCCTGTTTCGTGGCGGCGCCGCCTGGCGCCGGGCGAGGAGACGCAGGCGCGACTAGGGGCGGAAAGAGGGTCGGGGGCCCCGGTGGATCGCTCGTGCGCGGGCTCTGGACCGGGTCGGCGCGAGCGGTTTCGCGCCTGAAGCGCGGGTTGGTGCTCCTGGCGTTCCACCTCAACAACGCGACGAGGGTGGGCCCCGCCTTCAAACGGCTGGTGGGGCGTGGGGCATCCCGGAGGTTGAAGCACCGGTTGCTCAGGATGGGCGGGCTCCCGGTCGGAACGGCGGGCGTTCCGCCGCTCGAGTTGGAGTTGAGCGGCGCACGGGGCAAGGCGCGGACTTTCACGATTGGGCTTGCTCATGGGCTCAACGTCGTCGGGTACCTGCGGTCGGAAAACGGCGTTGGGGAGATCGCTCGCGGCACCTTGCGGGCCCTCGGCGCCGTCGGTTTCCCCGTGGGGCGCACGAACGTCGATCTCGGGGACCGCGCACGCCAGCACGACACGTCGTGCGACGAGGTGCCGGCGGGGAACCCATATGCCACCAACCTTTTGCACATCAACGCCGACCAGGTGCCGGCGGTCGCGGCTCACCTCGGCCAGGGGTTCCTGACGGGCCGCAGGAACATCGGCTTCTGGTTTTGGGAGACCGGTTCGTTCCCGGGACATTGGCGGGACCGCTTTTCCTATTTGGACGAGATTTGGGTGGCAAGCTCGTTCACGCAGACAGCGCTCGCCGTGGTCTCTCCGGTGCCTGTGGTCCGCATGCGCCCGTGTGTCGAGGTCGGCCTGCGCGAGCGTGTGGGCCGCGGAACCTTCGGGTTGCCGGAGGACCGCTTCGTCTTCCTCTTTGCCTTCGATCCCTTTAGCATCAGCGAACGAAAGAACCCTTTCGGTGTGGTGGAAGCGTACCGAAGGGCGTTCGGCTCTCGATCGAAGGAGGCGCTGCTCGTGCTCAAGGTCAACCAGCTCGACCGCGTCGGTGGCTTCGAGGAAGCACTCGGCATCGGCGAGGGCTACGCGAGCCGCTTAGGGGATGCCGTCCGCTCGGTGTCCGGCGTGCTCCTCGACCGCTACCTCGACCGTGGCGAGTTCCTCTCCCTCCTGGGTGCGAGTGACGCCTTCGTGTCCCTTCATCGGAGCGAGGGGTTCGGGCTCGTGATTGCGGAGGCGATGCTGCTCGGAAAGCCGTGCATCGCGACCGGCTACTCCTCGAACACCGAGTTCATGACCCCAGCCAACAGCTACCTCGTGGACTACCGCCTGGTCGAGCTCGATCGTGACTTCGGGCCGTACCAGCGCGGCTCGACGTGGGCGGATCCGGACCTCGACCACGCGGCCGGGCTGATGAGACGGGTCGTGACGGATCGCGGGGAGGCCGCGGCACGGGGCGCTCGGGCTGCGGGCGAGCTGGCGGGCATCTACGGGCGCCGGCCGGTCGGAGAGGCGATGGTCCGGAGGCTGGGGTTCCTCTCAGAAGGGAAGGCCTCATGAGCGCGATGCCGAGCTACGACTCCGACGTGCGGCGCTCTCCGATGCTGCGCGAGCTCCTGGACCTCGTGAGGTACCGCGACGTCGTTCGGCTGTTCATCGCGAACCTCAACAAGACCAGGTACAAGCGCTCGGTCCTCGGAATCGGCTGGACGCTCCTCAACCCGTTGCTCAACATGGCCGTGCTGACCGTGGCGTTCTCGCGCGTCTTCCGTTTCTCCGTGGAGCACTACCCCGTCTACGTGCTTTGTGGCCTGATCTGCTGGAACCTGTTCTCGCAGACCACCGTTCACGCGATGAACAGCCTGGTGTGGGGAGGCAGCATCCTCAGGCGCGTGTACCTCCCGCGCAGCATCTTCGCGGTCTCAGCCGTCGGCAACGGCCTCGTAAACCTCGGCCTCGCGCTGATCCCGCTCGTGATCATCATGGCTGTGCTCGGCCATTCGTTCCACGCGACGTGGTGGTTCCTGCCGATCGCCACGCTTCTCCTGGCCATGTTCTCCCTCGGGATGGCGCTTCTTGTCTCCACGGTGGCGATCTTCTTCGTGGATGTGGCGGAGATGTACGGGATCGTGATCCAGGCCTGGTTCTTCCTGACACCGATCGTCTACCCGAAGGAGATACTTGGACCACGGCTAGCGTGGTGCATGAACCTGAACCCCATGTACAACCTGTTGGAGCTCTTCCGGACGCCCATCGTTACCGGTGCGATTCCCGGCGTTCACACCATCCTGGCCGGGGTGACCTCTGCGGTCGTACCTTTGCTGCTGGGTTGGTGGGTGTTTGCGAGGAAGGCGGACGAGTTTGCCTATCGGATCTGAGCCCAACGGCGGTTCTGGCTCGACGCTCGCGGTGAGGCTCGAGGACGTCTCGGTCCGCTTTCGCCTGCCGCGCGAGCGCATTCTGAGCTTCAAGGAGTACGCGATTCACTGGCTGCGACGGAGGATCCGCTACGAGGACTTCTGGGCGTTGCGCGGCGTGAGCCTCGAGGTTGGTCACGGCGAGGTGTTCGGCATCATCGGGGCCAACGGTGCAGGCAAGAGCACGCTGCTCAAGGTGCTGGCCGGCGTCTTCAGGCCCACGGAGGGGCGGGTACGCGTCTGGGGGAAGCTCGCCCCGCTGATCGACCTCGGTGCGGGGTTCGAGCACGAACTCACGGGCCGGGAGAACGCGGTCATGAACGGAACGATTCTCGGATACTCCAAGGCGGAGAGCGAGGCACGGCTCGCGCGAAGCGTGGCGTTCGCCGAGCTCGAGGAGTTCATTGACGCCCCCCTGCGAACGTACTCCTCGGGGATGATCGCGCGTCTGGCTTTCGCGGTCGCTACCGACGTGGAGCCCGATGTCCTGATCGTCGACGAGGTGCTCTCGGTGGGAGACGCGGCGTTCCAGAAGAAGTCGTTCGAGCGGATCCAGGCGTTCCGCACCAAGGGGGTCACGATTCTCCTGGTCAGCCACGACATGGCCGCAATCTCCTCGATGTGCAACAGGGTGGCGTGGCTCGACCATGGAAGCGTGCGCCAGGTCGGTCCGCCTTCCGAGGTATTGCCGCGGTATCAACACGTGCCGGCCTGAGCGCCGGCCTG
>Ga0315297_10001457_pt1 | contig 14631 bp, 11 predicted proteins | sample YL17G15_0_MG_FD_203628 | JGI IMG/M metagenome (GOLD analysis project Ga0315297, IMG submission 203628) | Sediment microbial communities from Yellowstone Lake, YNP, Wyoming, USA - YL17G15_0 | ecosystem: Environmental > Aquatic > Freshwater > Lake > Sediment | place: USA: Wyoming | collected... | reverse complement strand
ACAAAGGCCGCATAGAGGATGTACTGAATCTGAACCATGGCATTGCTGAAGTCACCAACAACCATACTTCAGATGAACTGATTGAGTTGTTCAATTCGATAACCGTACCCATCAGCAAGATAAGCACCGTTCCAGAAGTAATGGCCGATCCCCTGGTAAAGAAAGTAATGCTCTCTGCGGAAGATCCCGTTTCCGGTGTAAAAATCGTCATGCCCCCGTCGCCCCATATGACACCATTTCTGGAAGAAATGAACCGTAAACTCTCTTTTCCCCCACGATTCGGGGAACACAACCGTGAGATCTACGGAGAAGTGCTTGGCTATTCTACTGCAGAAATCGATCGCCTGAGGGAGACCAAAATTATTTAGAGAAGAAGCATTTTGACAAACGCCAAATGCGGAAGGCCCCTGCTTCAGATTTTGAACGCGGGGCTTTCCGCATTTCTTTTTGACTTGCTCACGCCAGGACATGGAAGATCCCTACCGCTTCCCCTTCTCCTTTAAAGCCGCCAAAATCTTTTCCGGGGTTATCGGTAAACTTTTGATCCTCACGCCTATGGCATCATAAATCGCATTCCCGATGGCCGGGGCCGTCGGGACCAGCCCGGGCTCACCCACACCCTTGGCCCCAAAAGGGCCCTCTTTGTCGTTTGTTTCGATCAGTTCAACATGGAGCGGGAAATCAAGGTCAGAGGCTGAAAATATTTTGTAATCCAGAAAATTCGGATTCATATTTCTCCCCTTATCGGTTTTGAATTCTTCGGAAAGTGCATACCCAAAGCCCATGACGGAAGCGCCATAGAACTGTCCCATGAGGGTTTGCTTATTGATAACCTTTCCCACATCATTCGCTGAAACGAAGTTGAGAATTTTTATTTCTCCAGTCTCCAGGTCAACCTCCACCTCCGCCCCCTGAGCACCCCAGGTATAGGTTGCCGAAAGATTCCCTTTCCCGGTTTTTGGATCCAGCATGCCATTGTTAGGGTCGTAAAAGGCCTCCGTCACAATCATGGTCCCCTGATTTCTGAAATGGGCCGTTCTCAAAAACTCCCCAAGCGAAATTCGAAGAAGGGGGTTATCAGGCTCCTCTCTGAGAAAAACCGTGTTCTCTTTCAACTCAAACTCGGATGGATCCCTGGGGCTCTCGAAGTCAAAATCGGGCATCTGAAAGTCCGGATCTTTTTTCTTTTTCTTTACTAAAACTGACTTCACTCTTGACATGAAGTGTTCGGAAGCCAAATTGAATATCTTTTCCCTTGCCTTTTCAGCCGCCATGATTGCGGCATTACAAGATGTATAAGCACCCCTGCTGGCATGGGTCCCCACATCCCAGGGGCAGGTTGCAGTATCACCGAAAACAACCGAAACCTTGTCAGGGGTCACACCCAAAGACTCCGCAGTGGCAATAGCGAGCGCTGAATTAAATCCCTGCCCCATCTCTATTCCGCCAGTAGCCACTGAGACATTACCGAAATCGTCAAGTTTCATGATGATGCCCGTTCCATCGGACCGGTATATTCGACAGCCTCCCCCCGTATGAAACAGGGATGCCATTCCTACGCCCCTGGCTTTGTTTTTTTGTTTACCCCGTTTTTCCCGCCACTTAAGTTTCTCACCAACCGATTGAATACAATCTTCCAATCCACAGGTGGTGATCTTGAACCCGAAGGACTCTGTGTTCGGCAAATTCCTATTGATCATCCGGAAATCGAGTGCGTCAATCCCTGCCTTCTCGGCCAACTGGTCCATATTACTTTCAATGGCCCAAGTGGCCTGCGGATTCCCATATCCTCGCATTGCCTGGCAGTATGTGTTGTTTGTATAAACGATCTTTGCGTTGTAGAAGAAGTTAGGGACCTGGTAAAGTGTGGAAATGGGCATGAGCATTACCGTCGGTGTCGTAGCGCCCCAGGAAGTATATGCCCCATTGTCCAAGAGCATATTGACCTCTCTGAAGGTAAGTCTTCCCTCCTTATCACACCCCTGGATAATATGTGTCTTACTGGGTTGCCGAGGTGACAGGTTTGAGAATTCTTCCGCCCGGCTCAGGAGAATCTTGACGGGTCTACCGGTTCGATAAGCCAAGAGAATGGTAATGTACTCATAACCGTGTGTGTCAAGCCCGGTGCCGAAAGAACCCCCTAAATAGGGAACGATCACCCTCGTGCTTTTCCCCTTCAGGCCCATGGCGACAAGGGCTTGATTGAAATCGTTTTGTGCCAGATAGGGGATCTGGGTCTTCGAATAAATGATCAGATTACTCTGAAGATCGAATTCGGCGATACAGCCGGCAGTTCCCATGCATGTCTGTTGTACCCGCTGGGTTTGATAATGATCTTCGACGATAAAGGCCGACTCCTGTTTGGCCCTTTCTACGTCACCCTCTGTCCATTTCCATGGCAGTTGGATCAGGTTGTCTTTCCTGGGCCTCCCTCCTGGGTCCACCTCGTGAACAAGGGGCGCGCCCTCCTTGAGTGCATCTTCCGGAGTAAACACACCGGGAAGTTCCTCATATTCAACTTTGATGAGATCCACCGCCTCCTGGGCAATCTCCGGATCTGTCGCCGCAACGGCTGCCACCTCATCGCGAAACTGTCGTACTTTATCTTTCTTTAAGGCAAAGTTGTCTTTCATGAATCCGATACGAATCTCCGGTGTATTGTAACCGGTAATGACCGCACGAACCCCTGGAAGCTTTTCGGCCTTCGATGTATCGATATGTTTTATCTTGGCGTGTGCATGCTCGCTATATTTGATTTTCCCGTAAAGCATGCCCGGCTTTACCAGATCGCTAATGTAAAGTGCCTTGCCTGCCGCCTTATCGGGCGCGTCAGGCCTTGGAATCTCCTTACCGATGAAACTATAGTCTGTCATCTGATCCCCCTTGGAAACATTCTAGTGGTCGTACATTTTCTCTTTTTCAACCGGTCTCATTCGCAGTTTTCACCCGGCCGCGAATCATTTTGGGTCTTGATTGGATAGTCGAGTCGCAGCGTCCCTTATGGAATCAATAATCTGCACGTAACCGGTACAACGACACAGATTCCCCGAAATAGCTCTCTTTATCTCATTATCGCTGGGTGTCCAGGTTTCATCCAAAAGCGCCTTGGCAGATAGAATCATCCCCGGTGAACAAAAACCGCACTGGATCCCCCCCTTTTCCACAAAGGCCTCCTGAATCGGGTGGAGCTTTCCACCTTCTCCCACCAGTCCTTCAATGGTGGTTACAGATTTTCCTTCCACTTCAAAGACGGGATAAAGACACGATTTTATGCTGACGCCATCAATGATGACCGTACACGTTCCACACTCACCTTGTCCGCATCCTTCCTTAGTACCCGTCATTTCGAAGGTATCCCTGAGAACCTCCAATAGCATCTTATGGGATTCCAGCTCAGCAGAAACCTCGTTGCCGTTCAAGGTAAATTGGATCACCTTTTTCATATTCTTCCTCCCTCATCACAAGTTTTCGTCCACAGACTATTTAGTCTCTGCGATTCCTCACGCAGAATTCACACGACTGTTTTCTCACGGTGTTAGTCAACCATTTTATGCGCTTTCTGGATGGCTCGTTTAACCAATACCCCCGACATAACTCTTCTCCAATTTTCTGTAGAGCGAACATCCGTGATAGGACTCACCGCACGTTCAACCATTTCTCCGACGCGATCGAGAAGTTCCGGGTCTATCTCCCGTCCTTCCACCATCTCTTCTATATTGGTCAGTCTTAAGGGGACAGGCGCCACAGCTCCCACGGCCAAACGACATTTGCGACATATTTTCCCTTCCATAACCAGGAAGGCTGCTGCATTGACGACGGCGATATCCTGTGAAACACGTCCCTTTTTCAAGAAAGCAGAACCTGAATTGAAGACCTTCTTGGGAATTTTAATCTGTGTCAAAATTTCCGTCCTATCCATACAGCTCTGACCCGGCCCTGTGAAAAAATTGCCGATCGGCACCTCCCTCCTTCCACCCGGTCCCTCAATCGTCAATACCGCTTCCAGTACCATCAAAGGGGGGACGGAGTCGGCTGAAGGCGCCCCATTGCAGAGGTTGCCTCCCACCGTTGCCACGTTTCTGACCTGGGGGTTCGCAAGAATCGATACGGCCTGCGTCAGGGAAGGATAATCCCTGGCAATGGAGGAATCCTTTTCAATATTCCTGAAAAGGGCCATGCTTCCCAGAGTTAAACCTCCATTCCGGGTAATGCCCTCCAATGGTCTTATCCTCCTGAGGGAGATCAGGGCATCTGCCTTGATTACGCCTTGTTTAATACGCCAAATGATATCTGTACCACCGGCAATATACCTGGCTCTTCCCTCATTTTCCTCCATCAATCTGTATGCTTCGTTTAGACTTTCCGGTTGATAATAATCGAACTTTTTCATACGACCTCCTTCTACACTTCAAAATCCCGAACTGAGGATAACCGAAGCGCCGGCCTTGTTCTTGGCGGCGATCATGTTTTAGCCTGAATACGCTTTTCTTAAATCCCGTTTAAGGACCTTGCCTGAAGGATTACGGGGAAGGGCATCCGTGAAAATTACCTTCCTTGGTTTTTTGAAGCCGGCAAGATGCTCTTTACAAAACTCGACGACCTCCTGTTCCGAAATTCGCTCCCCTTTTCGTGGAACAACAACTGCACACACCCCTTCACCGAATTTCGGATCGGGTAGGCCTATGACGGCAGCCTCCATGATCTTGAAATGTTTATAAAGGATGGATTCCACCTCAACCGAAGAGATATTTTCACCACCACTTATGATGATATCCTTCTTTCTATCGACCACATAGAGGAACCCTTCGTCATCCATCTTACCGAGGTCACCGGTATAGAGCCAGCCATCTTTCAAGGTGGCCGCTGTTGTTTCAGGATCATTCAGATACCCTTTCATCACCTGATCCCCTTTTACAGCGATCTCTCCCACCTGGCCAATCTCGCATTCCTGGCCGCTTTCATCCATAATCCGGATGTCCGTATTTATAAAAGGCCGTCCCACGGAAGGGGCTTTGGCAATGGCCATCTCGTGCTTGGCCACGGATACAGTCGGACCCGCCGCCTCGGTCAAACCGTACTCATTGTAAATCCTGCCGTAAGGAAGATTTTCGGCCATTTCTTCCACGGTCGCCTTGGGAACAGGTTCTGAACCTGTTATGCATACGCGCCATGAGCGAAGATCGTACTTCCTGAAGTTCGGTACCGCAAAAACCTGACGATACATACCCGGAGTGATATACAGGTAAGTAATTCCTTCTTTTTCTACGGTTCTGAGAAAAAGTTCAGGATCCCAGTTCGGCTGGGGAAAACAAGTGGTAGAAGCTCCGCACATGGCGTGCGCCACATGATAACCTACAGCCCCGATATGATAAAAAGGGGTGACCACAAGGCAGTTGTCACCCTGCTGTATACCCACGTCTGCCGCCCAGATGAGGCCCGCCGTTATGAGATTGTGATGCGTGAGAACAACGGCCTTGGGGAATCCCGCTGTTCCGGAAGTAAACAGGACTACCGCAGCATCCCGGTCATCACCCGAAACAGGTGGAAGGATTGCCTTTCCTTTTTCCAACAACTCATGATAGTTGACCATTCCTTGTGATTTCTCATTTCCGAGGCAGACAAATTTTTCGATGCCGGAAAGACGTTCTCTCACCGGGTCGACCCTGTCCAAAAACCCGGACCCCAGGATCAATACTTTCAACTCAGCCACAGCCTGAACATAAGCGATCTCTTCAGAAACCAGTCGGAAATTGAGCGTAACAGCAACCGATCCCAAGAGAAAGTTGGCCCACAGGATTTCGGGATATTCTAAACAGTTAAACAGGAGAATCCCAACCCTGTCTCCTCTCCCGACCCCCAAAGAAGAAAGTGCATTGGCCAACCTGCATGCCCTCTCTTTAAGCTGGGAAAAAGTGATTCTTCGATCCCCATAGATAAAGGCATCCACCCGCGAGTTCCGCCGGGCCTCACGCAGCAGCACTTCCCGTAAGTGCATTTCTTGATTCCTCCATTCAATAGACTGGACGAAATACCCCTTCTCCAGCATGGATTGCGGGGAATCCCGTCTTTTTTCAGAAGCCCTGGTTCTTCCGTTTTTTTCCAGATTTCTAAGCTATTCTTTGGTCAACTCACCATACCCCAGAGGCGTCAGAATCTTGGACTCCTCTTTCCCCGTTATTTCATAGATAATCGGCAACCATTTTTGAACCTCCGGTTCATTGAAGAGCTTTTCGCGAATATTCTGGAATTCAGTGAAGTCCTCAAAGGCATAAAGATCGGTTACCTCATCGTAAAGGCCGACACTTGTCTTCCATGCCGCCACCAGCCTTTGCCCGTGCTTCTCCATGGCCGGGAGCAGGTGTTCCCGGAAAATCTTGGTCCATTCGTTCATCTTTCCACGGTGAATTTGAACGGTAACATGTAAATAAATCATTTTTCCCCTCCTGATGAATAGGGTTGGCGTTCATTTTTTGTTAAGCACCGAGATAAGTTCATCCGTGTCCATGACCTTGCCGAAGAACGCAGCCCAGTTTCTCATGGTGTATATCTGATCTTCCTCTGTAAAGGTTGCGCTGGCATCGTCAATCAGAATGACCTTATAACCCGCATCCCAGGCCCCTCTGGCAGTGCTGCTCACGCATACGTCCGTGGCAACACCGACCACGACAATCGTTTCTACACCACTCATTCTCATCTTGTGGTCAAGGGATGTTCCCGTAAAGGCACTGCGGGTCGATTTCGGAACCACCAGTTCCCCCCGCTGAGGTTCGATTTCTTCGAGGATCTTGAATTCAAAATCTTCTGTTGTAAATGACGGAACTTCCTTCAGTCTCGCCTGCCTGAGGGGGTGAAGATCGCTTCCATCTAGCAGAGAGGCACCATAGGCCCCATAAAAGATGCGCATCTTCTTTTTTCGAAAGCAATCAAGGAGCTTGACACAGTTGGGCACAGCGATTTTCAGACGGTCGCAATAGTACTGAGCAGATTCAGGATCTGTGGCAATAAAATTCTTTAGCACACCGTAATCTGGGTGAGCGACATAATACTGCATGTCGATTATCAACAGGGCCATATTTTTAGGGTCCACAGGAAATTCCCCGACAGCCTGAGGAATCTTCTCAAGACCTTTTTGCCAGGCTTTTTGACTCATTTTCCTACCTCCTTCAATAATAATTTAATGATCGATGGCTTTCCTTTGTTAATGTGTTGAATTTTCTTGATCTTTTCAAAACCTAAAAAACCTGTACTAAACATTAGTATGCAGCTCCCAGATCCTCAAGTAATGCATTTCAGCTCAAGCAAAGGCGGCGTAAGTTCTTCACAACCTGAGTCAGTAACAAGAAGTGTACTGCAACATGTTACCAGGGCCGGCTTCACCTCTACTATCTGAAGGATGAACGGGGTCCAAGGTTCAATAACGTGATTGCCCGTCATCCCCATATCCACCGGGCCGAATGTCAAACCCATGTTTGCCCCTACTCTTCGCCAGTAATTCTCACCTTTCACGGACCGGTAGACCTTATTGGCAGCCTTATATGCATCTCCGGAAATGGCCCCTGGCTTCAGGACTTCTTTTGCTGCCAGATACATCTCCGACATGATTTTTTGCTCATCCAAGAGTTTCACATCAGGCGCGTCGCCAAGGAAAACAGTTCCTTGAGCGCCTACCAGGTACTGACAATCCGTCCCCCATACCTCAATGGTGGCCAGGTCGCCCCTGTTAAGCCGACGGTTAACAGCCGTGTCGTGCATCAGACCACCTTCCGGTCCCGACCAGATCCACATTTTGGGAACCTCCACGTCGGATTGACCTGCCTGATACATGGCATTTTGCATATCCCCTATCATTTCGTAAGGATAAGCCCCCGCCTTTATACGTTCAAGACCCCGTGAAAATCCGATATTTGTGACCTCCGCTGCCCTTCTGAAATAGGCAACCTCCTGTTCCGATAGGGTAATTCTTATATTTTCCACAAGCCAGCTGGCATCCTTGAAGTTGGCTTTGGGAAGGGCCTGTTTCATCAGATTTAACTGCAAGACCGTCATAAATGCCTCTTCCACTCCGACAGTGCCTGATTCAGCCACGCATTCCCTGACAAGCTCGGCCAGGATGTCATAAGGTTTCTCATGATCCTTGTATTTTCTCGGGTTCGGGGCCAACTGGGTTTCGGCAGTAGCGCTTTCAATGACTCGCGTCAGGAAGCGCATCTCCCCTTTTTGAGGGATGACCAGTGCCAGGAGTGGGAGGGTCCAATTCATGACTGCTGCACGGTATCCGCCTACCCAGTAGATGTTCTGTGCCCTGGTAAGGATAATGGCATCTAACCCCTCCTCCGACATCTGCTGTCTGACTTTCTCGAGTCTTTCCCCATATTCCTCCGGGGAAAATGGTAAAGGATACATAGAATGACCTCCGTTTTTTTTTTGGTCCCAGAATAGACAATCCCCGGCAACGGTTCGTGGCTTTAAGATTCAGGGGATATCTCAAGACCAGTGACATTGTCCTCGATGTACCCAACGATTTCCCCCGGACGCGTCCCGGGCAAAAAGACTTTTTTCACCCCACACTCTTCGAGTTCTGGAATGTGGCGCTTTAATATTATGCCACCGGCCAGAACAAGAACGTCTCTCCTTCCCTCTTCCCGCAGTTTTTGAACGATTTTCGGGAGTAAAATCATGTGATCGCCCGAAAGAAAACTCAGGCCGACAACATCCACATCTTCCTGAACGGCCGCACTAACTACCTGATCCACGGATTGCCTGAGACCTGTGTATATGACTTCCATCCCAGCATCTTTCAATGCCCTGGCAACGATTTTGGCCCCGCGGTCATGGCCGTCAAGTCCAGCTTTTGCAATTAATATTCTTATTTTTCGTTTTTGCATTGTATATTTCCAAATTTTCAAAGCTTTTAGATATAGGTAGTGGGCTTGAACTCTCCCCACTTATCTCGCATTACCTGACAGATCTCCCCAACAGTGACATAATGTTTCACCGCCTTAATAATGAAGGGCATGAGATTCTCAGCCCTGTCGATTGCCCTTCCCAACTCGCTCAGTGCCGATGTAACATCTTCTCCGTTCCTTTCAGCCTTGACCTTCGCGAGTTTTTCCTTCTGAATTTGCTCAACTCTCAAATCTGTTTCAAAAATATCCTGTTCCTCAAAGTCATCTTCTTCCGGAATGGTAAATTTATTCAGGCCAACAATAATCTTTTCACCGCTATCCACTTCTCTCTGAAATTGGACACTGGATTCCTGGATTTCCTGAAACACGAATCCGTTTTCGATGGCCTTGAGCATCCCCCCCATTCGGTCTATCTTCTCAAGATACTCGGAGGTCCTCTTCTCGATTTCATCAGTCAGAGATTCTACATAATAGGAACCTGCTAAAGGATCGATGGTCTTAGTGAGACCGGTTTCATGGGCCAAAATCTGCTGTGTTCTCAAGGCAATTCGCGCTGAATCTTCTGTTGGAATGGCATACCCCTCATCCCAGCAGGCGGTATGAATCGCCTGGTGCCCCCCGAGGATTCCCATAAGCGCATGCATGGTTACCCTGACGATGTTATTTAGCGGTTGCTGAGTAATGAGAGTAGACCCACACGATCCGCTGTAGGTCCTGAAAAGAGAACTTCTTGGATTTTTTGCCTTAAAGCGTTTCTTTATGATCTTTGCAAACAATCTTCTGGCCGCACGATATTTCGCTACTTCTTCAAAAAGGTCTCTATGACATCCAAGGCTGTATGACAATCGGGGGGCAAAGTCGTCTACATCGAGTCCTCTCTCTTGGGCCTTTTCTATATAAGTGATCGCATTTGCTATGGTAAAAGCCAGTTCCTGTATCGCATTAGCACCGGCTTCCCGGATATGATACCCTGTTATACTAAGCGTATTCCACTTGGGAACATACTTGTAGCAATATTCAATAATGTCCAGACAGAGCCTTATGCTCGGTTCGGGAGGGAAGATGTAAGTACCTCGGGCAATGAAATCTTTTAAGATATCGTTCTGCGTTGTGCCCGTTAGTTTTTCTTTGGGAATACCTTGCTTCTCTCCCACCACGATATACATGGCGAGCAGGATCGTGGCCGGCGCATTAATTGTCATGGAGGTGGAAACCTTGTCCAAAGGAATGTCCCTGAAAATTATTTCCATGTCAGCTAATGTGTCTACAGCAACTCCGACCCTTCCAACAGCACCCTCGGCCATAGGATCGTTTGAGTCATATCCAAGCTGGGTGGGGAGATCAAATGCCACCGACAACCCCGGCATGCCCTGTTCCAGGAGGTAACGAAATCGCCTGTTCGAATCCTCTGCCGTCCCGAAGCCCGCGTAGTTTCTCATGGTCCAGAGACGACCACGATACATGGTAGGGTAAACCCCCCTGGTATAAGGCTCTTCGCCGGGAAAACCCAGATCCCTGTTGTAATCAACGTGTTCAAGGTCTAGAGGCGTATAAAGTCTCTTAACAGGAATGCCACTTTCGGTAGTAAAAGTCTTTTCTCTTTCCGCGGATTTATCAAGAACCTTCTTGAGCGTTGTATCTTGCCATTTTTCGAAGGCCTTTTGTGTTTTGTTTGAACCCATATATTACGAACCCCCAATAACCAAACGTATCCTCTTCAAATTCCCTGGCAATGAATTTCAGATACAGAGAATCCATTCCGCCATAAGGTCTTTTTTGCTGCCCCATCTGATTCCTGCGGAGTCCCGGCTCCTTATTTGCTGGTACGGCCAAGGCATGAATAAAACCAATATGTTGTGCAATGTACCAGCAAATAAGGACCTCCGCCACGTGTGGAGGAACGTTATCAAAGATGCGGCACCAAAAAAGACCTTATGGCTCCATTCCTGCCAAGATTTTTGAATCAGGATACAACCAAACCAAAAAAATACTGTTCTTTAAAAATGGATCGAATCCTCCTCAGCTGAAAGGCAGTTGATGCAGGTATCTCTCCCCCTTCGCACGTGCATTTTGACAATTTCAACGCTTTTTAGTACATCTTTTTTCTTTATTGCTTTAACCAAATCGCAGTGCTCCTGAACGGCTACCGGCATCCTGCCGGTATCGCAATTATCCAAGCGAAATCGGAGATTCACATGTTCAAGGTTCATCCTTAACATCTTCTCAAGCGATTGATTTCGCGTCATTGACGCGATTTGGAGATGGAACTCACCATCCAAAAGGAATTTTCTCCTATCATAGCGACCGGGCATGTAGCTTTCATGAGTTTGGCGCTTTTCCTCCAATGCGTTTATATCTTTAGGCTCGCTTTTCTCAATGGCCTGTTCCACACCATAGACCTCGAGGGCCTCTCGGACCCCGAAAAGGTCCCAGGCCTCTTGAAGATCGATCGTCCTTACTTGAAAGCCCCTGAAGGCCTCCGAAACCAGAAACCCTTCCTGCTCAAGCCGGTTGAGCGCATTGATAATCGGCGTTCGTGACATATCGAGCATTTTGCTGAGATCACTGTAGATGAGTCTTTGGCCGGGCGTCACTTTTTGCTGAAAAATCATCTGCTTGATCTTCTGATAGGCGTCATCAATCAAGGTCTTTGTGGCTTTGGTGTCATCCATATCCAAATCCTCTTAGTACCGCACAATTTAATGCAAATTTTAATTCAATAATAAATGCCTGTCAAGAAAAAACAACGTTTTATGTATTTTTTGATGGTAACATAAATAAACTATCTCATCTAACTATTTGTAAATAAAAATAATATAAGCATTTGTCCCGTCGCAACGAAAATTTTATTGACATAACTGGCGGAAGAGTTATACTGCAATGAAAATTTTAAATTTAATTAACTATTGAAGAAAACAAAAGATAAGGCTCCCACCTATCCCCACGGAACGACGAAAGTAAAAAAGAAGCTTTCCCCTGAAAAAAGAACCGAAATACATGGGCAAATTACCTCTACAACCGCTTGAAAACATACGTGTTTTAGACTTTACTCGAATGCTGGCTGGGCCTTTTGCTACCATGATGCTCGGCGATTATGGGGCAGAAATCATCAAAATCGAGCAACCGGGGATAGGGGATAATACACGAAATATAGGACCCTTTGCAAGTCATGATACCGAACATAAGGCGGGGGGGTTTTTTCTCTCAATCAGCCGGAACAAGAAAAGTATGACCGTCGATTTGAAACATCCCAAAGGGGTCCATATACTTAAAGAGCTGACAAAAACCGCCCATGTTGTGATGGAGAATTTCCGTCCGGGCGTCATGGAGCGCCTTGGCCTGGGATACGAATCTCTCAATAAAGTCAATCCGAAGATCGTTTACACGAGTATTTCAGGATTTGGCCACACCGGTCCCTACCGGGAAAGGCCAGCTTTTGATTTGATTGCTCAGGCCATGGGCGGCGTTATGGCCATGACGGGACCAAAGGGCGGCCCCCCTTACAAAGTAGGGCCTGGAATTGGAGATATCTGGGCAGCAACTATTGCTGCATACGCCACCATGGTGGCACTTCATGCGGCGGGAAAGACCGGTCATGGTCAGCACGTGGATTGCGCCATGTACGATTCAATGCTTTATATGGTGGAGAGAGCGATTATGATGTATTCAATGGCCGGGATTGTCTCCGGTCGTGAGGGGAATGCCCACCCACTCTACGCGCCTTATGACTGCTTTGAGACCAAGGATAAGAAGTATGTCGTAATCGCAGGACATTGGGAAAAACAATGGGAAAATCTGTGCCACGCCTTAAAGAGAAACGATCTCCTCGAAGACCAGCGATTAGAAACCATGTCGGGCCGATCAGAGCATTATGAGTATCTTAGACCGATAATCGCTGAGTGGGCCAAAACCATGGAACGAGATGAAATAGTCGGAATGCTTATTGAATGGGATGTGCCGGTAGCCCCTGTAAATGCGGTTGATGATATATTTAACTGCCCACAGGTGAATGCCAGAGAGATGCTGGTGGAGACGGAGCATCCGATCGCAGGTCTGATGAAAATTGCCGGCATACCCGCCAAACTCTCAAGAACGCCTGGACGAATTGAGACAGCAGCCCCACTTCTTGGCGAACATACGGATGAAATCATGAAGGAGCTGTTGGGTTATGATGAGGTTCAAGTCCAGGGGCTCAGAAAGGAAAAAGTAGTTTAATTGCATTGAATCACTTTTAAGGAATTACAAAACCATACTAAGGAACCAAATATGCGCCTTATGAGAGAAAAAATTCAGGAGCTCAGTGAACGGCGGGCGAATTTGGAATCAGGCGGAGGATTCGCCAAAATTGAAGCGCAACACAATAAGGGAAAACTCACGGCTCGCGAGAGGATAAACAGACTGGTGGATCCTGGAACTTTCGTGGAACTGGGCCTTTTTGCAAAGCATCGGTGCACCCGGTTGGGGATGGACAAAAAGGAACTTCCTGCGGACGGGGTCGTAACCGGTTATGGAGAGATACAGGGCCGAACTGTGTTTGTATATTCCCAGGATTTCACGGTGATGGGGGGATCCGTGGGTCCGGTGCACCAAAAAAAGATGGCTGATACTGCGGCTATGGCCTACGAAGCAAAGGCCCCTTTGATCGGACTGTATGATTCCGCAGGCGCAAGGCTTCAGGAGGGCTCTGAAAACATAACCTTTGCTCGACTTTTTTATCAAAACGCCCGGTGCTCTGGAGTGGTCCCCCAGATCGCCGCCATTATGGGTCCTTCTGCGGGTGGGTCCGTATATTCACCGGCCCTGATGGATTTCATTATCATGACAAAAAAAACCAGCTTTATGTTTATCACAGGTCCTGCCGCTATTAAGGCTGTAACCGGAGCAGAGACCGATAACTCGGCCCTTGGGGGCTCCCTGGTCCACACCCGAAAAAGCGGCGTTGCCGATCTCGAATCTGAAAATGATGATGACTGCATAGAAAAAATCAAGCAACTCATCTCCTACCTGCCTTCGAGCTGTTTCGAAAAGCCAAACAAAAGCGCGTTCGCGGATGACCCCCTCAGACTTTGTCCCAGACTGGAAGAGATCGTTCCCGCGGAAAGAAGAAAGGTTTACGACGTTCGCTTGGTTATAAACGAGATCGCGGACGGGGAGAGCTTTTTCGAGATAAAGCCTGACTACGCGCAAAACATCGTCGTAGGCTTTGCCAGAATAGACGGCCGGAGCGTTGGCATCATCGCCAATCAACCGAGATTCCTAGGCGGTACCATTGACATCGATGCCTCCGACAAAGGGTCGCGGTTTATTCAAATCCTGGATGCCTTCAACATTCCCATAGTAACTCTGATGGACACACCGGCCTTCCTGCCCGGCATCAACCAGGAGTATGGGGGGATCATCAGACATGGCGCAAAAATGCTTTATGCCTATTCGGCAGCCACCGTCCCCATGGTCACGATCATTATAAGGAAGGCCTACGGAGGGGGATGGTCAGCCATGGGTCCCAAAGAGTTGGGTATTGACCTGGTCTACGCCTGGCCAACAGCCGAATGCGCCTCCATGGGACCTGAGGGTGCTGCTGAAGTAATCTGGGCAAAGGAGATCAAAAGCGCACCGGACCCTGTGGCTGCAAAGGAGAAATTCATTGAGGAATATGATCGAAATTTTGCAAACCCTTATCTGGCAGGGGCCTTGCGGGTAATCGATGATGTCATCTATCCTGCTG
>Ga0315297_10001456_pt1 | contig 14634 bp, 15 predicted proteins | sample YL17G15_0_MG_FD_203628 | JGI IMG/M metagenome (GOLD analysis project Ga0315297, IMG submission 203628) | Sediment microbial communities from Yellowstone Lake, YNP, Wyoming, USA - YL17G15_0 | ecosystem: Environmental > Aquatic > Freshwater > Lake > Sediment | place: USA: Wyoming | collected... | reverse complement strand
GAATACAAAAGGAGATGCATACATGAATACCATTTCCATCCGTCTTCCCGATGATCTGCTCCGGGAGGTGGACTGTCGGGCGGCCGAATTGCAGATTCCCCGTGCCGAGTATCTGCGCCGGGCCATTGTATCGATGAACCGGGAGACCCGCAGCCGTCAGCAGCGGATCAAGCTGATGGAGGTCAGCGCCCGGGTAAGGGAAGAAAGCATGGCGGTCAATCGGGAATTCGCGGAGATCGAACATGACCCGGAAACTTGAACACGGCGCCGTCTGGCTGGCCGATCTCAATCCGCGGCGAGGCACTGAACCGGGAAAGACGAGACCGGTGCTGATCATCCAGAACCAGGCCCTGTTGGACGCCGGCCATCCCTCGACCCTGGTCATTCCCCTGACAACCCGTCTGATCGAAAACGCCGCGCCCCTGCGCCTGCGTCTCAGCGCCCGGGACCGCCTGGATCGGGATGCCGACCTTCTGATCGATCAGATCCGCGCCATCGACAACCAGCGCCTGGCCACGGGCCCTCTCACCCTTCTCGGCGCAGAGGAGATGTCGCGGATTTACCCCGCCATCCTGGAGGTGATGGGGATAGAGCTTAATCCACGGGTCACCTTTTGGGTCCATGAATCTTGAAATGGACCGCTCTCCAGCATGCCGGCGCCCGGTCATAAAATGCCGACTGGACATCGAGAGGTGGAAAATGGCGGCGTCCCTTTCCCGCACTGCTCGGAAGTGCGAACAGCCGGCGATGAACTTGATCAACAGTCTCGATGACCATGTCGATGCCGACACGGAAACGTTGTGGCTTCAAGAAGCCGAGCGGCGTTATCATGAATACAGGGAAGGTCACACCCAAGGCAGGTCAGCCGACGATGCTTTCGCAAATTTACTGAGGATAAAAATTCAGGTTCATCCGGTTGATGCGTTCTTCCTCGATAAGGAGCGCCACAGTCATGATATGCCTGACTGCGGTAGATACAAAGTTGCATGTTAGGTATTCAGTGCAGCATATTGAATACGGGATGAAACATCCAAAGGCTTGACAGCTTATTCTCCGTTCATGCAGCCTACGGCTGTCTTCCTGTAGTCAGTAAAACGTCAACCTTGAAGAAAATGCTTGATTTCAAACAGAAATAAATGATGTTGATTTCTCAGCGATCATGATAAAGGATGAGCACACTGGACTTTTTATTTTCACCGGAGACAAAATTTTATAACGAAAAAGGAGGTAGACCGATGTACGACGTTGCCGTTGTGAAGTATAAAGAAGGTCTTCAATCTCTGAAGAAGGCCGTAGATCTGGTTGGCGGTCTGCAAGGGTTCTCGGGTGCTTCAAAAGTGGTTATCAAACCAAATTTTGTCGGGTGGCTTGAGGCGATTAACTTCCCGAAGTATGGCTTCCTGACCACGGCGCGGCTAATTGAGGAACTGGTAGTCCTTCTCAAAGAACACGGGGTACGACATATTTCGCTGGTGGAGGGACCGGTAGTTGGTAATTTTCAGCTGGCTGCTTCTGGCATGGGACTTAATCTTCTTGCCGAGCGGCACGGCGTCCATCTAGTTGACGTTTTCGAAGGTTCTTTTGCCAGAGTGACCGTGGGGGATGTTACCCTATCTGTAAGTAAAGCGTTCCTCGAGGCCGATCATGTTATTAATATGCCAGTGATGAAAACGCACAGCCAGGCTATGGTTTCCCTCGGCATAAAGAACCTCAAAGGCGTGCTCAACGTGGCCTCCAGGCAACGCTGTCACAGTGCCGATCCTAGTTCTGATTTGAACTACCATCTGGTCAAACTGACCGAGATGCTCAGGCCCTCTTTAACCATAATCGATGGCATCTACACGCTCGAAAGAGGACCCAGTTATACCGGTGATGCCCATCGTACCGATATTATAGTTGCCTCAAGAGACCTCATTTCGGCTGACAAGGTTGGAGCTGCCATTCTGGATATTCCTCCGCAGACAGTACCCCATATAGCACTGGCAGCCAAAAATCAGGGGCGTCCTCCCGATTTGAGCGACATCAACGTCTTGGGCGACACTGCTCTGGCGGCGGTCTCAAGGTTGCATCAGTGGGAACAAGCCTGGAGCGAAACCGGGGATATGCCATACCTGCTAGCCTTGGCCGGGGTGAGAGGTATTACCTGGCGGAAGATTGACAGTACTATTTGCACCCACTGCGCCGACTTTCTGCCGCGCTACATCGGTGCGGGGATCGCTCTTGCCAAGAATAGAGACAAACCTTTAGACGATATCGAAATACTTTCCGGCAAGACCCGCGATCCCGAAGGGGGTCACAAACACACCCTGCTTGTTGGGCAGTGCCAAGTGAAGCGAAATGGGAGCAACCCCCTTATAAATAATTGCGTCAGAATAGGAGGCTGCCCGCCTAACGACGAGGATTTCTACAAAGCATACAGGGAGATCGGAATCGACCTGCCTGATAACTTCATGGAACTGGTACAGAAAATTCCAGAAATCTTTTACCTGCCCAAGTATGCGGGTAAACCCGAGTTCCAGGAGGAATTTTTCAGGATCCGATAGAAGCCCTCTTCCATCGGTTCCTTGTGCTTTGCACCGCAGGCAGCAGTTTTGGGTGACCGGAATAAATAGAAACTTCCGGAACAGATGGAAATTAATTTTTCTTGATCTTCAGCCCGAAAAGGAGACAGGCTGCTTTTATAAAAAGATGATTGTCCCTTTCCCTTTTCGCCTTGGGGGTTGCGATATATCCTTTGTTTCCAAACCATCGAAAATGTTTCGAAATCTTTTTCATATATAGAATCGAGATGCCTGACTTCTTTCGGTAATCTTCGATCCCCAAAGCATCCCTTGACTCAACAGTAGGTAGGTGGCGTCAATAACCGGTACTTTCCATTTTTCCGTTAATCACGCTTACGCATTACGAAAGGAAAACTGCTACATAATTGCCATCAGAGGTTTATTTTTCATGGATGCAGCATACAACAGATTACATGTTTATTTGCCAAGGCTGCCGAACAGCTCATCGGCGATGCTCGGGTTTTCGAGTCGCATGACGCTCTCTTCCGCGCGGCCGAAGCTCAGGAGGTTGATGCTCCCGTACCAGACGATTTTCTGATCGAACACGGCGAATTTCTGGCGGATGTTGGGTTTGAACGCCACCTGGACGCCAGCGGCGATCAGTAACGCCACTGCCTCTTGAATAACGACATGAACAGCAGGATCTTCTCTACTGAGAAGGCCTACCCCTCGCCACCCATCTCCAGCATCAGCTTCGTCAGGTCGCGAATCCGGTCGCGCAGTTCCGCCGCCTTCTCAAATTCAAGTTCTTTAGCGGCCTGTTTCATCTCCTCCTTCAGTTTCCGGATCATCACGGGGATTTCCTTATCGGAGGCATAGGCCGCCGCCTCTTCCGAAACCTTGGTCGGGATGGTCACGTAGTCGGCCTCATATACAGACCCGAGGATGTGGTGGATCTGCGTCCGGATGGTCTCCGGCGTGATCCCGTGCTCCTCGTTGTAGCGCCCCTGTATCTGCCGCCGCCGCCGGGTCACATCGAGACAGGCCCGGATCGAAGCGGTGATCGTATCGGCATACATGATCACCTGCCCCGCCACGTTCCGGGCCGCCCGGCCGCTTGTCTGGATTAGGGAGCGTTCGGAGCGGAGGAAGCCTTCCTTATCGGCGTCCAAGATCGCAACCAGGGATACTTCCGGGATATCGAGCCCCTCGCGCAGGAGATTGACGCCGATGAGGACATCGAACTCGCCGGTCCGGAGGTCGCGGATGATGTCCACCCGCTCGAGGGTGTGGATGTCCGAATGGAGGTACTTCACCCGGACGCCGAGCCCCTCGTAGTAGGCGGTCAGGTTCTCCGCCATCCGCTTCGTCAGGGTCGTCACGAGGACCCGTTCGCCCCGTTCGGCCCGCTCCCGGATCTCCGCGAGGAGGTCGTCAACCTGGTGGGTCACCGGTTTCACGACGATCTCCGGGTCCATGAGGCCCGTCGGCCGGATGATCTGCTCCACGACCTGACCGGCGGCTCTGCCCAGTTCGTAGGCCGCCGGTGTGGCCGATACGCAGATCCGTTGGTTCGTAAAGGCCTCGAACTCATCGAAGCGGAGCGGCCGGTTGTCGAGGGCGGAGGGGAGGCGGAAGCCGAAGTTGACGAGAGTCTCCTTGCGCGACCGGTCGCCCCGATACATCCCGATGAGCTGGGGAATCGTCGCGTGGCTCTCGTCGATGAAGATGAGGGCGTCCTTTAGAAGGTATTCCATCAGTGTCGGGGGCGGCTGGCCCGTCTTCCGGCCGGTCAGGTGGCGGGAGTAGTTCTCGATTCCCGAGCAGTAGCCCATCTCCTCCATCATTTCGATATCGAAATGGGTCCGCTGTTCCAGGCGCTGCGCCTCGAGGAGCTTGTTTTCCGCGTTCAACTCCCGGAGCCTCTCTCCCAGTTCCTCCCGGATCGCGACGATTGCCCGCTTGAGGTTCTCCTGCGTCGTCACGTAGTGGCTGCCGGGGTAGATGGCCGTCCGCCGGAGCCGCTCCAGCTTTTTCCCCCGGAGGGGATCGACGACGGAGATCGCCTCCACCGTGTCTCCGAAAAACTCGACCCGGATGGCCCGCTCCTCTTCGTACGGGGGAAAGATCTCCACGACGTCCCCCCGGACGCGGAAGGTCCCCCGGTGGAAATCGATGTCGTTCCGCTCGTACTGGATCTCGACGAGACGGGCCAGCATGGCGTCCCGCTGGATCTCCGTCCCCTCTTCAATCAGGAGCAGCATCCCCTGGTAGGCCTCCGGGGAGCCGAGACCGTAGATGCAAGAGACGCTGGCCACGATGATGACGTCCCGCCGCTCCAGGAGAGAGTGGGTCGCCGCATGGCGGAGCTTGTCGATCGCCTCGTTGATCGCGGAATCCTTCTCGATGTAGGTGTCCGTGCTGGGGATGTAGGCTTCCGGCTGGTAGTAGTCGTAATAACTGACGAAATACTCGACGGAGTTTTCCGGGAAGAGGGTCTTGAACTCCCCATAGAGCTGGGCGGCAAGGGTCTTGTTGTGGGCGATGACGAGGGCGGGCCGGTCCACGGCGGCGATGACGTTCGCCATCGTGAAGGTCTTCCCGGAGCCGGTCACCCCAAGCAGAACCTGGTGCTCATGTCCCTTCTCCAGCCCCGTGACAAGCCGGGAAATGGCCTGCGGCTGATCCCCCCGCGGCTGGAATTCGCTGACCAGATGAAAACCGCCCATGTCCTTCCTCCCCGGAGGCGCATCCTGTCACAATTCCCGGGAGATGACAAGAGCGCATCCTCCGAAATCGTACGGGGGACACTCGCCTGTTTCCTCGGCATCAACGGCAGAAATGGTCTTGGAAAGACTGAAAACCTACCCGATACGGCGGGCATAAACCGCTCAGAATTATCGATTTATTTCTTTATTTCGTAGAAAAATTCCCCCATAGTGGCTCACAAACCAAAACATGTGCCGATTAAAATTCCAAGGAAGTGCAAGCCCTCCGCGAGAGGGTTTGTTCAACTCAGTTTTTACGTCGGCTCGCGCCGTAAAAACTCTTAAAACGTTACCCCTCGACAATACCGAGAAAACATTCTGTTGCATAAAGCAATCCATAGGTGCATACTGATTCCAAAATGTAACATTAATATTTGGAGGAACATTATGGCAACAGCAGTCAGGGTATCTGAAGAGCTTATTGATGAGGCCAAGAAATTTAGTCGGATTGATCACAGGTCCGTAGCTGGTCAGATTGAACATTGGGCACGCATGGGCAAATGTGCCGAAGAAAACCCGGATTTGCCTTATTCTCTCATCAAGGAGATTTTGATTGGACTAGACGAACTGGATCAGGGCGAGAAGATAGAATACACTTTTGGATAGACCCCTATGAGAATTTACCAGTCAAGATCATTCGAGAAAAAAGTAAAGAAGATGTCGAAGCCTGAGAAGGACTCGTTGGATCGAGAAATAAGAAGAATTGCGGAAGATCCAAGTCTTGGTGAGGAAAAGAAAGGCGACCTAAGAGGAGTATTTGTTCACAAGTTCAAATTCAAGACAACCCAGTACCTACTCGCATATCGCATGGTTGCCGGTGATTTGGAACTCGTTATGATTGGGCCTCACGAGAACTATTATCGGGACATGAAGCAATATTTAAAAAGCCGATAAAGCGGGGTAATCGGGCCTCATATTCCAAGGAGGATGGAGCGTGTCCCTATCGCCCCGCGAGTACATCCGCCGTATTCTGGATGAGATCGACCACATGACAGGAGATACACATGAAGAAAAAAGAGACTTTGTCATCGAAACTGCATCATCCCCGCCTTTACGGCTGGGATGATGGGAAAATCTATTTCCTGGACGATTCCGGACGGGAACGCTGCGTCACGGAAATGCCGGACCTGCTGCGGGAGTTGGAAGCGGCATGCGCGCGGCGCTTCGCGAAAACAACCCTGGCGCCTGTGGATGAAGGGGTGGGCGCGGCGAGCGCGCCCTTGACGGCGGCGCCCGTAATCACTGCCCCGCCGCAACGCAAGGCGCCGGATATCGTCATCGATCAGGAATGCCCCCTTGACCTTATCGTCCTGAGCGTGGGTGTCAGCGCGGTTCGCTGCCGCCTGCCCGACACTAATCACATGGTTACGGTCCGCCTGTCGCGCCAGCCGTTGGACCCGATTATTCCCGGTACGATAATCAGTATCCGGCCGCGCAAGGTCTGGCGATATGCCAGGAATCAGTACCTTTCCGCCGAACTGCTCTCCGCCCGGATCGACATCCCGGCGCTGGGATGACGCCGCTGGGCCTGACGAAGTTTGGTCTGTGGGATCCTCTTGAGGAGATGATAGGCGACGATGGCAAACTCGTCAACAATCCCGCCAAATTCTCCGCTTTCGATCGCCGGATTTACGATGCGGGCGTCCGTACCGAATACGAGTTTCAGCAGATCCTGCCAGGAAACGACCCGGAAAATCCCGACAGCGATCCGATCCTCGACGCCGTCGATCTGGCCGATGCCGGCGATGTCCCGGCGGCAAGGAAAAAGCTGATGGCCCTTCTGGCCGAGGACCTCCGCTGCCTGGACGCCCACGCTCACCTCGGCAACCTGCGCTTCGATACATGGCCGGACGCCGCTTTGCGCCACTACGAGGTCGGTAAATTGATCGGCGAATTGTCTCTGCCGCCCGGTTTTAAGGACCTCCTGCCCTGGAGCCTGATCGACAACCGGCCTTATCTCCGCTGCCTGCACGGCTATGGGCTGTGCCTGTGGCGACTGAATCGGCCTGAAGAGGCGCTCGCGGTCTTCGAGCATATGCTCTGGCTCAACCCGACGGACAATCAGGGCGCGCGCTTCAATCGGGAATCGCTGCTGGCAGGTGAACCGTGGGAGGAGTGTCGGGATTTTTGAACGATGCAGCGTAATACATCTGGGAAGATATACGAAGGGCTGCACAAAACAATCGGTCCCCGCAAAAGCGGCGTCAGAACCCCGTTGACAACGGCGCCGCATCGGAATAGCATTTTTACATGATTCCCCAAGAATTCAAGGATGTTTGAGAGATGGCAAAGCTGAAAAAAGGCGACAAGGCCCCGGGATTCGCCCTGCCGGATCAGGCGGGAAAGACGGTGAAACTGGGTGATTTCAAAGGTCGAAAGCTGCTGGTCTATTTCTATCCGAAGGCCGGCACCTCCGGGTGAACGAAACAGACCGAGGCCGTGCGGGACGCACTGGCCCAGCTCAACGCCCTGGGGACGGCAGCCGTGGGAATCAGCCCCGATCCCGTCCCGGCGCAGAAGAAGTTCAGCGACGCGCTGCATATTAATTTCCCCCTTCTGTCCGACGGCGACCACGCCGTAGCGGAGCCCTACGGGGTCTGGGGGGAGAAATCCCTTTACGGAAAGAAATACTTCGGGATCGCCCGTTCTTCCTTCCTCATCGATGAGAAGGGCCTGGTCCTGGAGGTCTGGTACAAGATAAGCCCCGCCTACACGGTCCCCAAGGCCCTGGCGGCCCTTGGACAAGGGTAGGAAAAGCCCTTCGGGACCCGGCGGGCTTCGTTGCGACCGGCGCGGCGAAAGAGGAGGAAATCCAGCAGGGGTGCATTGTCCTCATCTCCTTCGCGGATTTCCGCCCATGCCCGAAGGACGGATGGGATTCATTTTCCGAACGCCTACTTGTCTACCTTCGTCAGTTTTGTCCCGATCCAGGTGGCGATGATCACCAGGGTCGTGGAGATCAGGATCATCAGGATCCCCAGGGCGGAGAGCCTCCCCCACAGTCCGTCCTCGGCGAACCGCAGGATCTGGACGGCCAGGACCTCCGTACCCGGCCGGGAGAGGACGACGGAGAGGCTGAGTTCCCGGACAAACATGGTCGCCATCAGGATCCACCCGGAGACTATGCCGGGGACCAGCAGGGGGATGACGATCCGCCGCATGGTATAGAAAGCCCCGCCGCCGCTAACCCGGGACGATTCCTCCAGATTGCTGTGGATCTGGACGAAGGCGCTGGTGAGCGGCCGGATCCCGTAGGGAAGGTAGGTGGCGATGTAGCCGATCAGCAGGGCCCAGATTGTGGCGTACAGGGGTGTCCGGACGAAGAACCACATGAAACCGATGCCGACGACGATCCCCGGGAAGGAGAAGGAGAGAAAGCTCAGCGATTCGAGAATGCCGGAGGCCTTCGTTCGAACCTTGACGATGACATAGGAGACGAAGAACGAAAGGACGATCCCCAGCGTCGCCCCGCCAACGCCCAGGTACAGGCTGTTCTTCAGCGAAAGCAGAGAGATGGGATCCTTGAGGACCGCGAGCCAGTGCTTCCAGCTCATCATGGCAAAGGCCTTCGCGCTCGGCACCATGGAGTAGGGTACTGCTGAAGTATAGATGAGAACCAGAACCGGTAGGACGATCAGGACAAAGGAGAGCAGAGCGACGATCCCGAAGAGCGGATACTGGGCCCCCTTAAGGTCGATCACTGTCGGCCGGTAGCCCCGGCTGGAGATGGTTACGTATTTCTCGCCCTCCCGGGTCAGGTGCCGGTAGAGGAAGATGAGCGTGATGGAGGCCGCCAGGGCGCTCATTCCCACCGCCGCCGCCAGGCCGTAGTCCGTGGCGAATCCCGTGGCGACGACGCGGTAGATGTGGGTCGCAAGCACATAGATCCGCCCCGGCATGCCGATGACCGAAGGAACGGCGAAGGAGGCCAGGCTCCGCACTATGACGAGCGTCGCCGCGGCGAGGATGGCCGGCCGGAGGACCGGGAGGGTCACCCTTGTCAGCGTGCGCAGATTCGACGCCCCGCAGACTTTGGAGGATTCCTCCAGGGAAACGTCGAAGGCCGACATGGCGGGGGCGATGACCAGATAGGCGATGGGCAGATCAAGCAGCCCCTCCACCAGGATCATCCCGCGCATCGTATAGATGTTCAGCGCCGCCCCTTCCAGGCCGAAGACCTGCCTCAGAAAAAGATTGATCATGCCGTTGGACGGGTTGAGGAGAAGGACCCAGCTGACGGCAAACAGGATGTGCGGAACCATCATCGGGATGATGGAGATGATTCGGAACAGGAACTTGAAGGGGATGTTGGTCCGGGTGTTCAGATAGGCCAGAAAAAGGGCCAGGACGGTGGCAACGGCGGCGGAGCCGACGGTGAAGACGACCGTATTGACGAGAATGTCGGCGAAAGCGGGATCGGTGTAGGCCTTGACGTACTTTGAGAGGGTGAAACTGCCGAAGGCGCTGAGGCCCTCGCTGAAGCTCCCGAGAATGAGCATGACGACAGGGCAGACCGTCAGAAATCCGACAATCGCAATCAGACTCGGCGTCAGGGCCGTTCTCGTCTTTTCCATCGCACTACCCGTTCAGTTCAAAAGAATGGCGCAGTGACGCGGGTCGAAGTGGAGGGCGATCTCTTCGCCTTCCCGGACGGCGGTCGTCGGCTCGATCCTGAAAATCAGGAGGGTTTCCCCGACCCGGATCTCCCCCTCGTAGGCGTCCCCGACGAAGACCAGGGATTCGACGCGCCCCCGGAAGATGTTTTCTCCATCCTTGTGGTTTCCTTCTAAGACCCTGATGAATTCCGGGCGGATGCACACCGTGACCGCCCTTCCCGGCGACGCCGCGATCTTCTTCTCGCAGGCAATAGCGCCGATGGCGGAATCGATCTTCGTGAAGGGATCCCCGATTGACGCCACCCTGCCTTCGATGAAGTTCGCGCGGCCGATGAAATCCGCCACGAACCGCCGGTCGGATGCGAAATAGATCTCCCGGGGGGTACCCATCTCGACGATGCGGCCGCTCTTCATCACCGCAACGATATCCGAAAGCGACAGGGCCTCGATCCGGTCGTGGGTCACATAGACGGCGGTGATCGCGAGCTTGGTGAGGAAAATCCGCAGCTCCTTCCGCGTCTCCTCCCTGAGTTTGGCGTCGAGATTGCTCAGGGGTTCATCGAAGAGAATCACCTTCGGTTCCGCCACCAGTGCCCTGGCCAGGGCGACGCGCTGCTGCTGGCCGCCGCTCAGCTTTGTCGCCGGCCGGTTCTCGAAGCCGTCAAGCTGGACGAAATGAAGCGTCTTTTCGACCTTCTTTCTGATCTCTTCTTTGGGTTCATTGCGGGTCTGGAGGGGATAGGCCACATTGTCGAACACGTTCATGTGGGGCCAGATGGCATAGGTCTGGAACACCATACCCAGTCCCCGCTTTTCCGGCGGGACATAGATGTTCTTCTCCTGCGAGAAGACGACCTCATCCCCGATCGCGATCTCTCCCGAATCGGGCATCTCCAGGCCGACAATGCAGCGCAGCAGGGTGGTCTTGCCGCAGCCGCTCGGCCCCAGAAGCGTGAAGATCCGGTTGGCGGGAATGATCAGATCAACGTCGGCAAGCGCCGTGATTGTCTTGCCCTCTGAATAATAGTTTTTGCTGAGATTCCTGATCCGGATTTCCATGACTTTACACCAGAAAGGTCCTGAGGCCGGAACCCGGCCCCAGGACCCCGAACTTTGAGAAAATGAGGAAAATCTGGAACAGATTTTCCGCGCTGTCCCCATTTTCCGCAGGGAGCTGATTTTCAAGCTCTCGTATCGAGATTAAGGCACTTCGAAAATCTTCTTGAACTCGTCACCCCATTTTTTGATCTCGTCATCCGACAGTTCGCGGATCGGGATGACCTTCGCCTTGTCGATCCCGGCGATGGGGGGATAGACGCCCGGCGCCAGGACGTATTCACCCACCTGCTCAGCCATGATCTTCATGGCGTCCCTGGAGAGCCAGTAGTCCACGAACAGCCTGGCGGCGTTCGGATGAGGGGCGCCGGCAGTGATGGCCATCCCGCGGGGGGTCCCCATCATGGGCTGTGAAACCTGGGCCCAATCCAGCGGCGCGGGCGCCTTGGTGATGATGTATTTCGGCATGGAGATGCCGATCAGCTTCTCGCCGCTCTCGATCGGGGCGGGCGTCGGACCGAACGAGGCCACAAACATGGGCTTATTGGCGGCCAGTCCCTTGAGGAACTTCATCCATTCCGCTTCCGATTTGATAACATTTTCTTTAAGCCCGATGAGCCAGGAGATGGTCGTCGGATGGGTGGACGGATCGGCCATGACGATCTTCCCCTTCCATTTCGGGTCCGTCAGGTCTTCGTAGCGCTTGGGGACATCGGCCGGTTTGACGAGTTCCTTGTTGTAAATCAGGGCGGCATATTCGATGCCGAAGCTCTGGATCTTGCCGTCCTTGTTCGCCCATTTCGGATACCCGGTCGAGGCGGGGGACGTGTACGAGGCCAGGACGCCTTTATCCTTGAGCAGCTCCAGGACCGGCATTGGCGCCTGGAGGACGTCGGCCACGAGCTTTCCGGCCGCGTGTTCGGTCAGGACGGTCGCCACGAACTTGGTGGTGGAGAGTCTCGTATACTCTGCCTTGACGCCGTACCTCTTTTCAAAATCCGCGATAATGGGCTCCACGGCGGTGATGTTGGCATAAAACGTCGCCTTTCCTTCCGCCTTGGCCTTTTCCACCAGGGTCTGCCCTGCCGGATCCGGCGCGCCTTTCTCCGCCGCAAAGACGCAGGGCGACATGAATACAGTCAAAACGACCAGGACGATCAGCTTTTTCATGATTTCTCCTCCTTCCGTTGATGATCCGGCCCACGGTATGGGTCATTCGGGCGATGGGGGACAGCGCCCCCCTTCCCTCCTCCTCATTTAATAACTGCCTCCGGAAAGGTTCTTCCACGGCAAGATCTTCGTATTATGTTTTAGAATAACACCCTTGGCGGAGAAATGTCAAACCCAACGCCCTGACCCCCCTTGTTACTCCGGTAATATCCTGTAATGCAATTGAGGGGTTTTTCGTTCTACAACTTGCTCGGCAGCCAGCGCCAGGCGCAGGAGTGTCTGTTCCTGCCAGGCATGGCCTATGGCCTGCATGCCAACGGGAAGCCCAGAGTTGTTGTAGCCCACCGGGAAGGAGATGGCCGGCAGGCCAGTCAGGTTTGCCGGCGTAACGAAACGCATGATCTCAACCAGGGTCGAGAGATCAGATTCACCATAAGGCAGGACAGTCTTGGGTATGAAAGGCGCAGCTAAGCCGGTGGTCGGGGTCACAATCACGTCTGCCTGTTCCAGGGCACGGTTGAAATTGGCAATCATGCGGGTACGCACCCGCTGGGCTTGGACGTAATCACGAGCGGTGAACGCGCGTGCCAGGACCAGGTTAATGCGTACATCCAGACCATGCTCACGGTGGTGGTCTGCATACGTATGACTCAGTGCCTGGGCCATCTCTCCAGCAATCGTGATGAGATGAGCCAGTCGCCCGGCCTCCAGGTCAGGGATAGAAATGTCCCGCAATCTGGCCCCCATACGCTCAAATTGCTTGAGCATTGCTTCGCAGGTCGATACCATGTCAGAGCTGGCATGTCGGAACCACGGCCAGTATATCCCCAATGTCAAGTCACTCAGGTCCAGTCTATCCCATCCTTCCAAGGTAGGCGCCGGCTGGTGCAATGATGAGGGATCATTGGGATCAGGGCCAGCCATTACGGCATAGGCAAGAGCGGCATCCGTCGCCGTGGCGGCCATCGGCCCCAGATGGGCGACGCTCCAGCATAGCGGTGCGGCGCCGTGCTCGCTTACCCGTCCAAAAGTGGGTTTTAGTCCAACTATCCCGCAAAAAGACGCGGGGATGCGGATTGAGCCGCCGCCATCCGCTCCGATCGCCACAGGGCAAAGCCCCGCAGTTACGGCCGCGCCTGAACCGCTCGAACTGCCGCCAGTGTAGTGGCCGGGGGCATAAGGGTTACGAGGCGTGCCGTGGATGGGATTCAAACCAGTTACGCCGATACCGATCTCGTGCATATTGGCTTTGCCGATCAGCAGAGCACCTGCAGCTCTCATGCGGGCGACAACCGTGGAATCCTTCTTGCAAGGAGACTTTCCTAAAAAGGCAGTGCCTACCGTAGTAGGATACGGTACCATGTCCACTTCGTCCTTAACTGCCACCGGCACACCGTCAAATACGCTGAAGGCCTGTCCGTCCCTGATGCGCCTTGAAGCCTCCCTGGCCTGCCTGAGTACATCGTCGCGATCCACAGCGATGATGGCCCGCAAGGGCGGCTCGGCGGCATTGCCGGCTTCGATTGCCTTCAGCACCCTGTGTGCCACATCTTCCGGAGTGATCTCTCCATCCCGGTAGGTCTTGGCATAGTCCTGCACGGTGGCGAAACGGAACCCGGGCCCAGGCAAGGCAAGTTGATGGCGCCATTCCTTCTCCGGCACGGACAGCGACTTGGATGCCAGCGTACCTGTGAAATGGATCGGCTGTAGGGTCGGCGGATCATCAAACTGCTGTTCTCTCAGCCAACTGACGCCGCTACTTCGAAACAGGTTGGGGATCAATAGGCTGCCCAGGGGACCTTCCAGGAGTGTAGCGAACAGGCGCAGCGCCGCTCCTGACAGATGGGGCAATTTGACCGATTTGAGATCGTATATTGGGTCTTGAGTCGTCTTGTTGTTCATTTTATTACCTCGCTCGCTAATCAAAGAAGTTATTGGGGACACCTCAACCATGCCGCACTAAATATGACGACTTCGTAAAAAGTCGAAAATGCCTAAGAATCGTCATTCCGGTGAAAACCGGAAGCCAGAGATTTCAACGCGTTACAAAAACACTGGACACCGGTTTTCACCGGTGTGACGACTTTTTACGAGAGCGTCAAATATGTTCTTTCCACCGATTGGAAAGGCTTCCTCCAAAGAATGGGTCCTGCCAGTATGGGGTTGAGTGGAACACCCCCGTAACCGAAATCGCCTGCCCTCTTTCTTCTGCTTTTTCTCTTGTGCTCTCCAGATTTTGCGTGTAATAGACATGGCCAAGCTCCTTTTTGGCGCCTTTTTTTAGTGATGTCGTGAAGTTATACCAGATGGGAGCCCTTTTTGCAACAAAATATTTGAATTATTGCAAATTATTTCAACCGCTTAATAAGCATCAAACAAGGTTAAGGTTTAAAATTTTGAGGTGAGTTTAATGACGTTTTACTCTTTGACGCTCTCGTAAAAAGTCGTCACACCGGTGAAAACCGGTGTCCAGTGTTTTTGTAACGCATTGAAATCTCTGGCTTCCGGTTTTCACCGGAATGA
>Ga0315297_10001455_pt1 | contig 14637 bp, 14 predicted proteins | sample YL17G15_0_MG_FD_203628 | JGI IMG/M metagenome (GOLD analysis project Ga0315297, IMG submission 203628) | Sediment microbial communities from Yellowstone Lake, YNP, Wyoming, USA - YL17G15_0 | ecosystem: Environmental > Aquatic > Freshwater > Lake > Sediment | place: USA: Wyoming | collected... | reverse complement strand
GCGGGCGCGCTCGGGATCCTGGCCTCGGCGACGATGACCTACGAGGAGCTCGTGGGGGCGATCGCCGAGGTGAAGGAGCGGACCGAGCGGCCGTTCGGCGTGAACATGCGGGCCGACGCCGACGACGCCGAGCAGCGGGTCGACCTCCTGATCCGCGAGCAGGTGAGGGTCGCGTCGTTCGCGCAGGCGCCGAGCGAGCGTCAGATCAAGACGCTGAAGGACGCGGGGGTCTGCGTCGTACCGTCGATCGGGGCGCGTCGCCACGCCGAAAAGGTCGCGGCGTGGGGCGTCGACGCGGTCATCGTCCAGGGCGGTGAAGGCGGCGGCCACACCGGCGCGGTCGCCACGACGCTGCTGCTCCCCCAGGTCGTCGACACCATCGACCTGCCCGTCATCGGCGCCGGGGGTTTCTTCGACGGTCGCGGCCTCGTCGCGGCGCTCGCCTACGGTGCGGCCGGGATCGCGATGGGGACCCGGTTCCTCCTCACCTCCGACAGCACGGTCCCCGACGCGGTCAAGCGCCACTACCTCGAGCGCACCGTCACCGACACCATCGTCACCACCCGCATCGACGGCGCGCCCCACCGCATGCTGCGCACCGAGTTCGTCGACGGGGTCGAGCACGGCCGGGCCATCGCCGCGCTCCCGCGCGCGATCCGCAACGCGTTCGCGTTCAAGAAGATGACCGGCACGTCATGGCGCGCCATGCTCGGTGAGGGTCGCGCCATGAAGCGGGAGTCCGACATGTCGTGGTCGCAGGTGCTCCTCGCCGCGAACGCCCCGATGCTCACCAAGGCCGCTCTCGTCGACGGCCATCTCGACGCCGGCATCCTCCCGACGGGACAGGTCACCGGCGTGATCGACGACCTCCCCACCGTCGCGGAACTGATCGAGCGGATCATGCACGAGGCCGAGCAGACCCTGAAGCGCCTGGGAACGACGACCTCCTGAGCCCGCCGTCGTCGTCAGACGGAGGCCGCCGCAGGCTGCACGGCCGACTGCACGATCGGGGCCCCGGTCACGACTTCACCAGGCGTGCGATGGCCGCCGAGGCCTCGGCGATCTTCGCGTCGCCCTCGGGGCCGCCGCTCCTGATCGCTTCGCGTACGCAGTGGTCCAGGTGCTCGTCGAGCAGACCGATGGCGACGCTCTGCAGCGCCCGAGTGACCGCGGAGACCTGGGTCAGGATGTCGATGCAGTAGGCGTCGTCGTCGACCATCCGCTGCAGGCCGCGGACCTGTCCCTCGATCCTGCGCAGCCGAGCCCGCACCGCCTGCTGCACCTCCGGCGAACCCTGCATGCTTCCCCTCCTGGGTCGATACCCCTCTGGGGTATGCTACTCCTGAAGCTACGCGTGAGCGTCGTATCCCGACCAGGAGCCCGACCATGAACCGCCGAATCTTGATCTCCGTTGCGAGCATCGGTGTCGCTGCCCTCGCCTTTGCCGCGTGCTCCGGCGACCACATGGGCGACTCGACGGGCGACGGCCACGGGCACGGCTCAGGGAATCAGCACGGTTCGGCGAACCAGAACACGCCGAAGCAGGCCGGACAGTTCCGCCTCGACGAGTGGACGATCACCGCCGACGCAGCGGAGCTCCCGTCGGGTTCCCAGACGATCACCGCGCTCAACACCGGTCACCACACCCACGAGCTCGTCATCGTCGCGGCTGCCGACGTGGCTGCACTCCCGACCAAGAACGACGGATCCGTCGACGAACAGGCGCTCGAGTCCGTGACCGTCGGCGAGATCGCCGACGTCAAGGCGGGCTCCACGAAGGGGGCCACGTTCGATCTCGCCCCCGGCACCTACGTGGCGTTCTGCAACATCGTCGACACGATGGGCATGGGAAACATGGAGCACAACCACTTCGACCTCGGGATGCACACCACCTTCACCGTGAACGCCGCCTGAACCACCCGCGCCGGGGCCGAGCCGCGGCCGAGCACCGGGACCATCCGCGGGCTTCAGCGGACCTCGCTGATCGTGAGTTTGTCGTTGTAGATCACACCCGAACGGATCGTCGGTGGCCCGTACAACCCGAAGTGCGTCTGGTTCAGGACCCCACCACCGTTGTCGCCCACGGTGCCGTCGATCGGCGCCGCGCTCATCAAGACCCCGTCCTGAAACGCCGCGATCGCCCCACCCGATGGTCGGTAGTCGATCAGGATCTTGACGTTCACCCAGCGCCGGAGGGGGAACGGCTTGTTCGTGCGCTGGTACGTCCAGTCGGAACGCCCTTGCGTGGGCACGTGCCAGGTGTGCAGCCATCCCTCGGAGCCCACGTTCACGAGCTGGCTCGGCAACCACACGTCGGACATCGCCGGCGTCAGGGTCGCGATCTGGAACCACTCGCCCCGCTGCAAGGTGACGTCGGCCCAGACCCACAGGCTGATCAGGCACGGCGTCACGCAACTGCGCGGGCGCTTGTACAGCTGCATCGTCGGGTACCCGCGATGGTTGGGGCCGTCGGGTTCGATGTCATCGACATTGGCTCCGGTGACCCACGCCTTCTCGGCAAACCTGCCGTTGTGCACCACCTCGCTCGACAGTTCGTGGTGCGTCAACGGCGTCTGCGGTGTTGCGTACCAACCCTCCACTTCCCTGGGTGACTCGAAGGGCACCCGCACCACCGGCGTCGCCGTGTAGTCCTTCAGCGGCCGGAGTCCGAGGCGGTTCAGCGCTTGACGCGGGGTGAGCGAACCCACCGGGGAGGTCGACCGCGCCGAGCCCGCGGCTGGATGCGGTGAACCCGAGAGCGCCACGAGGACCGCGCCCGCCGCGACCACCGCAGACCGCATCCACTGTGCCCGCCGTCGACGCACCGCGGTCACCCTCCTCATCGCGATCCCGCCAGCGTAGAGAACACCGCGGCGCGCGACGGTTCGCGAGCACGCCCGTGACCGTCCGCGCTTCTCGGGAGACGAGACCGAACCCGTAGGGGTGCCAGCACGAAGACCGGGGGCGGGCGGACACCATCGACAGCCTCGGAGCTCCGGGCCATGATCGGCGGTGATGAACCGGTCGGTGTCGCTCGTCGCGCGCTCCCAGGCCCGCCGGCGCCGGCGGGCCATGGTGGCGCTGACGGTCTTCGTCGGGATCGCGGGGGGCATCTCGATCTCGCTGATCGGCGGCTCCCGCCGCTCGGCCACGGTCGTGGATCGCTACTTCGCCCAGGCCCGCCACTACGACCTCGGCATCTACCCGGCCGGGTCCCGACGGGAGGTGCTCGCACTCCCCGGGGTGGTTCGCGCCGACCCGGCGGCCTACCTCGGGATGACCGCAATCGACCCGAACGGCAAGGTGCTCGAAGGTGTCAACGGCAACGCGGCGGACTTCTCGGTGATCGACCCGACGTTCCGGATCGTCGACGGAAGCATCCCCGACGGATCCGACCCGTCCGAGGTGGTGGTGAACGAGTCCTTCACCAAGCAGTTCGGCAAGTCAGTCGGTGACGAAGTGCGGGTGCGGATGTTCGCCCTCGACCAGAACGACGAGGTCAGCCGGGGCGTCTACGAGCCGAAGGGCCCCGAGTACACCTTCCGCATCGCCGGGGTCGAGCGCTCCGCCCAGGACATCTCGCTCGGTGAGCAACGGTCGGTCGGGCGCTCCGCGTACGGCGACTCCAACCTGATGCTGGTCTCGGGCGACTTCTACGAAGCCCACCGCAGCGAGTTCCTCGACTTCGGGGGTGGCTTCACCGTGAAGCTGCGCGACCCAGCACGCGACCGGAAACGCTTCGTCGCCGCGCTCGCCGACCTGGCGCCGGTCAATGGCGACCCGCCGCAGGTCATCCCGTTCGAGAACGCGGCGCAGCGTTCACCACTCAAGACGCCCGTCGGACTCGAGACGACCGCGCTCCTCGCACTCGGCCTCGGCCTGGCGCTCTCGAGCGCGATCGCGATCGCGTTGATCACGCGCGCCGAGCAACGCTCCCACGACGACGACACGCCGACGCTCCGAGCCCTCGGCAGCACCGCGCCGCAGCTCGGAGCCGTGGCGGCGCTGCGGGCGCTCCCGGTCGCGCTCGGCGGTGCCGGCATCGCGGTCGCACTCACACTCGCACTTTCCGCGCGCTACCCGATCGGCATCGGTCGCCAGCTCGAGCTCGACCCCGGCCTCCAGGCCAACGTCGCCGTACTCCTGCTCGGCGTCGTCGTGATCCTCGCCGTCGTCATCGGAACCGCGTTCCTGTTCGGGTGGCCCCGCCGAACTCGCGACGTGCCCCCCTCGAAGGTCGGCGCCTTCGCGAACTGGCTCGGGCGGACCGGCGCCCCGACCGACCTCACCGTGGCTGCACATCTCGCGTTCGACCGCAGCCGCACCGTGCGCGCCGTCCCGTCACGCGCCGCGATCGCCGGCGGCGCGATCCTGCTCGCCATCCTCACCGCGATCGGGATCTACGTGGCCGGCGTCGACCGCCTCTACTCGGTGCCCACCGCCCGGGGCTGGAACTGGGACGCCGCGATCGGCAACGTCAACTTCCCGCTCTCCCCCGCCACGGCGACCAAGGTCGCCCAGGACCGGCGCTTCGATGCCCACACCGCGGCGTCGGAGGGCCACGTGAGCGTGAACGGGAAGGGAGTCGAGTTTCTTGCCTTCGATCCATCGGGCTCCGCGCCGCCGACGGTCGTCGCGGGGCGACTGCCCGAGCGGGCGAACGAGGTGGCGCTGGGCGCCGGCGCGCTCCGCGATCTCGGCGTGCACCTGGGCTCGACGGTCGACTTCTCGGTCGCCAACGGCGAGTTCGACAAGGGCGGACCCACGAGGAAACGCCGGATGCAGGTGGTGGGCCAGGCGTTGGCGCCCGATCTGGGTGGCGATCTCGACATCGGGAAGGCCGGCATCGTCACGTTTGACGGCGTCACCGCCGCTGGGGGCGACGCGAGTTCCCAGGTCGAGCTCGTGCGCGTGAAGGGCGACGCGTCCATCGCGGACCTCCGTGCGGTCGACCGCGCCTACACCGAGGAGATCACCAACGACGCGATCTCCTCCCGAATCGTCAATCTGCACCGAGTGCGCGGGCTTCCGCTGATCGGTCTCGTCCTCGCCGCGCTCATGGGTCTCTTCGTGCTCGTCTACGCCCTCGCCATCACCGTGCGGGCTCGTACCCGCGACCTCGCCGTCTTGCGTGCCATCGGCCTCCCGGCCCGCCGGGTCCGGCGCGTGCTGGCGTGGCAGGGCAGCCTGCTCGGCGTCGGCATGGCGGCCATCGGGATCCCGGCCGGGCTGCTGTTGGGCTCGGCCGTCTGGGGCCGCGTCGCCGACCAGCTCGGCGTGCAGCCGGGCGCGCAGCTCCCGGTGCTGCTGCTCGTCGTTGCACCACTCACGATCCTCGTCGCGATCGCCGCGTCGGTGTATCCCGGCCGACGGGCGAGCCGCGAGCAGGTCACGGCCCTGCTGCGCGCGGAGTAGTCGCCGCCATGGCAACCATGTCCGTCGAGATCATCCGCCCGTACGGGCCCCTGCCTGACGACGGACGCGCCCGCGTGCTCGTCAACCGGCTCTGGCCGAGGGGTGTGAGCAAGGGCGCCCTCGAACCGTTCGAGTGGATGCGGGACGTCGCCCCGAGCACCGAACTCCGTCAGTGGTACGGCCACGACCCGAAGCGAGCCGACGCGTTCCGCTCGCGCTACCGCACGGAGCTCGAAACCTCACCGGCTCGCGAGTGCCTCGTGCGCCTCCGCTCGTTGGCAACGGAGCCGGGACTCATCCTCATCACGGCGACCCGCGAGGTCGAGCTCTCCGAAGCCTGGGTGCTCCGCGAGCTCCTCCTCAAGCGGGTCTCGAAGCGTCCGCGCTGACACCAACCTGCTGACGTTCACCGCGACCGCGGGACTGCTCCAACATCGTGGGCACGAGCGCACACAGGCCGATGGTTGCAGCCAGCCAGCCGAGACCGAGGAGCCAGCCGCTGAGGACGTCCGACGCCCAATGCACCCCGAGATACGCGCGCGAGAAGCCGATGGCCAACCCGAGCATGATCGCCCCGGCGCAGACGAGCATGCGACTGCGCCGCCCCCGCACGAGCTCCACCACGATCCACGCGAGTGCGCCGTAGAAGGCGATCGCCTCGGCACTGTGACCCGAAGGGAACGACGCTCCCGTCGCCACGGCGAGACGATCGAGTGGGGGCGGTCGGCTCCGATCGACGAGGAGCTTGACCACGGCAACGAGGAGCGCGGTACCGACGGTCGCGACCACCAGCCCGAACGCCAGCACTCGGTGGTGGCGCCAGACGAGCAGGAGCGCGACGACGAGCGACAGCGAGATGATGACGCCCGGACCGCCGAGGCGCGTGATCACCCGGAACACGTCGGTGAGCCCAGTCGTCCGGTGCTCCACGAGAAAGCGCTGCACCGCAGGATCGGCGCCCACGACGCCGTCGCCTTCCATCACGTCCTCGAGCGCGACGGCGAACCCGAATCCGGCGAACGCGACGACGGCGCCCACACCGAGGAGGACGAGGACGACGGCACCGGGGACGCCAGTCCGGTGGGCCAGCCGGGCCAGTGCCCTTTCTGCGGCACTCGCCCGAAGGCGGGCGACCCAGGGGCGATCCTCCGCGGACGCGACGACTTCTGTCGTACCCTCTGCGTCCACGGCACGGTTCACGACCAGCGAGGCTACCGAGCGACCGAGCGACCCGTTCCAGCCGATCCGTAGCAAACGATCGACCCGCCGGGAGAGACCCGAACAGTGCAGTTCTTCGTCAAGGTCGCGAGAAGCTTCCGGTGCGCGTGGCGTGGACTCACCCTCGCCGCCCGGGGACGCAACTTCCGGATCATGCTCGTCGTGGCGCTCGCAGTCATCGCGCTGGGTGTCATCGTCGGCGTCTCCGGCACGAGCTGGGCGATCCTCCTCGTCTGCATCGCCGGCGTACTGGCCGGAGAGGCGATGAACACCGCGATCGAGCGACTCGCCGACCAGATCGAGCAGCGGTACGACCAGAGCATCGGGGACATCAAGGACCTCGCCGCGGGCGCCGTGCTGCTGGGATCCGGGATCGCGGCACTCGTCGGGGTCGTCGTCTTCTGGCCGTACGTGATCGGCTGAGACCCGAAATCTGCCGCCGTGTTCCACCACGTCGAACCACGGGCGGGCGCTGCTCAGGCGCTGAGCGAACGGTCCCTCATGTGCTGGGGGTGCGGCTGCGCACGTGCCACGCCCACCAGATGAGCGGGATCTGCAGCGGGAGTCGGAGCAACGCGATCGCGAACTCCGGCGCGGGGCGAGTCGCCCAATCCACGGCCATCTGAACGTTTGCGGGGAACACGAGTACGAAGAAGATCGCGGTGAGGGTTGCCGCGACCCGCCGGGTTCTCGGCACCACGACGCCGATTGCGAGAACGATCTCGGCCGCGCCGCTCACCGACGTCCAGAGCCTTCCCGATCCGGGGAGCAGGTGGGGCACGATCTCGTCGAATCCGCTGGGGTTGACGAAGTGCGCCACACCCGCGAACGCGAGCAGACCACCGAGTGCGAGTGCCCATCCGTCGCGGAATCGCACCGGCACGTCGGAGGCATCCGGGACATCGGCGCCGCTTCGAGGGCTCACAGGTCGGCGACAGCGCACGGGACGCCCGACGCGACGCTGCGGTAGGCCGCCTCGACGAGTCGATGCGCCTCGAGCGCGTCGGCGACTCCCGGGGACGGCGCCACCCCATTGGCCAACGACTGCGCGAAGGCACGGTGCGCGAGGTACTGGTAGACGTGGAACTTCCGGTCGGGATCGACCCCGTCGCGGATGAACGATGCGCGCAGCAGCTCGGGGCAGTCGATCCGTTCCGCCGGGCCACGCTCGCCCTTCACGAGCAGGCTGTCCTCGGGTGCATCGACGAGGAAGTCGGTGGTCGCCTCGATCGCGCCGGTCTCGAAGAAGAGCTCGATGCGCCGCTCCTCGCGGTCCTGGACGCCGTTGAAGATCGTCAGCAACGTGCCCACCACTCCGCTCTCGTGCTCGATGGTCAATGCGGCCGTGTCCTCGACGTCGTAACCGAACATCCGCCGCGTGAGCGCGTGAACCCGCCGAACGGGTCCGAAGAGCCAGCACGCGATATCGCACGAGTGGATCGAGTGCTCGAGCAGGGCACCGCCACCCGCCTCCGATGCCTGGGATCGCCACGACGTGTGACCGTCGACGACCGCGCCCGTCGGCCAGAACTGATCGTCTCGAATCGTGTAGCCCATGGGTGCGCCGTAGCGGCGCTCGTGCACCGTCTCATGGAGGAAGCGGATGATCGGGTGGAACCGCGACTGGAACCCCACCTGCGCGGGGATCCCGGCCCGCTCCACAGCGGCGACGATCTCCAGCACCTTCGCGTAGTTCGGGGCGAGCGGCTTCTCGGTGAACAGCGGCTTCTCCGCTGCGCTCACCGCGAGGATCAGATCACGGTGCAAGCGCGTCGGCGCGACCACCACGACCGCGTCGACGTCGGGATCGTCGATGAGCTCTCGCCCGTCGGCGTAGCGCCGCTCGACGGTCCCCGCGATCCGGGCGATCCGTTCGAGCGCCGCTTCGTCGGGATCGGCGACGGCCACGAGCCGAGCGAGGCCGTCATCGGCCAGGTAGCGGAACGCGGCGGCATGGGCCTGGGCGATCTGGCCACAACCGATCACCCCGCAACGAAGCGCCACGCCGACCTCCCGAAGCCACCGGTCCCGAGGTCGGGACGCTAGCGGGACCCGACCACCTTCCTCCCCCACCGGAACCGTGCCAGCATGCGGCCCATGACCCGTGACCCGCTCGACGCCACCGCCGGTGTCCCCTACGACCTCCTCACCGACCTGCGGGCCACGTGCCCGGTGTCGACAACACCGTCGGGCGCGTACTTCCTCGCCCGCCACGACGACGTGCTCGCCGCCACCAAGCACCTCGACGCGTTCCAGGCCAGCTTCCGCGAGGCCGGCGTGGTGGTGCCGCCCGAGGAGCAGCTCATCAGCGAGATCCCCGAACCCCGCCACGGCAAGATCCGCCGGATCATCAACTCGGCAATCGCCCAGCACCGCATCGGCCGCGTCGAGCCGTTCGCGCGCGATCTCTGCAACGACCTGCTCGACGGGCTGCTGGCGCGCGGGCACGGCGACCTCGTCGCCGAGTACGTGACGCCGATCCCGGCGACGGTGATCGCGCACCTCCTGGGCGCGGACCCCGCCGACCACCCGCGTTTCGCCGAGTGGTCCGACACGGTCGTCCAATCGACCTACGCCACGAAGAACCGTCGCGAGGACGGCGATGAGGGCGAGGGCCTGGTCGGGGTCGCTCCCGAGTTCACCGCCTACATCGACGGGATGATCGCCGAGCGCAAGGGCGCGGTCGATCCGCCCGACGACTTCGTCACCCGGCTCCTGCACACCGAGGTCGACGGTGTGCGGCTCACCGACCTCGAGATGCGGACGCAGCTCGCGTTCCTGCTCATCGCGGGCAACGAGACCACCCGTCACCTCATCGCCAACCTGCTCGAGACCGTGTGCACGGACCCGGAGCTGTTCGCCCGGTTGCGGGCCGACCGCGCCCTGGCGCCCACTGCGGTCGAGGAGTCGCTGCGCCACGACTCGCCGATCCACGTGCTGATGCGCGACTGCATGCAGGACACGAGCGTCGAAGGCGTCACGATCCCAGCCGGCGCCAAGGTGGGTTTCAGCCTCGCGTCGGCGAACCGTGACGAGCGGACCTACGACGCTCCCGAGGAGTTCCGGCTCGACCGGCCCAGCGCGAAGGACCATGTCGCGTTCGGAGGCGGACCCCACGTGTGCCCCGGGGCCTCGCTGGCTCGGCTCGAAGGCCGCATCGCGCTCGAGGTGTTCCTCGACCGGGTCGCGACCGCGCGGGTCGATGACGGGTACCGGCGCGAACCTGTCCCGGTGTTCTGGGCCAACGGCCCGCGCCGACTGCCGACCGCGCTCACGCCCGCAGGCTGATCACCCGGGGAATCGGCTCACTTGGCGATGCGCGCGGCCGGGCTCTCCCCCAGCGCAAGCTTCGCGGCGTACTCGTCGAGCCAGCCGTGGAACTTCCCCGACGCCTGCTGATCCGCGCTGAGGCGGGGGTAGGCCGGGATCTCGTAGTCGGCATCGAGCGGCGGATGGTCCGACGCCGGTTTCCGGGCCATGACCTGCTCGAGGATCGGCGCGAGGCGCGCTTCCTTGGCCCGTTGGCGTGCGGGCTCGCGTTCGACGAACTCTGGCATCACGTCCCGGGCGAACAGCTCGAGTGATTCCATGATGTGGTCGTGCCGATTCCGACCGGCCGCGCACGAGAGGATCACTTGGTCGACGCCGTACTCCTCGTAGCGCCGCAGGTAGTCGCGGACCTGCTCGGGAGTGCCCGTGGCCCCCCGCAACCCGCTCACCCCGCCTTCGACCGCCTTCGCGCCCAGCCGATCCTCGTTGCCCGCGGCGAGTGCAACCGCCTCGGGGTCGTAGCCCTCCTCGGCGCGTCGCTGCTCGTAGTCGTCCCACAGGCTGCCCCGGCCCGGTTGGTGGCGACCGAACACGTAGTAGTGACCGAGCGAGTACCCGATGAAGTTGGCGCCGTACGCACCACGCCGGATCGCCTCCTGCTCGTCTTCGTGGCAGAAGAAGGAGGTCACGCACGCGAGGTTCGCGTTGACCGCGTCGCCGATCGGCACACCTTCGGCGGCGAGCGTCGCGTAGTAGTCCTCGACCCAGTGTTGCGCTTCCTCGGGATCAAAGAACGCGAACGCGAGTGCCCCGATCCCGTGCTGGGCCGCGAGGTGGATCGTCTCGCGTCGACTGCACGCCACCCAGACCGGCGGGTGCGGACGCTGCTGGGGCTTCGGCACGACGTTGCGCGGCGGAAAGCGCACGTACTCACCCGCGTGTCCGGTGAACGGGTCTTCGGTCATGCAACGGAGCGCGACCCGCACACCTTCTTCCCACATGGCCCGCTTGTCGGCGGGATCGACCCCGAACGCATCGAGCTCGGCCGCGGCCGAGCCCTCGCCGGTCCCGAACTCGACCCGCCCGTCGGAGAGCAGGTCGAGTGTCGCGATGCGCTCGGCGATCCGGGCCGGGTGATTGATCGCGGGCAGCGCGTGCACGATGCCGTGGCCGAGGCGGATTTGCGTCGTGCGCTGCGATGCGGCGGCGAGGAACAGCTCGGGCGCGCTCGAGTGGCTGTACTCCTCGAGGAAGTGGTGCTCGACGAGCCAGGCCGTGTCGAAGCCGAGGCGATCGGCGAGGACGATCTCCTCCATCGCTTCTTCGAGCACCCGACGGTCGTCGCCCGGCTCCCACGGTCGCGGCACCTGGTGCTCGAAGAACAGTCCGAACTTCATAGGGTCGTCAGCATGCCTCATGGACGTAGCCAGCGGAGCCTCTCGGGGTGACCAGGCGGTCTCGCCGGACGACCGAGAGCACCGGCCCGACCGCGGGATCGGCGCAGGCCCGATCGAAGTCCCGCTTGCGGTACTCGATGTCGATGACGTGGTCGGCGTACGCGCCGGTGTATGCGTCGCACTCGTCGTAGCGGGCGCACTCCTCGGCGACGACGAAGTCGAAGCCGATCTCGGCTCTGGAGCCGGAGAGCGCGGGCGTGTTCTTCTGCGCGATCGCCAGTCCGGCGGCATGCGCTCGGGCGGCGAGGAGCGTCGCAAAGGCCGCCGCGTCCGTTTCGGTGAGGAGCTTCCGGGAGTCCCGGTTCCGGGACCAGGAGTCCAGGTTGTCGGGTTCGACGGCCTGGAAGCCGTCGGCGGCGCAGCGATCGATCCACCCGCCGACGATGTCGGCCAACGCTGCTCGCTTGCCGGCCGTGGAGACGTCGAGGAGGATCTCGTTCCACCCGGCGTCGCTCACCCAGTACCGCCGGGCGTCGGCCTCGACTGACGGGTCGGCGGCGGGGGGGACGCGCACGCCCGGCCTCCGCAGCAGCAAGTCTTTGTGTCGACGCCATACGTTCGCGAGCTCCGCGTCCTGGGTCTGGAACGCGTTCACGTAGCAGATCGTGTACATCCCGGCCGCGGGCGCGTCGAGGCGGTCGCGCGAGACAACGGTCGTTCCTCCGGGCGGCGCGTAGGCGCCGCCGAGTTGGTAGTCGACCTGCGCGTTCGGGGTCGGGGCGGCCCACGGCGTTGCCCCCGACGCCGGCAGCACGGCACCGAGCAGCAGCGCGGCCGCCGCCAGTACCGCGAGCAACGCGCACGACGCGCCGACACGAGACATCCGTCGCGCCGGGTTCCTAGCCCGGAGGTGCGAGCGGGATGCGGGCGTTCTCGTAGCTCAGGATGCGCTCGTCGGGCTCGATCTCGAGCACGAGATGCTCGCGCTCGTAGTGGCTGCGGCTCTCCGCCGGCATCGCCGACCGATCACCGGAGAACCCGCCGTACTTCTCACCCAGCGCGGCCCCCACGCGGGCCTGCAGCTCCGGCTCGTCGACGATGCGGGCCCGTCCGGTGAGGTGCACGCCGCGCAGGTCCCGCCACCGCTCTCCCGACTCCACGAGAAACGAGACCCTCGGGTCGCGCCGGATGCGCGCGACTTTCTTCGTGGTCGCGACTGCGTCGATGTAGATGCGCTCGTCGAGCGCGACGAACCAGACCGGCAGTGTGATCGGCACTCCGTCGGATCGCAACGACGTGAAGATCCCCGTGTGGCTGGCGCCGAGCACCTCCCAGGCCTCGGCCCGGCTGAGCCGGATGCTCATCGGATCCCGAGCCGGGTGCGCACATCATCGGCGGACGCCACCGGTCGACCCGCCGCCTCGGCCCACCCGACGACGCGTTCCACCCACGCCGCGTTGGTCGCGTCGAGGTCCGCCATGGGGTTGTCGCCGATCCCGACCCGCACGCCCCCGCCCCGCTCGATCGCGTGGCGACAGAGGCGCTCGATCAACGCGGGATCTTCGAGCGAGTACGGCACGACGATCCACTCGACGTCGAGCCCTTCGGGGAGCTGGGTGAGGTGGAAGTCGAGGGCGGCCTCGGTCGGGAACGGACCGACCGCCCACGCGCCCGACAGGAAGAACTTCACCATCACCGGCTCGCGCACCAGGCCGGCTTCGATGAGCAACGCGAGCGTTCGCGTCCCACCGAGATCGAACACGCCGAAGGTCGGCACCAGCCCGATCTCATGGCCGCGCTCGAGTGCGCCCAACGTGAACGCCAACGGGTTCGTCACGACGTTCGGCTCGATGTCGGGGAACGGGAACGACGCGGTCGCCTGGTCCCAGATGACGGTGCTCACGGAGCCGAGGTCGAGCGGCATGATCTCCAGCCCGTGGTCCCGCTGCAGCACGAAGCAGTGACCGAGGCGACCGTCGACGGTGTCGACGTCGATCGGGTAGGTGGGGTACGCGAGCACCCCGCTGGCGTGCATCCCGTCGAGCGCCGCCGCGTACAGGTCGGTGTCGGCGAGTCGCTGGGCGCCGGTCACGGCGTCGCGCGCGTGCCAGTGGACGATGGCCGCGCCCGCCGCGGCGCACGCCGTTGCGTCGCGCGCGCACTCCGCCGGCGTGTACGCGACGTGGGGAACCTGCGGCCGCATCGCGGCCTCGTTCAGGCCCACCTCGATCACCAGCGCGTCCCGTTCCATCAGGCCTCCGCTCCTGCCGCCCCACTCCCGAGCGACGCCGGCATCATGCGCTCGCCGGCCCATCATGCTCGGCCTGGCGCCGCCGGTGGCGCTCGATGCCCTGGCTGTAGGCGGCCTCGAAGCGCGTCACCAGCCCGTCCCACGACAGCTCGGCGCGGGCATGGGCGAGTGCGTTGGCGCCACGCGCTGCGGTCTCGGCGGGGTCGTTCACGATCGTCGTGAGCGTCTCGGCGAGGGCATCGAGATCATCGGGCGGGACGAACCAGCCGGTGGGACGGGCCGGGTCGAGGTTGACCATCGACAGGAGGCCGCCGCTGCGACACGCGACGACGGGGAGCCCGACCGCCATCGCCTCGAGGGGAACCTGGGGGTAGGGGTCATCGACGGATGGGACGACGAGCGCGTCGCAGGCCGCCAGCCCTTCGGGGAGGTCGTCGTGGCCGCGCCAGCCGGTGAAGTAGATGCCGTCGGTCCCGACCTCCTCGGCCACGGTGCCGGGATGCTCACCCTCCCACTCGCCGGGATGGCCACCCCAGATCACGAGTGACCCCGGTCTTGTGAACTGACTCCGCGCCCGGGCGAACGCGCGCACCAAGGCGGGCACGCGCTTGAACCCGAGGAACCGCCCGACGAAGAGGAGCACCGTGGCGTCGTCGTCCACGCCGAGGAGACGGTCGAGATCGGCCTCGGTGTATGCGAGCGTTCCGGGCGGGCCCGACTCGGTCCAACCCTGCGGGTCTTCGACGAGAGCGCGCCGGAACGCGGCCCGGCGGGCACCGGGCACCTGCGGCCGCGGCCGGAAGCGCTCGATGTCCACGCCGTTGGGCAGGGCGGTGACGTGCTCCGGGGCGATCCCGAGCACCGAGATCGCGGCCTCGCGGTTCTGGGGCGACACGGTGATGAGGTGATCTGCGAGCTGTGCTTGGCGCAGCAGGTGCGCGGCCCAGAACTCGCCGTGGCGCCAGGAGTCCCAGCGCGTCGTGCGCAGCATCTCGACCTGCGCCGCGTCGAGATCGGGCTCGGAGTCCACGAGATCGGCCGCGGCGGCGGGCATGGTCGCGAGCGTCTCGCCGAGCGCCGCCGCGA
>Ga0315297_10001454_pt1 | contig 14638 bp, 11 predicted proteins | sample YL17G15_0_MG_FD_203628 | JGI IMG/M metagenome (GOLD analysis project Ga0315297, IMG submission 203628) | Sediment microbial communities from Yellowstone Lake, YNP, Wyoming, USA - YL17G15_0 | ecosystem: Environmental > Aquatic > Freshwater > Lake > Sediment | place: USA: Wyoming | collected... | reverse complement strand
CTTTTCGAACTCTCCGTTCTTGAAATAGGCCGCGCCCAGATTGAAGCCGAAGCTGGCCTCGTTCGGGACGAGCTTGACCGCTTGTTCGTATGCGGCGATGGCGTCGGCAAGATCCCCCTTCTTTTCGAGGATCAGTCCTTTGAGATTTTGGGCCATCGCCAGCCGCTTCTTGATCTGTATAGCCCTCTGGACGTTTTCGTAGGCTTCGTCGATCCTGTCCATCAAGAAATAGAGGTGCGCCAGGTTATAGTAGGGGAGCTCCCTTGAGGCGTAATTGGGGTCTTCGAGGGCCCGCTTGAACTCCTGCTCGGCCTTGTCGACGAAATCCAATTCCTGGTAGATCGTCCCTAGGTTGTTGCGGGCTTCCGTGAACTGGGGGTTGACTTCGAGACTTTTCTGGAAGGCCGCCGCCGCCTCCTGGAGATCCCCCTTCATCGATCGGGCCAGGCCGAGGGCGTTCCAGGCTAGAAAATGCCTGGGATTGAGGGAGAGGCTTTTGTTTAAATACTTGACGGCCTCATCGACGCTGTTTCCGTTGAGATAGAAAAGCCCCAGGTTGTATTGATACTGGGGGTCCTTTTCACGGGACCGGGCCAGTTTGGCCTGGCTTGACGCGCAGAACGTCAGGCCAAGGCAGGCGAACATGACGAGCACGGTCTTCGTCTTCATGCAACTCTCCTTTCGAAGGCTCCTGCCGGCCCCGGGCTCACTCATTCTGGCTTGAGCGCCCGGGACATGAGGTCCTCTATGGCTTTCCTGGGTGATCTGTTTCTGTAAAGGACATGATAGACCTCGTCCGAGATGGGCATCTCGACGCCCTCCCGGCGGGCGAGGTTGTGGGCCGAGAGTGTCGTCCTCACGCCTTCGGCCACCATTTTCATCCGCGACAGGATCGTTCTCAGGGACCTTCCCTTGCCCAGCTCGAACCCGACATAATGGTTCCGGCTCAGCTCTCCCGTGCAGGTCAGGATCAGGTCCCCCATCCCTGCGAGCCCGGAGAACGTTTCTCTCCTTGCTCCCAGATGGGTCCCCAGCCGTGTCATCTCCACGAGTCCCCGGGTCATCAGGGCGGCCTTGGAGTTCAAGCCGCATTCCAAGGCGTCGGAGATCCCAGCCGCGATAGCAATGACGTTCTTCAACGCCCCGCCGATTTCGACACCGATGACGTCTGATGTCGAATAAGCCCTGAGCGCCAAGCTCGAGACAAGATGCTGGACCTTTCGGGCGCATTCGGGGTCCCTGGAGGCCACGACCACGGCCGTCGGGTTTCCCAGGGCGACTTCCTTGGCGAAGCTCGGGCCGGAGAGGACCGCCAGGCGGGGGTTGCGGAAGGGATGGAACACCTCTTCCATGACCTGGCTCATCCTCTTGAGGGATTTTTGTTCCAGGCCCTTCGTCAAGCTGACGACGATCTGGTCGGACGTAAGATAGGGGGCGATCTCGGCATAGAGGCTCCTGCAGAACTGGGATGGGACGGCAACGAAGAGGAACTCCGTCGAGACGACGGCTTCCGGAAGGTCGCGGTAGAAGGATACGGGGGCGGGGAAGACGTGACCGGGCAGGAAGGTCTTGTTCTCCCGGGTCTTCAGGAGCGTTTCATGGATGTCTTCCTCGCGGACCCAGAGCTTCGTCCTGACCTTGAGCCTGCCCAGGTGAAGGGCGAACGCCGAACCCCAGCTGCCGCCACCGATAATACACGCTTTCATGAGACTTTCTCGCCGAACTTCCTTTCCCGGCCCTTGAGGAGGCGTCCGATGTTGCCTGAATGCTTGCTGATGACCAGGACGGCGACGGCCGCCCCCCACGCCGCCGTTCCGGGCACCCCATGGAAGAGAAGCACCGCGACCGGGAAGCTCAGGGTGGCCAGGATCGAGCCAAGCGATACATAGCGACTGAGGGCGAGGACGAGGACGAATACGCCCACACTCAAGAGGAACGGGCGGAACGCGACCGCGGCGAAAGCCCCCATCGTGGCCGCGACCCCCTTCCCGCCGCGAAAGCGGATGTAAACCGGAAAGCAGTGGCCCAGGACGGCCAGGAAGGACGCGATCAGCGCGAGCCGGGGGTCCCGGAAAAATCTTAAGGCCAGGAACGCCGGAAGAAAACCCTTGAGAACATCGAACACGGCCACGGGGACGGCATACTTCCAGCCCTTGAGGCGCATGACGTTGTTCGCGCCCGTGTTCCGGCTTCCGAACTCGCGGATGTCCTTTTTCTCACTCAATTTGAAAAGGAGATAGCCGGTGGGGATGGCCCCGACAAGGTAGGCGAGGACGGCAAAGAGGACTTTCACCTGAACTCGACCTCGGCGAGGACGGAATGATCGGCGCCGCCCGGTTTCAGGAAGCTCTCGAAGAACCTGATCCGGTCGACCATCATTCCCCCGAAATCCGTTTCCCGGTATTTTTCAAGTTCGTCGAGGACAGGCTCGAGGCCGTCTGGGGACTTCACGCGTCCCAAGGTCATGTGGGGGTGGAACGGCCTGCCCTCGCGCGGGAATCCGATCCTCTCGAAGCCCTCTTCCATCCCCTCATGGAGGGCCATGAGCTCGGGCGTCTCGGCGATCCCCGCCCAAATAACCCGCGTGCCCCACTTCCGGCCAGGCGGGAACGTGCCGGTCCCCTTCATCTGAAGGGGAAAAGTGGAATGTTTCTCCGCGATGGTCTTAAGGAGGACGATGACGTCCCCGGCTTTCTCCGGGGGGATGTCGCCCAGGAACTTGAGCGTCAGGTGCATTCCAGCGGAGTTAGTCCACTTGATGCCCTTGGCGCCTTTTTTAATGTTGCGGAGGAGAGCCTCCAAGGTGATCTTGAGATCCGGGGCCAGGTCTATGGCGACGAATGTCCTCATATTTCCTCCTCCAGAAGTCGCCGCCTCAACATATCCAAGGCTTTTTGGGCAGACTGGAACTTGACGATCTCTCTCCTTCCGAAAAAGACGTTCTTTTCGACGGCTGCGCCGTTCCGCCAGGCCAGTCCCGTGTACACAAGGCCGACCGGCTTGGCCGCCGTCCCGCCCTCGGGGCCTGCGATCCCGGTGATGGACAGGCCGTAATCGGAACCCGCCCTCCGCATGGCGCCCAGGGCCATAGCTTCGGCCACCGGACCGCTCACAGCCCCGTGCTCCCTGATCAATGACATGGAGACGCCGAGGAGCCTGTTCTTGGACGTGTTGCCGTAGGAGATGACACCCTCAAGAAAATAGCTCGAGCTTCCGGGGACATTGGTCAAGCGGTGGCTCAAGAGGCCCCCCGAGCAGGATTCGGCGCAGGCGAGCGTCCTTCCCCGGGACCTCAGGAGCGCCCCCACGGCCTCCTCCATCGTCTCTCCGGTCCTGGAATAGACGTTTTCTCCGAGCTTTTTCAGGATAAGCTTTTCCAAGGTTCCCAGGACAGTTTCGGAGCTTGTGGGGTCTCCCGCGCCCGTGACCGACAGGCGGACCTGGAGCTCGCCAGGATAAGCCAGGGTCGTGATGTCCGCCTCCGGCGGGAGCTTCGGGTAAACCGCCCGGATCCTGTCCTCCATCAGGGATTCCGACATCCCGGTGATCTTGAGGACCCGCCGGAGCGTGAATCCCGACCCGATGGCCCGGAGCCTCGGCCAAACGTCCTTCTCGAACATGGGCTTGAGCTCGTGAGGAGGTCCGGGCAGAAGGACGAGCCGTATGGATCCGGAAGTGATCCAAAGGCCGGGGGCTGTCCCGTTGGGGTTCGTCAGGACCTCGGCGCCGTCGATGACGTAACACTGTTTTCTGTTGGACGAGGGCATCCGCACGCCCCGCCTCCGGAAGCGCTCACGGACGCTGCGGATCACGGTTTCGTCGAAAACCAGCTCCCTCCCAAGGGCTTCGGCGGCGGCTTCCCTGGTTCGGTCGTCCTCTGTTGGGCCGAGGCCTCCCATGGATATGATGAGCCGGGAGCGTTTCATGGCCGTCCGGAAGCAACCCACGAGGTCTTCATGATCGTCCGCTACGATTGTCTTGAAGGCAACGACGATGCCCAGGTCGTTGAGGCGCTCGATGAGGAAAAGGGAATTCGTGTCCTGGAAATACGGCGTCAGGAGTTCCGTCCCGACCGCCAGGATCTCGGTTTTAAGGTCCGCTGTTCTCTTCATAAGAAAAGGAGGATGAGCCGGAGGGACACCGCCGCAGCGAGCCCCGCCCCGACGTCATCGGCCATGATCCCCCACCCATGGGGAAGCGCTTCCAGCTTCTTGATGGGATAGGGTTTGAGGATATCAAAGATCCGGAAAAGAATAAAGGCCAGGAGCAGTTCTTTCCATCCCGGGGTCACCAGGAAGAGCGCGATGAGCTGGCCGCAGGTCTCGTCGATGACGATCCGTCCGGGGTCTTTCCGGTTGAGGAGCCTCCCGTAGCGGGTCGAGGCCGCCGCGCCGGCGATGACCAGGGAGACAATGATCAGGGCCTGGAAAGGCCAGGAGAGCTTATAGAGGCCGAGCTTATAGATGAGCATCGTGATGAAGCTGGCCGCTGTTCCCGGAGCGACGGGGAAAAACCCGGCCCCGAAGAAGGTCGAGAAGATCATGGATAGAGCATTCATGGGACCGGCCTGCCCCGCAGATCATAAATGTCCACGTCGGTGATCTCAACCTTCAGGATGGGTTTCCGCCCGTTCGGCCGGATTTCCCCATCCTTGATCATAACGATCCCGTCCACCTCGGGGGCTTGATACCTGGTCCGGCCGGCCCAGCCTCCACCTTTTTTCAAAGGACCTTCAAGGAGGACGTCCATCGTCCGTCCAATGGACATCCGGTTGCGCTCCATGGAGATCCCGGCCTGCATCTCCATGATTTCGTCCCTCCTCCGGTCCTTCTCTTCCTGGGTCAGGGGATCGGTCAGGGCCTCGGCGGCCGTTCCGGATTCCTGAGAATACGTGAAGACCCCCAGATGGTTGAACCGCGCCTCCCGGACGAACTGCTTGAGCGCCAGGAATTCTTTCGCGCCCTCACCGGGGAACCCAACGATGAGGGATGTCCGGAGGGCGATGTCCGGAACTCTTTTTCTGATCTTATCGATGAGCTTGAGGGCCCGTTCGCCGTCCGAGCCCCTCTTCATCTTCATGACGACCCCGGGGTCGGCGTGTTGAAAGGGGATGTCAAGGTAAGGGCATACCTTCGGCTCGCCAAGGACCTCCAGGAGGCCGTCCGTGACTTCCTCCGGATAGCCGTAAAGGAAACGGACCCATTCGATCCCTTCGAGCCTCATGAGCCTCCGGATGAGCCGGACAAGGCCGTCCCTGAGGCCCCTGTCCCTTCCGTAAAAGGTCGTGTCATGGGATATGAGGTCGATCTCTCGTATCCCCCGGCCGGCCATCGCCCGGGCCTCTTCGACGATGGATGCCAGGCTGCGTGAACGATAAGGCCCCTTGATCCTCGGGATGGAGCAAAAGGAGCACCGGTGAGAACACCCCTCCGAGACCTTAAGGTAGGCCCATCCGGGGGGAGTCGAAATGAGACGGGGAGATCTGTGATCATACAGGAACGTCCGTCCGCGCTCCCGGACAGGCCTTCCCTCGACGGCTTCAACGATCCGGTCGAAGCTCCCGACGCCGAGCCAGGCATCCACCCAGGGGAACGTTCTCTTCAGGTGGTCCCTTTCCTTCGTGACATAACAGCCGGTGATGGCGAACCTTTTCTCGGGGCTCCTCATCTTAAGCCGGGCCAGTTTTTCCAGGACATCGTCCGCTTCGTCCCTCGCGGGCCGGATGAAGCCGCAGGTGTTGACGATGATGATGTCGGCATGCTCCGGGGAACGGACGAAGGCGTACCGGGCGTCATGGAGATGACCCAGCATGACCTCGCTGTCGACGAGGTTCTTGGCGCATCCCAGATGGATGAGGGCCACTTTTTTTTGGGGGCGAGGGGGCTGGGTCGTCATTCGGTCCCGGCGGTCAAGGGTAGATCCGGTAGAGGAGCCTGGGAAAGGGGATGGTCTCACGGATGTGCTTGATCCCGCAGATCCAGGCCACCGTCCGTTCGACGCCCAGGCCGAAACCGGAGTGGGGACAGGCCCCATACTTTCTCAGGTCGAGATACCACTCGTAGGCCTCGCGGGGCAGATCGTTCTCCATGATCCGACGTTCGAGGAGGGCGAGGTCGTGGATGCGCTGGCCGCCGCCGATGATCTCGCCGTATCCCTCCGAGGCCAGGAAGTCGACTCCTAAAACCAAGTCCGGCCGGACGGCATCCGGCTGCATATAGAAAGCCTTAATTTTGGCGGGGAAATGGGTGACGCAGACAGGGGTCGGGAAGATCTCTGAAATGATCGCTTCTTCGGGGGCCCCGAAGTCATCGCCCCATTCGATGGCGGAGCCTTTCTCCTTGAGTTTGGGAACGGCCTCGTCATAGGTCAGCCGCGGAAAGGGCTTTCGGATGACCGCGAGACGCTTGGTGTCCCGTTCGAGGACATCCAGGTCGTCCTTCCTCTTTTCCAGGACACGTTCGATGATGAAGACGATGAGATCCTCGCCGAGTTCCGTGATGTCCTCGAGCGTCGCGAAGGCGACCTCCGGCTCCACCATCCAGAACTCGATGAGGTGACGGCGGGTCTTTGATTTCTCGGCCCTGAAAGTCGGACCGAAACAGTAGACCTTGCCGAAGGCTGCGGCCGTGGCCTCGTTATAGAGCTGTCCGCTCTGGGTGAGGTAGGCCTTCTGGCCGAAGTATTCCGTTTCGAAAAGCGTCGTCGTCCCTTCGCAGGCGCTCGGCGTCAGGATGGGCGTGTCCATCAGGCGGAAACCGCGGCCGTCGAAAAAGTCCCGGATGGCCTTGACGACCTCCGCCCGGACCCGGAGGACGGCGTGCTGTTTCTGCGAACGCAACCACAGGTGTCTGTGCTCCATCAGGAACGGCGTGCTGTGCTCCTTGAGCGTGATCGGATAATCCTGGGCCACCTGAAGGACCTCGATCTCCCGGATGGTGAGCTCGTGACCCCCCGGTGCCCGTTTGTCCTCCCGGACGTGGCCCCGGACGATGACCGAGGACTCCTGGGTTAGGGAATCGAAGGTTTGGAACAGGGGATGTTCCTTTTCTGCCGAGAAGATCGTCGCCTGGATGATCCCCGTTCCGTCACGGATGAGGAGAAACCGGACCTTGCCGCTCGAGCGCTTGTTGTATACCCAGCCGCGGACCTCAATGTCCTGGTCCTTGTGGCCGGCGATGTCCTCGATGTAAATCCACTTCATAATGCGGGAATTATAGAGCTTTTGGAGGACGAAATCAATTCGGCTCCGAACCGCCCTTCATGGCTGTGGATCGAACGCGGAGATCTTCCTCAGTTTTTCAACGATACCCGGAAGTTCATGAAGCACGGCATCTACGTCCTCGTCCGTGCTGAACCTGCCCAGGGACATGCGGATGCAGGACCTCGCGATCTCGGGCCTGAGCCCGATGGCCAGGAGCACATAAGACGCCTCATCGGAATCCTCGCTGCAGGCCGAACCGGTGGACACGTAGATCTCCTTGGTGGCCAAGGCCAGGAGGATCGCCTCGGCTTCGAGGCCGGGGAAGGCGAAGTTCAGCGTGCTCTTGACGCGTTTTTCAGGGTGCCCGTTGAACCTGACCTTGGGGATCTTTTCTTCAATGCCCGTCTTGAGCCTGCCGGCAAGCTTTTCGATACGGTCCTTGTCCTTCTTCCACCTTTCGGCAAGGACGCGCACAGCTTCGCCGAATCCGACGATGCCGGAGGTGTTCTCGGTCCCGGCCCTCAATCCCCGCTCCTGATGGCCGCCGTGGAGGAACGACCGTATGTTCGTGCCCCTCCGGATGTACAGCGCCCCGATCCCCTTGGGACCGTAGACCTTGTGAGCCGAGACCGTCAGCAGGTCTACGCCGAGCTTGTCCGCGTTGACCTCGATCTTGCCGAACGTCTGGACCGCATCGGTATGGACGAGCGCGCCCTTGTCATGGGCGATCCGGACGACGTCCTTGATGGGTTGGATGGTCCCGATCTCGTTGTTGGCGTGCATGATGGAAACGAGGGCCGTCCGGGGAGTGATCGCGTCCCTGAGGAAATCCAGATCGATGAGACCCGTCCCGTCCACAGGAACGCAACTGACCCTGATGCCTTTCTTTTCGAGGTATCTTGCCGTTTCCAGAACAGCCGGATGTTCGATGACCGAAGTGATGATCTCGTTCTTATCCGGGTGCGCGTCCAGAACGCCGCTCAGGGCGAAATTATCGGCCTCTGTGCCCGACCCCGTGAACGTGATCTCGGACCTGTGCGCTCCGAGGAATCCGGCTATGGCCTCCCGGCTTTCGGTCACGATCTCCTTGGCCTTACGGCCGATAGGGTAGAGGGACGAGGGATTCCCGAAGTTCTCCTTGAGGAACGCGGCCATCTTTTCCGCCACCCGCGGGTCCAACGGGGTCGTCGCGTTATTGTCCAGGTAAACCATCGATATTCACCAGTTCTTTCGTTTCTCGGTCGAATCGCCTTTTTTTTATTATACTCCTCTTGGTCCATTTCGTTAAGCGCATTGAATCATATAACCGGACAGCCACGTTCGTCCTCGGGGCTGGGATTCAGGCTCTGAAAGCTGAGGAAGCGGCAAAGATCCGGCTGCCGGTGAAGTGACGCAGGCGCCAACCACCACGTCTAACGTGAATTCGAGTCGATCGCGGCCAGCCGCTTTCGCGCGTCGGCCAGCTCCGGATGGGTCTTGTCGGCGTCCTTCCAGTATTCGAGGAATTTCCGGTACTCGCCCGCCGCGCCGGTCTTGTCCCCCTTTCCTTCGAGGACCCGGCCGAGCCGGTAATGGTAGAGGGGATGGATGAGGTAACGGATCCGGTTTCCTGGGTCGATGGTCATGAGTTTCCGATATTCGGCCACGGCCTTGTCCAGTTCGCCCTTCTTCCAGTAAGCGCGCGCCAGGACGTCCTTGAAGAAGGGCGTGTTATAGTTAGCCAATGAAGGCGTATTCATGTCGGGAAAATTCCGTAACTGCAGCCGTTCCGCGGCGGCGACGCCCTTCTCCGGAGATTCACAGGCCAGGGCGACCTCGGCGTCCAGAAGCTGATACCTAAGGATCGTGTCTTCCAGGTCTCCCGGAGCTAATTTCGGAAGGAGCGACTTGATTTCCCCGAGCCGGGCGCGAACGTCGTCCAGGCGCCCTGGCTTGAGGGCGGCCCAGCCGAGCGCATAGGCAGTCTGGGCGGCGTTATAATCTGGTGCGGTCGGATCTCTTTGCCTTCTGTATTCGGATACGGCCTGGAAGGCCTTACAGGCTTCTTCGAACCTTCCCAAGTCAGAGTAGATAAATCCCGATATCCAATCCACGGCCATCACGAAATAGGCCGAGCCAAACGACTCTGCGATTTTTCGCAGGGCGAGATACCCGTCCAGGGATTGTTCCAGCCGGCCCAGGAAATAGTCAAAATAATTGATGAGCCAGAGGGCTTCCATTCTCTCCGTGGGCGCCGCTTTGGCCAGGAACTCGCTCTGCCAGCGGGACGATTCTTGGTAATTTTCCTTCAACGCATAAATGTAAGCCAATCCCCGGCAAGACCCGGTAAAATCCGGCCTGGCCTCCAGGGCCTCTCGATACCTCGCCTCGGCTTTGTCCAGTTGCCCCATGTGAACATAGAGCTCGGCCAAAGAGTCGATGGGGTTGGGGTCTCCGGGATTGACCGCGATATAGCGCTTGAAGGCGGTTTCGGCTTTTCCAAATTCCCCGGTTTCAGCATAGGCGTATCCCAGCTCATTGAAGGCGGGTCCGAAGTTGGGGTCAAGGGCGATGGCCTTCTCAAACTCCTGAACGGCCTCGGAATTCCTATTATGGTTACGATAGTATTGCCCCAGTTCAAGATGAGCGTGTTTTTCCTGGGGATATTTCTCGGTCAACTCCCGCAGGAGCCGGTTCTTTTTTTCCGCATCTCTCTCGATCACGGCGGCGTACTCCGCTTCGATGTAAAGCCGCTCTTTTTCCGTCGCCCTGGCGGAGTATTCCCTGGCGTTTTTTAAGGCCTCATCCCGGGCCCTGTAGTCCCGAAGCTCCGCCTCGGCGCTGGCCAAATAGAGATAGGCCACGGCGAAAGCCGGGTCCAGGGCGATGGCCTTTTCCAGGAATTTCTTGGCGTCCGAGCCATAAAGATTTTCGGCGTCATCCCGGCCCCTGAGGAAATAGTTGTAGGCCTCCATGGAGCTCGTCGTCAGGTCCGTTATCTTCGGCAGGGGCTTCTCGATCTTGAGGATCGGGCGGCCGATCCCCCGCGACACGGCGCGGCTGATTTCGTCGATCTGAGACCTGAGGATGCTGTTGACTCCCTCGCCCCTGGCGGAGGCGCTTTTCAGGAGCTCTCTGCTCGCGGCGTCCAGCACCTTGACGTCCGAGACGAAGGTCTCGCCCGCCTTGCTGAAGAACCCGACGACGACCGCCTCAATGCCTTGCCCGCGGCAGATTTCGAAGCCAGCCTCCTCGTCGTATAGGGCGGATTCGTCCTTGCCGGCCTGGCGGAAAAGATCCTTCAACCTTTGCCAGGACGCGACCCGAATGTGTTTCGACTGTTCAAGGCTGGTGATGAGGAGGTTGGGGATGGTCTCCCGAAGGTAGTCGAGGCCCGGGTCCCCGGTCTGGTTCTTGAAGCCGAGGACGGCGACTGTGCGCTTCGAGCCCTCGCTCTCCGGAATGAACTGCCAGACAAGGAGAGCGGCCAGAGCGAGGAGTAGGGCGGCCGCCGGAATCCAGACCTTGTTCGACGGCAGGCGGACCGTGATTTCCTTCGATGTTTGGGGTTTTCGTAGCGGAAGGGCATGCGTCGTCGCCGGCAGAGTTTTTTCTATCCGGACCAGCTCCGCGAGCAGGTCGCCGGCGCTTTGGAACCGCTTGCCTTTTTCTTTCTCCAGGCATTTCAGGACGAGCTGCCGGAGGTCTTCCGGAATCTGGGCGTTGAGCGTCCGCGGGTCCGGAGGCGACTCGCTTTTCTGCTTGACGGCAATGCTGAGCGGGGTGTCGCCTTCGAACGGGAGGCGTCCCGTCAGCATCTCGAAGAGGACGACGCCCAGCGAGTAGATGTCCGAACGCGCGTCGGCCTCCTTTCCGTCCACCTGCTCGGGCGACATGTACTCGGGAGTCCCGATCATCACGCCGGCGCCCGTTATGCCCTTGGTTTTGACCGAGCGGGCGATCCCGAAATCCATGAGCCGGGCGCCGCCCTCGCGGTCGATCATGATGTTCTGGGGCTTGAGGTCGCGGTGGACGACGCCCAGGCGGTGGGCTTCGGCCAGCCCTTCGGCGGCCTGCCGGGCGATGGCGACGGCCTTGCCGACGGGCAGGGCCCCGATGCTGTGGATGAGACTCTTGAGGTCCTCGCCCGGGACGTATTCCATCGTGATGAAATAGGTTCCGGTCTCTTCTTCGCGACCGAGGTCGTGCATCCGGCAGATGTGGCGGTGGGAGACGGCCCGGGCCAGCCTCAGCTCGCTCCTGAAGCGCTCGATAGTCTGCTCGTCCGAGGCGATATCGGGATTGAGGAGCTTGAGGGCGAGCTTCTCCCGGACTTCCGTGTCGAAAACCTTGTAGACGCGCCCCATGCCGCCCTTGCCCAGCTCCTCGATGACCTGGTAACGGCGGGCGAAGGTCGTCCCGGTCGCAAGCTCACGGATGGGCGTGAGCCGGGTTTCGGTCGAGGCCGGTGGGCCGCCTGCTGAACGGAAAGAGGCTCCGCACCGGCCGCAGAAGCGCGTGCCGGAGGAGTTCTCAAAGCCACACCGGGAGCAGTTCACAGGCCTTACCGCCCTTGCTTGTTCTTTTGCTGAGCTTGAGATTAGCAGGAATGCGGCGGATAGTCAACTCAAATCCCGACTTTCGCCATTAGCCTTTGACATGTCTTCTAATGTACTCATAATAATCAAGATATAACGACCCCTTATGTACTACCTAACTGCCTCTATTTGAAGGTTAAGCGCCGTTAGAAGCTCCTGTTCGGTGCTACTTAGACGGCAGACCTTGCGGACAGTCTGGGGACTTTTGGGATAATAACAGATGGCCAGCCGGATAGCTCGGAGGGCTTCCATCGCCCGGTCCAGGGAGATCGCCAGGCCGGCATTCTTGAGCTTCCGATGAAGAAGAGAGAGATACAGGAGGGCCATCACGCAGGTTAGACCGTGCACCCGGATCTTCGAGTCCGTCCAATGATACATCGGCTGCCAACGGATAAAAGCAGGATCTTTGGTCCACCGAAACGCCGTCTCGATCTTGTACCGGTCCCGATAGGAGCGGACGATCTCCTCCGTTCCCCAATCGACATGGTCGGTGAAAATGATGTTCTTCCCGAACCGCGCCCGGTATTCCTTAAGGACAAGCGGATTGGTTCGGATCGACATCTGGAAACTCCCCGAGCGGAAAATGACCTTAATGGTAAAGACGGGGGCGATATGGCTTTCGGCCAGGATGTCGTCGACCTTACGTTCGACAGAGGCTGCGGTTGTCCGGCCGTCGGCCGTCCGAAGGTCCCGACGCAGCGCTTGAAGCTTTATCTTGGTTTTCAGGATCGTCCGGCTCATCCCATGGATCTTTTTCCGGCAGGTCCGGGGATTATAAGTCACGACGACCGCCCGTTCTTTCCCGTAGATCTCAAGAGAGGTCCGATAGGCGGATAGCGGATCGTCCTCCTCATCGGTGACGTTGATCTCCTGATACTCTGAAAGAGGGACCCGGCAAAGATCCGGATGATGATAGGGCGAGAGGGCGCCGATAAACCAGATCCGGCCGGCGTCGATCCGTTCTATGTTTTCCGGGGAATTACAGCCTTTGTCGAAAACCAACGTCATGTCCTCTTTGCCCTTCTTCAGGGACAAAAGAAGATCGTACATCTCGGAATAGAGTTGATTAAGAACTTTGGAGTCGTGGATATGAGCAGGATAGACCCGATGGAAAAGGGGAATGCCCTCGTCCCGGTTACAGAGAAGCGCTAAGCCGATATGTCGCAGTTCGTGCTTTCCGGCTTTCGAATGAGTGTATCGGGCCAGCTCCGAATCGGTCTGCGGACTGATCTGAGTAAAATAGTTCGTCGTGTCATAAAGAAGGCAATCTAAGGACAGGTCATACGTCGTGACGACTTTTTTGGCCACCTCATCGCCGATGGCCTCGATTTCCTCTGTTTTGACTTTCTCCATATGATCCCAAAAGTTGGCCGAGTCCAAGGCCGCCCAATCGATCTCCCGATATTCTCCTATGGCCGTTGTCTTCAACCATCCACCCAAGGACGCCTTGCTCTTCGGTTCCACCGCCCGGTTCAAGGCAATCAGGGACAGATACCGGCCGACGCTCATGCCCTGGCGCCGCTTGGGGACGATCCGGTCCACGATCTCCTCAAACCCCAGTTCCTTCTCGATCGCGTCGATCGCGGCAATAGATCCCAGCTCGAAGGTCTCGATCTCCGCGATGGATTCTTCCGCTTTCATCCCTTCGAACCTCGCCTGGATCTTTTCCGCGGTGCCGAGGTACTTCTGCCAGGTGATCCTCGGTTTTCCCTGGACCCGCCGGGATTCGGCCAGATAATAATAGGTATGACCCTTTATCCTTTTCTTGAGTATATAAGACATACAGAGAACATACATCAATAGGTACTACTTGTCAAGCATTATTTTCATATATTACACATTATATAGTATATTAACACCATGTTTCCACAATGTATAGTTAGGTGCTACTTAAAGAACAGCGCAACTCATTGATAAGATTGCGGTTATGGGAACAATCATTTGTAATGGCGAAAGTCGGGAAATGGCGATCCCTGCGCGGGCTTAAGCGAGCCGTTCGTCGTCCGGAGGCTCTTTCGCGAAGACGTCCAGGGCGCGGAAGGCCAGCGAATAGAGCCAGCCGTGGGCCTTGTTGCCGTCTGCCTTGACCCAGTCCACGGGCCGGAAAACTCCGCCCTGCCGCCGCTTATTGCGGCGATTGACATCGCCGCGCGGCCGGCGATATATTATCGACAGAAAATAAGATTCCGAGCTCAAAGAAGAGTCTGACGAATAAGCATTCACAAGGGACACGACCTGGCGATACAAGGAGGTTATATGTCTACAAGAGTTAAGTCTATCCCTTACGTCGTTACCTTAGCGTTTCTTTCGATAATCGTTTGTTGCCGTCAAAAAGCCCCCGAAATAAAAGCTGACATTGTTTTATGGAATGGAAATATCGTCACTATGGACACTCATCTCCCTCATGCCCAAGCCGTGGCCATACTGGGAAACCATATTATCAGTGTGGGCAACGACAAAGACATTAAGCCTCTTATCGGAGAAAAAACAAGGATTATTGACCTGGAGCAGAAGTCAGTTATCCCTGGCATGATCGACGCGCACGTTCATCCGTTTGGCGCCGGCCGCGCTCTGACCGGTCTGGATTTGAAAGGGCTTAGCAAGGAGCAGATCCTGGAAAAGGTGGCCCGCAAAGCTAAAGAAGCAAAGACTGGAGACTGGATTGAAGCGGAGGGATGGGACCAGGGCTTCTGGGAGGAAAAGGAATTCCCTACGAGATATGAATTAGATGCGGTAGCTCCGGATAATCCGGCAGCTCTATCTCGAATAGATGGACATTCAGGCTGGTATAATAGCCTGGCTTTACGATTATCCAATATCGATAAGAAGACCAAGGATCCAGAAGGCGGACGAATATTGC
>Ga0315297_10001453_pt1 | contig 14641 bp, 17 predicted proteins | sample YL17G15_0_MG_FD_203628 | JGI IMG/M metagenome (GOLD analysis project Ga0315297, IMG submission 203628) | Sediment microbial communities from Yellowstone Lake, YNP, Wyoming, USA - YL17G15_0 | ecosystem: Environmental > Aquatic > Freshwater > Lake > Sediment | place: USA: Wyoming | collected... | reverse complement strand
ATGTTCAGATACAACAATGTAAGCATAAAAGCATTTGAACACAAACAGATGATGGAAAACATAATGGACGCAAGGCCAAAACCAATCTTTACAAACATACCAAACTAAAACTTTTTATTCTAACAAATTTTTTAACACTTTTATGGCACACATAAAACAAATCTTTAAAACAAAACTAGTCATAGGAATAATGTACTCAGACAAAGAAGCATATGAAGAAGCAATAAAACAATTAGAACAAAAGTTTGGAGAGATAAGCGACAAAAGCCAAGAATACGACTTCAACTTCACAACATATTATGAAGAAGAAACAGGAAAAGACCTGAAAAAACAGATAATAGTATTCAAAAAACTAATAGACAGAGATGAACTAGCAGAAATAAAACACTACACAAACACAATAGAAGACGAATTCTCAAAAGAAGGAAAAAGAAAAATAAACCTAGACCCAGGATATATGACAGAACACAATGTAATACTAGCAAGCGCAAAAGAACTACCGCACAAAGTATCAATAGGAAAAGGAATGTTCGGAGATGTAGTGCTAGAATACAGAAAAGGAGATTATGAAGACTCAAGACACACGTTCCCAGACTATAGAACACCCCTAGTAAAAGAATTCTTGAAAACAATAAGAAAAAAATACCTGCAAGAAAGAAAATGAGCATATCATTATGTATGATAGTAAAAAACGAAGAAAAAAACCTATCACAACTATTACCAACAATAAAAGAATATGTTGATGAAATAATAATCGTTGACACAGGAAGCGCAGACAACACAAAAGAAATCGCAAAGAAGCATACAAACAAAATATTTGATTTTGAATGGACACAAGATTTTTCTGAAGCACGAAACTTTTCTATATCAAAAGCAACAAAAGAATGGATACTAATCCTAGACGCAGACGAAAGAATAACTGAAGAAGATTTGAAAAAACTAAAACAGCTAACACAAAACAAAGAAGGTTTAGCATACAAGTTCGAACAAAGAAACTACTCAAACCAGAAAAAACCAATAAAATGGAAAGAAAGCAAAACAGACAACTACAAAGAAAGCAAACAATTCAAAGGATGGCAATACAGAGGAATAATAAGATTATTCAAGAACGACAAAAGAATAAAATTTGAAAACCCAATACACGAAACAGTCTTACCAATTATAGAAAAAACAGGAATGAAAATAGAAAATTCAAACATACCAATACACCATTATTACACAATAAAAGGAAAAGAACAAACTTATTACAAACTTTTGAAAGAAAAAATAAGAAAACAACCAACAGCACACTCATACGCTGAACTAGCAATACACTGCTATGAAACAGGCAAAAGAGATGAAGCAGAAACATACAAGAAAGAAGCGATAAGGTTAAATAAAGCAATGAATTTTCTCGACAAGTACTAAATACGGCTGTGGTCTAGTGGCTATGATGTTGGTCTCACTCACCGAAGATCCCCGGTTCAAAACAGTTCTTTCGCCAACTGGGAGCGAAAGGCGACTCCTAGTGCTTCGCACCGGAGTCCCCTGCTCAGGCGAAAACTGGTGAAAGTCCGGGCAGCCGTACTTAATAATTCTAAAAATGCAGTCACCAAAATAGGACAAAGAAATATTTATTAACAAACTAAATTTTCCAGAAACCATGAACGAGCCGCAAAACAAAAATTATCAACAAGTCAGAGATTATGTATACAATATGGCGAGAGAAATAATTGAAGACATGGGAGGAGAACCAGACAAATTAACCACCATATCACATCTAAAAGTTTCTGCAGGAGTAGATTCTATGGGACTGATAGAATTATTAGCAAGGGTAGAAAAACAGTTTAGAGTGAGCATACCGGAACACGAATTTCCAAAATTCTCAACAGTACAAAACATTGCAGAAGTAGTTTGCAAATACCAAAAAGAACAAGCAAGATAAAACTTTATATACTCATTTCTATGCCATTTCTTATTCACACGACCGTATTGTAGCGGTAGCAATCCACCCTCCCAAGGTGGCAGCCCGGGTTCGAATCTCGGCGGTCGTATCAAAAAATGAAAACAGAAGACTACAATTACGAACTACCAAAAGAACTAATAGCGCAAGAACCAGTAAAACCAAGAAGCGCATCAAAACTATTAGTGATAAACGGAGAAAAACTGGAACACAAAAAATTCAAAGACATAACTAATTACTTAGAAGAAGGAGATGTACTAGTCCTTAACGAAACAAAAGTAGTGCCGGCAAAACTAATAGGGAAAAAAAGCACAGGAGCAAAAGCAGAAATAATCATAACAGCAAAACAAGGAGAATACTACAAAGCAAGAATAGCAACAAACAAACCAAGACCAGGAAACACACTAATCTTTGAAGAAGAACTAGAAGCAGACATACTAAAACAAGAAAAAGACATATTCTACATAAAATTCAACAAAGAAAACATAGAAGAATACATGGAAAAACACGGAAAACTACCAACACCACCATACATACAAAAAGAACTGGAAAAAAACGAAAACTACCAAACAGTATACGCAAAAAAAGAAGGAAGTGTAGCAGCACCAACAGCAGGATTCCACTTCACACCAGAACTACTCCAAAAAATACAAGAAAAAGGAATAAAGATAGCAAAAGTAACACTACATGTAGGATTCGGAACATTCCTACCAATAATAACAGAGAACATAGAAGAACACAATATGGAAGAAGAATATTATGAAATCACAAAAGAAAATTCTGAAATAATAAACAACTGCAAAGGAAAACTTATAGCAGTGGGAACAACAACACTCAAAACACTAGAGACAGCAAGCGATGAAAATGGAAAAATACAAGCAACAAAAGGATGGTCAAACACATTCATAAAACCGGGATACAAATTCAAAACAAAAATAAAAGCACTAATAACAAACTTCCACACACCAAAATCAACACTATTGCTGCTAGTGTGCGCATTTGCAGGAAAACAAACAATATTCAACGCATACAAAGAAGCAGTAAAACAAAAATACAGATTCTACAGCTTTGGAGACGCAACCCTGCTATTTAAAATTTGAAATTAAATTTTTAATCCAAAAAACCACACAAATTATAAGCTGTTAGTATGGTTTTTGTTGTTCAAAGAAAATACGCAACCACAATAATTCTGTCTGTAAAGATCATACTTCTTGCTCAACTCCAAACTCCTCCTGTAACCAGTCCAAGCATTGAAATCCTTAAAGACAAACTTAACACCAAACTTTTTCCCAACCTTATCACCAATAGTCCTAATATTATTAGCATTCTTGAAAGGATTAACATTTAATGTAGTTGAGAAAAAACCAAAACCCTCATCTCTGGCAAACTTAGCAGCCATCTCAAGCCTGAACAAAAAACAAAGCCTGCAACGCTCACCACCCTCTTTATCACCCTCATGACCCTTGATAAAATCCAACCAATCATAAGAATTATAAGAACCCTCAAAAACAGAAAACTTCATCTTTTTAGAAAACTTTCTCAACTCACCAAATCTTTTATCATATTCCTCAGAAGGAAAAATGTTAGGATTATAAAAAAAAACACTTAATTTGTAATCCTTAGCCAACTCTTCAGCAGCTAAAGTAGTGCAAGGAGCACAACAAGCATGCAATAACAACCTGCGCTTTTTCTCAGAAACCATTTTTAAAAGTGTGCACTAAGGGCTACTTTTGGGAAACTTAAACAATATTGGACAGAGTCCTTTTTTATGAATTAGGTCCCTTATAGTCCAAAGTGCACAAAAGACAAGTTAGGCAAATCCTATATAAAGTTATTGCTTAATCTTACCCAAAATATCGTCAACAGAAGTAGACTCAACACCATCAAACAAAGACTTCAAACCCTGCCTCAAAGCATTAGGCTCAATAATCATGGAATGAGTATGAGGAAAAATAATCCACTTCTTATCAAGCAAAGAAAAAGGATTGACAAACAAAAGACTCAACTTAGGATCCTTATCCAACTTACTCCAACCATCCTGCACAGCCTTCAAGTTCTTGATAGAATTCAAGATAACCAAACAAGAAAAGTCACAACCCATCTCCTTCTTAGCAGCATCAACCTTCTCAAGAGTCTTACTCACATCCAAAATTTCAGGCTCGATAAAATAAACCTGAGACTTATCCTTAAACTTAGCAAAAACATAACACTTGTTGATGTACTCCTCAACCTTCTCAAGCTTCCTATCAACAAGATCCCTGTTCTTGACATAATAGAAAACCCATTCACTCAAAAAAGCAATAACCGTATCCAAAACCTATCACCAAAACAAAACAAGAAGAAAGGTATTTATAAAATTTTCTGAACAAAAACTTTAATAAGCAAGCAAAAAATACACAAGACCATGTTCAAGATACTAAAAGAATGCGAAGAAGCAAGAACAGGCCACCTAAAAACAGCACACGGCACACTAAAAACCCCATTCTTCATGCCAGTAGGCACAAAAGCAAACGTCAAAAATTTGAGCCCAGAAGAGCTTGAAAACATGGGAACAGAATGCCTGATATCCAACGCATTCATACTATCACTAAAACCAGGAACAAAAATAATAAAAGAATTCGGAGGAATACACAAATTCATGCACTGGAACAAAGGAATCTTCACAGACTCAGGCGGATTCCAAGTATTGCTGCCAGAATTCTACATAAACCACACAGAAGAAGGAGTCAAGTTCAAAGACCCAATAAACGGCAAAACAGCAATGTTCAAGCCAGAAGACTCAATAAAAGCACAAAACGAACTAGGAAGCGACGTAGCAATGTGCCTAGACCATGTGCCAAAGCCAACAGACAAAAAAGAAACAACAAAAGCATCAATGAAACAAACACACGACTGGGCACTAAGATGCAAGAAAGCACACAAAAACCAAAAACAACTACTATTCGGAATAATGCAAGGAGGAATACACCCAGACCTAAGAGCAGAAAGCGCAAAATTCATGAACGACAACGACTTTGACGGAATATCATTCGGAGGACTATGCATCGGAGAAAATGTAAAACAAACATACAACACAATAAAAGCAGGAATGAAACACTTAAGCAAAGAAAAACCAAAATATATCATGGGAATGGGAACACCACAAGAAATACTCAACTCAATCTCTATGGGAGCAGACATCTTTGACTCAATATTCCCAGCACAAAACGCAAGAAGAGGAAGCATATTCACAAAAGACGGAACAATAAGACTAGACAGAAGCAAATGCATAAATGAAAAAAAACCAATAGAAGAAGACTGCGACTGCTACACATGCAAAAACTACTCCCAAGCATACGTCTACTTCATGCTTAACGCAAAAGAAAACTACGGACTAAGACTAGCAACAATACACAACCTACACTTCATACAAAACATGATAAAAGACGCAAGAAAAGAGATAAGCAAAGGAACATTCGAAGAATACAGACAAGACTTCCTGACAAGGTATTTAAACAAAAAAGAATAATTTTAAATATCTCACAACATTCTAAAAAATAAAATGGATGTAAACCAAACAATAAAAATAAATCAGTTAGTAAAAGAATTCAAAAAACACGGAATCGCGACAGACGAAGAAGCAATAAAAAAAGCAAGCAACATAGTAGAAAGAGACGTGCTGAAAAGCGAGCCACAAAAAACAGAACAATCAAAAACAGGTGAACAAACAATGGACGATCAATCAATAATGAACATAATCAACAGAAAAGTATTCTACCAAGCAGAACAGACAGAGAAAAAAATGAAAGAAGAAATGGACAAGGTACGAGCAGAAATGAGCACTCTAACAAACGAAATAAAAAATCTAAAAAATGCAGTAAACACACTAGCATCAAGACCAGCACCACAAACAAGCGGACAACAAACACTACAACAACCACAACAAGCAGAACCACAACCACCAAAAAGCAAAAGAGGAGTAGACAACGAACCAGTAAAACCAAGAACAGGAGACTACAAACCCGGAGATGTAGACATCAACGACATATTCAACTACGGAAAGAAGTAAAACAGTTCTTTAAAATTATTTTTTTATTTCAACCCATCTCCTTATTATACTTCTCTCTGAACATATGAACAAAAACATTAATCATGCGCTCAGAAACAGCTTTAACCCTAAGATTCTTTATGGTATCCTTAACATAATCAACAAATTCAGGCCTGTTCACAAACTCAAAATCCCTACCATCATGATTATCCAAAATATCATTCGACACCAACTCATGAATCTTATCCTCAATCCCGTTAAAAACAGCCATAACCCACTTATCAGTCATCCCACCCTGAGGCGAATCCGTATCCATCTTTTTCAGTATCCTCTTCTCAACAGAATCCAACTTACGAATAACATGCTCTCCCTTAGCCAAAGCCAAAAACAAACTATGAAAAGTCTTAATCCCCTCAATCTTCTTCACAATCTCTAACTCTAACTCAAACTGAGATCTGATATGAGAAATAATTTTTTCAGGATTTTTAGAACCAGCAAGCAACTTCTTAACAAGATGCATCTGATGAATCAAGTAATGATGCAAGTGATACAATAAATTGTACACATACTTATACCTTAATTCAGCATAAGCAAAACATTGCTCTAACTTATGAACTCTCCTAACTTTTTGAGAATGCTCCATGAATTCCAGATCCTCAATCAACTCAGACTCTTCACGCTCCTCACCACCAACATCAACCAACTCCAATTCCAACAACTTCCTCAATTCAGACCAACTATTCTTGTCTGAAACTGATAACTTCCCAATAACAGCCTTCTTTTTAGGAATAGTCTCAATATAATCCTTCCACTTCTTCAGAATAACATCATCCTCAGAAACCATATTCTTTGCAACAGACTCAGAAGAACTAAAAAGATGATTCAATAATTTCATAACCAAACAAGAATTAATAAGTTAATAAATATTTGTAAAAAAAGAATCAATCATTCTCTACTCTTGGCGCAAGAATGAAAGACAACATCACTTTGTCAACACACTTGTAATCAAGCTTTAAAGGATAATCCTTGTTAAGCTGGATAGTTACTTCATTAGAAAGCTTAGAACCACCCATCATCTTCTTCAAATACTCAATAGAATACTTAGCCCTGATCTTATCATCACTCTCAGTGACAATCTTCACATTATCCCCTTCCCTAATCTCAATCTTAGCCTTAGAAAGATCACCATCAGCAAGAATGTTCAACTTCTTAGGCTCAGCCTCAAAAGTAACAGACTCAGCAACAATGTCAGCATCATCAATAGCATCATTAAACATAGAAGAAGGAAGCTTGATGGATGCAGCAAAACTCAACTCAGGAATCTTCTGCTCACGCTCCTCCAACTCAATGATAGGCAAACTAAAAGTCCTGGTGGTAACACCCTTGATCTGAATCTTCAACTTGTTATCCTTATCCATCTCCAAAGTCAAAACATCACTAGAACCAGCCCTCTTCAAGATCTGCTTCAAATTATTAAGATTAATACCCAAACTAGTCTTGTCCTTGATATCATACTCAGTAAAACAAGAACTCAACAACTTAAAAACAACCATAGCAACATTAGCAGGATCCATAGCAACCATCTCAACACCATTAGGTGTAATCTTGAAAGAAGCTTCATTAACAAGTTCAGAAATGATTGAGATACTATCCTTTAAGTAATTCGGTTCAGCAAGAGTAAGCTTCATAAACAAATCCCCCCAAAAGGTTTGAAACACCAAACAAATATATAAACGTTTCTGTCAAAAAGAAAGACTCTTACCATTCTCGATAACGTGAACATTCTCGCCCTTCTTAAAACCCATCTCAGTAACCAACTCAACCAAAGCATTACTAGGTCCAGACTCACTATGAGCAGGAATAATGTGCTTAGGCTTCACGAACTGAACCAGTTCCCTAATGTCCTCCTTAGCAGCATGACCGCTGACATGAACACCCTTAAACATCCTAACACCAAACTTCTTCAACTTATCCTCCAAAATACGACGCAACTCAACATTAGTAGGAGTAGGAATAACATTACAAGAAAAAATTATGTGATCACCATTCCTAAACTTGAAAGGCAACTCACCATCAACCATCTTAGACAAAGTAGCTTTAGGCTCACCCTGATGGCCAGTTATGACAAGCAAATACTTATCAACACCATCCTTCTCAATAGCAGCAAGCTTCTTCTTGATCTGCTTGCTAAACTTAACAATCTCAGCATCCTTAGAAAAATCAATCAAGCCAACATTCTCACCAGCAGTAATATACTTAGAAAGACTCCTGCCAAGAAAAACAATCTTACGCTTCATCTTCTTACCACACTCGATTATAGATTTCAACCTTGCAAGATGAGAAGAGAAAGTAGTCACAATAACAGCCTTGCCCTTAGAATCAGTACCAATCAAGACATCCTTCAACATCTCCCTAGCAATGATCTCACTCGGCATCTTCCTAGCTTCCTCACAATACAAAGAATCAACAATCAAAGCAACAACATTTTCCTTACCTAATTCAATCAACCTCTTGTAATTAGGCTTAGAACCAATAGTAGGAAAATTATCAAACTTGAAATCATTACAATACAAAACAATACCATCCTCTGTGTGCAAAGCAACCATCACAGTCTGAGGAGTAGAATGAGTAGCATAGATGAACTCAATCTTGAAATTCTCAGACACCTGAAGAGAAGAATTAGCATTCAAAATCTTAATAGGATTCTTCAACTTAATCTTCTCATCCTTTGTTATCGCCTTGATGACCTCAGCAGTGAAAGGAGTGCAAATAATAGGACAATCATAATTGCTAGCAAGATAAGGAATAGCACCAACATGATCCAAGTGAGCATGCGTAGGAATAATAGCCTTGACCTGATCCTTCCACTGATGCAAGAAAGACTCATCAGGAATAGCACCAGCAGCAATCAACTCTTTAGCATCAGCAAAAGTAATATCCTCATCCTTAGTAAAATTAATGTAATTAGGCAAGTGAAGACCCATATCAAGAATAATAATCTCATTACCAACCCTGACAGCAGTCATATTCTTACCAACTTCATTATAACCGCCGATAGCATAAATCTCAACCATAAACAAAACCTCACAAACTTTTAACAAAAGCTCGCAAAAACTGAAAGTTTTTGGAGCCTCAGAAATGTTTTCATTTCTGTTGGTTTGATCAAAACACAAAGCATTCCTCACTTCGTTCGGAATGCTTAAAATAAAAATATGCGGAGGAGAGGATTTGAACCCCTGTAGGCACTAAGCCAATAGATGACTTACATAGATACATCATCGCACTCAACAGAGCACTCCGCTTTCAAGATGCCTTGAGTCTATCCCGTTTGGCCGCTCCGGCACCTCCGCACTAAAAAATACAGAATTAAAGTTTATTATAAAAAACTTACTAAAATCAACAAAAAAATAATAAAAATTTATTGAATCTTGCCAAGCTTAGATTCGATACTGCTCAACTCAGCCTCAAGCTTCTCAAGCTCAGAAAGCTCCTTAGGCTTTAACTTTACCTCAGGCTGCTTCTGCTCTTCCTTAACATCAGCAGAAACCTTCTTAACAGTTGCTTTCTTCTTCTCCTTCTTAGAAACCTTAGCTTTCTCAATCTCAATAGCAGCGTGTTCACTACCAAGCTTAACCCTCAAATCACTCTTAGGAACTTCAGTCCTCAACTTGTTAGTCATGCGGTGAAGCTCTCTGACCTGGACCTTAAGAACACGAACAGCGTTAGTCTTCTCTTCCCTAACAGCCCTGAACCTCTCAAACCTCTGCAAGTCCTCAACAATACCTTTAAGAGACTCAAGAACACTTCTCCTAATCTCAACAGGATCCTTGATGCCTACAAAGAAGACGTCATCCTCTTTCTTCTCACCAACACTAGCAGCTTTCTTCATGATCACTCACCTACAAAGCTGAAGGCTCGAACAAAGTTTTGTCAACAAAATCAATCTTTCTCTCAATCTCCTCAAGACTGGTATGCCAAAGCTCAAGCTCAGCATCTTCCTCATTCTTTAGATCATTAATCTTAGCCAAGGTCTCCCTAGCCTCGCCAATCTTGCTCTTGATAAGATTCATAACATCCAAAACATCTTTGTACTCATCAATCCTTACGAAAACAGGCATTGTTTCTCCCATCATTTCATCCATCAAAACCACCTTTTAATTTATTTACCAAACAATGTTTTATCAACATAAATAAGCTTTCTTTGCAGATCATCCAATTCCCTGCGCCACTTCGCGAACTCCTTGTCCTCGTCTTCCTTAAAATCTTCCATCCTATCCAAAGTATCTTCTGCTTCCTTAAGGATAATCTTCAACTGACCAACCTCATCAAGCATAGCCTTGTAATACTTGTACCTGACAAAAATAGGCTTGGTAAGCTCCAAAGATTCCCTCTCCTGAAGACCTTCCCTAACAACCTTGACAGCCTCATCCTCTACTTCATCAACAGGAGATTCATCAAAACTCAGAGGTGATAATCTAGTAGATTGTGCACTAGGAAAGCTTTCAAGCTCTTCACCAACAGAAGGCGGAGCAGGAGGAATGTCTAACTCGTCCCTTTCAGGAAAGTCAAAACTCTCCTTTTTAGACTTAGAAACGCCAAAGAAATTTAATAAACCCATCAAAACACCTCCTAGTAAATAAAGCTAATAAAAAGCTCCTTTATTAAAGTTTTTCTAAGTATTAAAGAATAACAACAAATTTTAACTATTATAGAATAGATAATTTTTTTGTATTCGGTGATGATGGGCAAGAAAGGTTTAATAATAACCAATCCTTGTAAAAAACAAATGAAAGAAGCAATGCACTACATCAAAAAGAAAGACAAGACAGTACAATGCAATGTCTGTCCTTGGAATTGTGTAATAAACGAAGGAAAACGAGGAGTATGCGGTGTAAGAGAAAACCAAGAAGGCAAATTGATCGCCTTGGTGTATGGAAGACCTGTATCAATTGCAGTTGATCCAATAGAAAAAAAACCATTATTCCACTTCCTACCCGGAACAAACATATTCTCAATAGGAACAGTCGGTTGCAACCTAAGATGCAAACACTGCCAGAACTGGGAAATATCACAAGAAAAAAATATTATAGGAGAAGAACTGATGCCAGAACAGGTAATAGAACAAGCAATAGCAAACGAATGCCAATCCATCGCATACACATACAACGAACCAACAATATTCTACGAATATGTATATGATACTGCAAGACTTGCGCGAAAGAAAGGATTAAAGAATGTGATGGTGACAAACGGATACATAAACAAAGAACCACTAGAAGAACTGTACCCGTATATTGACGCAGCAAATGTAGACCTAAAAGGATTCAGCGAAAAATTCTATTCAGAAATAACAGGAACACACATACAACCAGTACTAGACACAATCAAAAGAATAAGCAAGACAAAAACATGGATGGAACTAACAAATCTTGTAATCCCAACAATAAATGATGATCTGGAAAACATAAGAGAAATGAGCAGATGGATAATAGACAATATAGGAAAAGACCATCCCCTACACTTCTCACGCTTCTTCCCATACTATAAACTATCACACTTACCACCAACACCACCAGACACTTTAACACAAGCAAGAAAAACAGCAATAGCAGAAGGACTGCATCACGTGTACATAGGAAACCTTTTGACAGAAGACGGAGAAAACACCCGCTGCCCAAGATGTGGAGAACTAGTAATAGAAAGAAAAGGATATGCAATAACAAAAAATAAGCTAGTGAAAGGAAACTGCAGCTGCGGACAAAAAATAGCAGGAATATGGCAGTAAAGAATATAAAGGAATACAGATTATAATTCAAGCATGGACATCCTAAGAAGAGTAATACAAACAATAACAGACTCTGCAGAAAGTCCAGCAGAAAAAAACAGGAAAACATTCTTAGAAATAAAAGATTTCTTGAAAAAAGAGAAGATAGAAGAAAAAATATCAGAAGAAATAGTAGAACACTGCAAAAACTTAAAACAGAAAGCAGAAAAAAAGAAAGAGATAACAAGAGAGATAATAAAACAAATCAACGCAACAAAAACAGCCCTAGAAACAATAAAACAAAAACCAGAACTGCAAAAAATACTGTCAAAAGCAAGAAACCAACAAGAAGTAGACAAACTAACAGAAGCATACATGCTTTACTGCCTTAGAAAGGTATATTTTGAAGAAATTGAAAAGCTTTACAAAGAAGAAAAAGAAGAGTACAGCGAAGAAAAAATAACAGCAAAACTAGCAGACAAAGATAGGAAATACGTGATGCAACTGATCTTGGTCCTAAAAGAGATAAAAGAGAAAGAAGAAACAAAACAAATATTTGAATACATACTGACCCAGATCATAAGCAAAAACGAAAGATTAGAAGAAATCCTTTTTGAACTCCTAAAGATGGAAGAAGAAGACAAAAAGATATCAGCAGAGATAACAGCAGTAAAAGAATCAGTAAAAACACAAGAAGAACAGACAAAAGCCTGGTATGAAGAGACAAGAAGAGTTTATTCAAGATTGATACAACACTACATAACATCCATGGGCATAAATGCCATAGACATAAAATCAGTATTCCAACAAAAACAAAAATTGATGAAAATAACAGAAAAATTATTTGTTGAACAAACACAAACACTCAGTAGGATAATAATAAGAGAAGAGACAAAACTAAAAATAGTTAAAGCAGTTGCACACATATGTGGCGAAGCAGCAAGACACATAGAGAACTCACTCAGAAATATAGACAAAGTAAGAATATACATACCAACAGTCCCAGAAAGTGTCAGCATTAACGAAGTAATAAACACAAAACAATACGAGGACATAACAAAGATGTTCTCACAACCACAAGCAGAACAGATTGTAAGAAAAGCAACACATATGCTAGACAACAAACCACAACACGAATATGAAGCATTTGTGTCAAGAATAGAATCAACAGAATCAATGAGCAGCGAAGTTTATGGAAGAAGAAAACTAAGAGAGCTAGCAATAAAACTAGGAGTACTACAATATGAGAACCTGCACGAGAACAGCATGAAAAACCTGATAGCATACTTCTCATTCATGGTATACCCACAAAACTATGCACATTTCAAGAACGCAAGAACGCACCACTTCTACGAGTTCAACGAAGAAAAATATAAAATAAAATATGCAGAAGTCATGCTAAAAGCACTCACAACAATAGGAACAGAAAGTCACAGACTACTAATGCTAGAAAACGAGATAAGAAAAGCAGCGGCCTAGTTTCTCAAGAAAGCCAAAACATCACGTGTATAAACATCAACAGCGTACTGTTTTTTAGCAGGTTCAAGAGTTGAAGGAGAACTTTTTGTCTTCTTTGAAGGATCAAAGCCAGGCCTAGCGCAGGAGCTAAGAGCTTCAAAAATATCCTCACTAGAATGCTCAAGATCACCAACCCCCATATTTTTTTTCTCAACAGACAAAGCAACCTTATCCACAGAAATATCAGATTCAGAAGAGATCCCACCAACATCAGAAAGTACAATTAAATGGTTATCCCTCTCATCAATAATAACCCCATTAATCTTCATAGAAGGACTAAAAACAGCCCTGTACCTATAACAAGTATTCAAATTTTTATCCTCATTAACATCATAGAAATTAGTCATGTGGCCAGGCTTAAGAACCAAAGAACAATGAGAGCCCTCACTCACGTGATAGTTCCCATTGGCCTTAGTGCTTTTGGCAGTTTTAATAATTCCCACCCATCCCCCAAAGTATCTACTAAATAGTAGTATAGGCTTTCACATTTATATACCTTTGGATTTCATTTATAAATCTTTCGGTTTTGTCACCAAGTTGGGACAAAATGTGAAATTTTGGGAAATATTATTAAACTCAAAAAATAATTGATAATCAAATGCATTGGAAAACACTGCTTTTCACGTTGATACTAATTTTAGTCCCAACAGCCAAAGCACAAATACTCATAAACGAAATAATGGCAGACCCAATAGATGGTACCCACTTAAATGAATGGATAGAACTCTACAACAACGGAACAGAAACAATAAACATTAGCGGATGGATTATAGGAGACAACAGTAATAACGATACACTAAGCGGAGGATTCTATAACGGAGAAGGAACACTGATACCTGCTATGGGATATGCAATAGTAACAGGTTCAGAAACAAGAGTGTACAACAACTTCAACTGCTCAAGACAAGCAATAAAACTCTATGTGGAAGACGACTCAATCGGCAGCAGCGGATTAAACAATGACGGAGAAATAATCAACTTATACAACTCAAGCGGAGAACTTATTGATATAGTAACATATAACGCAATAACAGGAGGAAAAAGCTGGCTGTTCTACAATGGAAGCTGGTGGAAAGGAAACACAAGCTGCGGATATGAAAATTATGCAGAACTTCCTAATGAATGTGATTATAGTGTAAATGCAATAACAAACCAAACAGTGTATTCTGACGGAGACAATTTTGAATTCTCAATTTATGTACAAAACATATATGGAGAAAAAACAAATGTAACAATAACCAAAAAAATAACAAACCTTTATGGCGAGACAGTAAAAAACTATGACAATATAACACATGAGATAACAAGCCATGCAACTTATTCATACACCCCAAACCTAGACCCAGGAAGTTATGTGCTAACAAGCACGATAACAACAAACTGCACAGAC
>Ga0315297_10001452_pt1 | contig 14657 bp, 6 predicted proteins | sample YL17G15_0_MG_FD_203628 | JGI IMG/M metagenome (GOLD analysis project Ga0315297, IMG submission 203628) | Sediment microbial communities from Yellowstone Lake, YNP, Wyoming, USA - YL17G15_0 | ecosystem: Environmental > Aquatic > Freshwater > Lake > Sediment | place: USA: Wyoming | collected... | reverse complement strand
GACATCAACGGGACGACCAACGAGGACCGGACCAACTACTTCGAGAACGTCCCGACTTCAGCCCTCGACCTCGTCCTCTGGATGGAGTCCGACAGGATGGGCCACCTCAAGGGCGCCATCATCCAGACCAAGCTCGACGAGCAGCGCGGCGTCGTCCAGAACGAGCTGCGCCAAGGTTACAATGAGCCCTTCGGGATCACGGAGGACCTGATCGTCAAAGGGACCTATCCCCCGGGCCATCCCTATTCCTGGTCCGTGGGCGGCTCGATCGAGGACTTGGGCAATACAAAGCTCGATGACGCCCACAAGTGGTTCGACACGTACTACGGCCCGAACAACGCCGTCGTCGCGATCGCGGGCGACATCGACGCCAAGACGGCCCTGGAGAAGGTCAAGAAATATTTCGGCGACATCCCTCCCTCGCCGCCCATTTCCCGGCACTCGAGCTGGGTCGCCAAGCGGACGGGCGCCCACCGCGAGAGCGTCCAGGACCGCGTCTCCCATTCCCGGATCTACAAGATCTGGAACATCCCGGGATGGGGCACGGGCTGCGCCGACAACCTCGACCTGGCGAGTTCCATCCTTTCGGACGGAAAGACCTCGCGCCTCTACAAGCGGCTCGTCTATGACGACCAGATCGCCACGTCCGTGAACGCCTTCGTCAACACGCGCGAGATCGGAGGGCTCTTCTGGGTCCAGGCCGACGCCAAGCCCGGCGTCGAACTCTCCCGCGTGGAGAAGGCCATCGACGAGGAGATGGCCAGGTTCCTCGCCGAGGGTCCGACGGAAATGGAGCTCGAGCGGGTCAAGATCCAGGCCCGGGCCCGTTTCGTCCGGGGCATCGAGCGGATCGGCGGCTTCGGCGGCAAGTCCGACATCCTGGCTTCGAGCCAGGTTTACGGCGGAAGCCCCGATGCCTACAAAACGACCCTCAATCACTTCGACGAAGCGACCGCCCAGGGTTTGAAGGAAACGGCGGTCAGGTGGCTCTCCGACGGCGTCTATATCCTCGAAGTCCATCCCTATCCGCAGATCGCCGCCGGAAAGAGCGAAGCCGATCGGAAGAAAATGCCCGAGGCCGGTGCCCCGCCCGTCGTCAAGTTCCCCGTGATCGAGCGGACGACGCTCACAAACGGGCTCAAGATCATGCTGGCTGAACGCCACTCCATCCCGGTCGTCGCCTTCAGCCTCATGCTGGACGCCGGGTACGCGGCCGACCAGTTCGGCGTTCCCGGAACGTCCACTCTGGCCATGAGCATGATCGACGAGGGGACGGCCAAACGGACCTCCCTCCAGATCAGCGAGGAGCTGGCCATGCTCGGTGCCGAGCTGGGAGCCGGCTCCAACCTCGACACTTCGTTCGTCAACCTGACGACGCTCAAAGACAAACTCGACCCGGCCCTCGACATCTACGCCGACGTCATCCTCAACCCCGCCTTCCCGGAATCGGACTTCCAGAGGCTGCAAAAGATCCAGATCGCCCGGATCGCCCAGGAGAAGGATTCGCCGTTCGGGATGGTCCTGCGGGTGTTTCCAAAGCTCATCTTCGGCGCCGGCCATCCGTACGCCAGTCCTTTCACGGGGTCAGGTTATGAGGCCACCGTCGCCAAGCTGACCCGGAACGACCTCGCCAAGTTCCACCAGACCTGGTTCAAACCCGGAAACGCCACCCTGATCGTGGTCGGGGACACCACACTGGCCGAGATCAAGCCCAGGCTCGAAAAGCTCTTCAAGGGCTGGCAGGGCGGCAAGGTCCCGGCCAAGAATATCGCCGCCGTCGCGCTCGAACCGAAGTCCGTCGTCTACATCCTGGACAAACCTGACGCGCCCCAGTCCATGGTCATCGGGGGCCACCCGGCCCCGTCCTCCGCGGACCCGGAGAACATCGCCATCGAAACCATGAACACCATCCTCGGCGGCAATTTCGTCTCGCGGATCAACATGAACATCCGCGAGGACAAGCACTGGAGCTACGGGGCCCAGTCGGCCCTGGTCGACGCGCGGGGGCAGAGGCCGTTCCTCGTCCTCGCGCCCGTCCAGTCGGACAAAACCAAGGAGACAATGGTCGAGATCAAGGGCGAGCTCGAGGGGATCCTGGGCAAGAAGCCGATCACCCCTGACGAATACAACACGGTCAAGACGAGCAAGGTCCTGCAGCTGCCCGGGCAGTGGGAGACCATGGACGCGGTCAAGAATTCCCTCATCGAGATCGTCCAGTTCGGCCGTCCCGACGATTATTATCAAAAGTATCCGGCCAGGGTCCAGAAGCTCAGCATGGAAGACCTGGCCAAGGCGGCCAAGGCGACCATCCACCCTGAAAGCGTGATTTGGGCGGTGGTCGGCGACCGGGCCAAGATCGAGCCGAAGATCCGGGAGCTCGGCTTCACCGAGATCCACATCATCGACGGCGACGGCAACATCATTCCGCCGAAATAGGGGACACAATACCAATTTCCGAATTTCCGAATTTTCCCCAGTGATTCGCTGTCGATTTATTAATTCGGAAAACGATATCACGTCCCCGATTTGATAGAATTGAAGATCCCCCTGGATTTCGCCGCTTAGCAGAAAGGAAAACATTTCTTTTCGTGTGATATAGACAATGGCGCAGGGGCGATGCCCGGAGGAGGTCGTTCCAGGGCGGAGCGGGCACGGGTCCTCGACCGGAGGGAGAGGAGAGCGGAGCCCGGAGCCGAAGCGGCCTGGCTCGCCGGGACAGGCCGGGGCCGCCGGAGGGCGCGCCCCGAGTCTGGAATTCCTTCTCACACGAAAGGAAATGCGGTAAAGCGAATTCGGAAATTGGTATTGTGTCCCCTATTTGATAAGATAGGACTTCATGTTCTTGAAAAGGAGACGTATCTGATGAAGAAGAGTGTCATGTTCGGAATGATCTGCTACGCGTGCCTGGGTCTTGCGCTGTTTTCCTGCCCAAAGAATGAAAGCCAATCCCTACCCGCCGCGGCGGCCGCGCCGGCGGAAGCGAATCCGTTCTTCGCCGCCTACGGAACGCCCTTCGAGACCCCCCCGTTCGACAGGATCAGGGACGCGCACTTCATGCCGGCGTTCCGGGAAGGCATGGCCCTGCAAAAGAAGGAGATCGAGGCCGTCGCCGCCAATCCGGAGCCGCCGACGTTCGGTAACACCATCGAGGCCGTCGAGCGCAGCGGGGAGCTGCTGACCCGAGTGAACAACGTCTTCTTCAGCCTTTCGGAGGCGAACACGAACGAGGCGCTCCAAAAGATAGAGGCCGAGATCTCGCCCCTTCTCGCCAAGCACCGGGACGACATCAACCTCGACCCGAAGCTCTTCGCGCGGGTCAAGGCCGTGTATGACGAAAGAGACAAACTCGTTCTGACGGCGGAACAGGTGCGGCTCCTCGACAAGTTCTACAAGAACTTCGTCCGCGGCGGGGCAAACCTGGACGAGGCCGCCAAGGCCGAGTTCCGCAAGATCAATGAGGAGCTGTCGGTCCTTTCCGTGAAGTTCGGCGACAACGTCCTCAAAGAGACCAACGCCTTTGCCCTCGTCATCGACAATGCGGATGACCTGGCCGGGCTGCCGCAGGCCGTGATCGACGGGGCCGCCGAAGCCGCCAGGGGGAGGGGCATGGAGGGCCGATGGGTCTTCACCCTCCACAAGCCGAGCATGATCCCCTTCCTTCAGTATTCGCCGAAGAGGGACCTGCGCGAGAGGATCTTTAAGGCTTATATCAACACGGCGAACAACGGGAACGCGTCGGACAACAAGGCCGTCCTGAGCCGGATCGCCGCCCTCCGCATGAAGCGAGCGAACCTCCTGGGCTACAGGACCCACGCGGATTTCGTCCTCGAGGAGAACATGGCCAAGACGCCGGCGGGAGTCACCAGGCTCCTCGACCAGCTCTGGACACCGGCCCTCGAAATGGCCGGCAAAGAGGCCGGGAAGCTCCAGGGCCTGGCCGCTAAGGAAGGCGGGACGTTCAAGCTCGAGCCCTGGGACTGGTGGTACTATGCGGAAAAGCTGAAAAAAGCCGAGTACGATCTCGACGACCTGGCTCTGAAACCCTATTTCCGGCTTGACAGCGTCCGCGAGGGCGCTTTCGCCGTGGCGGGAAAGCTCTGGGGACTCCAGTTCACCGAGCGGACGGACATCCCGAAATATCATCCGGACGTCAGGGTCTTCGAAGTAAAGGAGGCCGATGGGACCCACGTCGGCATCCTGTACACCGATTACTTCCCGAGGGCCAGCAAGCAGGGCGGCGCCTGGTCGAGCGCATTCAGGTCCCAGTCCTCACGCGACGGGAAGACGATCACGCCCGTCATCTACAACGTCGGGAACTTCTCCATGCCGGCCGGCGATACGCCGTCGCTTCTGACCTTCGAGGAAGTCTCGACGCTGTTCCACGAGTTCGGCCACGCCCTGCACGAGCTGCTCTCCAACTGCACGTACGAAACCCTTTCCGGGACCAACGTCCCGTCGGACTTCGTCGAGGTCGCTTCGCAGATCATGGAGAACTGGGCCGGCGACTCCGAGGTCATCAAGACGTACGCGAACCATTATCAAACGGGCGAGCCCATCCCGGATGCCCTGGTCGAGAAGGTCAAGAACGCGGGCCTCTTCAACAAGGGGTTCGAGACGGTCGAATACCTGGCCGCCTGCTACCTCGACATGGACTGGCATACCCTCACGGAGCCGAAGGAGCTGGACGCCGCGGCCTTCGAGACGGCCTCGATGGCCAGGATCGGCCTCATCCCGGAGATCGTCGTCCGTTACCGGAGTCCCTACTTCAGCCACATCTTCTCGTGGGGATATTCGGCGGGCTACTATAGCTATATCTGGTCCGAGGTCCTGGACGCGGACGCCTTCGAGGCGTTCAAGGAAACAAGCCTTTTCGACCACGCCACCGCGAAATCGCTCCGTGACAATATTCTGTCGCGAGGAGGCACCGAGGACCCCATGGTTCTCTATAAGAAGTTCAGAGGCCGGGAGCCCAAGGTGGAACCCCTGCTCAGACGGAAAGGATTCCTGAAATAGGGAACCGAGACGGGAAAAGGGCCGCAATGAGCGATGATTCCGGCCCGGCCGGCCGCCGTCCTATTTCTTGAGCGGCAGGACGCCGGCCAACTCGCCGATGACGTTGACGAGCTCCGTGCCTTGGGGCACGACGATCTTGGCGTTCGTAGCCAAGGCCTTCTCCACCGTCTCCAGCCTTTTCAAGAGTTGGGCGTTCCCGACGAAATACTGGTCGGCGGCCTCGTTGACGAGCTTGATGGCCTGGGCATCGCCCTCGGCCTCCAGGATCCTGGCCTGCCGGATGCCCTCGGCCTTCTTGATCTCCGCCCGCCTCTGGCCGTCGGCCACGGTCTCGGTGGCCGTCGCGAAATCCACGGCCGCGATCTTCTCGTTCTCGGCCTTGACGACCTTGTTCATCGTCTCCTGGACGTCCTTGGGCGGGTCGATCTCCTTGAGCTCGGTCCGGACGATCTCGATCCCCCAGTTGGCCGTTTCCTTCTTCAGGGTCTTCTGCAGCTCGTCGTTGATCTTGCCTCGTTCGCTGTTGGCGGACTTTAGGGTCAGGGTCCCGATGATGTTCCGGAGCGTCGTCCGGGCCAGGTTGACGATCTGATAGCGGTAGTTATTGACGTTGTACTGGGAGCTCTTGACGTCCAGCTCGGTGTCCTTGACCTTGAAGTAGACCTGGGCGTCGACCCGGGCGTTCAGGTTGTCGTTGGTGATGATCTCCTGGGGCTCGGCGTCCACCATGATCTCGGTGATGTTGACCCAGTACAACTTGTCGATGATGGGGATGATCCAATTGTAGCCCGCGTGGGCGAATCTTCTATATTTTCCGAGCCTTTCGATCAGCCCCCTGTGCGTGGGCCGGACGATCCGGATCCCGCTGAAGAAAATGAAAACAATGACCACGGCGATGATGATTACGATCGATGACATCTTGGACCTCCTTGTGAACACGAAGATTGTACACCAGGTGCCCTCCGGACGGAAGCAACCTTTTCCCTGAAAACTTCGTAAATAAGGTGAGGGTCAGCGAGCACGACGCTCGTGAAAGACCGAGGAAGAAAAGATAAGAAGATGGCCGCAAGGAGACGATAGATGAGGAAAACAGCCGTTTGGACGCTCGTCCTTGTCCTGCCGGGCATTCTCGCCGCCCGCGATAAACAGGACAAGAAAGAACTTGTCCCGCAGGAGCAGAAGGTCGTTCGCGCCGTCAGGACCGTGGAGCCCATGGAGATCGACGGATTGCTCAAAGAAAATGTCTGGCAGGGACCCGCCGCGAGCGACTTCGTCATGGCCGATCCCGTTGACGGAGGGACCCCCACCGAGAAAACGGAAGTCTGGGTGGCCTACGACGACGCCAACCTGTACGTCGCGGCCTACCTTCATGATTCCGAGCCAAAGTCCATCCGAAGCCTCCTCGGCCGCCGGGACGACAGCGTCGACTCGGACTGGTTCGCCTTCTGCGTCGATCCGTATTACGACCGCCGCACGGGCTACATGTTTGCCGTCAATCCCGCCGGTTCCATCCAGGACTCCACGCTGGCCAACGACGTTAACGAGGACGACACCTGGGATGGCATCTGGGACTGGAAGGCCCAGGTCAACGGGGACGGCTGGGTCGTGGAGATGCGGGTCCCCCTCAACCAGCTCCGGTTTCCCAAGAAGGACGCTTATGTCTGGGGAGTAGACTTCCGGCGGGTCATCAAGAGAAAAAACGAAAAGGACAATCTCATCTGGGTCCCCAAGGACCAGAACGCCTATGTCTCGCGCTTCGCCCGGCTGGAAGGGATCAAAGACATCCGGCCCGGACGCCATGTCGAGATCATCCCCTATTCCGTCGGACAAGCCCAGTTCAAACCGGCCGAAAGAGGCAATCCTTTTGAGAAGGGGCACAAATACCTGGGAAACGCCGGTTTTGACCTCAAGGTCGGCCTTAAAAGCAACCTGACCCTGGATGCCACGGTCAACCCGGATTTCGGCCAGATCGAGGTCGATCCGGCGGTCATCAACCTCTCCGCATACGAGACCTATTACGAGGAAAAAAGGCCGTTCTTTATCGAAGGGGCGAGCCTATTCAACGGCTTCGGCCGGGGCGGGATCTACATCAACGCCAACATCAACTGGCCGAATCCGACCTTCTTCTACAGCCGGCGCATCGGCCGCTCGCCACAGGGATCCGTGACGAGGGACGGGTCCGTCAGTTTCCCGGACCGTTCCACGATACTCGGCGCCTTCAAGCTCACCGGGAAAGTGGGGAACGGCTGGAACGTCGGATTTGTCAACGCCCTGACGTCCCGCGAATACGCGAAAGTGGATTCCTTCGGATCCCGTTTCAGGGAGGAAGTCGAACCGTTCTCCTATTACGGCACGTTCCGGGCCCAGAAGGACATCCGTGAGGGCCAGAGCGGCTACGGCATCATCGCCACGGGCGTCCTCAGGGACCTTCGCGATCCGGGCCTCGAAGGGATCCTCAACAAAAACGCCTTGAGCGCTGCGTTTGATGGCTGGATCTTTTTAGATAAAAAGAGGGCCTGGGTCGTCGGCGGCTGGGTCGGGGGCACGCGCGTCGAAGGGAGCCGGGAGGACATCTTCAGGCTCCAGAATTCATCCATGCATTATTACCAGCGGCCGGACGCGGCACATGTCAGGCTCGATCCCGAAGCCACTTCGCTCTCCGGATGGGGGACGCGTTTCCATCTGGCCAGGCAACAGGGGAGTTTCCTCTTCCTGGCCTCCTTCGGCGCCCTTTCCCCCGGCTTCGATCCGAACGACTCAGGCTTCCAATACAACAGCTCCGACAAGATCAACTACAGCATCCTCCCGGCCTATCAATGGACGAAGCCGGGCAAGGTCTTTCGGAACGTCCTCATCTTCGGCGGACTGTTCGGGAACCACAATTTCGGGGGAACCAAGATTTGGGAGGGGGTCCTGGCCTCAGTTCAGGGCCAGTTCCTGAACTATTGGGGATTCAATGTCATGGTCGCTTATAATCCCAAAACCATGAGCGACAGCCTGACCCGGGGCGGGCCTCTCGCGGCGCTCCCGTCCGGACACCAGCTCGACCTCCAGCTCAGCAGCGACAGCCGGAAGGCCGTCGTCCTGGAATGGCAGAGCTCGATCTACCGGAGGCCGGGCGAGGGACAGGAGTTCTCGGGCGGTCCCAGTCTGCGCTGGAAGCCGCGGACGAACATCAACCTGTCCTTCGGGCCCCAATATTCCAGGAGCAACGCTCAGATCCAGTGGGTAACTCGCGTCCCCGATCCCCTGATGACGTCGACCTACGGCACCCGCTATGTATTCGGACGCATAGACCAGAAGATGATCTCCAGCGAGGTCCGGCTCAACTGGATCTTCACGCCCAAGTTGAGTCTCCAGCTCTACCTCCAGCCCTTCATCGCCGTGGGCAAATACGACCAATTCAAGGAGCTGGCCCAGCCGAAAGCCTACGAGTATCATGTCTTCGGCGACGCTCCCTCGACGGTCGCTTACGCGGACGAAAAATACACGATCGATCCCGACGGGCAGGGGCCCGCCAAGCCGTTCTCCTTCTGGAATCCTGACTTCAACATGAAGTCCCTGCGCGGGACCGTGGTCCTGAGGTGGGAATACTTTCCCGGCTCTCTCGTCTACCTCGTCTGGACGCAGAACCGGGCGGACTACGCCAATCCCGGCGATTTCCGCCTGGGGCGGGACTTCGGCGACCTCATGAGGGCACCCGGCGACAACATCTTCCTCATCAAGGTGTCGTATCGCTGGAATATGTAAGGGGTTCTCTTTCATCTCGTCGATTGCCGTGATATTCAGAAGAGGGCATGGGGAAGGGCTTTGCTCCCGGCTCCGATAAAGAATCGCCTGAGACTCGCGTCCTTCTCGGCTCCTCGGGCCCAAGACCCCAGGCAGATCTCATACGAACGCAATAAAAGAAGTGCCTATGTACGAACGGCCCTGAATGCCGTCCTCAAGCCCCCGTCCGGGGGAGTGAGGGCGGCATTCAGTACCGTTCATACGCTGTAGCTTTATTTATTGCGTTCGTATGAAAGGAGCTGGACAGGAAAGAGGACAAGATGGGGCAAACAGGACCGTTTCGGTTGCATCGGTCCGCCTGTTGAAATAGAATGGGAAAAGGGTGAACTTCATGAAAAGCTATAAAACAAAAGACTTGTTCTTAGTTGCCGGTCTCCTGGTGTTACTGATCTCATCCGTCCCCACCCGCGCGGCGGCCGAAGAGATGACGCCTGGCGTCGAGAGGATCAAAAAAGCGATCCAAGTCCTCCGCGAAATGGTGGACCTTCCCGGGGAGGGCCTCCCCCCAAGACTTCTCGAGAAATGCCACGGGATCGCCGTCATTCCGGGCGTCATCAAGGCGGCCTACGGCTTCGGCGGCCAATATGGTCGGGGGCTCATCGTCATCCGGAACGAAGACGGAAGCTGGAGCAACCCCGCCTTCATCTCCCTCATCGGCGGAAGCCTGGGTTGGCAGATCGGCGTCCAGAAGGCCGATATCGTCCTCGTTTTCAAGACGGGGAAAAGCGTTGAGAATATCGCCGCGGGCAAGATGACCTTGGGCGCGGACATGAGCATCGCCGCCGGGCCCGTCGGCCGCAGCGCCGAGGCCTCGACCGACCTCGACATGGAGGCTGAGATCTATTCCTACTCCAGGAGCAAGGGCTTGTTCGCGGGTGTTTCCATCAAAGGAGCGTCCATCCAGATCGACAACGACACCAACCAGGCGTTCTATAACAAACAGAACATCAGCGCCCGGAACATCCTTTACGGAAGCGACATAAAAGCCCCTCCCATCGTCGAAGACTTAAAAGCGGCCCTGAAGAAGCGCACGGCGCCCAGGATCTAGGCCGCCGATTTTGCTGTGCCTTCCGTATCCGCTAAGGAGTCTCCTTGTCAACGGCCGCCCCAAATCCATATAAAATTCTACCCGGCCTCCCGGGCTGATCTCTGGTATGATGGAAGTCGACGACGGCATTCCAACATGAGATCGGAACGGGATGTGATCGACAAGCTCGAGGAGAGGCTCCGCGACCCGAGACCGGGACTCTCCGCTCAGCTCTCCATGGCCCCGCGGCCGCGTCCCGGCGGCAAAGTCTATACCGAGGTCGAGAACAGCAGCCTCAAGGCCGCGGTCCTTCTTCTCATCTACCCGAAGCCAAACGCGCTCCACCTCGTCTTCATCCGCCGCGCGGACACGGTCCTCCATCATAAGGACCAGATCGGGCTCCCGGGCGGTCAGATCGAGAAAGGAGAGAGCCTCGAACAAGCCGCCTTGCGGGAAACATGGGAAGAGATCGGCGTCCCCGCCGACAGGATCAAGATCATCGGCTCATTGACCCCCCTCTACGTCCCGCCAAGCAACTTCTGCATCTATCCTTTTGTCGGAGCAACGGACACGCCGCCGTCCTTCTTGATCGATCCGGCGGAGGTCGCCGCGATCATCGAAATCCCGCTGGCCCACCTCGAGGACCCGGCAAATTTCCGAACGGAGACATGGACGATCGATGGTCTTCCCGTCGAGGTGCCTTTTTTCATGTTCGGCGCCCATAAGATCTGGGGTGCGACAGCCATGGTCCTGGCCGAGTTCCTGGAAATGCTCAAGGCGACTTGAAACAGAACCCGGCCGGGGATGCGACCGGCCTGGCGCCGAACGGTTATTTTACAAATGGCTTGGCTATCGTCCGGGTGACGTATATAATCCTCCCCGTATTTATTGTCTTCGGCCTGCCATCGACGCTTAGGAGAACAGCATGAGCCTTCACTGGGCGGATATCACGGTCTTTATCATTTTCTTCGCCGTCGTCGTCGGCGTGAGCATGTACAAGAGCCGCAAGGAAAGATCCGGGGAGGATTTCTTCCTGGCCGGCCGCGGGCTGGTCTGGCCGCTTATCGGGTTCTCGCTGATCGCGGCCAACATCTCGACCGAGCACTTCGTCGGCATGTCCGGCCAGGGCGCGGGCGCGGCCGGACTGGCCGTGGCCAGCTATGAATGGATGGCGGCCATCACCCTGGTCGTCGTCGCCTTCTTTTTCCTGCCGAAATTCCTGAAGGCAGGGATCTACACGATCCCCGAATATCTCGAATACCGTTATTCCCCGGCGGCCCGCGGGGTCATGGCCGCCTACCTCCTCGTCATCTATGTAGCCGTGAGCATCGCCGCCGTCGTGTACACCGGGGCGCTCGCCCTTCACACGATCTTCGATATGGACCTGGTCCGGTCCGTCTGGCTCATCGGCCTGATCGCCGCCCTGTATACGACCTGGGGCGGACTGAAAGCGATCGCCTGGGCCGACCTGTTCCAGGGATCGGCCCTCATCCTCGGTGGGCTGGCGACCCTGATCGTCGGGCTCAAGGCCGTGGGCGGGGTCGGGAGCTTTTTTTCGGCCAACGCCGACAAGCTCCACGTGATCCTGCCCTCCACGCACCCCATCATCCCCTGGACGACACTGGTCGTGGGTTTGTGGATCCCCAATTTTTATTATTGGGGCCTGAACCAATTCATCACCCAGCGGACCCTTGCGGCCAAAAGCCTTAAGCAGGGCCAGATGGGGATCCTTTTCGCCGCCTTCCTTAAGCTCCTCATCCCGTTCATCATCATCATGCCCGGAATCATGTCCTGGCAGCTCTTCCGGGCCCAACTCACGGCCCCGGGCGCGACCACCGACCAGGCCTATCCGCTCCTGATCAGGAACCTGGTCGGCCCCGGGTTCCGCGGATTCATCCTGGCGGCCATAACCGGAGCGGTCATCAGCACTTTAGGCTCGCTCCTCAATTCGGTCGCGACGATGTTGACGATGGACATCTACAAGCGGCACATCAAAAAAAACGCCGACGGCAAATCACTCATCCGGCTCGGCCGCTGGGCAACTCTTATTTTCGTTGCGGCCGTCTGCCTGATCGCCCCTCAGCTCGGGAACCCCAAGTTCAAGGGGATCTTCAACTACATCCAGGAGTTCCAGGGATTCATCTCCCCGGGCATTCTGACCGCGTTCCTTTTCGGCCTGTTCGTGAAAAAAACACCCCGGTCGGCCGGGCTGGTCTCGCTTCTCCTGAACGTCCCGATTTACGGACTGTTGATGTGGCAGGCGAGTCACATCGCCTTCCTCAACCGGATGGCGATCACCTTCGCCGCCTTGATCGTCGTCCTGGCCGTGATGACGATCCTCCGGCCGTTGAAGGAACCCGTCGTCATGCCCGTCCAGGAGGGATTCGACCTTACTCCGGCCCCCATGCTCAAATGGCTGGGGCCGCTGGTGATCGGAGCAACGCTGGCCCTTTATCTGGTTTTCTGGTAAAAAAGGGGAGACACAAGCCTTGTTTCCGCGCCGGCCCCGCTTTGGCAGCAAGGGACGATTTACAAGGGGGGGGGGCGATCAGGGGCACAGCAAAAGCGATTTTGGCCGATTTTCACGGGAGCGTGGCCTGCTTAAAAGACAAATGTGTATGAATATTTGATCATGACGGCCCGGCCGCTGTAATAGGGCCGATAAGGAGTTTTTCCGGCGCGATGGGTGTTGAGCCCTTCATTAAAGACCAGGTAGAGGTCGTTGCCTTCCCGGGGGTTGAAGCGAAGCCTCACGTTGGCGGTCACTTGGTCCACGGCACTGTCGTATTGGATGAAGGCCGAGGCCGAAAATTTCGTGCTCAGCGTCGCCAGCAATCGCACCTGAGCGATTTGAGCCGTCAGAGCCTGGCGCCGGTCGGAAAATTCCACGCGGTTGAATTGATAATAGCCGCTCAGAGTGAGGTCCGAAGAAATGCCCCATATGGGCTTGACTCCGACAGTCACCCGCCGGCCGTCATAGAATGAGCCGGCATCGATCGACACCGTGGCGCTCAAGAGATTGCCAAAGGGGGATTGGACGTATCCTTTGAGGCCTGTGAATGCATATTCTCCCGGAGGCACGAAGACTTTATCAAAAAAGGAAATCTCCTCCCGAACGCTTTCCCTATACGTTTTGAAGGCGAACTCTCCGTTCCAGCCGCGCTTGGTCAGGAATCCCCACCCCGGCCCGACCTCGGCCGATTCCAGGGAATTGTCTTCATTGCGGAAATAGATATAGCCGTCGGTAAAAAGATAATGCGAGGTCAGGAACGACTTTTCTCCGGGCAGCCAGCCGTAGAGAATCCGGTTTCCGAACCGGCTAAAATCCTCGCGCATCTCAAAACCCATTCCCGGGTCGTAATCCTTCCCGGCGCGGGATATGCCGAGGTTGAAGCCCAGACCTTTCCTCGTGCGCCTCTCCCAGCCGAATCTGAACCGGGCCGGGTCGAGCGAAGCCGGATTATTGTCTTTGCCGGTTTCAAAAGACTGAGCCAAGTTCAACAAAAGATAATCGTCTGCATGAATCCGGAACGTCCCGTCCAAACCATAAGCGGTATTGTAGGAGCCGTCCGTGCCGAGCCGGGTGGTGATCATCCCACCGACGTAGGAGAAGGGATTGAAAACCCTGCGTCGGACGCGGAACACGCCGAAATTCTCCGAGGGCAGGTTTTCCTCATGAAGAGGCGCTGTCTGCATATCCAGAAAGCCCAGGTCCCAAGGGCCGAGGCGTCCCACCAGCCGGGCCCCGCCGTAAATGCGGACAGATTCCTCTTCGGCGATCCCGATTCTCCGGCTGTAAAAGAGCTGGTTATACTCGCCGAAGCTGAAATCAAAGATGCCGGCCCGCTCCAGAAAAAAGAGCCTTTTCTCGGGGAAGAAGAGCGAAAAGCGGCTGAGGTTGACTTGGTAGTCATCGGCTTCGACCTGGGCAAAATCCGTGTTCGCGGTCAGGTCGAGGGTCAGGTTGCTGGTCAGGCCGTACTTGATGTCCAGGCCCGCTTCGAAAGTGGGCTTATCCTTGTGCAGGTAGGCCGTTTCCTCATCGTTCAGGTCATTGGACTGCCCGTAGCCGCCGAGGCCGTAAGGCGTGATATAGAGCGGCCTGCGGCTGCGCACGCCCTCCAGGACGATTTCGTGCGCTTGAGAAGGCTTCCAAATGCTCATGATTCCAAGCTTTGGCTCGATAGGCGGGAAGATGGCGCCCTCCGTCTTGCGGGGAATCCAGCGAAAGGCGGTCAGGCCCATGATGACACGGCCTTCCTTGTCCTGAAAGCGCAAACTGGAAAAAGGAATCCGCATCTCGACAAACCAGCCCTGGTCGTTTTTAACCACCGCGACATCCCAAAACGTATTCCAACTCGTGTTGATGGGCATATCGTTGATCGTTCTTTGCTCGGCGTCGTTGGACACCGTGCCGTCCCAGCGCAGCCCTGAAGGCGTTGTGAAAAAGCCAAGAGCGTTCTCTTTGTCGTTGAATGTATCAAAAAGGACGCCGAACCATTCCGTATTCGACTCGAAATAATCGCGTTTTTTTGATGGCGCCTGGATTTTGGCAGGCTCCCGGTCGTAGAGCCGTGCGGCCGCATAGAGATGGACGTCATCGAAACCGATCAAAATCTCCGTTTTCTCGGAAGGAGGATTCCCAAAAGTGGGCAGAAACATGATGACCGGCAGCGGCTTGATGCTCTGCCAAGCGTCTTCGTTGCTCAAGCCATCAAGGGTGACGGGGCCGGAAATTCTCCGGATGACAAGAGGCTCTTGGGATAGCCCTTGATTGGCCGCAAAGAAGAACGCCGCAAACAACAGGAAAATGAATTTCCCGTATTTC
>Ga0315297_10001451_pt1 | contig 14662 bp, 11 predicted proteins | sample YL17G15_0_MG_FD_203628 | JGI IMG/M metagenome (GOLD analysis project Ga0315297, IMG submission 203628) | Sediment microbial communities from Yellowstone Lake, YNP, Wyoming, USA - YL17G15_0 | ecosystem: Environmental > Aquatic > Freshwater > Lake > Sediment | place: USA: Wyoming | collected... | reverse complement strand
AGAGGTTTAAATACGACGACCAATATCTCAGCAAACCTGAGATAGAATTCGCAACTGGTGGTCCAATGTCTCGCAAGCCCGGAAGCATGTACAGGGAGATCAAAGGGCAGGCCTACTGCCGCAGGGAATACATGGGAGGTGTTCCTTCAAACAGGATCACACAATTCGAGCATGGGCAGAAGGGAGACTATGCAGTCCGGATGACACTGCATGTTGTGGAACAGTGTCAGATCAGACACATAGCATTGGAGGCCGCTCGTATCTCGGCGAACAGGTTCCTATCGAAGAAGATACCTCAGAACGGCTATCATCTCAAGATCAGAGTCTACCCTCACAACGTCATCAGGGAGAACAAGATCGCGACAGGCGCGGGTGCTGACCGTATCTCCGAGGGCATGAGGAAGGCGTTCGGCAAGCCCGTCGGGACGGCGGCCAGAGTCAGTGCGGACCAAGAGATCATAACCTTGGAGACGTCGCCGGCGAACTTCACGACCGCGAAACTGGCGCTGAAGCGGGCTGCGATCAAGTTGCCATCGCCGTGTTATATCGAGGTCGAGCGCGGCTCGCCTGTAGCAGCCTGATTGACTTCGGACCTGCTCTCTGGCGCTGCTTTGTAGAAATCCTCGATGAAGAGCAAAAAGAGAGACTCCATCCTCCCAGAGTTGTATGAGAAAGCCCGGAAGATGAGCTCCTTGTGCTGCTGGCTCGGAACTCGAGCCAGCACATGTGACCCCATCTTCCGCTTCTCCACAGAGAACACCGTCTCCACCTTCGCGCGCTGATGATATGCATCTTCGTCGAAGTCCCTCAGATTCCTCCTCCGGTACCGTCCTCCCACCCTGATCCCCGGCCCTCGGTAGCGGACGGGGATCATCGCTCGCGCACCCAGGACCTCCTGGGCGTACTCGTGGTTCGATTCGGCGTCATAGCCCTTGTCAGCTACGACCAGCCTCACGGGAAGCTGGGCTGGCAGGACCTTCTCGAGCACAAGCGGGAAGTCCGGCGAGTCGTTCGACGGACCCCGCCTGAACTTCACCGCGACTATGAGCTGCTTCCTCGTCTCTACTGCTACCGTCTGCTTCATGTAATGACGCGTCAGGACACCCCGACGGTGTGTCCACCGATCTTGCTCTTCCTGTCCTCGAGCACGCGAGTGTAATAAGTGCTCGCGGATGTCGAGCTGAACCCCGTCGAGTCAACGGCCAGATGCAACACGCTCAGTCTCGCCTCCACCAGGTATTCGAGGAGGAGGCGCTCCAGCCTCCTCACATCCGCGCGCCTGGAGAACTTCTGCAACGTCGTCCAGTGAGGCACTCTCTTCAGGCCAAGCTCGTCCATGATTTCAGTGCAGACCTCGAGCATCTCACATAAGTCCCTGTACGACTTCCTGAAGTGCTGGCGGAGCGCCAGCAGGACCACATGCTGGTGGTCCGTGTACAGGTGATTCGCGTACTTCGATCCTCGAAGAGGGTATCGAGCCCTCTTCAAGACCCTCTTCTGACGACGAACGATGCGAACCAGTTTATGCTGGTTCGCTTTCTTCCCATCCCGCGGCACGAGGCTATCCCATCCCTGGAGCCAGTGATCCCGCAAAGATCATTGGCTGGCTCCTGGGAGGGGTCATATCTTGCCGACGTTTCTACCTTTCCAGAATGTCGCTTTTCACAGGGTTTCTACAGAGCACCGGAGCGGCAAGCCTTATAGCCCCGCAAGAGGACAAAACCCTGGACTTTCTCCTTAGAGAGAAGGCTCATACAAGGAAATGGGAAGTGAAATAATGCGGCTTTTGAAAGAAGGGTGTGATAGAAAGATGAGAATGCGAGCAGTGATGGCGCTCTGCATTGTTGCGATGTTCATGGTCCTAGGGACTTTGAGCATGATCGGACTCAATGCATCCGCAACGACAAAGAACGTCAGGGTGAAGATTAACCACATACAGCAGATGAGTACGGCTGATCCAGCTGATTCTACTAGCGCCGCGGACTTCTATGTGCAGGTGTATGTAGGACAGCAGAAGCAGGGATCATCTCAGACTGGTCATCAAAATGACAATGATGTCATTAGCACCGACCCAGGGATGCCAATGCAATTCGACTTCTCGGTCACCTACTCCACCAGCAAACCATGGATCACTGTCGTCATCGAGGTATGGGACGATGACGGATCTGGTGACAACGTCTGCGACATAAGCAGACGAGTGTTCAGTACCGCACGCGAATTAGGCACAGAAAGATCTTTGGTGCTTGCGTTGGATCTGGGAACGATGACGTGGACTGGCGATGACGGATACAATGACGGTAGTGGCGGAGCAGCGGATTCCACTATTGGATATTCCGACGGCGAAGAGTGGCCAGATGGCAGTGCGATCCAGATTGACACCAAGATATGGTTTGAGATCACGACGTACTGAAGAGCGAAGGAGAGGTGCAGATGAACAATGCACTTCGTCCAAGAAAAATTCTTTCGTGGGAAGGAGTAGAGTTCTCCTTCCCGAGCCTTTTCAAATGTGTGACGATGGAACCGATGCTTTTAGTCTCTTCTTCTTTCTGCAAATGATTGCACTGGGATTCCCAGGGTTCTCCCAGCGCTAATGGCACAAGTCGCCCTTCATCTTACGATTGAGGTGTCAAATGCCGGAGCGACCATAGACTGCCCCCGGAAACTGAGATGCCAGTCACGGTTCCCTGATAACAGGAACTTGCATGACAAAATCGTGGTTGCCACTCAGGATCGCGAAGATGCTGACCCAGCAGAAACAATCGTCCGTGCTGAGAATTCCTCTCCAGAAACGGAGCCAGTTATTCTGCCATCGACGATGGTCATAACAGTATCCGCTATCTGTCCGACACGCTGGTCGTGGGTTACAATCACAATAGTCTTGTTGTACTCATCTCGAAGTCTCTTGAACAGATGAAGTATGTACTGGCCCGTGACCGAGTCCAGTTCACCAGTAGGCTCATCTGCCAGGATGATTGGGGGGTCGTTCGCAAGAGCTGTGGCCAGCCCGATTCTCTGCTGTTCTCCCCCTGATAGCTCGTCAGGTTTGTGGCCTGCCCTCGCTTCCAAGTCAACCAACTCAAGCAGGCTATCGGCTCGTTTTACTATATGAGCATGACTCCTTCCGGCCAGGCGCATGGGCAGCTCGATGTTCTCTCGCGCGGTCATTGTCGGGACCAGATTGAAGAATTGAAACACGATGCCGACTCCCTCACGCCTGTGGCTCACCAATTCTGAGTCATTCAGGCCAACGAGATTAACGTCCCCGATTGTTACAGAACCGGCCGTAGGTCGATCTAAACCGCCGATGATGTTTAGCAGAGTGGTCTTTCCGCAACCCGACGGGCCCATGACAGCAAGAATCTTCTTGTCTTCAATCAAACAATCGAGTCCTCTGAGGGCAATGACCTCCGACTTTCCCGTCTTGTACACTTTGATGAGATCCTTGATGATGATGGACATTCAATCATCCTCCTCGTATTCTCAATACTTCACTAACCTTCATCCGGCCTGCAAGGAATGATGCAAGCAAAGTTGCTAGGACAAATGACGCGATTGAAATCAACAGCAACCAAAGAGTGTCCGCTGTCACGGACAGCGCTCTGCCAAGCTGATCGTATTCGTACACCTGAAAAGAATTGTAGAGATAGCTAGCCAGCAATCCAGCGCTCAAACCTATGGTCAGGCTGACGATTAGGAGGACAAACGACTCTGCCATGAGAATTCTTCGGATTTGTGACCGCGAACAACCCCGTGCCAGTATAGCTCCGAACTCGAATCTGCGCTGATCTACTGCTATTATGATGGTCATAGCCAAGCCAACGCTAGATATCATGATGGAGATACCGTACTCAGTACCTAAGAAGTCGCTAATCATAGCATACTTTGGGTCTAGCGTCATTGTCTTGAGGCTCAGCTGAAGGTCAATCACACTTGGCTGAAGGCCAGCATCACGGAAGATTCTACCAACTACGACAGCGAATGCCCCCGGATAGCCACCTGGTTCGAGATCAATCAAGACTCCAATCTTCGCATCGGTCGTGTTCGCCAGATGTTCATCAGCAACAGTACCTAACGCTTCTAGGTCGACATAGAGTATGGTTGTGGCGTCAAAGCCAGGCATCTTTCTAGCGAGATCAATGACATTGAGATCGATAGACAATGGTGTGTAGTCTCCTGTTGTTGAATTGTGCAGCGAAATCAGAGCACTGATAGTATCACCGATTTCAATACCAGCGCTGTTTGCAAAATCCTCCCTCACAATTGCAGTACCGTTCCTCTCGAGGTCGGCAATTGCCTTCGACCCCCGTTGGACGAACCAGAAATCCCCTGGCTGAACTACCTCATTGTACGCACTGGCATCGATAATCGCCATATGTTCGCTTACACCTGACACAGTCACTCGCGGTGAATAAAACCAGCAAAGTTCCCTCACTTCCTGAAAAAGGGAGACTTGGTTCAGAATCGAAAGATTGACACCACTCAATCCATCAACGTATGAGTCGGGGATTGTGGCCTCAGCCCTTACATCTGCACCCACATCATATTCAACCTTCCGCAATTCATATGCCATGGTTGAGTCGGACGTCACAGAGACAAAGATTCCGAAGCACAGAACAAGTGAGATGACCATGATGAAAGTCTGAGATCGCCTGAAGTCCCGATCAATACTCTTCCGAACGAAATACTCGATCTCATTTCCAAGAAACTTGGTAATTCGGGCAATTCGTGTGTACACTTGAGCGTGTCCTCTTGTAGCCAGTCGCACAGTACTGACAGACAACAGAATAGGCGCTATCGGGAAAACCGAAATGGCGAACACTCGAAATCCGAGGATCAATTGCTGAATTGCGAATGAATTCACTCTGTGAGTGATAGCATCCTCTGGGAGCGTGACGCCCGCAATGCATGTAGCGACCAAAGCGAGTGAGAAGACGTCCCAACGCGGATCATATCGAACCGATGTCTCGGCGGGGACCTGATGATGCAACGCTTCGGCTAGCTCGAACTTCAATGATCTAAGGATTACGCCAACGGATGCAAGGGTCGTCAATACAACACCAAGAAGAACAGCAATTAGAAATGAAAACAGACTGAAATTGAATTGTGACCATTCGACCTCGACTGATGCACCTGCGATACCAGATGTCGAACTCAGAAGCGGCCTACTGATAACCGCACCCAACATCAAACCGACGATACCAGCTACAGCTCCCAACACAATGGATTCAAGAAGAACGTTTATGAGTATTTGCTTCGAGGAAGCCCCTCTCGATCTCAGTATTGCAGTCTCTCTTCTCCGTTCACTGCTGCTGAGATTAATCCCAACTGCGGACAAATATGTCCCGACAGACATGACTGGTATGGATAGTTCAAGAAACACAAGATTAGCACTTTCCAAATCCGCCGAGAGAGCATCAATTGCCTCCTCGAGATTGCTCTCAACCACGTCCAGTCCGAGGTCGGCACCTGAGGCTTGCAAATCCTGTGTCATCCTGTCTACGTTAGAAAGAGTCCCCCTAACATCACTGTCAACAATCAATTTCTGAAGATCGGCCCAGACTAGATAGGTAAGAATCATAAATCTATCTCCACCGAACTCCGACTGGAGCCGGCCGAGGACTGAGTCTGCTTCCTGCATGTTGAGAATCACAGGATTTTCGAAGTAGATGCGAACATCACCTGAAAGAGACCCATCTTGGAACCATACGCCGGAGACACGAAAGGTGAAATTCACGAATCTCCACTCAGGAGCGCCAGTCGATTCGTTCGATGCAACGCTGCTGTATTGGGCTGTGAACGTATCCCCTGCGCGGAGATTCAAAGCATCAGCCATTCTGGCGCTCACAGCAGCTTCGCCAACCTCCGGGGTATTTCCCGAGATGTCATAAGAAGATAGGATCGCATTCGAATCTTCAGCCAAGAAACCGATATATCCAGAGCGCGCTTGATCAAAAAACCTGCTTCCATTTGAGAATGTCCATTGAGGAACCCAGGCAATGGGGCGCACTTCATCGATGTTGGTGACTGTCTCGAGCAACTCGACAGCGTGGCTGACATCAGAACCATTTAGCTGTTGGAGCTCGTACGTTTCCATTACCACATGAGCATGAACAGACTCGATAGCAGCATCCAGGAGCGCAGAAGCTGAAGAGTCAATCGCCAAGAACGACCCAACAACAAAAGAGACCGAGAGCGCAACACCTATCAATGCATATGCTGAACGCCTACTGTTCCTCCATATTGATCGGTATGTATTCAGAGAAGCCAAGTTCAGGACCTTGCCCACAGCATAACCAGATACTTCATGATAGTATATTGCTTTAGCCGTTGCCTTGCTTTGTAGAAAACCTCGATGAAGAGCAAAAAGAGAGACTCCATCCTCCCCGAGTTGTATGAGAATGCCCGGAAGATGAGTTCCTTGTGCTGCTGGTTCGGGTTCCGAGCCAGCACATGCGACCCCATCTTCCGCTTCTCCACAGAGAACACCGTCTCCACCTTCGCGCGCTGGTGATATGCATCCTCATCGAAATCCCTCAGATGCCTCCTCCGGTACCGTCCTCCCACTCTGATCCCCGGCCCTCGGTAGCGGACGGGGATCATCGTCCGCGCACCCAGGACCTCGTGGGCGTACTCGTGGTTGCTCTCGGCATCGTAGCCCTTGTCAGCTACGACGAGCCTCACTGGAAGCCCGGCTGGCAGGACCTTCTCGAGCACGCGCGGGAAGTCCGGCGAATCTTTCGACGAACCTCGCCTGAACTTCACCGCCACGATCAGCTGCTTCCTCGTCTCCACCGCCACCGTCTGCTTCATGTAACGACGCGTCAGGACACCTCGACGGTGTCCACCGATCTCGCTCTTCCTGTCCTCGAGCACGCGAGTGTAATAAGTGCTCGCGGATGTCGAGCTGAACCCCGTCGAGTCAACGGCCAGATGCAGCACACTTAGTCTCGCGTCCACAAGGTATGCGAGGAGGAGGCGCTCGAGCCTCCTAGTATCTGCCCTCTTGGAGAACTTCTGGAGCGTCGTCCAGTGAGGCACTCTCTTCAGCCCAAGCTCGTCCATGATCTCAGTGCAGACCTCGAGCATCTCACAGAAGTCCCTGTACGACTTCCTGAAATGCTGGCGAAGCGCCAGCAGGACCACATGCTGGTGGTCCGTGTACAGATGATTCGCGTACTTCGACCCTCGAAGAGGGTATCGAGCCCTCTTCAAGACCCTCTTCTGACGACGAACGATGCGAACCAGTTTATGCTGGTTCGCTTTCTTCCCATCCCACGGCACGAGGCCATCCCATCCCTTGGAACCAAGACAACTCTTTGCGGAACTGGCTTGTCTCCAGGGTGGGGCCATGTCGTGCCGACGTTTCTACCTTTCCAGAATGTCGCTTTTCAGAGGGTTTCTACAGAGCATCTGGCGCATAATGTTTTTATCACCCTTCTCGTTATCACAGTCGTTCGACCCAGTCCTGCATCCCGAAATGCTCGGAAGATCTTTGGATGGTACCCCGTCATGTACGATGTAGATCTCACAAGCGCGATCTCAGAGATCAAGAGGCTCAAGGCTAGGATCATCGCTCTCCAGGTTCCCGAGGGCATGAAGAAGCGTGCCTACCAGATCGCGGAGGACATCGAGAACAAGGCTGGAGTAGAGGTCCTTGTCGTCGCGGAGCCTTGTTTCGGTGCATGTGATGTCCCGAGCTCACTCTTCGATATCGTAGACGCGATTGTCAATGTCGGTCATTCGCCGATACCATCGCTGAAGTTCTCAAAGCCACTGATCTTCGTCCCCGCCCGGTCCAATGTCCCGCTCGGGGATCAGATGAAGAAATCCGTAGGGCTCATCCAGGAACCTGTCGGCGTACTGGCCACTTCGCAACACCTCATGGATCTAGATGACGTCATCGAGGGTCTGGAGAGCATGGGCATCAAGACCAGGGTCGGAGAAGGCGACAGCAGGATCTCACATGCAGGTGAGGTGCTCGGATGCAACTTCACGTCCGCTACTTCGATTGCCAAGGAAGTGAACAGCTATCTGTTGATCGGCAGCGGGACGTTCCATGCGCTGGGCGTGCATCTTGCGACGGGAAAGAAGGTTGTGATCCTGGACCCCAATCTTGAGGAGCCGAGGGAGATAGACCAGGCGAAGGACAAGATCCTCAGGCAGCGGCACGCGGTTATCGAGAAGGCGGAACGCGCCCGGACTTTCGGGATCATCGTCGGTGAGAAGCTCGGCCAGAGGCGGATGCGGCGGGCGAAGGAGCTGAGGAAGCTCCTCAGATGGAAGAAGAAGGACGCGGCTCTGATACTCATGGACAAGTTCGACCCCGAGAAGCTGAGGTCACTCGGCTTTGATGCGTATGTGTCAACCGCCTGTCCGAGGATTGCGATTGATGATGTCGCGGTGTTTGACAGACCCCTTCTAACACCACAGGAACTTGAGATCGTCCTAGGAGTTCGAAAGTGGGAGAATTACTCTTTTGATCAGATGACCGAGGATGAGCTCTAAGGAGGTCGCATACTCTTGATCGACGTCAAAGCCCTCTTGTCCCGCGGCGCTCGAAGCCGCGTGAAGGTGGGCTTAGGCGGGTCGTCTGAAGTGCTGGCCGACACGAAGAGACTTGTCTCCTCGTCAGGGGGTCGGATTCCGCTTGTGGGTTTTGAAGAGCCTAGAGACTTGGTCGTCTCCTTGAAACGAGGCGAGATTGGCGTCGCTGTTAGAGGGACTCTGAGCTCATCCAAAGTGCTGCAATGTCTGAAGGACGAATTCAGATTGAAAGAAGTCATGCGGGCTGCGGTCCTGGAGGATTCGCGCGGGAAGCCCTTCATCCTAGCCCCAGTCGGGATCGATGAGGGCGTTGATTATCCCTCAAGGATCAGGCTCGCCTCTGCAACGATAGACTACTTCTCAAGGCTGGGTTGGGACCTGAAGACTGGAATCCTATCGAAAGGACGACTGGAGGATGGGAGTCGAGGACCTCAGATCAGAATGAGCCTCGAAGAAGGTGAGATGCTGGCCAAAGCCCTTAGGGAACAGGGAACGAACGCGAGGCACTATGCAATCCTGGTCGAAGATGCAGTCAAGGAGTGCGATCTTGTCATTGCTCCTGATGGTGTGTCTGGGAACCTGATCTTCCGATCGCTCCATTTCGTGGGCGCCACGAGAGCCTATGGAGCCCCCGTGGTGAACCTCGACAAGGTCTTTGTTGATACATCCAGGGGTAAGGCCGATTTCTCGGATTCCGTGCTCTTCGCCGCTGGTCTGGCCGAGTCGAGGTCAAAACCTATGAAGCAGGCCTGAAACTATTTTAGTGCCCTTGAACTATCCCTTTAGCAATGCGACTGGAAATCAATGGTTGGGCCTCCAAGATAAGCTTCTCAGCCACACACATAATCCCAATGCACTCGAAGTGCGGAAGACTCCACGGCCATGACTATGCGATCAATATGAAGATCGAGGGAGAGATGGGCCCGGACGGAGTCATTATGGATTTCATCAGCGTGAAGGAATTCCTAAGGGATGTGGCGGCGGAGCTGGATCACCGAGTGCTCATCCCGGCCAAGGACCAGGGGGTCACGATCGGCAAGGAATATGTCGAGTACATAGTCGGCGACAAGAAGCTCACTTTACCGAAGTGCGACTGCATAATGCTCGATATCGAAGTCGCCTCCGCGGAGACCCTTTCGAATTTCGTGCTAAAGCGGATGCTGGAGAAGGTGAAGTTCCCAGAGAATGTCACACGCATCGAGATTGGGGTTGACGAGGGCAGGGGTCAGGGCGCTTGGACCGGCCACGACTTCTGAATGGTTGGTGTCTAGATGGCAGAGGCGATCGTTCTTCTATCAGGTGGTCTCGATTCGTCGACTGTGCTCGCGCTCGCGAAGGAACGAGGATACGATGTCGTTGCGCTCACATTCGACTATGGGCAGAAGCACAAGCGGGAGCTCAACAGCTCGAGGAAAATGGCTCGCCACTTCAAGGCGAAGGAACACATAATCGTCCCGCTGAGTCTCGGCGAGCTGCTCAGAAGTTCGCTTACAAGAGAATCGATGTCCATCCCTGAGAATCGGACCGAGGAAGAGATCTCGTCCGGAGTGCCTAGCACATACGTGCCGTCCAGGAACATCATCTTCCTGAGCATCGCAGCATCCATCGCTGAGAGCAGAGGCGCCGAGGCGATATTCATAGCGACCAACTCCGTGGACTTCAGCGGTTATCCAGACTGCACCGCGGAATTCTTGTCAGCGTTCCAGAGTACGCTAGATATCGGGACCAAGGCGGGCAGAGAGGGTCGTGGCATTAGGGTCGAGGCTCCGATCCTGACGAAATCCAAGGGCGATATCGTCAGAGAGGCCATTCGTCTAAAGGTCCCGATGGAGGACACTTGGAGCTGCTACAAAGGCGGCGTCAAAGCTTGTGGCAAATGCGATTCCTGTCTTCTAAGGCTGAGAGGTTTCTCGGAGGCCGGAATCCGTGATCCATTGGAATATGAGGGGAGAAAATGAAGGTCTACTCAATCTTCAAGTCGATTCAAGGAGAGGGACTCACCATCGGGGCGCCGACTGCGTTCATTCGCACTTCTGGCTGCCCTTTGAGATGTACCTATTGCGACACGCCCCAGGCATTCGACAAGGGCGAACAGATGACGATCGAGACCATCATGGCCAAGGTGGCCAAACTCAAGTGCACTCATGTGTGTCTCACCGGGGGAGAGCCGCTCGCGCAGAAGGACTCCCCTAGACTTCTCAAGAAGCTCTTGGACGACGGGTACCAGGTCGTCCTCGAGACAAATGGCGCAATGCCGCTGGACGATTTGCCGTGCGTCGAGAATCTCACAATCAGCATGGATATCAAGTGTCCATCATCGGGGGAATCGGAGAAGATGCTTTTCCAGAACATCGAGTTGCTCGGACCCACCGACCAGCTGAAATTCATAATCGTCGAAGATGCGGACTACTCATATGCCAAGGATGTCATCGAGAAATACTCCCCGAAATGCGAGATCATCCTGACTCCAGTCGGGGGAAAGAACCTGAAGTCGCTTGCGGAGAAGGTGCTCAAAGAAGGGCTTGACGTCCGCGTGCTTCCTCAACTTCACAAGTTCATATGGGGCGACGAGGACAACCGATAGACCCTAGCATCATCCTCTGAAGGTTGGGCGCTTCGACAAGTATCTCGGAAGGGGGAGTCTCGCCCTTGGATAGCCTTTCGAGAGCCTGGCAACCTCTGCCTTCAGCTGCTCGAGGGTCATCATATTCTGGTCACCGCTTCTGATCCTGACGGGGAACTGTCCAGAGGCTTTCTCCTTCTCCCCTACGACGATGATCATGTTGATCCACTCCATCTCAGCGTTGCGGATCTTCTTGCCAACCTTGTCTTCCATATCGTCGATGTCGACTCGCGCATCAATCTGATCGGCAAGCCTATCGCAATCCCCAACGAACCCCTCGTTGACAGGGATCAGCCGTATCTGAGTAGGTGCTATCCAGAATGGCAGCGCTGGCTTCTCGTGCTTCAGGGCCTCCTCGAGCAGTACGTAGATCCATCTCTCGATCGAACCTATCGATGAATGGCAGATGATGCACCCTTTCTTCTTGCCGTCTGAGTCGGCATAGACGATGCCGTACCTCTCGGCATCTTCGACATCCAGCTGGACAGTGCTCAGCTGAACCGCTCCACCCACCGAATCGATCCCCTGGAATTCGTGCTTGACCGCCCAGTAGTGCTTCATCTTGGAGAGGACCTCGATGAGGGCGGGCTTCTTGGAGTATTTGAGCAGTTCAATGAGATTGCCCTTGTACTTGTCGTAGAATTCCTGGACTATCCTGAACGCGACAGCGTACTCCACCCCCGTAGCGTCAGCGAGGTCCGAGTAGTTCTTGTAGAGTAGCATGTACTCCTTCCAGCCATCATCGATGTCCTTCGTGAAGCAGTGCACATCAGGCATGTGGAACGCTCTAAGCCGCTTGAGCCCGGTGAGCTCTCCTCGTTGTTCCAGTCTGAAGCTCTTCGAGAACTCGTACACCCTCAAGGGTAGGTTCCTGTAGCTCAGGGTCGCACCCTTCATCATCCTGAAAAGACCGAAATCCCCCGCGAATCTGAGGACGAACTCCCTGTTCTCATCGGTCTTCAGGGTGTAGTGTCTTTCGTGGAACGACATCCCCTGGCTCCTGATGTCGGGGAACGACCAGTCATATAGGACTGGGGTGTCAATCTGGATGGCGCCTATGCGGTCCAGCGCAATCTCTTGCGCCCATGCCTCGAGGAGGCTGAACACAAGGTGGCCCTTCGGAAACATCCTGAAATGGCCTCTGTCGCTAGCCTCCTCATAGTCGACCAGCTCCAGTTTCTGCATGGCCCTGATGGAAGGTGGCTCCTTGCCCTTTGTCCTGCCTATCTCCTCGGCGAGGATGAATGTCTTCAATGAGGGATGCTTATCCAGGATCTTGAGAGAGTCGATGTTCTCCAGATCAACAGGGAATTCCTCCCCTTCAGGAGTGAGGATATAGAAGGTCTTGGCAATCTTCTCCACGACCTCCTCTCGTGTGACCTTCTTCTCGGCCGTGAACTCGCGGGACAATTCGGAAAGTGGATGACCTTTGCACCGGATCTCGAAGCCCTTGTACCATCCAAACGGGGATCTATGCACCTCGATCCCTCTGGCCTTAAGGGCTGTCTCGGTGGCCTTCAGAACATCCACTGCAAGCTTCGGGGAGGCAAGGTTCGAGCTGAGGTGGGCGTAAGGATACAGCACGAGCCTCTCTGCCTTGACCTTTGCGAACACGTCCGCGATATCGGCAGAAGCGACCTCTGCAATCGCGGCCACATCTTCGTCGGATGACTCGATGGTTGAGAATGCCACCAGGGCCTCCTTGAACGAATGCTTCTTCGGGTGTTCACTCGGGATCGGTTCCGCCATCTTCGTTGGTTCTTTGACCTCGTATTCGAACTTGTCAGCATGTATGAGGAGTACCCTCATTGTCAATCGTCGTCGAAATACATACCAGAGTATTAAAAGGATACATCCTGGTCAGTCCATGAAATGCTTTGGTGGACGAGCGAAATATACTTCACTACTGTCGCTGCATACGGGTGCGAAAGCTAATTCTGGGCTTTCGAAGCAGGAGGGACCCTGTTGAATCCGAGAAAGAGGGAATTGGCCGCTAAGGATGCTCAGCCTGATCCGCCTCTGACTCCCGCGAATCCCCCGGTTCAAGGCGTTGACACTTGCGTGGTCAAACCGCCCCGAGCGGTCTGCGTGGCTATCCCCCATGTGGGCAAGCCAGTTCGAATCCTTGGCAACTCACCAACTGAATTCATATCGACGCTTCAGAACTCGACACTCGCCTGGATCAACTTCACCGTGTGCGACATAGCCAAGGATGGCGCCGAGATAGCTACTCTTCTGGGTTTCAGCGCCTCACTGGTTCCAGAGGTCATCAAGGGCTACCACGCCAGCTTCGTTGACGGGGAAACCGAATTGGGAATAATGGTCCCGGCTGTCATGATATCCAAGCTGGACCTCCGTTCGTATCCTCTCGTTATTCTTGTTAGGAAAGACCTCATCGTCACAATCCACAGCGAGGAAGTCGAGAGGCTGGTGCAGTTTTCGAGGTACGCAGACGTCTATATGCGTAAACTGCCCGAATCGATGCCCCTCGACGACAGACTCACCTCGATGCTTGTTCGCATACTGGATGAGAACAACTCGCGCAATTTCGAGTATCTCAGGGAAATCGAAGAGCAAGGGGACGATATGAGCGAGTTGCTTCTCAATCCGAAGACGCCCCGGATGGAGGTTGGCAAACAGATCTATAACCTGAAGCACGCTCTCATCACCTATCTCAACACCCTCTGGAGGACTCTCGACGTTCTGCACAACCTCCGATACGGCGACGCGCAGTTGGTTTCGGACAATCCGAAGATGCTCGCCCAGATCGGCCTGCTGGTGGAAGATGTCAACAGGCAGATCTCCCTCAGCGAACACATGTCTGAGGTTCTCGCCTCAGGTCTTGAGGTCCTGCAGGCAATCTACAACAACCAGCTGCAGATTCTGAACAACCGGATGGCGTTGACGATAACTTGGTTGACCATCCTGGGCACCGCAGTACTCGTTCCGAACACACTCGCGACGATATTCGGATACGTTTTCAATCTCGATTGGCGCTTGCAGCTTTGGACTTTGTCAGTGATGTTCGTAGCGACAGGATTGGCCACCTATCTGGCATATTGGTGGGTCACACGGAAGGTCCGGCTTCCTACTGCGCCTGAATGATCGCCCGGCTATGGAACCACCCATCGAAACCCTTTTTATTCTGGTCCTTTGATAGGGTCAGCAGGTGAATTCGAATTGAAGGAATTCGACGTCTACGTCCAGAACAAACCGGGCGAGCTCGCCAAGGTCTGCGAGATGCTTGGCGACCATGGTGTCAACATCAGAGCGATATCCAGTGAACGTGGAAGCGGGAAACCCCTGATCAAGATTGTGACAGATGACGAGACGACAACAAAGTCTGCCCTTGCTAGGTCCGGGATTAGCTACGACCTCAAAGACGTCATTGCAGTCAGGATTCAGGACCGGCCAGGTGAGCTGGGCAAGATTGCCAAAACGCTCGCCAGGGCGATGGTCAATGTCGATTCCATCTACATTCTGGGAAAAGACGGA
>Ga0315297_10001450_pt1 | contig 14675 bp, 20 predicted proteins | sample YL17G15_0_MG_FD_203628 | JGI IMG/M metagenome (GOLD analysis project Ga0315297, IMG submission 203628) | Sediment microbial communities from Yellowstone Lake, YNP, Wyoming, USA - YL17G15_0 | ecosystem: Environmental > Aquatic > Freshwater > Lake > Sediment | place: USA: Wyoming | collected... | reverse complement strand
TAGTTAGGTGTAAAGTTCTTAAACACAAAAAGAGATATAAATTGAATGTAGAAGAAATTTCACAAATGAATGAACTTTCACAAAAGGAAAGAATAGTTATGTTAGAGGAAGAAGTAGAAAACCCCGCTTTCTTAAATCATGTCAACTCACGGCGACCTTTGATTATTGTAGAAACTAATTAACCGTTAATACTAGGGGGATAGGGGGAAAGTTCACGGATAATAGCGCTATTATTCTATTTTATTTAGTTATATTTCCGACGACAATACAAAAGCTTAAAAGAACATAAACCCGTATAAGCACGGGGTGGTAGTTATGAAAATTGAAACAGAATGGGACAGGGCTATACGCTACTATCGTAATGAAACAGCTAGAATAGAACAGCCACTAATCACCAGAATTATAACAAAGAAGGAATACACCCAGCTAATAAGCGAATACTGGGACTTGCACCCGTACAGAATTATCTTTCAGTTGCTTTATGAAACTGGTATGCGACCGATAGAAGCGTCATGGCTACAGATAGAAAACATAGATATAGAAAAAAGACAGATAGGCTACAAAGTTGCGAAGCCTTACCAGAAGAAAGTCAAAGACAAGTTTATAACAGTCTATAAAAGCCGAATAGTGCCCATTACAGAAGACTTAGCCAGTAGGTTAGACAGATACATCAAACTGAATGACATTCGTCTAAGGTGGGGCTTTCTATTCCCTTCCTACAACTTCCACACAAAAAGCTTTCACATGAACCCAAGAACATTAAACAGCGAAATGAACAGGCTTAGAAAAAAGTTTGGGGGGCGCTGGTTAGACAAGACCAGCTATGGCGACCATGTAATCAGCCCCCATTCATTCAGGCGTTCATGGATTACACGCTACCTAGAGAAGTACGGCGATATAGCTGGGTGCAGTAGGGACATAGGGCATAACAGCCTAGACACAACCTTCGGATATTACCAGATTTTGCACCATGACAGGCTTAGAAATTTTGTTGACAGCGAAAACATAACTGTCAATATCCCTAAGTTAGCTGAAGACCAGACTATGTTAAATGAATTTGACCCCTAGCTGTAAAAAGGGAGGTGTGGGGTGTTTAGCCGTTAGAACTCATTTCGTGCAAAGGTACAGCTAGGGGTCTTTTTGTAGGCAGTCATATATCACCGATAGTAGTAAAAGTGTGACAGATTATGAAGTCATGCAGTAGCTTCAGGACTTCTGTAAACTTTTCTATCGTAAATTCAAACAAAACGTCTACTACACTCTTCTTCAGCTTGTCTGCGATATTACCACAATAAGTTTTATTGTCGCTAGAAGTTTCTTCGCTGGTGTAAATGATAGCGCCAGACGTAGAAGACGAATAAACGCCTATGCTAACATCAAACTGATAGGTAGAAGAATTGCTGGAATTGGTCGTATTGTCTGAAGCTATAACGAACCAGTACCATGTTTCACCGTCTAATAGCCCCCCCTTTGTTGTACTGTTCACGTCACCGTTCCAGTATGGCGTACTGGTCACGTTGCTTAAATTTGTACTGGCGAAGACCCAATAGTACAGGCTGTCGCCGTTAAGTTCTGTGGTGTTCCATATAAGCGAAGTGGTGGCCGAAGTTATCGTAGAAGCATTAGGTGGGCTGGATAGGTCTGGCTTTACTGGTGGGGCGTTATAAAATAACTTTAAAGCGCCAGAAGTGGAAGAAGAATTTTCACTAGTTGCACTTCTACAGGCGATATAAATTGTATTGTTTCCTACGCTTAATTGCTGGGTAGAAGGCAAAGTACACGTCATGCCCGTAGTTTCTGTGGTAGCACATTTAGTATTACTGTCATTAGTTGTCATATTTGTATAATTTCTATCTGTGTTGCCTATAGAACAGTTACTAGCTAGGTCTAGCGTGAAGTTTATAGAAGGTGTGCTGTCTGTAGTGTTAACATTCAGATTTAAAGCAGTTCGCCATATTGTTGTGTTACCGTAGCCAGAAGTCACGTTGTAGCTTTCTTGACTGATAGTAGGGATATTTCCATAAGAATAGATGTACTGTATTTCTTCTAATGTCAATACATCTGAAAATATAACCACATCATCAATCAAAGCATCAATAGGTTTAGCACTATTATAATAAGAACCTATGCTAAATTTTCCATTACCAATCAAAACAGAAGTACTGTTATGAGAATCAACTAAAGTCCCATTCTTATAAGCCTTGTGCGTAGTCCCGTCATAAGTTTCACACATGAAATTCCATAACCCATTCTCAGCAGAAGTATAAGGAATAACATAAGTAGTAGCTATATTAAAAAAACCACCTGTAGCATCATACTTTTCCCATAAAACATCACCACCAGTATTCTTAGCCCATATAACATCTTGCTGGTCTGTTACTACATCAAAATTAACCCACCAGCAGATAGTCCCTTGACTTACACCAGAAGCAAAAGTATTATCATTACAAAATTCATCTACACCGTTTAGGTGCAAAGCATTACCAAAATTAGCCCTAGCTTCAAACTCGTCACCGTCTAAATTATTGCACGTAAGATTTTCTGTTCCAATCAAATCAACTAAAGCAGTCCCAGTAACGCCATCTAGATCATAGTGGTTAACTTGGGTTTTATAGGTTATAGGCAATTCTACTATAGCAAAGACAGAATAACAACTAATCAAAGATAATGTAAAAGCTAAGATAAAGATAATTATTTTTTTCATCATATTACCCCCACGTCGCTTACTTCGTAGATTATCCTATCTTCTGTGGCGTTGATTATGTACCCACTTTCACCAGAACGAATAGCACACTTAAATTCTTCTGCCCTATTTCTGCTTCCACCGTCCTTCTTAGACAAGCAGTAAATCAAGTCACCACATTTATTACACAGCTTAGTATTAAAGTCAAGCCTTTTAGATTTGTATTCATAGGCTATCACACTCTTTTCTATTATCGGTGTTTCGCCTATCTTGATAGAAGTGTTAAAGTATTCTGTAACATTCTTGCAGACCACACTAATTACTTCTTCAGTCTTGTTTATTGTGACATTTAAAACTTCTACAGTCTTATTTGTACAGCTTTCCACTACTCTACTGTTTTCTACAGTCATGTATTCTGGCGTATATCCAATTATAACGTCTTCTGTCACGTCTTTAATGTCTGTCAGTTCTTCGCTTAGAACAATAACAGAAAGAATAATCAAAAGTGTACAAAGATATACTACTGTTATTTTATTCATGGTTGCACCCCTATAGTCCTAATAATGATAATACCCAAGCCTTTATAATATCCCACAGGCTGTTACCCGCTTTGTCAGTTATGCCGTCTGCGAAGTCTATTACGTTGTTATTATTTTCTGACTGTGGTGCTATTCTACAGCAACCTACGGCGAATGTATCGCCACCTTCTAAGAAAGCGCTGTTCCAGTTACAGTCAGAATAGCCTTCAGCCTTTCTGTCTGAAATCCACGCAGTCATATAAGCGTCGCCCTTCTCTATAGTTTCTGTTTCCCTGTTTCTATCCGTTAAGGTGTATGTTGTATGCACCACACTATTTAGACAGTTGCTTCCTTTCCAGACACACCCTGTAGGGTCTGTGGTCTGTCTACACGCTAAGTCTGGCGCACCGAATGAAGCAGTCTTTAGAAATATTGCAAAGTAAATAATAACAACAATAGCTAAAGGAATTACTAAACTAGCCCATGCTTTTTTATTCATGGTGTCACCCCTATTGTCATTCTGTCTTTTAGTTCGCCTTCCCAGTTGTACAATTCTAGGGTTATACTATCATCTGAAGTACAGACGTTAAATTCTACGTTAGCGTCGTTATAGACGTATGCTGTGCCCTGTGTCACTACTTGTAACCCCTTTTCTGACGTTCTGGCTTTCAGTATATAATCTTCTGACCAGAACGCTAGTTTCTGGGGCATGAACTTAACACCAGTCAAAAAGCATTTACCTTCTATTCTGCATTTAGTTTCGCCTTCGTCAAAAACTGGCGTTTCATATAGTGACCATGCCTTTATCTCAGCACGGCACTTAACCATATTGGAAGCGCCAGAAGGTGTAACTGTGTTAGCTACGCTTTCTTCTATCATAACGATAAACCCGCCAAGAAGCAATAGCACAACTGCACCAGCCAGTACATAGAATAGGGCTTTCATGTTTAATCAAACCCCAGTAAGTTCTTTATCCATGCGATAAGCTTGTCCCACCAAGTTAAATCTTTTATTGGTGCGTCTGGTGTGCATAACCCTACATGGTCTAGCATGGCTTTAGCGTCTTCCATTACGCAGTCGTCTTTATAGGTTACGCCGTTAATTGCGCAGACTGGGGCGTATCTAGGTGAACAGCCTTTGTCGTTATAGTCTGTGTCGCCCCCGTTGTCTTCATTTCTAGGGCTGTCAGCGAAAGTGTTTCTGTCGTAAACTACGTCACGTAAAGCACATTTGCAAAAGCCATTCCACGAATAACAGCCGTATCTTTCACGGTACATGAGATTACCGTACTGGTCTACCAGTTCGCCACCTTCTTTAGTGCCGTCGTATATTGCGCAGTTAGATAAATCGCCACTATAAATAATGTCTAGGGCGAATGAACTAGGCATTACATAGCTAACGTCGTTAACTGTGAAGGCATTAGCCACCGCAGACAAACACGCTAACATCACCAAAACCAAAAGTACTTTTTTCATGTTTTATCACCCGATTAGATTAACTTTATTCAGAAGGTTTTTCATTCCTTCTACAAATAGATTTATACCAGCATGAACGCCAGTGTTTTCCATGTTGTCGCCTTCTTTGTCGTATCTTTCCTTAATCAAGCTAAGAACATAACCTAAAATCATAGCCCAGACCATAGCAATTACATTCCCGAAGTATACAACGAAGTGGAATAGACCGAAGAACACACAAGACCATAAACGCCCCACTCTTTTTTCTAAGAAATCCCTAAACCAGTATTCTTCTATAGGCGCTACGACTAAAGTGTGGAATATCACCATAGGCAAAGTTATACCGAACCAAGCCAAAAATATACTAGTGGTGCTTAATTCAGAACCCCTAAAGAAATTGCTAATAGTGGCTAAGATAAGAAGCGTACCACCGCCCCAAGCCACTAGCTGACCTATTCTGCTGAATTTTATAGAAAGTAATGTATCTCTAAGGTCTGCTACAGCAAAGACCATCACATAAAGCATAAAGTAAGTTAAGAAACGAACTAACTGACCTAGCGTATCTTCTGGATAAATAGCTTTTACGTTAACCAGAAGCCAAGCTTGAGCTAGAAGAATTACAAGACCAAGAGTAAAGCCCTTCTTTATTGTAGTCAAACTAGTTCACCTTTTAAAAAAATAAAAAAATAAAAAATGGTTTAGTCGTTTGCTACTGCAACTATCCTAGCGCTTTGACCACCGACAGTACACGTTATTACCCTACTGTCTTTTACAGAAAGTATATCTTCTGCGGTTTCGTCTTGCTTAGCTAAGATATTTACTGTTTCTGAGCTGTCTGCTTCTGCGAAGTCTATGTTTTTGCTAACTCTTGTGCCGTCAGCTTTACCGCCACCAGCAATAGTTAGTTCTATATCGTCGCTACTGTCTTTAGAAACGATATTATAGACTGTGCCTGACTTTGAAAAGTCTAGGCTTTCACAGACTATCTCTATACTTCCGCCTTTTTCTGAATTTACCCTGTCAACAACTAGGGTGGCGTTTAAGTATTGGTCGTCTGTAATGTTTACGTCAGTAATGTACAGTGTAACTGTCTTGTCTTTGTCTGTGTAGTAATCGCAGTCACTAGCGTTGTTAACCATAGCGTCTTGCGACCATGTTGCGTCTTTTATTGCGAAGCTGTCTACTCCAGTTGTGTCGCCTGTATGTGTTGGTAATCCTACACCGCTTAGCGCTGTTCCTAAAAATCCAGTCAAGAGAGCACCACAAACGATAATTCCCCAGAACTGCATTTTCTGTCCTATTTTTAGACCCACTTTGTTCAATAGCCCGAACTTAGCGTTAACAACCGCAAGAATAATCCAAGCTATAAAACTAGAAGTCAAAATTCCTACTAAACTCATAGTATATCACCTTTACTAAATTTTTTAATATCTGGCTTAGAAACCATGACTGTAGATAAGGCGAAGAACTATATAAATTAAAGAATACGCCGTAATACCCTAGACCAGCCTTTTGAAATCTCTAGGTGGACTGGCTGGGTACATTTGTGTTACAAAAAGAAAAGAAAAGAATTACATTTGTTCGTATTCTATAATCCCCAGCCGTTTGTTCTTCTGCTTATTTTTAAAGACAGTAGCTAGAATACCCCCTATTAAACGGTCATGTATTACAAAATTACCTATTTCTGCTAACTGCTTCAGCGCAGTACTGTCTTTAGGCTGGTTAAGTATCTTCTTGTCTTCATCTAGCCAAGCCCTTTCTTCTTTGTTTATGCTGACCGTAAAGACTTCCCTGTCTTCCTTAGCCTTTTCTTCTTCTGTCTTGTACGGCACAAAAGGTTCTTTTTCTAACGCCATGTTTAACACCCCGTATACTATATTCTATAAGCGGGGGTACTACCCGCCCCCCCATTTATTACCACATCTTCTACAGTAGGTCTTCTTTTCCTTAACTATGTATCTTATATCCCTACTTCCACACTTAAAACATTTAGGCACTAGCGCTTCCTTCTTAGCCTGTTCTTGCGCTATCTTCCTAGCCTGTCTGACAGCATTTTCTCTTTTATCTTTCTCACGCCTTACAAAGCCCCTGTATGACTTGCTTAGCTTCTCAGACCAGAAGCTAGGCAAAGGCTGTATAAACTTCATAATGCGTCTACCCATGATAAACAGGGTTTCTTCTTTCCTAGTAGGCATTAAGACCTTAACCAGTTCATTAAGCCAGTTCTTTATATTAGAACCACGTTCAGTATCAAATAAGTTACTTATCGGTTCTTTAAACATAACTATATCAGCTAGTCTGATTAAGTTAACATCACTAATCTTAGTGTGCTGTGTCATAAAGATAACAGTCTTATCGTCATGCCTAGCTGTCAGTAATTGCTTAGTGACTTCTAGGCTATACTTCTGACCACTCTCTCTAGCTGATAGCTGTATACCAGCTTCGTCAATAATGTTTAATGAACCTATGGGTGTGTACAGTAAATTAGTTTCTGTCTGTATCGTCTTAGGTAAGTCTTCTTCCTTTACTGAACCACCTATGCAAAAACATTCCCTTTCTTCTTGCAATTCTTCAGCGTACCATAAAGCTGTGGCTGTCTTCCCAGAACCACGCCCCCCCACTATAAGAATTATTTTTGACTTACCCCGTTTACCCTGTCCGATTATTATGTCTACCTTTTCTTTATTATCCCTGAAGTAATCTGTCAGCAAAGCCTTAGCCATTTTAGGCGAAGCATAGAACCAGTCTGAAATGTTATCATGGTCGTTGACATTCCAGTTCTTGTCTAAGAAAGCGTTTAATTCTCCTTCGTGGTCTTCCAGCCACATTCTACAAGTGTTATCCCCTTCTTTCTTTTCGTCAACTATAAAGTCTTCGGGCACTACTGGAAGCGTCCAGTCTTCAGTATCTATGTCTTCCGTCATATCGCTTCCCTGTGTGATAGGTATATGTGTCTTGCAGTAGCTTTACCATGCCCCAGTATTTACGGCGCTGTTCAGCCGTTGCGTCTTTGGTTGCGTCGTATATCTCTTGTATTTCTGCTTCTATCTGTGACCTTAGCTTCTTGTCCTTAATGCCTAATAAAAATTCTAATGTTGCGTTCATTCCCTGTAGCCTTAGCATTTCTGTAATTTTCATTCTTCGTCTTCTGGGCTTCGTGTAGCCCTGTCTATCATGGTCTTAGGCTTTCTTCCCTTAATCCTATCAAGCCAATTGACTTGGCTTTCTATGGCTGAGTACTTGCCCTTCATGGCTTTTCTGTAGGCGCTTAGAACATTATTCAGCCTTTCACATTCACGTTCTAAGTGTATAAAGTCTTCGTGCACCATTTCGTAATATTCTGTAGTGTAGCCTATGTAAATTAAGTCTACATTATGGTTCTCGGCTTCTAGGCTTTTCTGAACATCATAGGGCACTTCTTCTAAGTTTACGCGTTCTGTTCTGGCTGTGGTAAACCAGCACTCACCAACTTTTTTAATACTTCCTTTTGGTACTATGGCTGTTTTTTCTGAACCTTTTAAGAATATTCCCCACCTTATACCGCCCAGCCTGAATATCGCCCAGTCGCCTTCTATGATAGGTCTGCAACTGCATGAACCCCACACGCCATTACTGATAAACATAGGTGTCTTATACTTCCCTAAGTTGTGCAAGAATATTCCCATGAAGATAAGAAACAGAAAGATAGCAAAATAATAATCTGCGCCGTGTTCTATGACGTATGGTGGTGACCTTACACGAAGAACAGCCCACGCCAGAAAGAACAGCGCCCATAGTATAATATCCCTTAGCGTTCTCTTGTCCGAAAATTCTTCTACTGTAGAGGTCATTTGAATATCACCGAAGCTACACCTTCTTTCTTTATCCTTAGTTCTTCCTTCTTCAGTTGCATTACTCTTATAATATCTGACCGAAGGAATGTAGAAAGACCCATGCCCGAATAAGTTTCATTCAGCAATTTGTTTAGGTCTTCCTTTAGGTCGTTTTCTTCCTTAGTAAGCTTTATGATTAGCGTATGGTTTCTAGCCATGCTTGTTGTCGTACTTACCAGAATGTTTTTTAGGCGTAATCTTTTCTACTATAGGCGTAACTTCCACTATTCTTGTTTGAATATCATGATCTGGGTCGTGAACCTTTGTTATTTTTTTAGTCATGTAGACCCGACCTACTACGACTAATAAAGCCAGAATAGTCAGCATGATAACACCGTATGGGCTGAAGATATAGTCTAGTGCACCTTTGGGCTTTTCTTCTTCTGTCTTGTCTGAAGTGTCTTCTTCATGGCTGTTAGAATAGATAGTTAATTCATCACGTATCATCTTTTCTATGTCGCCCTTTGTAAGTTCGCTTTGAAAGTTGACAGAATGGTTTTCTACTATTGTGGTGTTAGTTATGTTGTAGACGGTGATATTGTCGCTTCCCACCATATAAGTTATGTTAGTTACGTTGTAGACTTCCGTAATGTTCTCTAGGGTAATTTCTGTTATGTTCGTAATGTTGTATATCGTTGTTGTGCTGTTAGTCAGATAGCCCCAGAAGTCAGCGCACTTCTGCACGTCTTCTGACAAACTTAAATTCATGTTCAGATTATTTGTACAGAAGTTGTCTTGTTCTAAAGCCCAAGCTGAACAGAATGTGGCTAAGAATATAACAAAGCCTAAGACCACAGCTAATATCTTTTTCTGATTATTCATGGTTGCACCCCTTATTTTAACACGGTCTGTTTCTTCAAGTTGTTAGCTAGGTTCTGTTCTAAGTCCTTAGCTATTGAAACAGCTTTATCAAAATCGTCAGTAACTATTTCTAACTTGACTATGTAGCGTTCTAGTATATCTTCGCCGTCCTTTACTTCCTTACAGGTTATGCCCGTCATTTTCACGTCTAATTTTTCTTTCATGTTTAACCCCCCGTTTATCTTAATTCGCCGTCCTTCTTCCTAAATTCAGATATTTGACTTCAGATATTTGACACCTACGCCAATAGGCACATTTACTACACGTTGATATGACCAGCCCGTTGTCTATCTTCCTATACCTATGTTCTCTAAGGCATTTGATTATCATGCGTAGTCACCTATTTTTTTCTGTGAAAGAAGACTGTTAAATTTTCTGAATGATTTGTCTATACCCTTCAGCACTTTGTTGTGGGTCTTAATGTTGATAGCGAAGTCACTCAGAATAGGCGTAACGCCCTTAGAAAAGCTGTTAAATGTCCTAGAAGTGTCAGCGTTGACTTCCAAGACCCCTTTAACTATTTCTTTTATCGTGGCTAGTTCTTGGGCTATTTCTGGCGCTATGTCTTCTATTGCCCTGTTCTTAATGTAATGCTTTAAGTGTACTGTGGGTTCTGCTTCCTTATTCATAAATTCTATTCCTTCACCGTACACCTTCTTAAAATAAGTGTCATGCACTATCAAGTCTTTAGGCAATTTGTCTATGTAATCTTCGCCCTTAACCCAGTCTTCGTACCTATCCCAGACTGGCTTTTCAAATGGTAAACCTAAATTAAATTCTTTAATGAACATGAATAAGGCGCTGTCTATCTTGGCTAGTATCTCTTTTTTCTTCTGGTCTATTCTTTCTTCCAAGTCGTCTATAGAATTAGCTTCAATTAGAAAAGCTTGTTTGCCTATGTCTGAATAAATGCCTGTTAAATAATTCTTGCCGTACTGAATTGTTACGCCATGATAATTTTTAACAAAAAGAAGTTTATTTTGTGCATTTAAATAATAGCACCCCTTAGAATTGTCAATAGTGCTATTAGTACTATCAGTTTTGGGTTTATAGCCTGTATTAAGTAGTTTTACTTTTAGGTGGTAAATAGTGCTATCTGTTTTTGTTCTTACCCTAATTTTACGACGGTAATTGTTAGGTCGCCATAGAATTTTAAATGTCTTGTTTAAAAAGGAGTGGGGGGGTGATATGCTCTTGTTTGGGTCTTCCTGTAGAACTTTGTTAAAAATAGGTTCTACTATCCGTCGTATGTGTTCTTCCATGACCCTATCACTTTCTTTTTTTTCTTCCATGTGTAATTATGGTGTGAGGGTGGTACTATGCCTACACCTTATTCTTTGAATTAACGCAACGTCAAAGCTGATACTATCTAGTGTTATATTGCCTAAACTTTTGTTTGTAGAAGTCGTAAATCCATAAAACATCATGCTATTCACCTTTTTTAACTTATACTGAAATTATTCTTCTATTATAGTAAGCCAATATTTCTTCTTAGTATCTATAGTCCCAGCACGAATAAAATAGGCTGGAATTGTAAACACCTTAGAAGTTCCATTTGTTGATGGTTTAATTGGTTCTTTGAACACTATCTTTGTTTTTTCATTTGACATAGATATAAGATAATACCTAAGATATAAATAATTTTAGAACTTCTGTATAGTAATTACACCGAAATATTTATATATAACTTATCTTATATTCTATCTTATGGAAATAGAAACTAATTTAATAAAATCTGGCGATGGCTATGCTTTCCAGGTACCATTAGCATTAGTTAGGTGTAAAGTTCTTAAACACAAAAAGAGATATAAATTGAATGTAGAAGAAATTTCACAAATGAATGAACTTTCACAAAAGGAAAGAATAGTTATGTTAGAGGAAGAAGTAGAAAACCCCGCCTAGCTCAACGGTAGAGCGTTCGGCTGTAGGTTAAAACCGCTCATTGACTATGCAATCTTGCTTGGATGAAAATGAGTCAGCTGATACCGAAAGGTTCCTGGTTCGAATCCGGGGGCGGGGATATCTTTTAAAGAAAAGGCATTAAAAATGGTGTTTTTTTTAGTAACCTTTATAAATTAAGAAAAAATTCCATGCCCATGCCTAATTCATCTTTCTATAGCTTAAAGACGCTTGAATAAGCCATAAAATAAGTATAGAAGGAGTACTAGGTTGTGTTTAGAGTAAAAAAGCCCTGGTAGTGTAGTGGCCTAGCACGAAGCCCTGTCGTGATGATTTAACGCTAATCAGAGGCGTTTGCTTCGCAAAAAGGCTTCAACTCGGGTTCAAAAAACGTGGGGTTTCATAATAACTGTAATGAAGCTTATGTTTGACTATCCCGACCAGGGCGTGTTGGGCCGGTAGCTCAGCCTGGAAAATCAGGGTGATTTGGGCAATAGAGCACTGCACTTTTAATGCAGTGGTCGCGAGTTCGAAATCAAGCACAATGAAAATCTCGTCCGGCCCACCAATTATTATAACAAGGAGCAGAAAAATGACAAAGAAAAAATTGGTAATCAATAAGCATATCCTGATTCCAAAGCATATCAAGATGACTGCAAAAGAGAGAGAAGAGCTCTTTAAAAAATATAACATTTCTCTGAAAGAGCTGCCAAAGATAAGAATGGATGATGCGGCTATATCAAAGCTTAATGTTGCTGAAGGGGATGTCATAAAGATAGTAAGGAACAGCCCTACTGCAGGGGAAGTAGAATTTTACAGGGGAGTTGTAAGTGAATAAGCACAGCATCTTAATAAAGAAATATTTTGAAGAGCAGAGTTTTGTCGACTCTACAATTGAATCTTTTAATAATTTTATAGAGAAAGAGCTGCAAGTGATAGTTGAAGAAAACAAGGAGATAGAGCCTACAATAATCCCTCCTGATGTTGATGAATTCAAGATAAAGTTTGACAAGATTTGGGTAACAAAGCCAGAGATAACAGAAGCAGACGGAAGCAAGAGATCAATTTATCCGACTGAAGCAAGGCTCAGGAAAATAACTTATTCTGCTCCAATGTACATTGAAGTCAGCTCCCATATCAATGGGGTGCAGAGAGAGTCATTTACAACTATGATTGGAAATATACCAATCATGCTGAAAAGCAAATTCTGCCATCTGCATGGATTAAGCAGGGATGATTTGATAGAAAAAGGAGAAGACCCTGATGATCCAGGAGGTTATTTTATCATCAATGGAACAGAAAAAGCGCTGATAAATGTCGAAGATCTTGGCGCCAACAAGCTATTGGTAGAAAAGGAATCTATCGGGCCAAGCGAGTATGTTGGAAAATTATTTTCTGAAAGAGGAGCATTCAAGATTCCGCATACATTTGAAAAATCAAAAAGCGGCATTATCTATCTTTCATTCACAAGAGTCAAAAGAGTGCCTATAATAATGATAATAAAGGCACTTGGATTATTGAAAGACGAAGAACTAATGAATGCTGTTTCTGAAAACAAGCAGTATGATGAAGTGCTTGTAAACCTATATGAGTTCACTGACATAAAATCAGAAGAGGATGCGCTTGACAAGATTGCAAAAAAGATAGGCATAACCCAGGCAAGAGAGATAAGGCTGGATAGGATGAATGAGATACTGGACAAATACTTAATGCCTCATCTAGGAGTAACTAAGAATGACAGGTTATTCAAAGCATACAACATATGCAAAATAATGAAGAAGTTCATTGACGTGTCAAACGGAACTCTTCCAACAGATGATAAAGACCATTACATGAACAAGAGATTGAAGCTAAGCGGAGATCTGCTTGCTGACTTGGTCAGGTTTAATCTAAAGGTTTTAATCGGTGATTTGCTATACAATTTCCAAAGGATTGTAAAAAGAGGAAAATTCCCTTCAATAAAAGTCATAATCAGGGAAAAACTGTTGACTTCGAGAATATACAGCAGCATGGCAACAGGCTCATGGGTTGGCGGAAGAAAAGGAATCAGCCAGAGGATTCAGAGGCAGAATTTCATTGATTTGATGAGCCATCTGCAGAGAGTAGTTTCTCCATTGAGCACATCGCAGGAGAATTTTGAAGCAAGAGAGCTGCATGCAACACATCTTGGAAGGCTATGCCCTATAGAGACGCCGGAAGGAACAAATATTGGGCTTAGAAAAAACATGGCAATGCTGTGCAAAACATCTTATGCATCAGAAGAAGATAATTTGCTAAAGCAGATAAAATCACTAGGAGTCAAATTAATTGTCAAATAAAATGAGCGCAGAAATATACCTTAACGGAAAGTTTGTAGGAGAAGTCGAGGATCCTATACTTTTTGTTGAGCAGTTCAAGAGCGAAAGAAGAAAAGGAAATATTTCAGATAATAATAATGTTTATTACAATGAGCAGGCAGATGAAGTCAGGATTGAAAGCGACAAAGGAAGGGCAAGAAGGCCATTGATTATTGTAAAAGACGGGATTCCTATGCTTACTGACAAGCATGTTAAGCAGTTGGAAAAAGGAGAGATAACCTGGAGCGACCTTATGCGCCAGGGAGTAATTGAATTCCTGGATGCTGCTGAAGAGGAAAATGCGCTTGTTGCATTCTCTGAGAAAGAATTAAGGACAGAACATACGCATCTTGAAATAAGCCCGATGGCCATGCTAGGCTTATGCACTTCATTGGTGCCTTATGCAAACTACAGCCCAACTCCCAGGATAAACATGGGCAGCAAGAACCAGAAGCAGGCATTGGGGTTTTATGCTGCAAACTATCTTGTCAGGATGGACATGGATGTCAATCTGCTGCAAACTCCGCAGATCCCTATTGTCAAAACAGTAATGCATGACATCTATGGAGATGAAAAACATCCTTCTGGACAAAACCTTGTTGTCGCTGTAATGAGCTATGACGGGTATAATATGGAAGATGCTATTATTGTCAACGGGGCTTCTATTGAAAGAGGATTTGGAAGAAGCTCTTACTACAGGCCAAGCATTGCTGAAGAACTGAGATATAGCGGAGGGCTTGTGGATGAGATCAGCATCCCTGACAAGGATGTTAAAGGATTTAAGAGCGAGCATGATTACAGATTTTTGGAAAAAGACGGAATAATATATCCAGAGGCGAGTATTGCAGAAGGAGATGTCATAATTGGAAAAACCTCTCCTCCAAGATTCCTAAGCAGCCTAGATGAATACAACCTTGCTGCTGCAACAAGAAGGGAAAGCTCTATTGCAGTAAGCCATGGAGAGCAAGGAGTGGTTGATTTTGTATTGATCACAGAGAATGAAGAAGGAAACAAGCTTGTGCAGGTAAGGGTAAGGGACCAGAGAGTTCCTG
>Ga0315297_10001447_pt1 | contig 14678 bp, 16 predicted proteins | sample YL17G15_0_MG_FD_203628 | JGI IMG/M metagenome (GOLD analysis project Ga0315297, IMG submission 203628) | Sediment microbial communities from Yellowstone Lake, YNP, Wyoming, USA - YL17G15_0 | ecosystem: Environmental > Aquatic > Freshwater > Lake > Sediment | place: USA: Wyoming | collected... | reverse complement strand
TATAATAACTAGCTGATTGGCCATTCACCACATTGGCCATCTATCAATGCCAATCCAACTGGTAAGGTCAGACCGAGGGGGATTTACGAAACTAATAAAAAGGCCTATAATAGTAGGAAGATAAGGAGGCAACTACAATGTATGATAAGAAGCTTTTAGAGTCAAAAATCGATCGCCGCACATTGGCGGTCCACAAGACTCTGGCTGAATCGTTGGCCAAGAGTCCCAAATGGATGGAATCCAAGTATTTTCAGAAATACCTGTCAGAAGCCATCCTCGGCGGTAACATTACAGACGATGCCCCTGCTGTAATGGCTACCCAAGAGTTGCTCAATCAGATACTGATGGGCATGGAAACATATATACCGCTGGATTTCGCCAAGCAGTATACCACCAACAAGGCCATCCTCAATATCCCGGTCGGCACTTACGGCGCCATTGCCGGTCCGATCGCGGCTTCAGTGTTCGTGGATTCACCAAAGACCGAGGCTGAAGTCGTGATAGAACTCGATAAAGAGTACGGCGTTCAGATCTCCTGGACACGTGCTCACTTGGAAGACGCTACCTGGGATGTCATGGCTGAACAGAACGAAGGCGCAGGTAGAGGCATAAAGGCATGTCTATGCGATTTGCTGGTCACTGAGCTCATCGCCAACGCGACACACTTGGGCGCGGTGGTCGATCTAACTGACTGGACAGAGATCGTCGCGTTCCTGGGAGCAACGGATATCGCAGGGTACGGTCAATCCGACTTCTGCTTGGTGAGTCCTACTGACTACTGGGCTCTTCTCGGGTTGGATCAATTCGTCAATGCCCTATATGCCGGCACAGATGAAGTCATGCGCAGTGGTGTTGCGAAGACAATGACCGGTTGCACCTTCGTCAAATGTGAAGGCATAACTGAGCCAATCACTGTCAACTCCAAAAAGGCAATCGCATTGGTAAGCCGGCGCGCACTGACAGTCGAGCCTTACGAGCATCCTGAACTGAACCAGTATGGGTTCATCGCATCAGTTCGTGCCAAGGTCGGCATGCTGAACGACGATGCTGCTTGCTTAGCTGCCGCATAGTAGTGAAAAATCGAATAATGGAGGTCCCACCATGTTAAAAGAATCGTTTGACTGGGCTCCCCCAGGCATGAATGAGGTCCCGAGAGGTAACTTGCTTAAATTGGTTGCGAAAACCGAGGCGACAACTTACCACCCTACCGACCCGAATTATCCAGTGCGGAGATTCAATAAAGAAGAATTGATTCGTGCCGCAAGGACTTTGGTGGGTCGTCCTGTCGGGCGTAATCATGAACCGATGCCGATAACAGGCGCATACGTGTTAGATTCAGAGTTCTCGGATAACAGAGTTGAATCGATTGCATATGCGCCCAGCAATTTTATCGACAAGGTGCGCTCCGGCAAAATAAATCGTTGCTCCATCGAATATACATGGCGCGACGAAAAGATCGATCGCAGTGTTACCCCACCGGCCGTCGAATTCCTCGGCTTAATTTTCACCAGAGTCGACCTATTAGAGGGGTTAGATCCTGGTGATAACAACGCTCAGGTAATGCTGTACGAAGCGTTGGATAAGGCTAATAAGACAGGGGCATTGAACGTCGAAGTGAAGTTGGTAGAGGCAGTTGCTGTCAAGACAGAAGTCAAGACAGAGGTAGTTATGCCAATCATTGCTAAGAAACCATTGGATGAAACTGCCATCAAGTTATTGGGCGAGCCGTTTGCCGGATATACCAACTTCGCAGACTGCATTGCTAAGAACTCCGATAAGTCAGACCCCAACGCGTATTGTGCTGTCATAATGCGCCAGGCCGAAAGTGAAAACTCCAAGAAATCGTTATCGGACATCACTGCCGGCTTCAAGCAACTCCAGACGGAAAATACATCCCTTAAGGCAGATCGTGATAAGGCAGTCTCAGAGGCTAAACAAACTGCTCATGAAGAAATGCGACGTGCGGTGGAATCAATCTTACCAAATAGCGACTTCCTGAAAGACGCTAAACTAAATAGATTCCTCCGTGATGTAAAGGGAGTCATTAATGAGCCTTCGAAGTAAATTACGGGAAGGGTTCTTTCCTGCCAAGACTACCCTTTCTCAAGGTGATGCTGTCCTCGGTACTGTTGAGCAGTCGTATGGTGTTAGATTAAAGACATCGTTTAAAGACCAATTAACGGTGTTTAATGAGGACCCGGTGATCAAAGAATCGGTGTTGCAGTTCGCTCAACAAGTCGTGTCTTCTGGCATATTTACCACGTCTGAACCCTACGACGCTCAACTACCGAGGCCAGAATCCAAAGGAAATTGGACCGCTAAACAATGTATTGACGCCTGGAACAAGCAGAACAATTTGGACGGTAAGATCCTGACAATCACAGCTGAACTCGATGCATTTGGGAACTCCTTCTGGAACATAACAGATGGATTCACGTATGTGCCGATTCAGTCTGTTGATTGGGCATTACCAAGTGATAAAATGGTAGCAATCCGGGAGAAATACGATCTCAGGTTGACTGGCGATTTCGGTATGAAGGAATTGAAGTTCGGTAAGTTTGTCCACTTCACGTCCAACATTATCGGAACAGCGCCATTCGGCACTGGCATACTCTATTCACTGATTCAGACTCCAGCAAATTCTGCCCTTACAGGACTCCCTGTCCCATCAGTTTATGAGTTAAGGAAAGCAGTAAGGGCCGCGATGAAAGGCGGATTCGAGAAGTTCTCATTCGCTAATGAACTCTGGGTATTCGAAGGATTATCGGATGCCAAGATTAAAGAGATCGGTAATAAACTCACAATAATGAGTGCTACCGGACAGAGGATAGCGACGAATGTAAAAGGAAACATTGACATTGCCGTGCCACAGAGAACAGGTAGTTATGATGCCTGGTTAAAGACAATGGAAGATGAGTTCCTAATGACATTGGCTAACCCGAGCCTGAAACTCGGGCTGGAACAAGGCTTCACGAAATCAACTGCCGAAACTGCCCAGGAAATGTATTCCAGCAAGATTGAGTCTTTACGTCGTGAAATCAAAAGGCAAATCGAGACAATTTGGAGTCAGGTTCTAATATCTGCTGGATTCGATCCCGAAAAGGCACAGATGAAGTTGCATTTCGGCAGTCCTGAGGTCGAATATGTAACGGCTGATCTTTTTGAGGCAGTTAAAAACGGCATCATAACAATTGACGAGGCAAGGTTGATTCTGAGAGAATCCTGTAAGTGGAGAATAGAAGCAGCAATGGTAAAGTCAAAAGACGACAAGACAATAGCAACAACAATAACTGACAATAAGGCGGTGAAAAATGGCTGATTTTAATCTGACCATGACCATTACCAATCCATTATCGGGTGTAACAGCCCCTGTAGTTGGTATCCACCCAATTCTAGCCGGGACAGTACAACCAATCGACTGTACACCCGCTGCCCATTGGCATTTCGTGACGTGGGTAGGCGATGTTGATTTAGCCCTAACCACTAAAATAAACGAAGTGACAATGGATGCTGATCAACCAATCGATTGCACCATGGAAGAGGATGTCTTCACACTTACCCAAGTCAACAAAGGCAAGGGTGCACAGTCTGCTGGCACACCACCCTATAACTGGAACGATGACGCTGTCATAACAGCCACTCCAACCAATCCCGCAACCCATGCCTTCGATATGTGGTATGTAGACGGCAGATTCAAGGGACATGCAAATCCGATCACTGTCAATATGAAGGCCAACCACACCCTGACAGCGATATTCCGCAAAAAGCATACCTTTAAGCCGGGGGCTTCTAGACGCCATTCAGTGATCAAGATCTACACAACACCGATAACTGAGGAAGGCGGGACAAAATAACATGACTCTTGAACATAAAGGCGATAAAGGTGACCAAGGAATTCGTGGTGAGAGGGGGGTAAAAGGCGATAAAGGTGACAACTCCTTAATCAATAGAACCGAATTCGACGCGTTGTGTTTGAGATTTGATGGTCAAGTTAAGGTAAATGCTGATACTAACACTCGTCTATCACGAATAGAAGGTGGTATATCAGCATTGAAATGGGTATTAGGAATTGGGTTGTCGACTATTAGTGTGGCGATAGCGGCACTCGGGATAATAATAGCCATACAAGGAAAGTAAATAGGTAAGGAGGCAATCAACATGGAACACATCAAGTATCATAGCGTATGGACAGTACGACATTTGCGCAAAGATAACGACGGTATTTATCAGCGCATCTGGGAAGACATTGCCGTTGATCGCAATATCCTGCATGACACCGGAGAAATCGCGATTCTCTCATCGTTCTTCGCGACCACCATGGCAAACTACGGCGCTCCTCCGGCCAACCTCTATCTTGGCCTTGATAAGCGCGCGGCATTGGCAGAAGCCGATACCCTGGCAACACTCGATGAACTGGTCAAAGCCGGCTACGCCCGGAAGGCAGTTATCAGTGGCGGCACAGGCGCTGCTGGACAAGATTTCTATGTGAATCAGCCAGCCGCCTACTACCGCGCAGATAGCAAGGTAGTTGAGTGGACTGCCGGTGAAAACTGGGTAAACGCAGTGCTTAACATCTTCCTCTGCACAGACCTCAATGCTGTAGCAGATGCCGCTTCCAAGCATTTGGTGGCGAGTTTGGTGTTATCGAGCGCCAGAACACTGCTTAACGGTGATAAGCTCCAGGGTTCAATGTACATCGGGTTATCAGAATAGAAATCGATAATATCTGATAATCGCGCACAGTGTGGATAACGGCCTCCGGAGTCAATCATAATCAATGATTCCGGAGGCCAAAGTTTAGCAGCAGGAGGCGACAATGAAGCAAACAATAGCAGGAGGTTCCCGCTCCACATTGGTAGAAACCACTTCTCCTCAATATAATATCATATCGGGTGGTACTGACTGGGAACCAAATGAAGATCGTCTACGACAATGTATTCCTACTGACGGTAATATCAGTAATCTTTATGTTAAATTCGACAAAGCACAGGCAGTAGCGAATGCGACAATCACCTTCACAGTAATGATAAATAATTCACCAACAAATCTAACTGTGACGTTTGTTCAAGGAGATATTTCAAAGAGTTGTTTGAATCAGATAGTAAGCATATCTGCGGGTGATACTATTTCATTGAAGTGCGTGGAATCTGCCACAAAACCAACTTCAGGTATTATTGCAGGTTGGTCAATCCAATTCGAGTCAAACACTGCGGGTGAATCTATCTGTATGACACTTGTAAATTTTGCCACAATTAACGGTACTGTCTATGGATATTTAACAGGTATGACTCCTCGTGCAAGAACAGAAGTCATGGTCAATGCCCCAATGCCAACCGCTGGTTCATTCAAGAAATTGTATGTAGCAATGGATGCAGACCCTGGTACTTCTCCTGATGCTATTAGAGTTGCGTTGAGAGTTGGTGGGGCATCTAAGAATAACACGGTGACAATAACCGCCGATAATACAACAGGTAATATTACGAATGTAACGGATGCGGTTGTTGCAGGAACTTTAGTAGACTTTATTATCGAACCGCTGAATACACCGTCTACTAACTATCTATATATATGGGTTGGCATAGTATTCTGTCCAACTATTGATGGTGAGAGTGTGATAGTAGGTGGTGCTGGAAATGCCACAACACTCCAAGCCGGTTTCTATAACTTAGCTGGATGCGCTACTTATAGTAATGATAAAGGTTGGAGTGCAGATGAAACATGGGTACCATCATTATTACAGGAATGCACTCTCAAGAATCTCTATATGACATTGAATGCTGCGCCTGGTGCGACTTATTATAAGGCATTAACGATTAGATTAGATGGTGGCTCTTCCCCTATCCAAGCTATCGTCTATAATACAGATGTTGCAGCACATGATACTGTTAATACACAAGATGTGACAAATGGCCAATTATCAACAGTTAGATGTGATTGGAATGCTGGTGCTACTCCATCAAAGGCGTTATGGGGAGTTGTTTTATATCGAGCAGTATCAGTAACATATGTTGAGACAGGCAAAGTCATCATCATAAAGGCAGTATGTGGCGAATCCGATAATCAATATTTCTCTGAAGAACAGATAATATTGGCGGTTGGTGGAGAATCTGAAACACCGATATTCGTCGAAGCACGCGGCCAATCATGCGAAGTTGTAGTTCAGGTTGATGAATCATATATCTCGATTGAAAATATTGTTCAGGAGATATTGGCCATCGTAGTTACGACTGAACTATTCACCAATGTTGATAATCATGAAGAGACGATATTAGCAGAAGTTGGTGAACTCGATCTGGCCATATTCGCTGATATATGTGAATGTGTTGTGTTAGCAGAAATCGGTAAAACCGGCAATCTATTATATCCGGAAGCAATCGAACAGATAATACTGGCAGTTGTCGGCAGTCTCGAAAATTATTTATATCCTGAGGCACAAGAACAGGTTATATTAGCTGTCATAACGCAATTCGAGACGCAGGTATACCCAGAGTTATTAGAGCAGATTATGTTGGCTGAGATGGGTGAAGCCGATCTCGCTACATTTAAGGACGATATTGAGCAGATAATATTAGCGGTAATTACCCATTGGGAACTCATGATATATGTGAATAGTGAGATTGCTGAGATGACAATCCTGGCAAGTATCGGCTCGATCGATAACGCGATATTCCTGGATGATAATAATCTCCAAGAAGTATTGGCAGTTATCGGACAGTTAGGTGGCCAGGTATTCCCAGAGGTAGTTGAACAGACAATATTAGCAGTTATCAATAGTCTCGAGAATCTACTCTATCCTGAGTCGTTAGAAGAGACGATAATCGCGATATTGGTGGAAGCCAACCAGGCAATATTTCTGAATGATAATAACCCAGTTGATATAATCGTTGAGCAGGGTAAAACCGATAACTTGATATTGCCTGCTGAAATCCAAGAGCAGACTGTATTGGTAGTTGTTGGTAGTTCTGACGCCCAAATATTCCGTGATAATACTGGTCAGATAATAGTCGTAATCGGGACAGAAGTTGACCACGCAATATTCCTCTGTGAGAGATATGGTGGTGGTTGGTCAATTCGTCAAACAGTGTTGATATTGGTTAAGACTGGCCCACAATATCCTGCACCACAAGACCAAATGATTTGTAATGAGAGAGAACATGAAGCACCGATTGTGGTAGTATCGAGTGGTGACGCTCTCTATCTGAGTATAGAAACGCCAGAGCAAGTTATCTTGGTTACAGGTAATTCAGTCGATAACTGCATATTCCTTGAGACTTCAGGATTCTGTATGGCTCTACTACTGGCTGCCATGGACCATATGATTAACGATGTATATGTGGAGATTGGTAGACTTGAGACAATATTGGTAGAACAGAGTGAAGCCGATCTCTGTAAGTTCTACGATAATAATAATCTTATACCGATAATCGTTGAACAAGGTGAATTCGAAGGTCTAATGTTCCCTGAAGTCGTCGAGCAAGTTATATTGGTTGTGAGCAATATCACCACCCAACAATACATAATGAGTGAAACTGGCAAGGCAATAGTGATAATAGTCATCAATGGAGTATGGCACTACTTCACCACAATCAACTTCCGGAATTCTCTATCTGGTGGAGTTCGATACTATCCTGTGTATGGACAGATTCGTAAAATAAGATAGGAGATGTGTTATGGCGATATATGACGGAATAAAGGCTAGATTATTAATCACTGGCGCAGCAATGGACGCTGACGCATTAGCATCATATAACGAGGCAGTAAATTATGTCGTTGATGCAATTCAGCGATATGACGCGACATTTACTTCTGGGTCAATCCTTGACCAGACAGATTTGTGGGCAATTACATCTGATTTGGGCGCTGGCATATTCAAACGGCGAATGATGCCTGAAGACATGGATACTGGGTGGTGGGCAAACGGTCTCAAAAAGTTAGAGACATATATCAATACCACATATCTACCAATCCAACTCGGCCAGTTACATTTCAGTGGACTTGATGATTCTCCGATTGTCAACTATGTCCAACCTGTTAGTGGGCCAATTGCTGGTGGTACAGTAGTTGGTATATGGGGATCCAACTTCAAGAATGGTTGCTCAGTGACATTAGGCGGCATTGCGATGACGTATGTGACCTTCCATTCATCGGGATACATCGATGCCAAGACCCCAGCAGGTGCAGTTGGACTAAAGCATATGGTAGTGACTAACCCGAGTCTCGATATCGGCACACTACTCAATGCGTTCAATTATGTGTAAGGAGCAATAACGATGTATGATGCGATAACTATCTCTAATATTATCAAAGCCGCATGGATAGAAGCCAATCCGGCAGCTATCGACGTATCGTTTACTGTGGATGAATTTGACCCTAAGAATCCTGCTATCCAGATATTGGTTGAACCAGGTCCTGTCAAAAACGAGTATATGGATGTAGGCACTATCATCAAGCAGAAACAATCACTGAAAATATCTGTCTATATTAAGCCAGTGAGGTATGCCGATAATACTCTTACAACGGCGAAAACTACCTTTTATAATGCGCTGGCTGAGGTTGATAGAATTCTCCGCACAATCCGCTACACGTACGCGCCAACGGAAATCACCGCTGATGGTTGGCGGTTAATATCGATACCTAAAGGATTCGGAACACAGGCAGAACCATTGATATTCACTGCCGAACAGATGATGTTTGCTGAGATATATAATGGCGGTAGTGCAGCAGTATTAACCGGCAAAGTTGTCAGTCTGGTTATTAATTCTGTCACAATAACCAACTGCAAATATCTGAGATGGAAATCCAATCATAATATTAGCCCGAGATTACTACCGTCTAGCAAAATACCGGTTGGTTGGCTCCAATCACATAAATGGATCGAAGGGGAATTCGGTCTCTTAACATTGAGTTCTACTGTTGACGGATTAATTCCTGCTACTCTCGATTCTGTGGCCTTCACGACATTTGTCGCTAATGCACTAACGACGATTGGCGGTGCTGTTGTATTCACATTCACTGGCGGAATAGTAGTATCCGTTGATAAGGTATTAGAAAATGATGAGCCAGTGTTCAATTATCGGTTCTTGGCGTATTCGGTCGCACAAACATAGGATAATATGATGCCTAAAAACATATTCGAAATGCCGTGGGACGATACCCTCCAAATGGAGACATTTCTTGATGATTATCAGGAGGATGTTGAAGGCGCTATCGATGCCAGATTAGAGGAACTAGCGCCAGAATTAATTGCCCGTATAGAAGAACTCACACCTGTCCGTACCGGTGCACTACAGGCAGGTTATTCCTATGATATTGCCGACCAAATGATCGAGGTCTTCAACATGATGTCTTACTTCATATTTGTTGAGAACGGCACAAGATATTTCCCAGGTCGATTCATGGTAGCAGGTGCAATGGCAGAATTCGAATCGAGGGTATTGGAGGCGATAGAAAATGACGCAGGAGAAATTGCAGGTCAATATTGATATGATAGATAACAACGATAATAAAACGTTATCAGACTATATCATATTTCTGCAGAACAACGGCTTCCATAAAGAAGCAGATTTCTATATCAATGACGTCTGTAATCTATTGAAACAATATGGTGATGAGAGTTGTCACTACCCACTCAATATGCTGACGAAAGATGTAATCACCAATCTATATCTTATCAATGATGCATTACAGTCAACAATATCATCGCTCAAAAAAGGTGGCGATGTATGGGAGGTTGAACTATGCCGGTAGGACGCGAAATAGGTGGGATAACACGTATTATCAATTTATCATTTAAACTATCAGGTGTTAAGGACGAGGCAAACGTCGTCAAAGGATTGACTACTGCTGCTAACCAGGCGATTGTTGCTATCCGAACTGCATCATTGGCCTGGAAGGCATTTCAGGTTGGGTTAGGTCCTATGGGGTGGATTATGTTGGCTGGTGGATTACTCTATGAAGGAGTCCAAATCAAAAACACGTTCTTCACTGAATCTGAAGAAGCAGCATTAAGAGGGAGGGACTAACTAATATGGTTGAATCTCAATCACAACTTGGGATGCAAATAGGTCTAGGAGCAGTTAATATCGTATCTGCTAAGATTAATCTACGTACACTGAATCAAGGCCACTCAATGTTTACGGCGATTCTTGATAACAACACCAACATATATGGTGGCGTATTTGACGTCATGAACTCTGTTTATCTTTCAGCTGGTGGTGTAATAGTATTTAGAGGAACAATCGACTCCATCAAGAGAAAGTTATCTCATGACGCACAATGGAATTATTCAGATACTATGAGAATTGCTGGTCGCGATATGTCATTCGATCTCTCCAACTTCAAGACTACTCGATCCTTCTATATCCCAATAAAAGCAATGGAAATAGCGAAGTTAGCAGTCGCTGACACTGCCTGTGATATATCGATTGGAAGTCCGACTGCCCTTGACCCACTAATCAACTATACCTATTCTGACAAATTTCTTCTTGATATTGTCACACAGATGTTGGAATTAGGTGGTTATGAGGGCTATATCAGTACTCTTAAAAGCCTAGTATATTTCAAGGTAGGTTCAATGTCAACAGGTATCACCCTCAACACAACTAACATCTTGGATGTCGACTACACAGAGAAAGACGGCATCGATATTCGCAACAACATCAAGGTATATGGTCAAGTGAATCTATGGGATCCAGAAGTGCTCGATTACTGGACAAATGATGCCGCATTCTTTGCAACTAACTGGATAGCGGTATTAGGCACCAAAGCATTAGTGGCAGGTGGTGTAGTCGGTACCCATCATGTTAAGTTAGCACCACAAAATATTGGAGGCGGTAATGCCCATCTTGTTGCAGTAATGACCTTCCCGACAACAATTAGAGTCGGTGATAAGGGGCAGTATCAGAAATTAGCATTCTGGGTCTATCAACATCCTGAACCATGGATTGACTCTGATCATTATCGTGTGTTGTTATATACGAATCCTACCAACTACTACATGACAGATCTTAAACCTACTGGTCCTTGGTGGAAATTATGGGGTGGTTGGCGATATGTTGAATTACCAATCGGTTTATCAGCAATGGATAATGTGGGATCTTCTGACCCAACCTGGACTGCAGTAGGATCCCCTGACTGGTCAAATATTATAGCGGTTGGGTTCGACCAACTCTGGCATACACTTGATGTCGGTCGTTCATTTGATATAGACGCAATGTTTATCGGGAAGAAACGATGTCATGGAGAATCAATCTGTATCGGTGCATATCATAATCGAGACCATACAGTTGAGACAGATGCAGCTAATAATGCTGAGTGTCAGTTGATAGCGAATGACTTAGCTAATAAGATGTGTAATCCTGTAACGAATCTACAAGTTGTCTGTCCGTTATCAACATTTATAGTCGGTGGTGTCTGGAAGGGTTTACCAGGATGGGCAGTAACGGTAAGTTTGCCTGGAATCGTTGGCAATTATAGAATAGTTGACATGACTCTTGACGTTGAACCCTTCAAGAATCTAAAAGACGGATATGACGCAATAGCAACTGTTAATTTATCGCCGATTGCAACTTCAGCAAACCCTGATGTATTGGCGACGGTATTAAGCCCGAAATTAACGAGCATGATGAAGAGATACATGAAGAGGAGATAATGTCGTGGTAATGACTGATCATAGGGCATCAGATTTTAAGAGTAGCGCACGATTAAAAGGCACCAAATTCCATGCCAAATATCGCCAACGATATAAATCATGGGATAGAGTTCTCTTTTTATATGAGATCGAGCGCTATATGGAAGGTAAGGTGTTTGCGCGAAAACTCGACTCTTCACGTGTTATCGGATGCCCTGACGATTTCGACGTCAATCACGATAAGCGAGTGAGTTTGGTGGAGGTGTATACTACCGCTAATGATATCGATGAGAAGATTATCGCCAAGAAGGAACTCCAACTGCAGACATATGCATGGATTCTTGAACCGCTCATTATCAAAGCCGGCTATAAAGTCTCTGGTCAACACTATCTTGAGATTTATGACCCGAATAGCCGAGAACTTTTAGATAGAAGAATCGTCGAACAACGATACGACATTATCGATATAATAAGGGAGAAGTTAAGTCATGGTAAATGAAGTTATTGGGCCATGGGAAACAGAAGAAGATGAGACACCACCAGATGTGCAATCACCTGATATACAGGCACCATCAATTGATGATGCTATTACTGACTATTTTACCTATTTGACAGGTTTTATCCCAACTCCTGACCAAGCCGGCATGCTCAAATCTATTATTCATTATGATAGGGTAGAGGCAAGTGCTGGCCGTCAATCTGGCAAGACATTAACAGCGTCAGTCGCTACCATGTATCTAGCATATGAGTTCGACGTCCCATTACGTATATTGATGATTTCCCCACAAGATAACCAGGTGTATGCGTATATGAGAGGATTCTTTCGTGGTGAACATCGAGAAGAATTCACCAAAGACTTAGTCGGGTCAAAATCCGTTCAAAATATTGTGCCACTTACCGGGTTCCAATTAGGCGATGGCACACAAGTCAAGGTATGCGGTGTAACAGAACGCGATATTAGGGGATTTCCTGCGGATGTAGTTATAATAGATGAAGCCGCGTTAGTTAGTAATCAGTCGATACTGACCGCAATGGGCAACTTGTCAGGGGAAGCCTCTAAACTGATTTTACTATCAACCCCTGTTCATAACCCGTTGATTAACACTCCTGGTGAGCCTAAATTCATGAAGTGGTTGCGCGACCCAGACTATAAAGTGTTTCATTGGAGCAGTGCCGATCTGCCATGGCACAATAAACGACTACTTGACATCAAACGGAAGGAATTCACACCGGCGCATTGGGCTAGTGAAGTATTAGGTAGAGAGCCAACTGACGATGAGGTAAGCAATTCAGGGGATGTTATTGGTGAGGTTATTTTCACAACGGTGCCTGTTACTAGACGACGTTAACCATTATGGTGTTATTGTTGACTGAGGGGTATTTACAAACTGCAAAAAACATGGTATAATATAACCAAGATAGAAAACTAAAAGGAGTTGAAGGAGGTTATACCATGTCGGAGGAAAATATGGCTAATCAGTTAGAGGAAATGGGTCGTCAATTAAAAGGAATAGCAGAGAAACTACGCTTTTTATCACAAGATTCACCACATAACGGTGATACTTATCGCATCAGAAATCGCGCCCACGTCAATAAATACACCCGCGATTGGGCACGTGCGGCGAAGGCAGTAAAGGATGCGTGTGGTAAAGAGATTCCGTTATGGATTGTTAGAGCCGCTCTATTAGACAGCAACTGCATGATGGGTAGTTCTTGTATGATAACGCGGAATAAACAGGATATTAGATTGGATTATACCACCGAAGAACTGCAGAAGGCAGCATCCGCATATTATAAGACTGATGATTGGATAAATCGCCAAGTAGCGACAGTTGTCAGAACAGAAAGGACCGCTAATGACAATGCAGCCAATTGATGACATTAATATTATTGACAGAATCTGTTCTATGTTATCACAGGTGACAGGGTTGCCACCTCTTGAGGAACGTATCTGTGCGTATTATTGCATGTCAACACATTTTCTCGATGTCATTGACACATTTCCGATTTTATGTGTAAGAGGTGAAACTGGTACTGGTAAGACAGAACTATTAAATCTTATGTCAGAACTCTGCCGTAAACCGGTATATTTCGTAGGTGGTCATATATCTGTACCAGCTGCTCGTGATAAATTTACTGAAGCGCATAATGGCACAGCAATCGTTGATGAGGCAGAAACCGACCAAAAAAACAGGAATAAATTATTTGAAGAGCAGTTGACTCGACGATATAATAGAAAAACGGCCAAAGGAGTTGTGAAAATACCAATAGGACCTGGTGAATGGATAGCCATTAATATAGAATTTTATGGTCCATCTATTCTCGCAAAAAGAGAAGAGTATGAAGATGCGGCAATGGGTGGCCGGTCAATTCTTATCAAGACTCGCTCAGACAACTCTGGTAGAAGGTATTCTCGCGTTGCCAATCTATCTGTTCAAGATAAAGTGACATTATTGGGAGACTTAAAGGAATTTGCATCAAAAATGAGTACCCCGATATTCAATACTGATTTGGTAATTCCAAACGAAATAGCTCAACGAATCAGTAATACCTATAATCCCGTTATCGCATTGGCCCAACATCTCCATGATACCGGATTTCTCGAGAAACTTTGGGAAAGATTGGGAGTAGCAACTGCTAACCTACGATCAGACCAGCAAGATGAAGTTAGTCCTATCGTGTTATCAGCATATATATCGTCGATTGTTAAAAACGGTATACTGCAGTTGAACACTAAAATAAGATTAGAGGGCGATTTAGTTAAGACTGCTCAAACTACATTCGGTCTTGAGGGAATATCTGCTCGTAAGATAAGCAGTATTATGAGGAGTTATGGGTTTGAGGTGAAGAAATATGGTGGTCCAAAGGTTATTATACCAAGTATTATTACACTCCATAGAGCATGTCTGGATGCTGGTATAAGTGATGAGATAGTAGAAATAGCATACCAGAAGTATCGAAAGATGGTTCCTGATAAAACTAATCCGTGGATTGTTGATTCTAATGAGGTATTAGGCCCATGGGACACGGAGCAGAGTGAAATAGAGAC
>Ga0315297_10001446_pt1 | contig 14680 bp, 13 predicted proteins | sample YL17G15_0_MG_FD_203628 | JGI IMG/M metagenome (GOLD analysis project Ga0315297, IMG submission 203628) | Sediment microbial communities from Yellowstone Lake, YNP, Wyoming, USA - YL17G15_0 | ecosystem: Environmental > Aquatic > Freshwater > Lake > Sediment | place: USA: Wyoming | collected... | reverse complement strand
ACACGGAATCCAGTGTTTCCCAATAGTTCTGGATACCGGCTTTCGCCGGTATGACGGCTTGGGGGACTTTTTACGGGTTCATCAAGAAATCGGATGTAGAATAAAATTGTGAAGAAAAAGCGGATAGATATATCACGCAGACGTTTCCTCAAGGCGGGCGCCTTGGCAACAGGCGCCTTGGCAGTCCCCTCCGTAGCGAAAGGGATGGGGCAGGTCCAGGGCGCCTCTTCGCCAAATCGGATCGACCGCGAGGTGATGAGTTGCTGCCAGTTCTGCCAGGTCAGGTGTACCACCCTGGTTCAGGTGAAAGATGATAAGGTCGTTAACGTGTACGGCAATCCGGGAAACACCTGGACGAAGGGGGGCATGTGTCCCAAGGGGCAGTCGCTGGTGGAGCTGGCCAACAGCCCGCATCGCCTGCTCTACCCGCTCAAGAGGGAGGGTGACGTCTGGAAGCGCATTTCGTATGCAGAGGCCCTGGATATCGTCGCCAACCGTATACTCAAGGTAAAGGAAGAATTCCCGGATGATTATGCTCGCCGCGTAGCCCTCTTTGCCCCGCTCTGGGAGTCTCACGAGAGCGAGATTGCGGCCCAAATGGCGCTCCGTATGGCGGGTTTTCCCGAAATATGCTCCTCAGGGGACACATGCATCGGAAATTCCGCAACGGCACTGCGTATCTGCCTCGGAAGCGCGGTTTCCTCAACCACGCTCAATGAGGTGCTCAATACCCAGACACTCGTTCTTTGGGGTGCGAACATAGCGGAGACCTATCCGCCCTATATTCGCTGGATCGACAGCGCCCGCGAGAAGGGCGTGAAAGTGATCTACGTCGATCCGAGGCGGACGCCCACAAGCAACCACAGTGATACACAAATCATGGCACGCCCGGGGACGGACGGCGCCCTCATTTTGGGACTGATCCGTTTTCTTATCCACGAAAACCTTTATGATCGTGACTATGTTGCCCGCCACGTGAACGGCTCCAAGGAACTCGCGGCATCAGCCGAGCCCTACACGCCGGAGGCGGTCTCCAAGATAACCTGGTTGTCGCCGGAAACGGTGACCGACCTTGCAAAAACGCTTGCACGGAGCAAGCGAACGGTCGTCTGGATGGGAGGTTCCCTCTCCCGCTTTACCAACGCCATTCAGACGGTCCGAGCCGTTGTTGCACTGCAGGCGTTGACTGCAAATCTTTCCGGTCCCGGCAAGGGCATCATGAACATGCAGGGGGGCAAGCCGGGCGGGCTGGAAATGTTGGAGGAGAAGTACAGCGCCAAAGACCTGGCGGCAGCCCTTGGTTACCGAAAGGTGCTTTACGGAATGGATCAGAAGCGGGTGAAGATTCTTCTGCTCAATTCCAGTTACCGGCGCTACCCCGATGCCAATCGCGTGAAAAAGGGGATATCGAACGTCGACTTTGTCGTGTACCGCGGTTTCTTTATGGACGAAGAGGCGCAACTTGCCCATCTCATCATTCCCGGCACTATGGTATTTGAAAGTTCCGGTTCCCAGTACGGGGCGCAGCGGCAGGTTGTCTGGCGCAACAAAGCGGTTCCTGCGCCCGGTGAGACGGTGGAGGATTGGCGATTTTACACGGATCTTGGCAAGAGGATCAACAAGGAGACGTTCCCTCCAGTCAACAGCCCCGAGGAGATATTTGAGCTGGTCAGACGGAACTCGCCGACGTGGACCGGGCTGACGCTGGAACGCTTGAAAAAAGATCCCACGGGCATATCGTGGCCCTGCCCTGCGGACGGGCATCCGGGTACGCTGGGGACCCTTTACCCGGACAACCGTTTTTTGACTGCCGATCGAAAGGTGGAGCTCAACACCCCGGCGCTCGGTCCCATCGAGTGGACTGAGCCGGAGGGAAGCCCTTACGGGGATTCCGCAGAGGCAAAAGCCTTCCCGCTGATCTTCACTCAGGGTAAAGTCGTTCAGCACTGGCAGCACACCTACACGCGCTGGTCGGCTTACATGGCGCAGTTTTCGGAGGGGAATTACGTCCAGGTGAATCCCCGGACGGTACAGAGCCTGGGGCTGAAGGAAGGTGACTGGGTCTATCTGGAGACCGAGCTGGGTAAAATCAAGGCACGGCTTCATTTGAGCGAAATGATCCTTCCCGGCGTTGTCTGGACGCCCTCTTATCCGGGAGGAAGCACCCCTTTAAAGGCAAATACGGGGGTTTCGATCAATACCATTATTCCCGGCAACTGGGACAAGGTGTCGGCCCAGTACAACGGATTTGGCTGCAGGCTGACGAAGGCATGATTTCTTAGGAATCACTATGAGCGAACGGTTGATCCTTTTTGATGGAAAGAAGTGCATTCGCTGTCATTCGTGCGAGGTGGGCTGTCAACTGGAAAACGATGCCCCGCCGGGCGTACTGCTCCGTGGGGTGAGGAGTCACATCAAAGGGCGCTTTCCCGACGGCGACGAGCGGTTCATATCGACGGCGTGCTTTCACTGCGATGATCCGGCCTGCGTTTCATCCTGTCCCGCGGGAGCCCTCAGCAGGAGGGCTGACGGGGTTGTGGAACATCGGCGGGAACGGTGCATCGGTTGCGGATATTGCATACAGAGCTGTCCGTTCCACGTGCCCCAGGTGAGTCCGGCGCAACATACCATGAGGAAATGCAGCTTCTGCGTCCAGCGTATCGATTACGGCAAGGAGCCGGCATGCGTGGCGAAGTGCCCGACAGGCTCGCTTACCTATTACCCTGCGGGAAAAATCCCGGAAGGGATCACCGCGTACGGTAAAGCGGAGCGTCTCCATATGGTTTACGCCCTGCAGGGAAAACCGGAGGAGTTCCGATTGCCCGACCCGGTACCCCTCAATACGGTCACCGGCCAGCAAGTGTGGAAGTGGCTGGGAGGGTTGGCGCCCGGAGTTTTCATTCTGGCCTGGCTGTGGAAAAGGGCTGTCAGCGAGGAGGAAACGCATGAGTGAGATCACCTGGGGCATGCCCGTAGTCCTGGACCTCTTTTTCGCCGGTTTGGCCGCGGGCGCCTTTTGTTTTGCGGTGCTGGCGAGCCGAAGACCGGATGAGAGTTTCCAGGTCTGCTCCCGGACAGCCGCCTTCCTGGCGCCGCTGTCGGTTGCCTTCGGCCTGTCCATGCTGATCCTTGATCTGAGGTATAAATCGCGTTTCTGGTTTACCATGACCGTATTCAACGATGATTCACCCATGTCCCTGGGGGTCTGGCTGCTCACCCTGTTTTCCGTCATTGCGGCGCTCTATGCCATATTCTGGATCCCTGCTGTCGTGCGGGAGCGTATTCCCGTGATCGGGAGATGGCCGTTGTGGTCGCAGCAGAGGGTCCGCGACGCGCTGGGATTGGTGGGCGGTCCGGTTGCCCTGCTTGTCTCCATTTACACCGGTGTGCTGCTCTCCGCCACTTCCATCCCCATCTGGCGGAACCCGGCCCTGCCGGCCCTCTTTTGTTTCTCCAGTATGGCCACCGGGTTTGCGGCCGGGCTCTTACTGGCCCTCCTATTATCGCCCGGAAAGCGGCAAGAGATCATCACCGGACCATTCCGGTGGCTGCAGGGTTCTTATCGCATTCTTCTGCCGGCCTATCTTCTTGCGATTCTCGTCTATGTCCTGTTATTTTTTATCCCGGGAATGAGGCAGGAAGAGGTGTTGCCCCTGATAACCGGGTGGAATGGCCTTATCTGGTGGCTGGGTGTGGTCGGAGTCGGCATTATGCTTCCGCTGTTTCTTGGTTTGAGAAAAGCGAAGGCAAGTCTTTCGAGGGTTTTTGTTGTCCTCGGTTCTCTTCTGGCCGGGGGCTTCTTGTTGCGTTTGGTCCTGGTCTTTACCGGCCAGGAGCATGTTATCGCTACGGCGTATCGCCTGACGTATATGCCGTGAATGAAAGGGGGGAATAATTTCATGAAAAAAAAGTATATCGTATGGATATGGTTTGTGGGCGTCTTGTTTCTCTGCAGTATGCTCGTCGGCACGGCGCCGGCCGCTGAACCGCTGAAGGGAAAATCGGTCAACATCAACAAGGCCACTGCCGAAGAGCTGGTCAAGAATGTCCCGCTGATGACGCCGGAGCTGGCGAAGAATATTGTCAAATATCGAAAAGATAACGGCGATTATCAGCAGAAGGAGGAGCTTCTCCAGGTCAAGGGGATGGATCGGACGCTTCTGAAGAAATGGAATGATTTCTTTATTCTTGAGGGCATCGGAGGAAAGGATTGCACATGTTAAATAAACGCTTGCGCATCACAAGACCGTTGCAGTTTCGAAGAGGGGTCCTTCTTTCCGTCCTCTTGCTGCTGTCGTTTACCCTGATGCTCCCCGAGTACTCGGCGGGAGCGGACCGACCTCACGGTCTCCCCCCTGCTGACGACGCCACATACATTCCGCAACTGGGAGGCCTGTTGAACAAGACCCTGAGGAACCACTACGGGCAGGAGAAGGAACTGGCCGAGTGTATTGTGCTCAGGGGCAGCAAGGTGAAGGATAGCAAGGTGTCAGTGCCGGCCGGCGGCCTCTTTTATGCATCTTCCACTTCGCTGGACGCCAAGCCCTTGAGGAGCGACCCGTTCCTTATTCTCGGAGAGACTTCCTACCTTCTGTCCCTGAAAACCGGTCAGGTGACGAAGCAGAATGTCGCGTTGAAAAAGAGGGATAAAGCCCTCCTGGATGACAAAGGGTATCGCCTTTGGTTCGATTACGCGACGGATCATTACGGCAAACCCTACGGCGAGTTTGCGGTGATGGCGCCCTCCGGCGGCTGGCAGTCGGAATTGCCTGTCTCTTCCTCCTTTCCCGAACCTGAGCAGGCGAGAGCGTTAAAGCTGAAAGAGGGGATAAATCCCCAGCAGGAACCATTCTTCCTGACCGGTGCGTATTCATACGGTGCGACGAAACTCGTCACCAAGAAGATTACTCACGAAGATGCCGTCTTCTCGGAGGTGAAATACCCGGTGATTCATGAGGCGGTCTTTTCTCTCGACAGGCCATATGTGATCGGTATTCAGCAGGAGAGTTACCGCTGGTGGCGGAACAAGAGGATCTATGCGTTCAGAAAGGAGAATGGCATCCTGGTCGAGATCCGCAACTGGACCGGCGGCAAGGTCCTGGCATCCAAGCTTCTCCTCCCGACGACTCAGCAGGAATACAAGGCGACGGATCAGGAGAAGATGGCTCTCACGGATTTCGACCTTGATATGCACATTGAACTGGTGGTGAATCCCGATATGTTCAAGGGATCTGATTGGGTCCCCTGGTCCAATGATGTGCCGTATGGATGGACACATGGCACGATATCTTTCGTGATTCACCATGATCTCGTAAAACTGAAGGACGGCGAGCCGTGGCCGAGAGATAAACGGTACATCGTAGGACTCGAGGCGGAATCGATGTCCGGCATGCTGAAGCGCGTCGTTCTGGAAAACAAAGAGCCCTTCGAGCTTACCAACGACAATGACTCCTACGCAGGTCCCATCAGTATGTCGGACTACTGGGACCGGAGATATTTCAGTGTTGTGGTGGGGAAGATCGAAGGCGATGTGGTGAAGAACAGCTATGCCAGGGATTCCTGGTTCCGGCGGACCGACAACCTGATCCTGTGGAAAGAAGGGAGAGAGAACGCAGACTTCTTTATCGGCATGAGCGAACTTGTCGTCTCCGTCATGGAGGACACGTTTCTCAACCGGCTTGCAGATCCTTCTTACGGCGTTCCTGTGGTCAAGTCGAAATTTTCGTCGTATCCGGCGGTGATCGCTTCGGCCAAGGGATTTGCCCCTGATCCCGACTGCGCGTTCGTACCCAAAATGAAAGGGCTTACCCGCAAATTTGTGCAGACGCGTAAAGGCGAAAGACTCACGTCTGCGGATGCGATTGTCATACGCGGCAGCTATGTGGATTACCGAAAGGGAAAAATCATCATTCCTCCGGCAGGCTTATATTATACGACCCGTTTGGGGAGAAACATACGACCGCTCGCCGGCGAGGCGATTTACATCCTCGGGAAAAAGGCGTATCTCCTGAGTACGGAAAGCTATCTTGTCGTCAAGAAAAATATGGCGATGGACTTCTGGAAACTCCTGCCCATGGGAGACGGAAACCCCTTGTTCTGGCAGGATATTCCCCTGGGAGATGGAAGCAAGACGGTTCGTTTTCTGGTATCGCGATTGATTTGGGGAAGGCCCGTGGCCCAGGCGCGCATCATAAAGTATTCCGGCAACGCATTCGGGGCGGACATGCTTTTAGGACCGGGGCTCTCGAATTACGAACCGATTTTCGGCGGCAAGTCCTTTATGAATCAGACCTACTCACTGCCCGACATATATGCCGAGGGGGCAACGTACGCGATTCCCCGCTGGGTGAGCCCTGACGTTGTGGAGATTGCCGAGATGGGCAGCCCCGGGATGGACTCATTTACGATCTCGTATGAGGCGCCCAAAAAACTCGTCTTGAAAGCTGGAGAGGAGGCTGCCGTCGGTAACTACAAATTGAGGGTCGTGAGCGTGGATCAGGGTCAGAAAACGGTGAAGCTTGTTCTCCTCGATGGGAAGGGCACGGTCGCAACGGAAAAAAAGCTGGGTCCTGTCGATCAAAAGGTTTATGACCTTCTTCCCCAGTACAGCCCCGCCCAGCAGAAGGTGATGATGCAGTACAAGGACATCCACGTTGAACTTGATCTTCCTGCTGATTTCAAAGAGGGAAAAGTGACGCTCTACGCGACGACGGGGGCGCATAAACTTGAACGGGACAAGCCCTGGGCAAGCGATCCGCGCTATATGATGCGCCCCGACGTGTGCGGCCACTGCTACATGTTGAATGAATTTATCATGGATAACCCGGAACCGATTGTCCTTGATGCCAAAAACCCGACCTATACCGGGCCGGACGGGTACTTCAAAATCGTTATCGATGACTTCGATGGTGAGAAGATTCAGGCTTGGCATATGGAGGACAAGACAGGGTGGAAAACCCCCAACCTGGCGGAACTTGCCCGGAAAAATGTTGATGTGATGGTCGGAGTGAACGGCACGACGGAACATTTCCTCCGGAAGACCTTATTGAAGAGACTGGCCTACCGTGAGATATGGCGCCTGAAGTAATATGCGCACAATACGCCGGGTGATCCATAAGGGCCAATTGGCAAGAGTAAAGGGAAATGGAGGTACAAAATGGCACAAGATGCAACGTACGATCAAGTCGCTGCGGGACGCCCGGAGGCGCGCAAGCCTTCGGTCTGGAGTGCGCTCCCCAGCTTTCAGAAGAGTTGGCCGGGACTTCTGGCCATGGCGATCATTGCTATCCTGTGCGGCCTGCCGGGCGTCGACTTCTTTTTTACCATTGATACTCTTTTGCGATACTTCGACGCGATGTTGCCGCCTATCTACGGCAAGGGTCTCTTTGTGGACCTCTTGCATTTCAACTACGTGGTGACCTGTCTCGTCGCAGGGATTCTTATACGGAACGTCATCGGTGTTCCGAAATCATGGGAACCGGGTCTGACGTATAGCGCCGTCTTCATGAACGTGGGGATCATCATGCTCGGGTCCCAGTATATGCTGAGAGATCTGGTGAAGCTGGGCGCCGTCAGCATCATCGTCATGGTGTTTATGGTCTTTGGCGGGGCGCTCATCTTCACCTTTATGGGTCGCCACTTCAAAATGGGGGACGCCATGACGGGACTCCTCGCTGCGGCCTTTTCCATGTGCGGCGTGTCGGCGTGTATCGCCATCGCTCCGATGGTGCGGGCCAAGAGCGAGGAGGTGGCCTACGCCATTGCAGTCTCGGTTACGTTCGGCCTTGCTTGCCTTTTTGCGCTTCCCTTTGTGGGGAAGCTTCTGAGTATGTCAAACGAGGCCTTCGGCTTGCTGGCCGCTGCAGGGGTTCCCAATTCGAACCAGGTGATCGCCACCGGCTTCAACTTCAGTTTCGAAGCGGGGAAGGTTTCCGGGTTTTCGAATATCGGTCGGTTGGTCCTGATTCCCGCCGGCGTCCTGTTTATCTACTTCATGACGTTGGGCAAGGAGTTGCGTACGACGAAGATCAGTTTCTGGCAGGTTCTCAAGGAGAAGTTTCCCCTTTTTGTGTTCGGGTTCGCCGCTGTGTGGACCATGAATTGCCTGCAGGTCTGGCCTGTTCCGGCCAGCGAGGCGATGGGAAATGTGATGAACTGGTTTTTCTCCCTCTGTTTTGTTGGTCTGGGCCTGCAGACCAAGTTAGGAGATTTGAAAAAAGCAGGACCAAAGGGCATTGTGATCGGGTATGTCGCCGGATGCCTGAGAATAGGTCTCTGTCTGATCCTTCTGTTTATTGTAATAAAGATGGGTTACTTAAAATAGTGGTGGCGCCGTCGAGGGGTTTGACAGAGTACGCCCGAAGCGTGAGACGAGTGCAATGATGATAGGGAGAGTTTAATTATGACTGACGATATCGACAAGAAGGAAAAAATGGATGACGAGGATCTCAAGAAGGTGTTGGCAACGGCTGAAGCCAAGCAGCGGCGCCACCGCGTCGACGAATACATCGCGATGGTGATCGCCATCGGCGCCGTGTTCATCCTCTGGTTTCTGCAGTTTCTGGGGCTCTACTGAGAGCGGGTTGCGACGGATCTGAAACGGATCGAAGAGAGAGGGCAGGGATGATCAAGGATATCCTTATCGTCTTTAACGGTAGCGGCAGTGGGAATGCCGTCGATGCGGCATTCCGGGCTGCTCAGTCCTTATCGAGAAAGGCAAAGGTGCTCCAGATCCTCGATTCGGACCTCTACCATTACGGCCACAATGACCTGGTCGCCCCTCGGCTCAACAAGCAGAGGTTTCTCCTCTACATTCGCGATCAGGTCCTTGAACGCGGAGGAATAGAGGCGGGCGAAATTCGGGAGAAGGCGCACAATATGGGCGTCTCCCTGGAGATTGACCCGGTGGAGACGGATGACGTGGTATCGACCGTCATCGCCGAGGCGGAAAAAGGGTATGAGATGGTCTATTTGGCGAAGGAAAAGAAGAGGCTGTTTCCGCTCCTGCAGAAGCACCTCGCCACTCAGCTCCGCAAGAAGTTCGCCGGCAAGGTGATAGAGTGCTGAACGTGACAGGGGTCCGGTCCGAAAACGGACCAGGATTGTAAATTACCGAACAATAAAAATAAAAAAGGAGGCAGAGATGAAAAAAGTCACTTGGTTTATCGCTCTTTTGGTTATCATTGTGGGTTTTGGGACATCCGCATACGCCTATCAGGCCCTCGTGGGCCCGACCGGGGTGTTGCTTTACAAGAGCGGTAAGGCGTACGACGGCTACACGCTGTATGCGCCTCTCACCACCAAGAAGACCTATCTGATCGACATGGAGGGCAATCTCATCCATACCTGGGATGCGGAGTACACCCCGGGTCTTTATGCCGAGCTGCTGCCCAACGGCAACCTGCTCCGGGCCGTCCGGCCGCCGGCAGTTTACTGCGGCATCGACGGCATTGGCGGGTACATGGAAGAGGTCAACTGGGACGGGAAGGTGGTCTGGAGCTTCAAGGATATGTTCACCAAAAATGTGGTCCAGCACCACTGCTTCAACCGGATGCCGAACGGGAACACCATGATCCTCGGATGGGAACGGATCGAAAACGAGAAGATGATCGCCAAGGGCCGGGATCCAAAATGGATCCCGACGAAAAGCATAAAGAACAAGGGGATCTATCACCGGGACTTCTGGCTGGATGTCGTCTGGGAGGTCACTCCGGCCGGCAAAATCGTCTGGGAGTGGCACGTCTTCGATCATCTCGGCAAGGGGCCGGACAAGCTGGACCCCAACTACATCCTGCCACTGCCCGTCGGTGAGATCTACACCTACTATGACTACAGCCATTTCAATAGCGTCGAGTACATCCCGGAGACCAATCAGGTCCTCATGAACTCCCGGAACCTCAGCGAGTTCTATCTGGTCGACTACAAGACCGGCAAGATCGTGTACCGGTGGGGCAACCCCTGTGCCTACGGCGCCGGGAAATGCCCGTCCTACTTCGATGCGGCCGATCAGAAGATGTTCGGATCGCATGACGCCCGATGGCTCGGCAACGGCAAGGTGTCGGTCTTCGACAACGGCTCCGAAAATCCGGAAGGGACCCGTTCCCGCGTCTTTATCGTCAATACGAAGACCAATGAGATCGAATGGAAATATGAACCTTGGGATCAGTCGAGCTTCTTCACCCACCGTCAGGGCGCCGCCCAGTTGCTCCCCAACGGCAATATGTTTATCACCTCGAGCAACGTCGGCCATCTGTTCGAGGTGACCAAGAAAGGGGAGGTCGTATGGGATTTCGTGAACCCGATATGTAATGGCTATCCGATCTGCACGATTCGCGACGACGACAAGGATGCGCAGCTTGGGGCCCCCGACAACTTATCCAACATCATTCATAGGGCCTACCGGTACGGGGCGGACTATCCCGGCCTGAAAGGTAAGGATCTGAGCCCCAAGGGGAAACTGGCTCCGAAGTGCCCGGAGGCGTTCAAGTTTTATAAATTTTAACCGTAACGCGGCTTGATGTCGGGGGGTTGAAAGTTTGATCTTTTTAACCGGGAGTGCAACCCGTAAGTCCCGCATTGTAGGCGGGGATAAGGGGCGCAATAAAAAAACTGACAACTTCCTTGCCGGGAAGCCCCGCCCTGTGGGCGGGGAGCTTCACATGATTTTCGGAAACGCTCCGGGCCAGGTCCATGAGGGTGGACCCCCGGAGTTCGTTAAATTCACTATCAGGGAGGAATTTATATGAAAACGAGAAAAATGTTCATGGTTTTGGGCATGGTTGCGGTCCTGGGCCTGGCGCTGGCGCCGGTCGCCTCTGCCGCAGATTTGATTGTGGTTGCCACGCCGGCCAGCTTCGCCAAGGCCGCGGATTGGGCGAAGTTTCTGGACTCGAAGAACATCCCGGTCAAGAATGTGGCGCCTTCCGACCTCGCAGGTTTTAAGGACGCGCCGTACGTGGTTCTCTTGGGGGCGATGGATGAAGCCGGCGGGATCAAGCCGCTGGCCGAAAAGGCGTTGAGCAAGTCGGAGTTTGAGAAGATGAACCAGGCCGGCAGCAGCGCGATGTTCGTGAAGTCCAATGTCTGGGGCAAGGGCCAGGAGGTCATCGTCTTTACCGGCGCCAGTGACAAGGGCGTCGAATCGGCTCGGAAAGGCAACCGGGCGGAATGGATGGATGTCATCTTCACTTGGTTTGGAATTGAGAGCGACGTGGGCAAAAGCGGGACGCCCTCCTATTGAGGGACCGGGATCGCTGCTTGAATGGAAAGACAAATAAACCACTTACTTGGAGGTTGGCTATGAAAAAGATATGGATCGCCGTGGGGCTTTGCGCGCTGTTGATTGCCCCTGCAGCCGTTTTCGCGTTCCCGACCGTCTATCCGACCGGAACGACCATCTACAAGCCGGATAAATGCCAGAACGGGTTCACGGTTTACGCCACGGAGACGGAAGGGGAAGGCTCCGTTCTGATCGACATGAACGGAAATGTCGTGAAACAGTGGAAGAACATGAGCAACCTGGACCATCCGGTGAAGATTCTCAAGGGCGGTTACATCATGGGCTCCACGAGGGAAAAACTGGAGCACGTCGGCCGGGAGTGGAAGCACCCCGAGTCGACGGATCTCTCCATCATGGACTGGAACGGCAAGATCGTCTGGTCCTTCCCCAAGGCGGGGATGCATCACGATTTCCAGTTGCCGGGCAATCCGGTCGGCTACTGGGTGCCGGGTATGCCGATGACCTTCAATACGGACAAGGTCCTGATCCTCTCCCATAAAATGGTCACCAACAAGAGAATCAGCGACAAGCTCCTCGAGGACGATTACATCGCCGAGGTGGATACCAAAGGCAACATCCTGTGGGAGTACCTCTACAGTGACGGTTTTGCGGAAATGGGCTATAATGAAGTGGACAAGAACACCATGTACAAGCATCCCAATCTGGCCGCAACGCGTGTCAAGGGGACCCAGGGAGGGGACTGGACCCACATCAACAGCGCTTCCTACGTGGGACCCAACAAGTGGTACGACCAGGACCCAGTCAAGTATGCCATGTTCCATCCGGACAACATCATTTCGGACGGGCGTCAGACCAATACGGTTGAAATCATAGATAAAAAGACGAAGAAGCGGGTCTATCAGATCGGCCCCTACTACGCGCCGGACACCGTCTGGACCTTTGCCGGCAGGCAGTACAAGAACGCCTACAAGAACCTCGATTGGATCGTCGGCCTGCACCACGCGCACATGATCCCGAAGGGGCTTCCGGGAGAGGGCAACATCCTGATCTACGACAACGGCGGGCGCGGCGGCTACGGGCCCCCGAACCCCGGCAGTCCGAACGGTTTGAACAACGCCATCCGCGACTCCTCGCGGGTGATCGAGATCGATCCCACGACGCTCAGAATCGTCTGGGAATTCTCCGGCAGGACCATGGGCTACCGGGATGAATACAAGATTTACGCCGCCTATGTGAGCTCGGCGCAGCGTCTTCCCAACGGCAACACGCTCGTGACCAACGGCTCTGTAGGCCAGTTGATGGAGGTGACCCCGGATCTGGAAATCGTCTGGGAGTACATCAGCCCCTATTTCGTCGAAACGGGGAAGTTCAACCTGATCTACCGCGCCTACCGCTTGCCTTACGACTATGTGCCGCAGTTGCAAAAACCCGTGGAGACGGCCGTGCTTCCCCCGGATAACGGCAAACTCCGGATCAAGGACATTTCCGTAAAATAATGATATATTGGAATGCGGGCAGACGGCGGCAGTTTTATAACATCGGGCGAGGGGTGCGGGCGCCCCTCGCCTTTTACCGGTTTGGACAGGCCAAATACACTTTATGACAAGGAGGCAGTATGAAAGGCAACAAGGTAATCCCAGTACTGATTTCTGCAGCGATCTTCGTTTTTATGCTGGTTCTATTGGGAGGGACGATGCCGGTCGCCCAGGCCCAGCAGAAGGTGCTCAGCTTGAACAAGGCCACCGTGAAGGAATTGACAAGTATCGAGGATTTTAAGCTTCCCGAAGCCCTTGCAAAAGCGATTGTAGATTACCGGACGAAGAACGGTCCCTTCAAGGACCCTCTGCAGCTCAGGAAGGTGCCCGGCATGACGAATGCCTGGTTTGAAAAACTCAATCCCGTCCTGAAGGACGGCGATGTGGTTTACGATCCCGATGCGGAGCCGGTTTTATCGCCTTCGAAGTGCTGAGACTTGATGGTTTCCTGAGAGGGACAAAACCGGAGATGCCGCCGGAGGCTCTTTGCGTGGCGGCAATTCGTTTCTCCTGTGAGAAACCCCGGCAGGGCCGGGGTTTCTCACAGGACCTCATCCATAATCCATATCGTGGCAGGGTTATGATTGCAGGGACAGACAAGGCCCTCTTCATAACGGCAAAATGACGACACTATTGTCTTGACAAAACGAATATAATATACAATAAGACCCTTAACTCAAAGGGCGATGGAGTTCGCCGCATAACCGCCTCCGGGCTGATAACTCCTACCAGACGAGGTTCTGATAGGGGTTTTTTATGGCAGAGAAAACAGACAGCTTATCCCTCCTTCACGCAGGAGACTTGCTTTCCCTGATTGCTTTCAGACGACATGGAAGCAATGTATTCCGGTTTCGACTTAACTTTTCACTTGTGTTAAGGTTTCCCCAAGATCTCATCATGGCCGGACCTTTGAAACGGGAGGTATGACACCATGCTGCATCCTGATCTCCAAGAGGCGATTGCTCTCTACAAAGCATTGAAAGCCGAGGCCGACAAGGGTGTCGTGGGTCTGGACGCCGTGAAGGATGCGACCTTTATTGCGTTCATGTCCGAAATCCCCACCACGCTGAGCGCCAAGAAGAACAGGCGCGTCAACGCAGGCCTCGTGTGGTACAGGGGCGTCCCGGGCGTGGGCAAGACCTACATGGCGCTCGTCCTCGCGAAGACCACCGAGTCCGAATTCGCGCGTATCCAGGGCCGTGCGGATCTTACGCCCGGCGATATCGTCGGCGTTGAGATCTTCAACCCGAAGACCAGCGAGTGGGAGAAACGTCCGGGGCCCGTTGTGAGGGCGAACATCCTGCTGCTCGACGAAGGAAACCGCATTTCCCCGAAGTCCCAGAGCGCGTTTTTGGAAGTGAACCAGGACCGTACGGTGACCTTGGGCGATTACACATTCGAGCTACCCGAATTCTACTTCGCCGTTATGACCACGAACCCCATAGAAACCGGCGAAGGGACATTCCCGCTCTCTGCGGCGAACGCCGACCGCTTCACGTTCCTCATCGACGTGGGATACCTTTCCCCGGACGAGGAGCGGAAACTGGTTGACTTCGACATCAAAGCGGTGGACATCCTGCCGCTTGTGAAACCCGAGAGGATCATTGAGCTTCGATCGGCCATCGCGGCCCGGGTTGCGCTCCACCTGTCGCTCAAGAAGTACATTCGCAGGCTTGTCCACGCCACCCGTCCTTACAACCCGGATATCCACTGGTACGAGCACTCTCCGTCGCCGCTCGTCGAGGAGTTTGTTGAGCTCGGCGCCTCCCCGCGCGCGACGATCGCGTGGGGGCCGACCGCGCGGGTACGGGCTCTGTTCGTCCGGGGAGACGACAAGGTCCTCCCCGAGGACATCCAGGCGCTTGGGAAGAACATCCTTTCGCACCGCATCAACCTGAAGTCCCGC
>Ga0315297_10001439_pt1 | contig 14693 bp, 17 predicted proteins | sample YL17G15_0_MG_FD_203628 | JGI IMG/M metagenome (GOLD analysis project Ga0315297, IMG submission 203628) | Sediment microbial communities from Yellowstone Lake, YNP, Wyoming, USA - YL17G15_0 | ecosystem: Environmental > Aquatic > Freshwater > Lake > Sediment | place: USA: Wyoming | collected... | reverse complement strand
CCGGGCAGGTTGCGGGTGGACGAGTGGTGTCCGTAGCGAACGGAGGGTGCCAGGAGGCCGTCGAACTCCTTTGTCAGGGCAGCGCACAGCGCCTCCGGTTGATAGCAGTCCGTGGCCAGGGGCAGATGCATGCCATGGGCCTCGGTGGCCCCCATGGGCAGGAAGACAATAGGTTCGCGCTTCATCGCCTCAGCGAATTCCTTCGAGGTCATCTCTTCGATATTCATTCGATCACTTCCGGACCTTCTCCAGGTCGATTAGGCCGGTGCCGCACACCGGGCACAGCCCCCTTTCCAGGGAATCCTTCTTGTAGCGTTCCTTGAGCTCCTGGTTGATCTGGGCCAGGCGCTCTTTCTTGATGGTCCTGTCGCACTTCGGACAGTACATGAGAGGAAGAACGCATCGTCCATACAAAAACCCGCGCGGTCCCTTGGAACGGAGGCAGCGAGGTCAGAAATACCCGGAACGACGTTGAAGCGAGCATGAGGCTGGCGGTGCTCTTCTCCGGGGGCAAGGACTCCACCTATGCCGCGTTCCTCATGCACCAGCTGGGTCACGAGGTGCGCACTCTGGTAAGCATCCTTCCCAACGAGGAGGATTCCTGGCTCTTCCACACCCCTAACCTTCACCTGTTGCCGCAGATGGCGCGCGCCATGGGCCTGGATCTCCTGACCGTGGAGAGCGAGGGAGGCGAGGCGGGGGATATGGCTGCGCTCCGATCCGCGCTCAAGGATATGAGCGTGGAGGGGGTCGTCACCGGTGCCATCGCCTCGGACTATCAATGGGACCGGATCAACGGTGTGTGCGAGGAGCTCGGCATGCGAGTCTTCTCCCCCCTCTGGAGAAAGGACCAAGAGATGCTCTTGCGGGACATGGTGCAGGCCGGCGTGCGAGCGATCTTCGTTCGTGTTTCGGCGGAGGGTCTGGCTATATCCTGGCTAGGGAGGGAAATCGATCCTCCGGTGGTGGGCGAGCTCGTCTCCCTTTCGCGGCGTTGGGGCATGAACGTATCCGGCGAGGGAGGAGAGTACGAGACATTGGTGCTCGATTCCCCTCTCCATCGGCATCCTCTCAAGGCTGTAGGGAAAGAGGTGGTCGCGAGGCGGGACGGCGGAAGCCTGCGCGTTCTCGCTCTCGAGGAAGGGTGAGCAAGGCATGAGCCCACGTCAGTTCGACGCCAAGGACAAGGCGCATCTCAAGAACGAGAACCGGATGAAAGTGCAGCCTACGGAAGGCATCCTGGAAAGGGCCGAGGTGCGACGGGACGAGGTCTGCGTCGATCTAGGGTGCGGCATCGGCTATCTGAGCGCGCCGTTGGCACTTCGTTGCCAAGCGGTGGTGGCCGTGGATTCGCAGAATGAGATGCTGACCACGCTCTGGAGCTCGCTCTCTGAGTTCGCTCGTTCCAACGTATATCCCGTTCAGGCACAGGTGGACCGCCTGCCCTTCTTCGCGCCCTCCTTCGATCATGTCTTCCTTGTCAACGTTCTGCATGAGGTGGAGGACCGCGATCGACTGGCAGAGGAGGTGGAACGCGTGCTTCGCCCCGGGGGCCGGATGACCGTGGTGGATTTCCACAAGAAACCGACTTCTTTCGGTCCGCCGGTAGAGGAGAGGCTGACCGCGGAGGAAGCGGAGGCCTGCTTCAGCAGCATGAGGTTGGAGAAGAAGCACTCACTGGACGAGTTCTATCAGCTGGAGATGGTCCGCCTCTGAGCCTCAGCCTTCCTTGGCGACTTCGGTCAGCAGTTTGAGCACCAGATCGTAGTCCGGTTCATAGGCAGGGTCGTCGGCCACCCAGACGTACTTGAGCCTCAGGTCCCGCTCCACAATGAAAACGGCCCGATTGGACCTTCCGGCCATGTAGCCCTCCTCTCCGCACAGGATGCCGTACTGCCCCGAGACCCGGCCGTCGAAATCGCTCAATATCTGGTACGGCAGGCGCATGTGCTCTCGGTAGGGAGCGTTGGACATGGGAGAGTTGGTGGTTATCGCTATCAGCTGTCCTCCAGATGCCTGAAACTCCCCGAACATGTCCCGGAAGGTGCCCATCTCCACGTTGCACATCATCCCCCAGACGGAGGGGAAGAAGAGCAACGCCACCGGCCCTTTCCTCGCCAGCTCTCGCAGCGACACTGGCTCGTTCATCTCATCCGGGATCTGGAATTCCGGAGCAGGATCACCGGCCTTAAGGGTCGAAGAACGGTCCATCGTCCACCGGAAGAGCATACTATGTATTCTGAGTTTGCATGGCGAAGCGGAACGCGGAAATAGCTCGAAGGTGAATGGCGAGTCGCTCCGAAGGAGGCATCCTATGGCAACATTGAAGAAGGCGGCCAAGGTGGCCATGGAAAAAGTGCTCGCTCTCACGCCCGGCGAAGAAGTGCTCATCCTCACCAATTTCGAAGGCGAGGTGTTCCAGATAGCCAAGGCGATCTACGAGGAAACGCGCGCTCTTGGTGGAAAGCCAGTGATGATGGTCCAGCCAGAGAAGACGACCTACGATTACGCTGAGAGGGTGGTGCTGGAGGCGATGCGCTCCGCCCCGGACATCTGCCTCTGCCTGAACAGCAAGAAGACCGGCAAGGACCCATTCGGAATGAGCGTTGGCTATATTGGCCGGGATGGCAAGAAGTACGAACACGTGTACATGAGGTCGATATTCGGTGACAGGCGCGTGCGAGGCTTCTGGTCTCCGACGGTCACGCTGGACATGTTCCAGCGCTGCGTGGACCTGGATTACGATGAGATGCGCTCCACCGCTGCCAAGCTGGTGGAGGCCATGAAGGGCAAGAAGGAGGTGCACGTGACCGCTCCCGCGGGGACGGACGTCACCATCTCCATCGCCGGGCGGCCTGGAAGGGCGGACGACGGAGATTTCCGTACCCCTGGCAAGGGAGGGAACTTGCCGGCAGGGGAGGTGTACATCTCGCCCGTGGTCGCCAGTACGAAGGGCGTCATAGTCTTCGACGGTACCGTGGACCTGGTGCCGCACGCGGTCCTAGCCAAGACCCCGGTCAAAGTGCAGTTCAAGGACGGCTACGTGAGCAAGGTTATGGGAGGGGAGGAGGCCAAAGGCCTCTTGGCCGTGATCCAGAAAGGCGAGCAGATGGCCCGGGAGAAAGGGCTGAAGACCGAGGAGAGGAACGCTCGTCATTTGGGCGAGCTGGGCATCGGGCTGAACCACAAGGCCACCATGACCGGCAACATGCTGGAAGATGAGAAAGTGGGAGGCACGGTGCACTTCGCCATCGGAGCGAACTACGACAACGACGGTCCGGCGCTCATCCACCAGGACTGCCTGGTGAAGAAGCCCAACATCTGGGTCGACGGCGAGCAGATCATGAAGGACGGCAAGCTGCTGCTCTGATCCCGCTCTATGCGCAGCGTGGATCCGGTGGATTGAAAACCGTTCCGACCGCTTGGTGAACGAGGACATAGGCGTTGGAATGACTCTGGAGCAGCGCGGCCGTCATATGTCGAGTTTGCTCGTAGAAGATAGACGCATTGTTCCATGAGCATTCGTTGGAAATGCGCCGGCGCCTCCCAACCCCACGGCAGCATCGATCTTCCTGCAAGTTCTCCTGATGAAAACCCGGATGCGGGCGTCGGTCCGGAATCAAAGGCAGACAACGCCAGGTTCAGTGTAACGCCACTATGGCGGCGCGGAGTATCCATTGCGCCGCGATTCGGTCGGAGGATTGGCTGCCTGGTGGTTCCTTGCGCAGGATGGACGGAGGATGACCATCGCAAAGGGAGATCTCAACAAGCCGAGGTGCACATTTAGAGCGCTAGACATAAATATTCCCCTAAATCTAGTGCAATCAACAAGGTGAAAGACTACGGAACGGAACAAGGGCAGGATGATCCTGGCAGCGATCATTCCGGCTCTGATGCTTTCGAGCTTAATGGTCATCGTGACCCCTGCGGCGGCAGCAGAACCGGCGAGCATGTTCTTCGACAACTTCGATGGGGTTGACAAGGGCTGGACGCACAGCGGCTTCTGGAACGAGGTGGAGAACCCCCAGAATCTGGCGATCAGCGCTCAGATCAACCCCCGCCTGGTGCATCTGCCGGACAACGGCTACCTGCCCAGCGCGTACAGCGACGGCAAGTGCTACTGGTATGGGGAAGCGTCGACCGGGACCTTCATCGGTAGCGACTTCGACCCCCTCCAGTATAATGCGAGCGGGGGCACATCGACCGCGGCCAACGAAGGGTGGCTTGTGTCCCCCAGCATCGACCTGAGCGGGCTGACTTCCGCTTACCTCTCGTTCGAGACCTGGTGGGAGATCGAGGGAGTGGACGTCAACGTCTACGACATGATGACGTTGTCCGTGAACGTGAGCGGCGGTTCCAGCTACTACATCGGCGCCATCAACCCCCTGAATGACGTGAACGGGGAGTCGTGGAAGCCCTATAGCTCCGCTGGCCTCGGCGCACCTGGGGTCTGGCAGAACGTCAAAGTCAATCTCTCCGACTACGCGGGAGGGGTGGTCAACATCGCCTTCTTCTTCGAGACACGTGACAACCTGTATAACGGATTCCGCGGCTGGCTGATCGATGACGTCAGCGTACTAGATGGGGCACTGCCCCCGGTGACCTTATCCGCTGCATCGCCAGGAGCGGGCGGCGTCGGCAAGAAGGTGACCGTCCAGGGACTCAACTTCTGCATCGGAGCGGAGGTGGAGATCGGCGGTATCCAGGCACTCGACGTTAGCGTAATAAGCTCGGAGAAGCTGGAGTTCCTCGTTCCCTATGGGCTCGCGGTCGGCAATTACGCGATCAATGTCACGAACCCCGGCGGATCGAAGGTCACGCTCCCGAATGCTTTCCAGGTGACCGATGTGCTATCGCCGGTCATCAGCTCAGTCGTTCCCGTCAAGGCCGGAACGGACACCTCGTTCGTCGTCAACGTGACCGGCTCATACTTCTCGACCGGATGCTCGGTGCAGATCGCCTCCACGGCCTGCGAGATCCTTGAGACGACATCCACTTACGTGGTCGCCAAGGCCCCATCCGGGCTGCCGGTGGGCTACCAGAACCTCAAGCTGACGAATCCAGACACGCAGTTCGACCTGGTGCAGGGTGCAATACTTGTGCAGCCACTAGGATACGCCCCCACCGGTCTTACGACCACGCTCTCCTCCGGCAAGGTCGATCTCAATTGGATCGCGCCAGCCAGCATGGGGACCATCGTCTCCTATGAGGTGTATAAGGGAACCTCCTTGAAGGGCATGACGCTCCTCAAGAGCGTCACCGGGACCAGCTGCTCGGACACGGACGTGATGAGTGGCGCCACCTACTACTACTCCGTGCTAGCGACCAACTCCACCAGCATCAAGAGCGCCATGTCTAGCATCGCCTCGGCGATTCCCTACACGGTGCCAGATGCCCCCACTGGACTAACTGCTACCGCCGGCAACGCCCGAGTCACTTTGAACTGGATCGCACCTGTTTCCGATGGCGGTAGCGCCATCGACTACTACATCGTCTACCAGGACGGCGTCGCCTTGCCTGGCCATCCTACTGGACTGACGGCCACCATCACCGGCCTGAGCAACGGACAGAGCTACTCCTTCAAGGTGGCGGCACATAACCTTGCCGGCATAGGTGCTCAGTCCAGTGCCGCCTCGGCCAAGCCTGAGGGCGGTGGGGGCGCTGGATTGGACCCCATCATCATCGTTGGGGTGATCGCGGCATTGGCCGTGGTCGCGGCCGTCGCTTTCCTGGTAATCAGAAGCAGGGCGCGCGGACCTAAACTCGGGACTACCCCTGGCGGAGGCAGCGGGCAGGGTCCCCCGGCCATGAGCTCATGCCCCCAATGCGGCACCCCCCTGGCCCCGGGAACGACGTTCTGCGCCAACTGCGGGAGAAAGCTAGGCTGATCGCTCCCTCGAAACCCTTTCTTCTTATTCCCTTTGAAGAATGCGAAGGTGGAGAAGCTATCTGGAGCGAGGTTCACGCTGAAGGACTTCAGGTCAACTCTCGCCTCCGTCACGGTGAACGATGACCTCAGCAGGCTGCCCGCGGTATCGGCTCAATCGAGGCATGCAAGCATAACCACAACCCAGCGCAGTTATGTTCCTATGCAGAAGGGCATCGCAGGCCGGCAACTGAGAGACGCGTGGAAGGAAAGGCCGGTTATGATGCACGGAACCCCCTTCGTTGACCGAAGCGATGACTATACTGGATATGGATAGTGGTGGGTCTGCCCGAACACGACAAATGGACCCAGCCAGCATGACGATTCTCCACTTGGAATTGAGGACGAAATCCTGCCCACTACCAGATGACCGAAACGGATTACTGGTCTTTTTCAGGAAACACCTTACCTGTTTTCAAAGCATCAAGAGTGATTGCTGGTCTGGCAAAGGACCGATCAATGACCCGGAGATGGACCAATCGAGAACACATCCCATGCAAACGGTCGAGATATTTCCCAGGAAATTGTTTGAGTCGTCTAGTCGAGACCAGCGCGTAGCCTACCCGGGCGAACCTCGGGCGACTCCTTCTCCCAAGGGCCGTTATCAATTGGACCCAGTTCCTTGACTCAACATAGGAGCGTTATCTATGTATAGTTGCGCATATATGCATATCTTATGCTTAAGCACGAAGCGAGATTCTTCAAGGCTCTCGGAGATGAAACCAGGCTGAAGATAGTGGGATTCCTATTGAAGAAGGACCACTGCGCTTGCGATTTCCGTGACATCAAGAACAAGGACCAAACCACCATCTCCCGGCACCTGAAGGTCTTGACTGAAGCTGGCATAGTGAAGCATAGGAAGAACGGTCGCAATTTGATTTACAGCATTAAGGACAAGGGGATCAGGAAGCGATTGATGACAATGGGAATCGAACAGCAGGATGATTGCTGTGACTCCAGCTCATCAAGAGATGAACACGTGAAAGAGATTGTCAAAGGCAAGTATGGCAAGATAGCTGTTGAGGGCGGCTCTTGCGGTTGCGGAAGCAGTTGTTGTGGAAGCGAGGCGCAGAGTCCGATCCAGATCTCCGCGGATCTTGGCTATTCAGAGGCTGAGTTGGAGACGGTTCCTAGCTCAAACCTCGGTTTAGGTTGCGGAAATCCAGGTGCCCTGGGAAGCATAGAAAAAGGCGACACCGTCCTCGATCTTGGAAGCGGAGCGGGAATGGATGCCTTCCTGGCAGCCAATAGGGTGGGGAAGAGAGGAAAAGTGATTGGCGTCGATTTCACTGAGAAAATGGTCAAGAAGGCAAGAAAGAACGCAAGAGAGAACGGATTCACGAATGTCGAGTTCAGGCTTGGAGATATAGAAGACCTGCCGGTGACAAGCAGTTCCGTCGATGTGGTTCTCAGCAATTGTGTGATCAACCTCGTACCTAACAAATCGAAGGCTTTCAGAGAGGCTTTCAGGGTCCTCAGGCCCGGCGGAAGCATGTACATCTCGGACATGGTTCTGCTCTCTGAGCTAACTGAGAAGCAGAGAGCGGATGAGGACCTGATTGCAGGGTGCGTTGGTGGTGCGGTGCTCAAGGAGGAGTACCTCGAACTGGTGGAGATGGCTGGGTTTCACGTCGAAAAGGTGATTGACGACGTGGGAATCAGCGAGAGGCAATACAATGGGCTTCCGGTGGAAAGCCTCAAGGTGGTGGCGAAAAAGCAAGGACCACAATTGGTCTAAACTCCATAAGTCTTGTCATCTCCAAGATCAAGAATGACTGGCACAAGTTGATTCGACAGAGAGCCCTCGCATCCCGGCCGTCCTGGCTCATCGGGAACTCGCGGTCGTCGGTGCTCTTATCCCGTCAGTCCCACATTGCAGAGGGCATGGACGCGGACAAGATACTCCGAGAAATGGAGAAGAACAGCGGCGAGGTGTGCAACCCACTCATACTGACATCCAAGATCATGCCGGAATGGATCCCCCGCCAAGCTGACGAGGGTAAGTTTGTCATGAGCCTTCCAAGCATCCCACCAAAGTACAAGCAACTGATCATGATCTCGGTGGCAGCGGCCTTGCAGAACAAGCAGTGTGCGGAATACTTCATCAAGGTAGGAAAGCACATGGGGCTCACGAACCGGGAGATAGGTGAGGCCGTATTGACAGCGAGATTCGCCATGGCATCGACCATCTTCTCCAACGTCGAAGAAGGCTTCAGTGCGATAGTCGAGGAAGAGAAGAAGTGACCCATCCTCGTTGGTTCATCGATCTGTTCCTCAACCGCCCAACCAAGGGCGCGTCAGCCGCACCTCTATTCCTATGTGTTCATGACCGGTGAGGCATTTGTGGAAGGAGACAAGAACGACAAGAGAAGACCATACACCCTGAGAAAGCTCTGCTCGAACATTGAAGAATATGAGGCGCTACCGCGAGAGCGCATTAACATTGATTTCGATCTTCTCGCCAGAAGACTTGAGGAGGCAGGCTTCATGGATGTTGTAGCACAGGGCTCCCAGCTCACCATCCTGATGGAGGAAATCGGCGTGGTGGCACGGGCATACTCCGATGGGACCCTCCATCTGCAAGCAAGCCTAAGGGAGGATTGTGAAAGAGCTTGTGATATGATTTTTGCCATAGCCATGGCTGAGAATGGCCAAGTGGCAAGGATCCATGGCAAGAATCATTTTAAATAATGTTGAAATATCTAATCGTCATTAGCAATCGTGTCGTTGTAAGAAACCGAGCAAATTGTAGGTGCGAGATATGGAAGACAAGCCTTGTTGCGCGGAGGCAGCCGCACGCAAGATAAAGCAGCTCATGATAAAGGGAAGCCCTATCGGTCTTTCTCAGCTCGAAGAGGTCATGAGCGAGGTCAGGGCGATGGAGCTCCAGAGCGATGCCGAGATCGGAGAGGCATTGCTGAAGAAGGTGAAAGTCTTCAACTATGTGCCCTCGAACGCAAGTTCGGAGTACGAGAGGGCACTGTTGGAGGAATATCATCGGAGGGCTAAGTCATGATAATTGAGGTTTTCGGACTGGGGTGCAGTAACTGCGAGCGGCTCATGAACAATGCCCAGAGGGCGGTAGATGAATTGGGCATCGAAGCTCAGATCATCAAAGTGGAGGATTTCGAGATGCTCATACGGAAGGGCATCACGACGACGCCTGGGCTGGTCATCGACGGCGAAATCCGGTCGATGGGTCGAGTGCCTAGCGTGGAAGAGATAAAGGAAATGCTCCAAACCGGGGGCAAGGACAAGGAAACGCAGCCGGCTTCTGACATCAAGGTGATCAATCCCACCTGCGGATGTTCCGGCACGGGGGCCGTGTTCTATCCATGCTCCGGAGGCTCTAATGTCGGGCAGATATCCAATGAGGCAGCCAAGTCCTTGGTCAACCGAGGATTGGGGAAATTCTCATGCCTAGCTGGAGTTGGATCGCACGGACAGGGCTTCATCACCTCGGCGAAAAAGGCCAACCGGGTCATAACCCTAGACGGCTGTGCCGCCCAGTGCGCCTACAAAACCCTGAGGCATGCCGGCATCGAGCCCACCTTACAGGTGGTTGTCACCAATTTGGGGATAAAGAAGGATTACGACCAGCTCAATCCAAATCAGGAAGACGTCAACAGAGTGGTGAGTCTGGTGGAGAGCCAGCTATGACCTCAGACCTGATTCCCTGCAACATGGGATAGACGCACGCGTCCACCTAGTTATGGAGACCGTTATTCATGTCGGGGAACCATCTGACCAACAAACCTCCCTTTCCTATTGCTCAGATCCTAGCCCCTCATCATGAGAGCGGAGTGCATAATAATCAATTCAAATACTATTGAAATGAAAAAGTTTATTAACCTTCATGTTATTTCAAAAACTATTGAAATGACAATTGGTGATTAGAACGCCAGAAAAAAAGAGAATTGTGATAGTGTCATGTAGTGGAGCGTCGAACACGGGGACGACAGCAGATCGAGTAGCCAGAAAGCTATGCATAGACGATCCAGAAAGAAACGACCTGCTCTGTCTATCTGCTTTCGCGATCAGGAAGGGTCCATCCCTAAAGAAACTTCAGGAGGCGGAAAAGATTGTGGTCATCGAGGGATGTCCGTCCCGCTGCGCCTCGGAGATACTGAATCAGGGCGGATTCTCCTCTCACCTGGTCGTGGAGATGGTCGCTGATTACGGTATCAAAAAAGTAATGATTCCCAATTGTGAGGAGAATGATATTGAACGCATTAACAAGGATGTGCGGGAGAAGGTCAAGAGGTTGTGATGAAAATGGAGAAAATCGCGATAGACGTTGAAGAGTGCACTAAGTGCGGCAAGTGCGTCAGCATCTGCCCGAACAACGCTCTAGAGTTAGATGGAGAATACCCAAAGCTCGTCCATCCTGAGCTGTGCACGGAATGCGGCATTTGCGAGGATCAGTGCCCTCCAGGAGCCATAAAGCTCGCAAACAGGGCGGTAGAAGAAGTGCCGAAGCAAAAGGTTCAGGGGAACGAGCAGCTCGTCAAAGCGGCGGATGACACGACATCTCTGCTGGGGCTGGAAAAGCCTCCGATCGGAGTGGCATTGGTCAAACCCGGACAAAGCGTTCCGGCAGGTTTCACTCTCTTTGGCTCCCCGACACGTCACTGCGTGTCCATCCACATGGCCTCCTTAGGAGCTTCCCTCTACGTACCAGCTGAGCAGCACGCATGCGCTGCAGCCAAGGCAGCTTTGGGCATCTCCGAACTTCCGGAGAAGGTACGGTCCGGAAAGATCCCATACATGCACGGGCTGGCTTCGAGCGAGCAGGCCGCAGCGAGGATCATGGCCGAAGTACCTAGGCTTCCCCTGGGCTCAACAATAGGCACCTTGGTTGCTCCACTATCATCCTTTTCGCTCCCGCCAGACGTCGTGATACTGGTCGTGAAACCGAAGCAGGCCATGTGGGTCGCCAACGCTTTACTGTACGAGAAAGGCAGCCCGCGCATCACCGCGAATTTTGCGGGTATGCAGGCATCGTGCGCGGACGTGACAGCCATACCAATAAAGACCGATGAGGTCAACTTCAGCCTGGGATGTTACGGTTGCCGGTCCGCTGGAAAGCTCGAGGACGATGAGATGTACGTTGGGATCCCGATAAGCAAGATGGAGACCGTAGTGAAGGGCTTGAAAGGCCTGCGCAAGGCCATGGGAAAGCTAGAGAATGCTGGTCATCGAGAAGAGGAGAAAGCGAGGATCGGCACGTAAGAGAATGTTCGGTGATGAAAATGTCGAAGAAGCTGATAATCTACGAAGGAATGCTGTGTTGCTCCACGGGCATCTGTGGCCCAGAACCAGATAAGGCGCTCATCCAGCTAACAGAGGACGTCAGAAAGCTGCAGGCCCAGTTCCCCGATGCAGAAATCATCAGATCATCCATGTCATTCAACGCCAAGGCTTTCCTAGAAGAACCTGAGGTGCTCAAGCTGGTGAAGGAGCATGGGACCGACGTTCTGCCCGTCACCGTGCTGAACGGGAAGATCCTCGTCAAACAGCGCTACCTGACCTATGATGAGATGAAAGCAGCTCTCTTGAGAAAGGTTTGAGAAGGTGTGCCAGATGTTCTATCATTCAGATGCGGCAATATGCCAATATCGAGGTGTTTAAATGAATTCTCTAATCGAACCGGAAAACGGCAAGACCAAGTTCATCTTCTTCAGTGGAAAGGGAGGGGTGGGCAAGAGCACCATGAGCTGCGCGACTGCGGTATGGCTAGCCCGCAAAGGCTACAAGACCCTCATCGTGACCACTGACCCCGCGCCGAACCTCGGAGATATCTTCGGACAGAAGATCGGGCACCGCATCACGGCCATAAGCAACGTCCCTAACCTCTATGCGGTCGAGATCAACCCGGACGCCGCATCCCAAGAGTACCGGGAGCGGATGGTCTCCCCCCTCAAGGGCATCCTGGACCAGAAGAACCTGGACGCAATGATCGAGCAATTGAAGAGCCCATGCGTGGACGAGGTGGCGGCCTTCGACAGCTTCATCGAGTTCATGGACGACCCTAAGTATGATGCAGTCGTCTTCGACACTGCACCGACCGGCCATACCATCCGGCTTCTAGAGCTGCCTAGCGGCTGGTCCACCGAGCTGGACAAGGGTGGTTCGACGTGCATCGGACCGAGTTCCTCATTGCAGGAGGCCAAGGCCAAGTACAAGAAGGCTATCGGATACCTCCAAGACGGCTCGAAGACTTCATTCATTTTCGTCCTTAAACCGGAGAGGTCATCGATCATCGAGACCAACCGGAGCATGGAGGAGCTCTCCAAACTGGGCATAAGGACCAATTTGCTGATCATAAACGGCGTGCTTCCCGTTGATGCAGCCACGGATGCCTTCTTCCAGAAGAAGAAGGCGGAAGAGAACAGAATGCTGGAGGAGATCAAGAGCGATTTCGTGCTCAACGAACTGCAGTATCCCCTACAGGACACCGAGATCAACGGGGTTGACGCTTTGGAATCTGTGGCGTCCTATCTGTTCGATGGCCGGAAAGTACAGGTGCATAAGGCCTCCGAAAAGGCACGAGCCTCCTCGGCCATCGTAAAGAGCGACCTAAACGCGGTCCGAAAGCTGCTGCGTCCCGCCAATGGCACAAGATACATCTTCTTCACCGGGAAGGGAGGGGTGGGCAAGAGCACTCTGGCCTGCGCGACGTCCGTGTATCTCGCCGACGAAGGGCTGAGAACGCTTATCGTCACCACCGACCCCGCATCCCATCTTCAGGAAATATTCGAGCAGGAGGTCGGGTCGGCGCCCACTCCGGTAAAGGGGGTCAAGAACCTGGATGTGGCCAGGATCGACCAGAAGGTGGCCCTTGACGAGTACAAGAAAAGAATACTCGATTCGGTGAAGGACCAACCGGAGGAGGTCCAGAAGTCGGTCGAGGAGGACCTCAACTCTCCCTGCGCCGAGGAGATGTCCGCCTTCGAGAAGTTCATGAGCTATTTCGAGCTGGAAGGATACCAGGCCGTGATCTTCGATACCGCACCCACAGGCCACACCCTAAGGCTGCTCGAACTGCCCTCTGATTGGAAGGGTTTTATCGACCTAGGCACGTTGGCCAAGAAGACCTCCGATGAAACGCGGAACAAGTACGCGAGCGTCATCGATACGATGAAGTCCAAGGATAAGAGCACCTTCGTTTTCGTCGTCTATCCCGAATATACACCGATCATCGAAGCATGGCGGGCGTCACAGGAGTTGAGGAAGCAGGTGGGTATCGAGACCGCGCTGGTAGGAGTGAACTATATCCTGCCCAAGGAGTACGGCCACAATGCGTTCTTCGAGAGCAGGAGAGAGCAGCAGATGAAGTACCTGCGGGAGATCGGCCCCAGGTTCAAGGTGCCTCTGTTCTTGGTGCCCCTGCTCGACCATGCGCCGGAGGGAGTGGAGAACCTCAGGGCCCTGGCTAAGGAAATCTACTGATTAGAAAACAAATGGCCGGGAACGCCATCTTCCACCTTTCAACTGTCAGCCAGCTCTGTCTATGTACTTGCTTGAGTCTCGATCCAAGATTTCCCTGATTCAGTCAAAATATAGATACGCCATTTCTTTCTTGGCGACGAGGCGATCAATCCCTCTTCCTCGAGGATGCTCAGATGATAGGAGAGCTTCGAGTTGGACAGCCCGGTGATTTCTCTGAGAAGACAAGGGCAGAGGTCGGTCAGGAAGAGGGCGTGCATAATCTGGAGCCGAATGGGGTCTGAGAGTGCGTGAAAGAGCTCGGCCTCCGAAGCGAGGCTCTTCCTATCAGGAACATGACTCTTCAACCCCTCCAGACCGCCCCGCTGACGAACGGCCACCTCCATCTCCTCGGGCAAATTCAACATGTCCTTGCAGCACTCTTTCTTCTTCGCTCTCTTCGTGGCCATCCTAGCATCCCCTACGCCTTGGGCAACACAAGATTATCAACTATCCACTTATTGATTTCATTCCTGCTCTTCCTGAACGCTCGCAATTTCTCTTCCTCGGTTCCTTCAACGGAGGCCGGATCATCGAAGCTATGATGGATCTGCTCTCTGCCTCCTGGGAAGAAAGGGCAGGTCTCAGCAGCATCCGAACAGACCATCACAACATAGTCGAATCGCTGGCCTTCAAACTCACTGAGGCTTTTGGACCTCTGGCTGGATATATCTATGTCCATTTCGGCCATTGCCCGGATGGCGAGAGGGTTCACCTGGCTAGGCTTGGTACCAGCACTCTTGGCGCGTAGAACCTTCGAGTATAGTGAGTTGACCAGACCTTCAGCCATCTGTGATCGAGCAGAATTGTGAGTGCATATGAACAAGACTGACTTCATTTCCTGCCTCTACGTTGTCAACTGGATTCCACGCTGACGATGGCTAGGAACTTATTTATATCTACTTATCGTTTCAACATTAATTGAAATCACTCTCCATCGGGAGGATCGGGGGCGGGCTTGAGCATGACCAAGGTTGGCGAAGATGAACCGAAGGCGCAGCAGGCTTCCAAGAAGCTCTCCTTCTTGAACAGGTTTCTGACCCTCTGGATATTCATAGCGATATTCCTGGGGATCGCACTGGGGGCCGCCATCCCCGGCATCGCGGACGCGCTCAACAAGCTTAGCGTAGGCACAACGTCCATCCCGATCGCCATCGGCCTCATATTGATGATGTGGCCTCCGTTAGCGAGGGTCAAGTACGAGGAGCTCAAGGAGATACCCAGGCAACCCGAGGCCAAGAAGATGTTCGGCACCTCACTGGCGCTGAACTACATCGTC
>Ga0315297_10001438_pt1 | contig 14701 bp, 9 predicted proteins | sample YL17G15_0_MG_FD_203628 | JGI IMG/M metagenome (GOLD analysis project Ga0315297, IMG submission 203628) | Sediment microbial communities from Yellowstone Lake, YNP, Wyoming, USA - YL17G15_0 | ecosystem: Environmental > Aquatic > Freshwater > Lake > Sediment | place: USA: Wyoming | collected... | reverse complement strand
GACATCTTCTCTGTATTGCGCGGTTCCACCGGGTAGCCTTCCAACACTTCCCCACCCTGTTCATCCACAAAATCTATAGCCGATTTCAGCAAGGCAACTGTCAGCCCTTGGTTGCGGTATTTTTTTGCCACGAAGAAACAGGTCAAAGACCAGACAGGCAGGTCGTCCAGAGGTTTGAGAATCCGGGAATTCTTAAGCACCGGGTAATGATCCCTGGGTTCCACCGCCAGCCAACCGACCGGGATTCCATCCCTGTATGCCAGCAATCCGGGGATCTGCCCGGAAAGTACGATTTGCCGCTGAGCCGACCGGTTTATCTCCCCCTCCCCGGCAGAAAATTCCTTTCTTGGGAGTTTCCAAAACATGCACCAGCAGCCGCCGCAGGCTCCATGCGGACCAAAAAGGGTCTCGAAGTCTGCCCAGCGGTCGGGGGTTAAGGGGACTATTTTGTCAGGGTTCATGGCTCTCATTTTCCTCGCACACAGTCTTATACAATTCAAGGATTTGTGGAATGATTATTCCTGATGAAAATTTCTGCTCAGCCATGTTGCGCCCATTGACTCCCATTTTCATTCTGAGGGTGGGATTATTTATCAGAAGTGCCAGTGCCTGCGCCAATGCGGAAGCATCCCGCTCGCGGACCAGCAAACCGTTTTCCCCGTGGCGGACAACTTCCCGGCAACCAGGTAAATCTGTCGTAACGATCGGACAACCACAAGCAGCTGCCTCGATCAAGGTTTTCGGCAGGCCTTCCCGGTAGTAAGAAGGCAAACACACGATGGACGCCTGGGCATAAATATACTCCATTTTATCTTTCCACCCCCACCATTCTATCACCCCCTCGTTTGCCCATTCGTGCAGTTGGGCAGGATTAATCGACCCCGGATTTCCTTTATCACAATCCCCCACCAGTATGAACCGGGCGCCAACGCCTTTGGATCGCAACTGACGGGCAGCTTCAACAAATTCCCCCACTCCTTTATCCCATAGGAGACGTGCGGGTAAAATGATATGTGGAATTTCTTGTTGATTGAACTGCGGGGTGAATTTCCGAATATCCACCCCTGTGCCCATGATAATGGCTGTCCTCTTGGCATCTGCAAGTTGACTATTAATAAAAAATGACCGGTCATCCGGGTTTTGAAAGACGACCCATGTGTTTTTCAGCACCAATCGATAGAAAAATATAACCAGGTTTCGTAGCCACCGCCGGTTCCCTTCACCATTCGTAAAAACGTAACCGAGTCCTTCCACCGAGTTGACGACGGCATGGATACCCAGCAGGTGGGCGACCAAAGATCCGTACAAAACACACTTGACCGTGAATTGATGGACCAGGTCAGGATTTTCTCGATGGTAAAGACTGAGTAATCGAAAGATGGTTGATATTTCAGCGATCGGGTTTAAGCCCCGTCGATCTATAGGAAAACATATCCAGCGGAAACCAAGCTCCTGTAAAAGGGGGACGTATTCCCCCTTGGGTGAGACCAGAACCACCTCATCCCCGCGTGTTTGCAAGGCCTGGGCAAGTTCAAGACGGAAATTATATAGATACCAGTCAGTATTGGCGAAAAATATTATTTTCAAGGGATGTTCCGTATCAAATTATTCGGGGGAGGCTGGATTAGTATATCTTAAATATTTGGGTTTACAAAATTCTTGTCACCCGCGTGTCCCCCAAAGGTTAGGAGTGTGAATAAACACCAGTTAATAATGATTCATTATTATCAATATCCGTGTCATCCAATCATCAATCTTCCTCTGACGCCATATTTTCCTTGTTTTCGCTAATCGAATTCGGTCTTTAAATATTGATTTTCCAGAGATGGCCAAATTTAGTACCTGTCTCTGATCATCAGGGATCCTATCCCCGAATGCTGCCAGGAACTCCTTCGCCTGGTCGGAGAATCGGAAAACCCCGCCATCCGAGTAAATAATCCGATTGACCCTGCGACCCAACTCAGAATAAGAAGTGGTCGGGGCACCGATGGCATTTCCGCCATGCTGCCGGTATTTAACACCAGGATATTCGTCAAATACGACCGAACCAAAACAAGAGACAACCAGGTAGCACCACCAATCATGCATAATAGGCGCATTCGGGAGGCGGGATAATATTAGGGCTCTCGCAGATTGATTGATGACCGTGCTGCAGCCCGTGGCAATATTCTCCACTACGGCATTCCCAAAATCGATCTTTCGTGGAATATTGGACCATTTAAGGGGCCTGGCTTTTTCATCCACGTACTCAAGGCGGGAACAATATAACCCGGGAACGTCCCAGGGAATAGTTGCAAGTTTATTGACTGCCCGGGTTAATTTGTCTGGAAGCCAAATGTCATCCTGGTCAGCAAAAGCGTAGGTTTCAAAACTGTCACCGGCAACCCCCAGGAGTCGCAGGAAACTTTGGGCTGCGCCAAGGTGGGCGTCAGAGTCCAGCATATGCAGGGTTAGTCTTGAATTTTCCCGGTGTTTCTTTAGAATTTGCAGGGTTTCATCCGACGAGCCATCATCCCGAACGAACAACGTAATGTCCTGCCGATCCTGGCTGACAAGACTGTCGAGATATTCTTCGAGATATTGTGCTCCATTATAGGTCGACAAAAGAACAGCGACTATTTTTGGCATAAATCAATCTATTACGAAAATATTCGAAATGGACTACCGCTGATGGAAGGATAAGTTTTCAACTCTGAATGATCGGTGTGCACTAATTTTTGTGGGGATATCAAATCCAGTTTGGTAGGGGGATAATCTCTCTTCGTATCTTAGTTTATTTCCAAAAAAGGATATTTGTATGAAAGACCATAGTACTTTTACAAGGAATAATTAATCCCCTCCTCGCGCAGGACACCTGAATGAGATTGGTACCGGTGATTTCACTTTCCTCTACATTCTTCCTGTGGTCACCAATAATAAGCGGGCTTTCATCTCCTGTCCTGCTATCTCAACGGACATTTTGGATTTGACATCGGTTTCTGCCCGTTGGGCAACTTTCATTGCCAGTGGTCGATTTGAAACCACCAGCTGCATCAATTCTGCTGCATGGTCAAGGTTGGGATCGGCCCAAACATTTCCTTTTTCATAAGAACCATAGTCCTTTTCCAGCTCAACCAATTTATAGCGAACTAGAAAACTATTATTATGGTCCATGAAATCCATGTTTCCAGAGTAGCCCGTGGCGATCACTGGCTTGCGCAAAAACATGGCCTGGGCCATTCCAATCCCAAAGCCTTCTGAACGGTGAAGGGAAATAAAACTATCAAAGGATGCCATGAGCATCGACATTTCATATGGGGTGACATGCCTGTCTATAAATCGCACATTACAGCCGCGGGCACCTTCCTGTAACAAGGCGGCTTTTTCGGGTGCATACTCTGAATTGATGGTTTTAATTACAAGCATCACTTCATCATCCTGGTTAAATGCATTTCGAAAGGCTTCAATCAGCCCGAAGGGATTTTTTCTTTCCATCAAACTGAGATAGTCGAACATGAACCCAAAAAGATACTTATGTTCAGGAAGGCTGAATAAGGTCCGGTTTGGAACTCCCTGGTTTTCGTCCAACTTGACAGGGAAGGTCATTTTAACAACTGGAATGGGTGAACTTCGGGCAATACTTTCCTGGGTAAACTTGCTGGCAACCCAGATCTCTTGGAAATATTCAAAGGCGGAATGCCATTGTTCAGGAAAGCGGGATAACTCCCAAAACCAATAACCAATATTATAGCGGCCTAATAAATATTTCCTGCCTTTTTGATTCACAAATTCGTGGCTTTGGTCCGCGTTCACGTGGACCAGGTTAACCCTGTAGGGATTTGTATCAGAGATGTTGTCAAAAGAGAAATCTTCATGACGATGAACATGAGTATCAACATTATTCATAGCCGTCGGTACATTTACAGCTGCCAATGATCGTATGGAAGCTCTTGCTCCCTCAGCCGTGCCAAATTCTCCGTGAATATATCCAGCTACGTTTACTCCAAAGGGGAGTGGACTATGAGGGGCTGGGTTAGGAGAGGGAAACCCAGTATAAATAATTTTCTTGTAATACTTATTATCCAGGTCGCGCAATCGATTGACGAATCTGCTGTTTTTTGGGAATATTCTCAGAAGAGGTCCTTTTAAAAATTGACGTACAGAAATTAAACCATCATGAACTAATCGGCGGGGGAACCTTGTAGGGGATCGATGGCTATTTTTGCTGGGGTCCGAAGGAGCTTCTTTGGGTAATAACACTGGATCAAGATTGTATTCATTGGTTCCATTTTCTTTGAGCCAGTATGCATAGCGCTCACGATCACCTCCAAACGGTTCGGTAAATGCCTTCTGCAAGTCGGGTCGCGACAGATAAATTTCCATGTGCAAACGGGTTAGAACTGGTTGCATGCTGGAAGTCGAGCCCTCTTCAGGTTGGTTGATCCATGAATAATATGAATTTATACCTGTGGCTGAAAAAGGGTTCCCAAAACGCTGCATCTGTTCATCGCCAAGTTGGCTGTATAAAGAACGAGCGACTTGGGGAATTTTAATGCCATTATCAAACTCGTCATATGCATAAGGCCACTGGCGGATTCTTTCTTGATCCCGTGAATTGAGTTGATCTCGATAATATTCAAATAATGGTCGAAGAAGGGGAAAATCTGACAATCGATAGCGGTCCTGGTGTTTTGAGATTGCCTCGATATCAGCCAGGTCCAGCCCGCTGAAATGGAAAAATGCCGCCGGGCGATCGTCGATATATAGTTTTTCCTCGTCAAATCTCAGACGGTTCCCGCGTTCATGAAGGTTCCAGTAAGCGATATTGTAAGCCGGGTCGCGCAGTATAAAAACACCATCATGCATCACGGGGGCAAAATTGACCCAGTTTTGATCAACATGCATCCCGGCTGAAGGGTTCATATAGCAATAGTCGTGCATTCGATTTTTCCACCAACGGAGAAAATCTGCAGTTACTGGTACGTTCGAGACACCGATGAAACCAAGGTTGAACACTCCCGCTAGGTTGATTTCAATTTCGCTTGGATGATGGTCATCCGAATAGGGGGTTGTGATATGCGGAGTGACAACCATAGCCTGATTCGCCAGCAAATCCCACAAGCCATCCAATCGTGAAAAAATACAAATATCAGGATCAAAATAACACACTTTCTCAAGATGATGTTTAATAAATAAATATTCCAGAAAATATGGTTTTACAGCGGTATTTAATTCGATCGGATTATATTTAAAGAATAATTGCTGCGGGTCCGGGATATTATCCAATTCACCAATTGAGATTAAATTGAAGGATTCACCCACCGGATCAAACTTATTTTCCACTTCATCTACGAGTAACACATAAACCGGGATCCCGGGGTTGGTGCGCTTCATCGATTCAGCAAAAACACGCACCATTCCCAGGTAATTTTTTGAAGCGATGGTGCAAACAGCCGATAGTTTACGGCTTACACCTGTCCTCAATTCTGCGGGATCATGCTGCTCAACACCTGAAGGGCTATCTACACCCTGAAGAACTGGCAAAGGCTGCTGGACGGGATTCTTTCGTATGCGCTGGTACAACTTAAATGGCAGGCTGTAAACGCGACGGCGGAAGGATCCAGCAGGTGCCAGACGATCTAACAGAGAACGGTATCGCACGAGCAACCTCCAGCCTTTACTGCGGTTCAGCTCTTCCATAAACGAGACCGCAGCACGTAGTTCTTGATCTTTTCTCTGGATGGTGGTTTGGGTCGCCAACAGTTGGTTCTTTGCGCTTGCAAGTTCATCTTCCTTGCGATTATTCCCCTCCATGAGAGCAGAGCGCTGAGAATTGGTTGCAGCATTTAACTCTTTAAGAGAATTCAATTCGTTTTGGGTGGAAGAATTTATTCCCTGGAGTTTGATATTTTCGACATTTACTGTGGATATAAGCTCTCGGAGCCTTGCCTGCTCTGTTTCTTTTTCCCGTATGATAGATTCCACATATAAATTCTTTGTTGCTACCAAATCTTGTAACAGGGAAATTTCTTGATTCTTGCTCTGAACCATCTTTTCAAGGAGCGCGATTTCACCGGTGTGTTTTTCAAGGACGTTATTCTTAGCGAATAATTCCGGTTCATTTGCCCAAAATGCATTACCAAAGATTTTGGCGGCTGTAGTCCAGGAAAGCACATCGTCTTTATACTGGGGTTTTTTTAAAAGGCCGAGAACCAGGTCATCAATTTTATGAATTTCGATGCAACCATCAAAATAATTGCCTGCTTTCTGAAGGGTTGATAGTTTCTCTTCAGGAATAAAAATGATATTAGTCTCACGTGCCATCCCGAAAATATTATTCATACTTTGTCTGAAATTATTGGGATTAAAGCTAAGTTCATTATGCAAGTACGCGACAAAATTGTTTTTTTGCATGATCTCGACCATGTTCCACCCATCCTGCACGGAAAGACATTCTGCGAAGACAAGTGGGCGTGAATTTCGAAGGGTGTCAGCTGCTCCTTCCAGGACAAGAATTTCCATCCCCTCAACATCAATTTTAATTAAATCGCAACTCCCGGATATTACCTGGTCCAGAATTATTACATCAATGTTTTGTTTATTTTTCGATTTCGAATCCTTGTCAGGGATTATTCCAGCAAGGGTGAAACTTGCCAAATTTACATCGTTATCCAAGACGGATTGTTCAATCAAAATCGTTCCAGAAATATTCGATACCGCCTTTTGTAAGATTTTAATATTTGTAAGATTATTTTGCTCAATATTTTTTTTCAATACCTGGAAAGCGTTGTTTTGCGGCTCAATTGCAATCACCTTCCCCTTGGGTCCCACTTTTTGCCCAAATGCTATACTGTGTGTTCCTATAAATGCCCCAATATCGATGACAACATCCCCTGGGCGAATGAATTGAAGAAGAAAATCCAATTCGACTTGTGCCCATTCACCATATTCGTCAAGTGATCTTCCAATATAAATGTCATTCTTGAAAAATGAAAAAATACCATATCGACAGTGTTTAGTCTCAAGAAGTTTTTCGATGTTTGAATTAATATTCATTTTCCAACCTGGAAACAACTAATCTCATGAAAAAATACAATTATGATGATGTCCCGATGATCATCGGTTTCTAATAATATAGCAAATACAAATTAGAGCAGAGTTGCTTTCACAATCCATCCATCTGCTGCCCTCCAGGATCAAATTTACACCAAAATTACGGATATGCCTGGATCAGTTGTTGTGTTTGGTTTACTCCGGATGATCTTCCTGTAGCTTCGTCTATATACGGTTTATCGCTGGTGAGGTCAACTGTATTCCCAATTTCATATTGTGTAAAACCGGATGCTTGAAGCCATTGAACCAGGCAACTCTTATTGGGTATCCACCAGGATATTCCATCCGCAGCCCCCTCTCGCATTCGCATGTATGGTTCGTTGAGAAATATATTCCCGGGAAGCATATAGCTCGAGGCAATAAGTTGACCTTTACACACTGAATGAGCGGCCATGAGTGCACCGATTGGATCCCGCAAGTGCATTAAAACTGATCCCAAAAAAACCAGGTCAAACTTTTTTCCGCTAAATAATTCTGGACAAATTTCATACACACGTGCATTTATATAATTTGCCTTCAGGCCAAGGATGTCCTTCATTATCCAAAATCCCTGACTCACCGGGCTGTAATAGATTTCCCTGCCATCGGATAGTATTCTATCCGGACCTGGTTTTTCAGAAGATGTTGGAGGGTAGGAATCCCGGCCAAAAACGTCGAAATCACAATACCCGCGAGCATCGGTGACCGTCACCTCTGCTCCGAGTTGTTCAAAATAGGTTGCAAACCAACCACTCCCGGTGCCAATATCAAGCACTGACATACCTGATAAGTTGGGGGGAAAACAATATTTCCCGATATCCTGCCCGATATCATAATCCCCATGCTGAACAAACCCGTTGTCAAAATAATAACTATGATACCAATATTTATTTTTCAAGCAGCGATTATTAAATTCAGTCTGATCGATGCAACTCGTGAATTTTAAATATACCCGTTTCTTATCGTTAATTACTGGTGAAATGCCTTCTTTGCTCACAGGGTTGTTAGACATTATTACCGCCTCCGAGATAATTGCTGAGGTAATCTACGCTCAAGCGATTAACTACCTGAAATTGCAAAATAAGTATACTCCATAGCAGATTCCCGTGAGAGATGTCATAACGAATTATGGGGGAGGAGTCCGTGGTTATATATTCACTTGATAATACGAATTAAATTTGACCGTTTACAGCAAGCATGTAAATTTATTCCACTGCAATCCCTTTTTTGGGATTGGATATTCTCCCCATTAAAGTTACAGGGCTGGTATTGGATAATTCAAATCTCCCATCTTTTCCCCTAAATATATTTAAAGAGTAATTTCATTGTTCATTTTCAGACGATAGAGTCTTTTTAACCCGTAAGAATTAGATGGTTGATATTGTTTTTTTTGTCCTGGGAAATTTCCAGCCTGCTATTTTGGTGGACAATTTTTTTCCAAATCTGATAGATGGAATTTCCACAAACCGGTAAGAAAGATAGGCTGCAAGGTAACATAGAACAACGACAGGAATGATGACGAAGCCATTTTTTGTAATCCGGGAAATTCTATCAATTAATAAAAATCCGATTGTGCCATGATAAAGATATATCGAGTATGATGAATCAGAAGCAAATCGATTTAGTCTTGAAGGAAAAATATGCCCTCTTAGGAGAAGGGTGATAAAGAATACCACATAGGCATACAAGAAGCTAATCAAGTAAGAATTTTCGGCAGTTAAAAATTGAGGATACAAACTCCGTATTTCTGAATATATTAATATGTAATTTATTAGAGTATAGAGTCCAAATGTATTGAAAGATATTTTCCGTGCATGTAACAAGTATATTAGTTGTCCTGCAATCAAATAAGGCAAATATGAAAAGGACGCTGAAAACAGAAAGTAAGCAGTACCAAATATTCTGCAAGTTGCCAAAACCACAGTAACCAATGTAAATTCCACAAGAATAGCCGCCCATGGTTTTTTCTTAAGGATGGGTACCACAAGGAATATCATCAAGTAGAATAGGATTTCAATTATTAAAGTCCAAGCAACTCCGAGTGGGATTTTTTGAGGTGGGATCCAGTAATTAAACAATGTAAAAGATATCAGGTATTCTGATAATTTAAATAATTGTCCCCCTTGAACCCAGGTTGCCAAAATCGCGATGAGGATTGCAACTATCAAGGGAGGATAAATACGGAATATTCTTCGAATTATAAATTCCAACTGGCTTTCCCGGAGGGAAACATGGGTAATAAGAAATCCACTGATCAGGAAAAATAGAACCACTCCGAACCATCCAAAATCCTGGATTATCCCCGCTGGCACAGTAATATATTTCCTTATAATATCCGTTGGAAAAAACACTTTTCCAAACCAGATAATCCCTGCCTGTGCAAAAAGATGGTCATAAACTACCAAAAACGAAGCAATTCCTCGTAGTAAAACAATATTGTTATATGAATCACTATTGTTGGATTTCACTAAAATCTCCTGAGAAATGGAGCATCTTGAAGTATTTGTTCAAAGACTTACAGCAACGTATTTCCTAATCCAAGCCAAGATTTTATATCCATCTAATTATACTTTCTCCATCCCGCCAAATAAATCCTGTTCATTGTTCTTAACAAAACATGAATTAAAGTTGCTAGTGCGACAGGTGATTTCTCAAAGAATACCTGTTAAAGGTGTTCGAAAAGCAGGGAATTTTGCAAGGTTAAACTTTGACGCGGGTCATAACGATTGTGATCTGGCTGGTATTCATGACCTAAAACCTCGATTTCTTAGAAAAATATTAGCACAGCCCATTCATGTTTTCAATGAATCCACCTTCCCAAGCGGTGAAAGGGTGGGAAAAGATGAAATCGAAATAAATTTGTACAACGGTTACTGGTGCAAAGTAAGTCCCATCCTTTTTTCAATGTGCGTGTGTGTGGCTATCAGCTGCCAGCGACTGTAATGATTCGAGGATTGCGCCTTTCACAGCTTTGGCTGTCCGTCCATGGCTGAGGGTTAATGCACTTCTTTCTTAAGACGACACGAGATTTTCAAAGGGCTTCATTCCCTGCGTTGTTTGGTTTCCCTATCGTCTCTAGCTATGCGCAACCTTCACATAAAGATCTTGCAATTCTCACTTGCCTTCTAATCGGTCCCGCCTCGGCGTTACCTCGTAGATCATGAGGACGACAGATCTCACGTTCGGGTGTTGATTATTGTTTTCCTCGGTATATTGAGATATTTACCTTAGATGTTTATGAAGAATCATCATTACCCCAGGTCCAATTTATTTCACCAAAATATCTATTTCAGTCCCAATCCGTACCATGGCTGTGGCTTAAATTATAATCACGAAATTTTCCTAACAATAATAAAATGGTTTTCTCCCACACTAGAAACTTGAATAGGTCTTCTGGGTCTCTGGATTTCAAACCCTAAAGCACATCTATTTTAGAGTGCCAAATGCTCCTATGTATGGAGTTTTTAGCCGAATATTCCCCTAAATTACCATATCTGTGGGGCGGGAGAGGGTCGAACCCTCACGGTGTCACCACCGACGGATTTTAAGTCCAGATCCTTATCTCCCGTTTTCATGACCCTAAATATGGCATTGTGAAGTTATTTTCGGCCTTTTTTCCTATATATATGGTGCGCCCGGCGATAGAAAAATATGGATTTTGATATAGTCCTCTGGGTGTCAAATCCTCAAAGACACACTCAGGATTTCTTTATTTAGTATACAGCAGAAATGAACACTACGCTTGGGAAATTATCCGTTCGTTTCCAGTATTAACAATAGATACCCTTTATCCCAGCCAAAAGGAGAGGACCTCCTATGCTCAATTTCTCAAAGGGGGTGCTTTCTTTCCGTATATCGCTTAGAAATTCAGTCTAATATTGGTGGAAAATATATTTACCTTATTTCAAACGCGCCTTTTCGACATAGTTTTATAAATTTGATAACAACTTGCTTGCGCTCGCCGCTAAATATTTTTAATGATTGCATTTCGGGATTTATCGTGGTGAACAAATCTTCCTCTTTGCCAGATATTTCGTGACCGGGTATATCAAGTAAAGCGCGTTCTAACGCGTCAGCCAAAGTTGCGGCGTCCTCATTCGTCACAACCTGCCAATCATTAGTAAAATAATCGCCATCCCATTCGATGGGTATTTTTAGGTCGGGATCACCAACCTAAAATCTCAAACTGTGTCATAATTGAATAAGGCGAAAAGAAACGTTCAAACGAAAGGGGGCTTGGACGGTCCACCGTTCTCTCTTCCGATGGATGACGGTCTCTTGTGTGAGGAAATTGATATGATCACTCATACGCATCCAACGCTTCCTGAGTTTGACTATATCCGACCGGAGACACTGGCCGAAGCCAGTGAATTCCTGGCTCTACACCCCAATGAAGCTCGTCCGTTCCTGGGAGGGACGGATATCTTTGTCCGTATGCGAGATGGATTCCTTGAGCCTAAATTCCTCGTGGATGTAAAAAACCTGGATGGAACAAACGATCTGCGTTTTGATCCGCAAGCGGGCCTCACCCTCGGGGCAGCGGTCAATATGAACCGGGTGATTGTGTCCCCCGAAGTGCGGGTAAATTACCCCTTGTTGGTAGAAGCCTGCCGGTCGGTGGCCAGCTACCAACTACGCACGCGGGCTACCATCGTCGGTAATATTTGCAATGCTTCGCCTGCAGGCGATACTATCGGAGCCTGCCTAGTGCTGGATGGGGTGCTGCACATTCATGGGATAAGCGGCCCACGCCAGGAACCACTAGCCACGTTCTTCCTCGGTCCCGGCAAAACCACGCTGAAACCCGGCGATATCGTGACAGCAGTCAGTTTTCCCCTCCCACCAAGGGGATGCGCGGGTACCTATCTCAAGCTGGGGCGAAACAAACTAAGTGACCTGTCGATTGTGGGCATAACCGTTCTGGGCAGTCCCGATCCCGGCCTGCTGTCGGGATATCGTTTCCGCATCGTGCTGGCTTCCGTCGCCCCTGTACCCCTCATTGCCATAGAGGCGGAAGCTCACCTAGCAGAGCGGGCCGTTACATCCGAATCCCTCCGCCAAGCAGCCCGCCTGGCTGGCGAGGCGAGTGTGCCGATCGATGATGTGCGCGGCAGCGCCCGCTATCGCAAGCTGATGGTCAGAAACCTGACCGAAATGGCGCTCATCGAAGTGTGGAAGAAAATGCTGGAGTAGATTCCCTGGAGGAAACTATGGCCTTCCACGTAATCAACCTTACCGTCAATGGTGGACTTGAACAAGTCAGAGTCCCATCCAACATGACCCTCATGCGCATGCTACGCGAAAGTCTGGCGTTGACTGGCACTAAAAACGGCTGTTCGGCAGGCGAATGCGGCGCATGTACCGTCCTGTTGAACGGGGAACCGGTAAACAGCTGCATGGTGCTGGCGATTGAATGTGACGGGGCCGAGGTCATCACCATTGAAGGCCTGGCGGGCGATCGACAGCTCAGCCCCATCCAAGAAGCCATGATTCATGCCGGCGGCGTACAATGCGGCTTTTGCACGCCAGGGGTCCTTATCACCTCCCGGGCGCTCCTCGATCGGAATCCGGATCCAAGTGAAGAAGAAATCAGTGAAGCGTTGGTCGGCAATCTTTGCCGTTGCACCGGCTATATCCGCATCATCGATAGCATCAAGGAAGCCGCCAGGCTGCAAGCGGTGAAGTCCTAACCGCTGCCACCCCCTGGCTTTCCTGCGAAGACATTCGCCTCGGAGTTCGCACCTCCTTAAGGAGGCAACTTTTATGGAAAAGGCCAAAACACAGAAAACATCCAGCCCCGTCGGTGAGAGCAAGCCCCGCATCGACGCGCGTGAAAAGGTCACCGGCGCAGCGCTCTATGCGGACGATATCCAGTTTGGCAATAAACTGCTTCATGCACGCATCAAACGCAGCCCGCATCCGCACGCACGGATCAAGAAGATTGATGTTACCAAGGCACTCGCCTTACCGGGGGTAAAAGCTGTTGTCACTGGTGAGGATTTTCCCGGTTACATCGGGTTGTATCTGAAAGACCGGCACATCTTCTGCCGCGATCGAGTGCGCTATGTCGGCGATCCGGTTGCCGGCGTAGCCGCGATCAATCCAGAGATCGCTGAACAAGCTGTGAATTTCATTGATGTTGAGTATGAAGTCCTGGAGCCGGTCTTCGATCCCGAGTTTGGCGCCAGCCCCCAAGCCCCCCTGCTCCATCCGGACCTCGGCGAGTACGTGGTGGCCAGCTTCATCCTGCCGCGACCAGGCTCGAATATCTCCAATCACTTTAAAATCCGCAAAGGGGATGTAACCTCTGTCTGGAAGAAGTGCAAGGCGGTCATCGAACGCAAGTACCGCATTCCCCACATCCAGCACGTGCCGATCGAACCACATGTGGCAATTGCCAAAGTGGACGAGTCGGGTGAGGCCACCCTGTGGGACAGTTCGCAATCCCCGTTCGCACAGCGCGATCTCATTGCCGAAACGTTGGGCATTACCCAGAGCGAAATGCGGGTTATCGCGCCGCTGGTGGGGGGCGGCTTCGGCGGCAAGGCTGGCGTTAGTATGGAATCCCTGGCGGTTGCGATCGCCACCAAGGTCAAGGGGTATCCGGTGAAGTTGCTCCTGACCCGCGAAGAAGAATTCTACACAGCCTTCGTGCGCCAGGGACTGGTGGCTTACTTCAAGATGGGCTGCGACGAGAACGGCCAGCTTCTGGCAATGGAGAACACTTTCTATTGGGACGGCGGGGCTTACACGGAATACGGCGTGAACATCACGCGCGCAGCCGGTTACAGCTGCACTGGTCCCTACGAGGTGCCAAACGTCAAGACTGACAGTTATTGTGTCTACACGAACCACCCGGTCGGAGGGCCGATGCGTGGCTTCGGCATGCCCGAAATGCACGCCGGCCTGGAGCAGTGCATCGACGAACTGGCGCTTGAGATCGGGATGGATGCCGTGGAGTTCCGCCGACACAATTGCGTGAAAGGGGATAGCATCTTGGCGACGGGCGGTAGGATGCACCCAACGGGCCTTTCCGAATGCCTTGAGAAGGCCGCCGAGGCGATTGATTGGGGTCGGAAAGCTCCACCCAGTGCACCCAATAAGCGCCGCGGTAAGGGGCTGGCCCTGATGTGGAAAGCCCCGGCCATGCCCGGGAATGCAGGTTCAAGTGCCTGGATCGAGTTGGCCGAGGACGGGATGTTGACCCTGGGCGTCGGCTGCCAGGATATGGGTCAGGGGTCTTTCACCGTGGCTGCCCAAATGGCTGCGGCGGCATTCGGCGTGCCCTACGAAAGCGTACGGGTGGCAACACCGGTGGACACGCGCTACAGCCCCTACGAATGGCAGACGGTGGCCAGCCGTATCACCTGGAGCACCGGGAATGCCGTCATTAAAGCGGCGTGCGATGCCCGCCGACAGGTGCTGGAACTGGTGGCAAAAGCCTGGGTCGAGACCCCCGAAGACCTGGATATTGTCAACGGTATGGTGGTTTCGTTCAAAAGCGAGCGGGAGATTCCGGTCAAGAATCTTGCGGTCACTGGCCTGCCGAAAGCGGATGGTACAGGCTGGATGGGGGGACCCATCATCGGGCGCGGCAATTTCATGCCCGCTTATGTGACCGGCCTGGACC
>Ga0315297_10001436_pt1 | contig 14735 bp, 15 predicted proteins | sample YL17G15_0_MG_FD_203628 | JGI IMG/M metagenome (GOLD analysis project Ga0315297, IMG submission 203628) | Sediment microbial communities from Yellowstone Lake, YNP, Wyoming, USA - YL17G15_0 | ecosystem: Environmental > Aquatic > Freshwater > Lake > Sediment | place: USA: Wyoming | collected... | reverse complement strand
TTCGCGGTGAACGAGGACGAGCAAGCACCTGCGGAGCCCAAGCCGCAACCGAAGCCGGAAGGATGAGGGGATCGCCTTGACCGACAAGGACCTCCCGGTGCAGTATGTCGTGTTCAGGCTCGGGAAGGAGGAGTACGCGTTCGACATCTCCGTCGTCAAGGAGATACACGAGCTGCAGGAGATCGCAAAGGTGCACAGGAGCCCCGCGTACGTCGAGGGAGTGATGAACCTCCGCGGGAAGCTCGTGACCGTCATCGACCTGAGGAAGCGCCTGGGTCTCGACGCAAGAGCCCCTGACGACCTCTCCAAGATTGTCGTGGTCGACGCCTCCGACGCCCCCGTCGGGTTCCTTGTCGACGAGGTGACCGAGGTGGCTAGGATAGGCAGCGACCTCATCGAGCCCCCGCCTTCGTATGTCAGCGAGGGGATGGAGGCCGAGTACGTACTCGGGATAGCCAAGTTCGGTGATAGACTCGTGACGCTTGTCGACCCGCTCAAGGTCCTTGAATTATCAGTCGAAGGCGCTGAGAAGCCTGGAGGGAAGAAAGATGCCTAGGATACTCGTGGTGGACGACTCTGAGTTCATGCGTAGAGTGCTGAGGAACATACTCGAGGGCGGAGGGCACAAGGTCCTCGAAGCAAGGAACGCAGACGAGGCGCTCCGCATCTTCAAGGGCGAAGGCGCCGACATCATCACGATGGACATCGTCATGCCCGAGACGGACGGCATCGAGACCGTCAAGAGGCTCAAGGACGCCGACGAGAATGTGAAGATCATAATGATCTCCGCCCTGGGGCACCAGAAGACAGTCATGCGCGCGCTCGAGGCGGGAGCTTTGGATTTCATCATGAAGCCTTTCACAGCGGACGATGTCCTCGAGTCCGTGAACGCCGTCCTGCACATCAGGACCTAGAGGTGATTGATGGCCGATTCCGTCCGGGTTCTGGTCGTGGACGACAGCGCATACATGAGGGTCGTCCTCAAGGATATCCTCGAGTCAGACGGAGCCCTGACCGTCCTCGACACCGCGAAGAACGGCCTCGAGGCGGTCGAGAAGGTGAAGGCACTGGCCCCGGACGTGGTGCTCCTCGACATACAGATGCCAAAGATGGACGGACTCGCGACCCTGCAGAGGATTATGAAGGACAACCCCACGAGGGTCGTCATGCTCAGCGCGATGGACAAGCTGGACGACCAGCTCCCGCTCCGGGCGCTCTCGATGGGCGCGGTGGATTTCATATCGAAGCCGAGCGGCCCGGTGTCCATCGACATCGTCAGGTTCAAGTCAAGGATCATCGAGATCGTCAGGAACGCGGCTCTCGCGAGGCTCGAGCCCCTCAGGAAGGCACGCGCGCCCCTCCCCCACAAGCTGACGGCGCCTCCTGCCTGTATGCCAAGGAACTCCGACTGGAAGGCGGTCGTCATAGGAGCCTCCACGGGCGGCCCTAGGGCCCTCGAGACGATATTCGCGGCGCTCCCGGGCAACCTTCAGGTCCCCATGTTCATAGTACAGCACCTGCCGAGCGAGTTCGCGGACTCGTTCGCGAAGCGGCTCGACGCCGCCAGGGGTCCCAAGGTCGTCGTCGCGAAGGACGGCGACAGAGTCACCAAAGGGATCGCGTACCTCGCCCCAGGGGGCAAGCACCTGGTCCTCGAGAGCCACTCGCCTGCCGCTCCGATCATCCGCCTGGACGACAGCGAGCCCGTCCAGTACGTCAAGCCCTCGGTGGATGTGCTGTTCGAGAGCGCCGCCAACTGCTTCGGGGACCACACGCTCGGGGTCGTCCTCACGGGCATGGGCTCGGACGGGGTGCGCGGCTCACGGACGATTAAATCGTCCGGAGGGAAGGTTATCGTCCAGGATGAAGCTAGCTCGGTCATCTTCGGGATGGCCAGGGGCGTGGTCAACGCTGGCGCGGCCGACCTCGTGCTACCCTTGGAAGACATACCCAACGAGATAATCAGGTTCATGGAGGTCAGGTAGATGCCGAAGGAATTCGACCTCAAGAAGTACTCCAAGCTCTTCGTATCCGAGTCGAGGGAGTACCTCCGTACCCTGAACGACTCGATGGTCGAACTCGAGGGCAACCCCGAGAACCGAGATCTGATAGACCAGATGTTCAGGGCTTGCCACACCATCAAGGGCATGGCCGGCATGATGAACCTGGGGCCGGTCACCGAAACGGCACATGCGCTCGAAGATGTCTTTGCGGCTATCCGAGAGCGGAAGCTGAGGCCGAGCGGGAACGCCGCCGAGGGCGTGTTCAGAGGTCTGGACGCGCTCGAGAGCATGGTGGCCGAGCTCGAGAAGACCGGCCGGGTGACCGAGATACCCGGGATAGTCGAGGCGCTCAGGGCAATCACTTCCGGGGCCCAGGAGATAGTCACGACGGAGGCGGAGCCGGAAACGACCGTCCCTGCCGAAGGCACCCTCACAATCAATGTCAGGTTTGCAAAGAAGTGCGCGCTCCCCTCCGCGCGCGCCCTCGTAATCCTGAAGGACTTCGAGAAGAACATCAGGATCATCAGGACGGACCCGACCGAGGAGGACATCGAGCACGAGCGGGTGTTCGAGGAGCTCTCCATAATCATCGAGCCCGGCGAGAAGCTCGAGGAGACCCTGCAGAAGGTCGCGGCTATGGGGGACGTCGACGAGGTCATCTCGGGTCCGACCGGGACGCCGAAGTCGACCTGGCGGAAGATCGGCAGGGCGACGGAGGCGAAGATGTCCGTCGACGCACCGACGGTCCAGACCGTCAGGGTCGGCATGGACAAGCTCGACGATCTCCTGGACGACGTCGGGGAGCTCGTCATAAGCAGGAGCAGGCTCCTGCAGAAGGCCACCGCGGGGGACGACCACGAGCTGATGGAGATATCCTCCCTGATCGACAAGCTCACGTCCGAGATACAGTCGAAGGTACTGGGCATCCGCATGATACCCCTGGAACTCATGATGAGCAGGTTCCCGAGGATGGTCAGGGACATCTCGAAGGCACAGGGGAAGGAGGTGGAGCTCATCGTCGAGGGCGGCAACATCGAGCTCGACCGCACGGTCGTCGACCGCATCACCGACCCGCTCATGCACATCATCAGGAACTGCATCGACCACGGCATCGAGACGCCCGAACAACGCGCCAAGGCCAGCAAGCGCGAGAAGGGCATCATCCGGATAGTCGCCTCGAAGCAGCAGGACCACGTGCTGATAGAGATCTCAGACGACGGGGCCGGGATAGACTTCAGGGACGTCCGCCGGGTGGCCGTGTCCAGGGGCATACTGACCAAGGAACTGGCGGACAACGCGCTCGGCAGGGACCTGCTCGACCTGCTGTTCAGACCCGGGTTCTCGACCAAGTCCGAGGTGACGGAGATCTCGGGCAGGGGCGTCGGGCTCGACATAGTCAAGAGGGGCGTCGAGGAACTCGGCGGCTCGATCATGATCAACACATCCAAGGGTGCCGGCACGACCTTCTCGCTCTGGCTCCCGTTCACGCTCGCGATAATCGACGCCATGCTCGTCCAGGTGGCGGGACAGATGTACGCCGCCCCGATGAGCGTGGTCGTGGAGTCCCACAAGTACGAACGGGACGAGGTCAAGATGATCAGGAACAGGGAGGTCGTGCAGCTCCGCGGGGAAGTCATCCCGCTCATAAGGCTCAGGGACTTCTTCGGGATCGCCCCCAGGCCGAACGAGGGGGCCATCGAGGTCCTCATAGTCCAGAGCAGGGAGAGAAGGGCCGCGCTCGCGGTGGACGAGCTCATGGGCCACCAGCAGATAGTGGTCAAATCCCTTGACCAGAGGCTCAGGAGGGTCAGGGGGATATCCGGCGGGACGATCCTGGGCAGCGGCGGCATCGCGCTGATACTAGATGTGGATTCGATACTCGGAGGATGAACGGAATGACCGAGGACAAGGCCGGCAGGGTACTGGAAGTGATAAGGGAGTTCGCGAACGTGGGCGCCGGGAACGCGGCGACCGCCCTAGCAGCAATACTCGACATAGAGCTCGTGAACGAGGTCACGTCATGCAACATCCTCCCGCTCTCGAAGGTGGCCAGATGGCTCGGGGGAGAGGAACAGATAGTCGCGGGCGTGTACACGCAGCTCTGCGGGGACCTCAAGAGCGGCATACTGGTCGTGTTCCCCAAGAACTCCACCGAGATGATGCTCAAGCATATGACCAAGGAGGATGTGGACCTCGCGAACCTGAACCTGATCCAAGGGTCGGCGCTCAGGGAGGCGGGCAACATCTGCCTCTGCTGGTACCTCGTGGCCGTGTCCAGGATGATCGACACCGACCTCATACCCGCGCCCCCGGATGCGGCGATAGACCTCCTCGGGGCAGTGCTCGACCTCCCCCTTGCCAATCTCGGCGCGAAGGTCGACACGGTCATCGCGGTCCACACGCGCTTCAAGGGCTGGGACAGCGAGTTCGACGGATACTTCCTGATGCTGCCGGAAGAGCAGATGCTCAGGGTGATACTCGAGAAGATGGGTGACGGCTCGAAATGAACGATCCCACGCTGGTAGGCATAGCGCAGCTCGCCATCGCCAAGGCGCCCGAGCAGCTATGCTGCCTAGGCCTGGGCTCGTGCGTGGCCGTGTTCCTCTACGACCCCGAGCTTAAGCTCGGGGGGGTCGTGCACGTGCTCCTCCCCAAGGCACCTCAGAACCACGAGGTCGAGGAGAAGTACGCGGACACGGGGATCAGGAAGCTAGTGGGACAGCTCCTCGCGAGGGGGGCGAAGAAAGAGAGGCTGAGGGCGAAGCTCGTAGGCGGGGCACAGATGTTCCCGAACCTGAACCTCCAGATCACTGATATCGGCGCGGAGAACTGCCACGAGGTCAAGAGGGTGCTCAGAGAGCTGGGCATACGGGTGGTATCCGAGGACACGCAGGGGAACCGCGGCCGGTCAGTGGTGTACAACATGGCTGACGGGAAGGCCCTCGTGAGCACGGCTTTCGCGCCCCAGCACGTCATATAAGCTCCCCGGGAACCTCAGAAAGACTTTTGTACATGGGACTGCAATCGACACGGTTGCCAGGAGAAGGCGGATGGCTGACGGTAGGTCCGGGTTCATCTCGGGCCGGCTGAGGAAAGTCCCCTCTCCAAGAGAATGTGGGCTGCCAGAGCAGCAGGGCGAGAGTCCTGGCAAGGGCCCAGAAACGACACAGCCTCGGGATAACGTCATGATCCCCCTGAGGGTGAAATCTCCCGAGGATTTGATGAAACGGCGACTCCCCACAGGAGCAAGCTCAAACGGCCGAATCGATTCTCATCGTCGGCGGGTAGAGTGCATTAGTCGAATGCCATCATCCCGGAAACGGGAGAACAGAAAGGGGCTTATGTCCTTCACCTGGCACATTCTTCTGTCACTGGCTCGGTCTTGCTCGTAAATGGGTTTTCGCCTCGCCTCGGAAAAGCTCCCATGGAAGACATAGCGACCGTTTGGGTTCCCGACGTCTTCCTTCGCCTCCTCAGCTCTGTGGGAATCGTGAATAAACGAACCACGATGACATGGTCCTCCTCATGCTCTCTCATCTCGGAGCGGACTTTCCGGACAGGGCGTCCAAGCGTGTAATTAAGTCCTTTATCTGAAAAGGCTTCACTACGAAGTCCGTCGCCCCGCTCGAGAGAGCGCTCTCACGAGAATTGGCGTCGGCGCTCACGAAGAGCACCTTGGCACCTGGGTCCATCCTCATTATCTCCTTGGTCACCTCGACCCCACTCATCAGAGGAAGGCGCTGGTCCATGATTATGATGTCCGGTCGAGGATTCATCGCCTCGAACATCCGGACGGCTTCCTTGCCGTCCAGAGCGAAGCCTGCGATCTCGTATCCGTACATCTTCAGGATCACGCTGTACAACTCCAGAACCTGCTTGTCATCCTCGACGACGAACACCCTAGGTCCCAAAGAATCCCTCCTCGGGGAACTTAATCACTATCCGAGAGCCCTTGGAGCAATCCCCAGGAATCCGATTCTCTATCCACAGCTCTCCTCCGAGCTGACTGACAATAGCCGAGCCAATCACCAGAGAAGAGGCGACGCCCCTATGCGTTCCGACCGCGAAACGCTTTCTCGGGTCCTCGGATACCGAGAAACACATCTTCAGATCATCTTTGATTCCAGGCCCGTCATCCGTGAGTTCGAGCATGAGGGACTTGTGATCATTCTCTCTCACAAGAGTCGCCTTGACTTCGAGCGCGAGGTCATCTCTCTCTGCAGCCTCGACGGAGTTCTCGAGTATGCCGACGATTATGTCCTCGAGGTGTTTGCCTCCCATGAACCCAACTTGTTCAGCAGCGTGAACGACGGTCGCCGAGATGCGCTTGTCCTCGTACTCCGCCTTCACCCTGGTGACGGCTTGGTCCAGTATCATCCCGAGGTCCCGCGGCTCCATCCGCTCTTGCGTCAACAACTCCACATCCTGCAATCGCCTGAGGCTCAGGATGAAGGAGGACGCCCTGCGCATCTGACCTACAATCCTATCCGCTTTGCGCTTACTTGGCCCGGGGGTCTCCGCGTCGAACGATATCATCTCCGCATAGGCCATGACTGGCGTGAGGAGGTTGGAGATGTCGTGCGCGAGGAAATCGAAGTATGCGTTTGCCTTGACCTTAGCGTCCTCAGCCTCCCCGGTCCTCTTGACTAGAGCCTCCTCCGCCACTCTTTGCTCGATGATGCGCCCTAGCCGTTCGCCGATGGCATCAATGAGCTGTCTCTCTTCCTTCAGAAATGGCCCTTCGTACTCTTCGGGCCTCTCCTCAAGGTAACAGATTTCGATGGTCCCCCTTGCTACGTTATTCACCTTGATTGACGCAGATTGCTTCCAAGCGGATTCCCGGTAATTTTTCGTGCGGAACTGTTCGCCGCCGAGCACTATCCTGGCGCAAGTAATCTCCGGGTATTGCCAGCTTTCTGGCAGGATGCCCACTAATTCCTGATAGATCTCTTCTAAGGTGATGCCTTCCCTTGCGACTATTTCGGCCAAATAATAGAATGCCCTCAGCTCTTTCATCCGTTCATTGGCGTCATGTTCTGCCCGCTTGCGCTCGGTGATGTCCATGAACGCCGCCATCAATGCAACAGGCGTACCGGAGGAATCACGGACCAGGTTTGCCGACACCTGAACATCTATCTGTGTGCCGTCTTTTCTTTGCCCAATCATCTCCCCTGACCAGCTTCCATGCACCTGTAGTCTCTCGATAGCTTGTTGAGCTTGGTCCGGAATCTTCCAGAAAGACAAGACCGATCGCCCGAGCACTTCCTGCCGGTCTTCTTGCCCCCAGATCTTCAGGAAGGCGGGGTTGACATCTATCAAGTTACCCGACACATCTGATATGGCAATCGCGTTAATTGAGGAGGAGATCGCTAAATCCTTGAGTTGCAGCGCCTCCTCCGCCAGTTTGCGATCGGTGATGTCGGCCATGAAGTTCAGGGTTGCGGGGCGCCCTTCCCATTTGGTTGAGACCCCGCTTATCTCCATCCATTTGGTGCTTCCATCCTTAGCTATCAGCCGAAAGGCGTGGCGAGTCGGGACGGCTTCGCCTCTCAGCCGCCTCTTGTGGAGCCCCCTCAGCATGACGCGGTCGTCTGGATGGAAGAACGATTGGAGAGGCTTCGACATGAGTTCCTGATCCGAGAAGCCGGTCATTGCGATGACCATGGGATTGACCATCCGGAGAATCCCACCCTGGCTAACCATGATGGCTTCGGTAGCGCCCTCCACCAGCATGCGGTACTTCTCCTCGCTCTCGCGCAGCGAGATGTCCACATGCTTACGTTCAATGGAATACCTTATCGACCTAACGAGGACCGTGCCCTCGGTGTGCCCCTTGAGGATGTAGTCTTGAGCCCCGCTCGCAACAGCTTTCACTCCGCTCTCTTCATCTTGAAGCACCGTGAGTACGATGATCGGCGTCTTCCGACGCTCAGGATTCAGAGAGTGTAATGAGTCAAGGCCTTGGCTGTCCGGCAATCCCAGATCAAGTAGGATTACATCAAAATTCATTTCTTGCAGACGGTCCAAAGCTGAGGCGAGGGAATTCGCCACCGCCACGTCGAACCTGATCGTCGTGCGACTTTCCTTGAGCATCTCCGATACTAATCGGACGTCCGCAGGGTTGTCTTCGATTATCAGCATTCTGATCGGATCGTCGCTCATGTCACTTACCCGGAGGAAGTCTCACTACGGACAACCAGAAGTCCTCTATTGATGCCATGACTCTGATGAATTGATTCAAATCGACAGGCTTGGTTATGAAGCAGTTGGCATGAAGGTTGTAGGTCCTCAGAACATCCTCTTCGGCCTTTGAAATCGTGAGAACCACGACAGGTATTCGCTTGAGTTCGTCATCCGACTTGATCTCGGAAAGGACTTCTCGGCCGTCTTTCCGCGGAAGATTTAGATCGAGCAGGATCAAATCTGGCTTGACCGCGTTCGCATATCTTCCTTGGTTCCGGAGATACTCCATCGCCTCGATTCCGTCCTCGACACTGTGAATCGTGTTCCTAATCCGGGCATCTTTGAATATCTCCCGGGTAAGCCGAACATCCCCAGCGTTGTCCTCAACAAGCAGTATCTCAATTGGTCTTTCCACCAGAATCTCTTTCATTTTCATTCAACTTCCCTTTAGAATCTCGTATCGTGAAATAGAATATTGAACCTTTGTCGACTTCTGATTCCAGCCATATGCGCCCACCATGGCGCTCGACGATTTTCTTTGCGATGGACAACCCTATGCCGGTCCCCTCATAGGCATCTCGAGCATGCAGGCGCTGGAAGATAACGAAAATCCTTTCGAAGTACTTGCAATCAATGCCGATCCCGTTGTCACGTACGGAGAAAATCCATTCTCCTTTGCCGCGCTTCGCGGATATCTCAATCCTTGGTGTGTTCTTTCCTCTGAACTTGATGGCGTTCTCCACCAGGTTCTGAGTCAAATGCATCATTTGAAATCGATCTGCCTTGATTGTCGGCATATCACCGACGGATATGTTCACCTTCCCGTCGTCAATTCGGGTTGCCAGGATATCAAGTACATCTTCAATGACATCCTTCATTTCGACATCTATGAATTCCGCCCTCTTCGAGTCAACCCGGGAGAACGCGAGAAGATCGTTGATCATGTTCTGGAGTCTTGCAGCTCCTTCGACGGCATATCTTATGAATTCATCTGCGTCTTTATCGAGCTTTCCCGAATAACGATTTGACAGGAGCTGCAAGAAGCTCGATATCATTCTCAGAGGCTCTTGCAGATCATGAGAAGCTACGTATGCGAAATACTGGAGTTCCTCATTGGAAACTCGGAGCTCGGAGGTGCGCTCTTCAATGAGTGCTATAAGATGATCCTTGTTGAGGAGGAGGAGCTCTTTCGTCCTTCTGATTTCATTTGCCTCAATGTATCCGAGAGTCAAGGCGATTTCAACGCCCACCGCTTGGAAGAGGGCCAGCTCCGTCTCACCGACGTCCAGCTGGGCGAGAGTCGAAACGACCAAGACTCCAAATGACCTTTCACCAAGGCTCAGTCTAGTAATGAATTCCTTATGATTCACGAATGTTCTCTTGATCGGGCAAGACGCCTCACATTCAGCAACTGTATATTCGACTTCAATTGCTTTGTCTTCTTTAGTCGCAATGGCAACGCAGTGTGGCATCTTGCCGTTATTGATCTGTTCCTGGAGTGTTGAAATCAATGCCTCGTCAATCGCCGCACTAGCCGTGAACGGCATTTCGTTCTCATCGCCGAACAGGATGATAACTGCGCTGAGATATCCCCTATGCTTGACGAGGTCATCGCAAATGATCCTGGCCAGTCTTCTGCGGTCGGTCTCATTCGGCACTGCCGCATGGATGCTGCGAACGGACTCCAGAACAGAATCTAGGTGGTCAATCCTCTCCTGAGCTCGCGCAAGTCCATCTTCAAGATTTTGCATAGTTCATTTCGGTACTAGCACCCATCTCTATACTCCCTTGGTGCTCTGGATCATTCACTCGACGGCGAAGCTTGTGCGTGCTCAAAGGTAGTTCATCCTCTACTTCCCTCATCCACTTCCTCCCTTCCCCACCACCGTTGGATATTGTATGCCCTCCCCACCTTCTTAAACTTAACGATATTGAGTATCACAACCCGTTCTGATATTACCGATGTAGGCCAGGATGAGAAAAGGCCTCTATGTTGAAGTGTCCCTCGCGCCGTGTCTGAATCGAGTTATTCGTTCTTCTTATTTTCCTCCTTCATGATGGGTTTCGGACATGCCTCTATTCGCGGTTTTCCCGCACTATGGTGGCTTCGTCCCTTGTCAGGGATGTGCCCCAATCCACAGGTCGCACTAGGAGTGCACTCTTTTCACGGGGTTGAATCCGTGACTGTGATACGGCTCGTGTCTCACGAGCATCCAGTAGACGATCCGAAGAAGCTTTCTCGCTGTCGCGACAATGGCAACGCGTTTGCCTCGTCGCTTTGCGACTCTCGAATGGAATCTCGAGAGTTACGATTCCGGATCGTTTCGTGTGTGGACGTGGACCGACTCCGTGAGGATCCACCTGAGATACGCAGAACCATCCTTGCTGATGCTTCCGTACCGCACGCATGATGCCGACTGGCTCAAAGTCGGCACCAGCCCTGCGTATGCACACAGCTTCTCTGGATGATGGAACCTGCGGACATCGTCAATCTCAGCAAGTATCAGAAGAGCGCCGTAGAACCCGATGCCTGGTACCGTCGCGATGAGCTGGGCATCGGGTCTTCGATTGTACTCCTCCAGCAACTGAGCGTTGATCTCCTCTATCTGCACCTGAACGTTCTCGAGGCAGTTCAGACATGACGTTACTGTAGGGATTCCCAGAGAGCGCATCCAGCGGATGCTTCTCTGGGCGAACGGTGTCTTGAGATTCTCAGGACGACGGACTCCTCGTCTTAGGATCTCCGCATGTATCCTGTTCTTGAACCTGGATGCGTCTCTTACGAGATATGCGCGCTGTCTCACGAGTTGCCTGAGATCGCGCATATCCTTCGGTGGAATCCAGGATCTCGGGATGAGGTCTGCCCTAAGCAGCTGAGCCAGAGTCTCCGCGTCTACCTTATCCGTCTTGACTCTGGCTTCTGCGATCGCTCTCACCTTGAGCGGATGAGCCAACACCGCCTCGAACCCTCTCTTCTCGATTCCCTCGTAGATGAACTCCCAGATGCCCGTCGATTCCATGACGAACTTGGCATCCTGGAACCAGTCCAGGAACCGATCGAGCTCTTCGCTCGTGGACGAGAACCTCTCGTTAGAGAGGGCTCGTCCAGACTCATCGATCACACACGCCTGACAAAACTCTTTATGCACATCCAGTCCAATGTATAGCATGGTCTCTCGCCTCGTCGTAGTCTAGCAACCACGATATTGGCGGGGGACCACTTCATCATAACATCCATAGGGGCGGAAGAACCGCCTTCATAAGCACACGGGCGAGAACGGACGAATAGGTGCCGGCTCATTCGTGCTCTGCCCGGATAGCGCATGAATCACCCTCAGACATGCGGGCTCCCAAGGGGCTTATGTCCTTCACCTGGCACCGAATCACGCAGATCATATCTCGAGTACCTTGACCTGCTCGGCGAACATACCTACGACCAAAATCCGTGGTGAACTGCAGAAGTCCTGTCGGTGGATGACCGCCAAGCTATTCGCTCCAGACACCGAACGGCAAGCAGGAACCTGAGGACAAGGATATCGACCAGGGTCTGCGCCAGCAGATGCGCGCTAAGCAGGCGTAGTGGATGAGTCACAGCAGGCCTGGAAGACGCAGATTGCCATGACTCTCGCACCCTAATTGCCATCAGTATGTCGAGCTGAGAATCACGACGAGACTCTCGGTCTCTCCAGAGGCGAGCAAGATCGTCCGGTCTTCAGGGCTTGCTGAGCCCCCAGGCACATCAATGTTGACTGACAATGTCAGCTCAGAACCGGCCCAAGTGAAGTTCCTTTCGAAGGTCGCGCATCCGCTCACGGCGACGGTCCCATTCGCCGCCAGCTCTCCATTCAGATAGATGAAGTACTCGCATGGAGCTGCCCCCCAAGCGTAGGGATTGATCAGGGTAATCGCCAAGGTTCCGGTGGAATTGTCGACTCCGGACCAATCCTCGTCACCGCTCAATCCGAAATAGAGCACGAGGGCGACAAGCACCAACACTAAGGACACCGCTACCAATATAGCCTCCCAGCGCAGCTTCCTCGGTCCCCAGATTGCTTTCGCACCTTGGAGCTCTGCAGGATTGAGATAACGGGCGCATCGACTGCAGTACCGCGAGTCATCTGAATTCGCACCCCCGCAGTAAGGACAACTCCTCGCCATACCCCTCAAGAATGGCAATGTCGCTAGACCACATCAATCTTACGACCAATGCGTACGCCGAACCGCACGCCATGTATTCACCCACCCTCCACGCCCGGTTCTAGATGCTCCGCGACCCATATGTCCCTCAACCCCTCTATCCTCGAAAGGATGATCCCTCCATCGATTGCAGCAACAACCGCGTCTGAGGCAATCCCGAAGGATGGTGAAATCAAGGCTCCAAGAGGCTTATGTCCTTCACCTGGCGCCACGTAACGCGAATTACGTTAACTCCTCGTCCCAATAATCCATTCTCAGAAAAGGGGCAGCGAGAACCACAATATTTATCACACATTCCAGGTTACTCGAATCAATGTCCTTCGCGTACCGACATCCCGTGGAGCAGGACCTCGACCTGATTACATCGATCAGGAACATGTCGAGACGAGAAACTGCATACCATCACGACCTGACGCCTGCCGAGGTCAACACGGAGACCTTTGATGACCCGGACTACAGTCCGGAAGGTGCTTGGCTGGCCTTCAACGGAACGAAACCCATCGCGTACGGGATCGGAGTTGTCGAAGAGGGGAGAATCCAAGCCGGCCTTGACGACGGATGGGTCGAAGTTGACGTCATCCCTGAGGCACGAGGACGCGGTGCAGAGGAGGAGCTGATGAGACTTGCGCTCGATTATCTCAAATCGCGAGGTGTTGCTCGAGCGATGGCCAAGATAGAGGAGACCGAGAGGTGGAAGAAGGAACTGTACACTCAGTCCGGATTCAAAAGCGTCCGGCACTTCTATCGGCTGGCATGGCGAGGCACAGAAGATGTTCCGCAAAGGGAAGTGCCCCCCGGAGTAGAAGTGACGCACAGAATGCTCAAAGAGATGTCAGACGATGAGATAGCAGCCTTCACAGAGATCCTGAACGATACTTTCTCAGAACACTTCTGTTTCGCTCCTGAGCCACCGTGGAGATGGACAAAGTGGAGGGATGCATGCGACGACCCCTGGATGGTATCTCTGGCCAGGAGGTCCTCAGAAACCGTCGCGGTATGTGTCGTGGATGTCTGCCAGAGATTCAACGCGGAACACGACGTTCGATCTGGATGGATAGACTCGCTCGGCGTGACGAAGACTCTGCGAGGGCAAGGACTTGGAGCCGCAATGCTTGTTGATGGAATGACATGGCTCAAGAACACAGGACACGATACGATCTTCATCGGGGTCGATGCCGAGAACGATAAAGCACTGGGATTGTACGTATCCCTAGGTTTCAAGGTCGAGAACGAGAGTCAGGTATATCGTCTCGATTTCAAGAAGTAATCCGTTTTTCCCGCGAACCCAGCCAACATGAGTTCCAGCTGGCCAGATCGACTATTGTCTTCGAGCCGCATGACTATATGAATGCACAAATCATTCACCACCACAGTCAAGCTGGTGGGATACGTGAAGGCCCTGATCATCTACGACTCTGTCTACGGGAGCACCGAGGAAATCGCCAAGGCAATCGCCGGTGGCATCACAGGTGAGGTTAGAACGGTTCGCGTGGGAGAGGCGCCGCCAGCTGATCTAAGGCAGACAGACCTCCTGATCGTTGGCTCCCCTACTCACGGAGGTAGACCGACGCCAGCAATCCAGGGACTCCTTGACGGAATCGCTGATCCTTCTCTCAACAACATCAGGGTGGCAGCGTTCGATACAAGACTATCTGGGAAGCTTGTCGGGATCTTCGGCTATGCCTCAGGAAAGATTGCTGACGCTCTGAAGGCAAAGGGGGGCGCCCTCGTGCAGCCCCCCGAAGGCTTCTTCGTCAAAGGCAAGAAGGGACCGCTAGTGGAGGGGGAACTCGCGCGCGCCGCACGATGGGCGAAGGGAATCGCGTGATGGCATGGCTCATGTTAATCTCATGGCACAGCAGTCATACCGACCCTGACGCGTGAAAAGATTCCGATCAGACCAGAGCGAGCATCAACCCTTCTGCAGCCAACGCTGGGCTTCGAGGGCTATGGTGTTCAGCAGCTCACGAAGTCGTCGACCCTTGCTCCCGACCTCGTCGAAACTCAGGGTGTTGCCCTCTGGGCACAACTCGTCGATCACTATCTCACCGTCGACAGATATGTTGACAGGGTAGATGACGCAGCCTAGTGGCCGGCGGGCATACTCCTTGCATCGCTTCCGTTCATGGTCGTAGAAGAAACAGTACTCTCCCACATTGCGCAACCTCGGTCTCCCATCCGCGCCTCGACTCGAGAAGTCCTCTCGCCGATAGCCCCCTCGCTCTATCCGCGCGATGTCAGCTTCGCAGAGCTCCATCTCTGTGGCTTGACAGCACTTCTCGCAGTGGGAGCAATGCATCGGACCTGCGAGGGTTGTGGAATAGTTAAACGTTGGCAATGACGAGTGACGAC
>Ga0315297_10001435_pt1 | contig 14742 bp, 8 predicted proteins | sample YL17G15_0_MG_FD_203628 | JGI IMG/M metagenome (GOLD analysis project Ga0315297, IMG submission 203628) | Sediment microbial communities from Yellowstone Lake, YNP, Wyoming, USA - YL17G15_0 | ecosystem: Environmental > Aquatic > Freshwater > Lake > Sediment | place: USA: Wyoming | collected... | reverse complement strand
TTAAGCACATTGTGGATATCTGCGCGGGATCGGACCAGTCGATCTCGGTGGAGAAGGACGACCCGAGCGACCCGAATTTTAACGGCTGCGTCTATACGTGGGGTACGAACAGGTGGGGGGACGACCCGTGGGATGAGGGAATAGTCTTGTTAGGATGTGGGCTTTTAGGAACCGCTTCGGACGTGAACTTCAGCGACACGCCCGTCAAAGTTGTTGCAGGGGCGCAGCACCCGAACGACCCGAATCAACATCTGAAACACATCGTGGCGGTGGCGGCGGGTTGGGACCACTGCATGGCTCTGGAAAAAGACGACCCTTATGATCCTAACATCTACAACCCGGCTTATACGGGCCGCGTCTTTACGTGGGGTAACAATGGGCCGGGCTGGGGCGGCGGAGATCCGTGTAACTTGCCAGAAGAAGTTTCCGTGGGCGGAGATACAAAAGGGCGGGATCGTGGGCAAAATGGGGTTGCAGCGGCGGAGTGCTAATGATAGAATATGGTCGTGATGAAAAATTCAACCTGGGCCGATTAAGGAGGCTCTGAAATGTTGCACAGAGGAAGAAAGCACGCATTGAAGGGTTGCCGGGCGTCCGAAGCCGAAAAAGGTCCGGGCGAAGGCGCTGGGCTGTGTCCGAATCAGGGCAGGGGCTTTTGGCGCAGATACCCCTGGCTGATATGGGTGTTTCCCATTGCCGGGCTGGCGTCGCTGATATGGTTTTTGATTCGCGTTGTGCCCAAGCCTTCGCGGGCGACGTACCCTTGCCAGCGGATTGCGGCGCCATTAGCGAGCGGTTTTATTGTCTGGGTTGTGGGACTGGTCGGCTCGGCCCTGGCGTACCGCAAGGCCAGACGGCTGATGGGCCGATCGCGGTACGTGGTTGCGGGGGTATTTGCGGCTGCGGCCATTATGGCGGTGTGGTGGTCTGTCAGTATGACCCAGGGCAGCGGCGCAGAGGCGGCGCCGTTTGTGCCGACCGACCCGCCGAACAGCCCGATGGGCGTGGCCAAAGGTATTTGCCCCGGGCGGGTGATGTGGATTCGCGATGCAAACGCCACGAGCTGGAACGGCTCTACGGGAAGCTGGTGGGACGACACTAATACGGATCAAGCCAAGGTCGATAGTATGATCTCCACGGCCATCCAGGGACTGACGGGCGAATCGAGCGATGCGGATGCATGGGATGCACTTTTCAGGCACTTCAATCAGACCCACGGCTTTGGAGACGTTGGGTATCAGGCGGGGGAGAAGATCGCCATTAAGATCAATATGAATCAGGAGAACAGCAGCGGTGGAAGCTGGTCGTCAAGCAAAGGCACGCCAAGCCCGCACGTGGTTTACTCTTTTGCAAAACAGCTTATGGACGTGGTAGGTGTGCCGGGCTCTTCGATTACGATATACGATGCTGCGCGATATATCGGCAACCCTATTTACAACAAGGTCCGCAGCGATCCGAATCCCGATTATCGAAATATAAGGTTTGTGGTCAAGTCCACTCTGGCGGCGAACGGACGCATCGCGGCAAACGGCGACGCGGCCAACCCGCTTTACAGCAAAGCCCCGGTTGCTCGCCTGCCGGATTGCGTCACCCAGGCCAAGTATCTGATCAATATGGCGCTTCTGAGGGCTCACTCTCTGAACGGAGTGACATTGTGTGCGAAGAATCATTATGGCTCGACATATTTTCCTTCCGGTGGCGGGTGGACGCCGGAGCCGCTGCACGGTTTCGCTCAACGGTCGAACGCTATGGGGACGTATAACGGCCTTGTCGATCTGAACGGGCACAAACACCTCGGCGGAAAGACGCTTCTGTACTTTATTGACGCGCTGTACCCTGCGAGGAATCAAAGCGACCCTGTGACAAGGTTCAGGAGCTTCGGCAATGACTGGTTCTCGAGCATACTTGCTTCGCAGGACCCGGTGGCGATTGATTCGGTGGGGCTGGATTTCTTGCGGGCCGAGCAGGAAACGCCTGGCACGACTGTGACCGACGTTATCGACCGGCCGGACAATTATCTGCACGAGATGGCGCTGGCGAACAATCCGCCCTCGGGGACGTTCTACGACCCGGAAGGCGATGGAACCAGGCTTGCGAGTCTTGGAGTCCACGAGCACTGGAACAATCCGGCAAGCAGACAGTATTCGCGTAATCTCGGAACGGGCGACGGCATTGAGCTGGTGACACAGCACGAGTTGTGGACGAGCGCGGACGGCCCGATAAGGAACCTGACGAGGGAAAGAAGATACGATTATATTCAGTATGCAATAAACGACGCCCGCGAGGGCGATGAGATAGTTGTGCCGCAGAGCGTCTATCCGGAGAACATAAATCTCAAGGGCAAGAACCTGACCATCCGCTCGGCGGAGCCTGATGATCCGGCTGCTGTTGCGGCGACTATAATCAGCGGGGCGGGCGGCGGGCCCGTCGTCACTCTCCAGAGCGGCGAAGACGCGAACTGCGTTCTGGCGGGTCTTACAATTGCCGGGGGCGATATCGGGATATTCTGCTCGGGGGCATCGCCTACGATTGTCAACTGTGTCGTTAGCGGCAATACAGGTATGGGCGTGCGGCTGTGGAACGTCAGCCGGCCTGCAATCACCGATTCGCTTATTGTCGCCAACGGGGGCGGAATCGAGCTGTCGCAGGGGCGCGGAATCACCAGCTCGGTGACGATAACCAACTGCACGATTGTGGGAAATTCGGGAACGGGCGTGTATTCCGGCGTCCAGACAATTACCAACTCCATTATCTATTACAACGACCCCGCCGGGATAGTGGGCACTACGGTCACGGTGACTTTCAGTGACGTGCAGGGCGGCTGGCCGGGCGAGGGAAATATCGACGCCGATCCGTGTTTCGCCGACCCTTGCAACGGCGACTATCACTTGAAATCCGAAGCCGGCAGATGGGACCCGGGCAGCGAAAGCTGGGTCTTGGACGCTGTTACGAGTCTGTGCATTGACGGCGGGAATCCCGCTTCCGACTGGACGGCGGAATTGTGGCCGCACGGCAAACGTATAAATATGGGCAAGTACGGAGGCACGCCGGAGGCGAGTATGTCGCTTTCGGATGAGGGCAGCGCCGCAGACTTGAATATCGACGGGGCGGTTGATTTTAGAGACTTCGATGGCTTTTCCGGCAAATGGCGCAAAGAAGAGTTGTTCCTGCGTGAGGATATCGACCGCAACGGCCGGGTGGATGCCTTTGATCTGGCGGCCTTCGCGGAAGAATGGCTGTGGAAAGAATAGACAGCGAGTGAGGTGTGATAGGAATTCTGTCCGGCAAGGAAGCAAGCATGTATGAAGCGACGGGATTTTCTCGAGGCGGCTGCGGGGGCGGTGTTGGCGCCTGCGTGGGCGTGGGCAGAGGAGTTGCCGCGGGATATTAAGGTGACTCGTATTGTCGGGTTTGACCTTGTCAGCGAAAGAGCCAAGTTAGTCGGCAAGAATTCACGGTTAGGTGTTCACGGCAGGCAGGCAACCGACCGGATGGTTCGGCTGTTCACAAATCCCGGCATCGAGGGGATCGGCAACTGTCGCGCAAGCGAAGAAGCCCTGGGGCAGATTCTGGGGAAGAACCCGCTTGATTTTTATCAACGTGCGGATAAGAAGATGGCCGGGCCGTTGGGCGCCGGGACGATGCCTCTATGGGATTTGGCCGGCAAGGTCTTGAATAAGCCGGCTTATGAGCTGTTGGGCGGAGCGGGGCCTAGGCGGGTCCCCGTATATGATGGGTCGATATACTTTAGCGACCTGCTCGATGAGTACGTTGACAAGTGGCCGGACCGGTTCAAGGAAGAGATCGATATGGGGATGGCACTTGGGCATCTCGCCTTTAAGGTCAAGATTGGGCGCGGGGCCAAATGGATGCCGGCAGAAGAAGGTTACGCGCGTGACGTGGAAGTGCTGCGGACAATTCGCAAACACGTAGGGCCTAAGGTCCTTATCGGGGTCGATGCCAACAACGGTTACGACCTGCCCAAGACCAAACAACTATTGGAGGAACTGGGAGACTTTGATTTTGCCTTCTTAGAAGAGATGTTCCCCGAGGATGTTGATAAATGCCTGGAGCTAAAGCAGTTCATACGCGAGCACGGGTGGAAGACGTTCGTGGCGGACGGCGAAACCCAGAGCGAGCTGGAGGCATACAAGCCGTTCATTGAAGCTGAGGCGATTGACGTATTTCAGGGTGATATGAACCGGTTTGGGCTTGAGGGGATTCTGACCGAGGCGGAGTGGTGCAGGCCGAAGGGACTGAGAGTGGCGCCTCACAACTGGGGGTCTTTGGTGGGCTACTATATGCAGCTGTATGTGGGCCGGGCGATAACCAACCTGTACAGGGCCGAGCACGACCCGCTTTCAAATTCGGTGCTTATCGCAGAGGGATACGAAGTCCGCAAGGGCTACGCCGGCATCCCGAACGCGCCGGGGTTCGGCCTGAAGATTAACGAGGACAAATTCGCCTCGGATGTTAGGATAAGGTTCGACCTGAAAGTCTGAAAGATCGGGATTCGCAGGGACAACAGGCGCCGCAGTCTGGCCCGGGCCAGGATATGTTCGACAAGATAGAAAAGCAGATGCGGCAGCTCCAGGAGCGAATCGAGCAGTTGGAAAGGGAGCGAGGCAAGAAGTCCGGCAGCTCCATAGACAAGGTGGACAAGGATAAACCCAAAGAGCCGAAGAAAGCCCTTGAGCCGGAAGCGAGCGAGGCAGAGAAGATTTGAGCGTCTGACAATCTGCACATTTCAGTTGGCATCAGACTGTCAATTCTTTGTTTTTCGTTTGCGGGTTTTGGTGGTTTGCTCTTCCTTATCGGCTGCTCGCGAGATTTCAGGGACGTTTGCCTGGGGGAGCCATTTTGCGAGCTGCTTTTTGACGTCTGCGTATTTGGGGTCGGCGGCGAGGTTGGTCCATTCGAGCTCGTCTTTATCGTGGTCGTAAAGCTCTTCCGTGCCGTCGCTGTAGCGGATGTATCGCCAGCGTTCGGTGCGCAGGGAGTGATTGTTGAGGCCGTGCGTTGTCAGTGCGGGGCGGTCCCAGTCTGCCTTGGGGTCCTTCAACAGCGGGACCAGAGACTTGCCTTGAAGCTCATTTTTGGGGGCAAGGCTGCACAGCTCAATGAGCGTCGGGTAGATGTCGAGCATAGTGACGGGGCGCGGGCAGCGCCGGCCCGGCTTTGTGAGGCCGGGGACAACCATCATCAGGACGTTGTGGGTCGCCTCCTCCCAGAGGGAGAATTTGCGCCAATGGAGTTTTTCGCCGAGGTGCCAGCCGTGGTCGCTCCAGAGGATGACTATCGTATTATCCGCGTAGGCACTTTTGTCCAAAGCGTCGATTACTCGGCCAACGCAGGTATCGACGAAGGTTATCGAGGCCAGATAGCCCTGGACGGCCTTTCGCCACTGATTGTGCTCGATGACCTTTTTGTGGTCGCCTTCGGGCTTGGCCATTTGTCTGCCTATGGGCGGGACGTCGTCGAGGTCGTTTTCGTTGACGTTCGGCAGAGTCACTTTATCGGCCGGGTACATATCAAAGTATTTTTTGGGGACATACCAGGGCAAGTGTGGCCGGAAGAAGCCGCAGCCGATGAAGAAGGGCTTGTCGTGCTTCTTGCGGAGCTGCGAGATACACCAGGATGCGACTTGGGAATCTCCCATTTCTTCGTCGGGGGCATCGACCGGGCCCCAGTCGAATTGGGCGGTGTTGGGGATGCCGTTGATGGGTCGGTTGGGGGGCATCGGGTCATCGGGCTTATTGTTTTGCTGCGAGGGGAAGTAGTCCTGCCACGAGGGCGGGTCGGGGAAGCCGCCGTGGTAGATTTTGCCGCCGCCGACGGCGGAGTAGCCGTGCGCCATGAAGTGCTGCGGGATGGTGACGGCGTCTTTGAGGACGGGGGACTTTCGCCAGGGGTCGGGGTTGTGATATACGCCGGAGCTTGAGGGCAGGATTCCGGTCATAAGGCTGGCGCGCGAGGGATTGCAGGCCGGGGCCGAGCAATGCGCATTGGTAAAAAGGACGCCCTTTGCGGCGAGTCGGTCGAGGTTGGGTGTCTTTACGTCGGGATGGCCGCCCAGGCAGCCAATCCAGTCGTTCAAATCGTCGATGGCCATAAACAGCACGTTTTGCTGCCCGGCCTGCTTCGAGACTGATTTTTGAGCGCCAGGGGCACAATTCGGCAATACAAGCGCGGCTGCTCCTGTTGCCGCGAGTCTCAGAAAGCCGCGGCGGTCGATTGAATGCGATATTTGATTCATTTGTTCACCTCGTTTTGAGTCGCGATCATTTTTTGAGGCTGCCTTCCTTACATAATCCGGTTGTGCCGGGGAAAAACGCACAGGGCGTACAGATCCTATCGCTTAAGACGTTTGGAATTCTAACACGCGGTGTGGGGGTCTGTCAAGCCTCTGGGCCGGCGGAACGTGTCCCACAGGTTGAATCTGGGATGGGCGTATTCGAGAAAATTCCTGGACAAAAGCCGAGAAATTTCATAGAATAGTACCAGACGCCGGGCCGGTCTGCTCTGCGTCGAGGAAGAAATAACATGGGCTGGAGGACAAATCTGGAAACCCGGCCGGCTACAATTATAATCATAGCTGTCTTACGGGCGGCAGTCGCTTCGGCGCAGGTGGTCTATGTTGATTGCCGGGCGGTTTGTCGACGTCAGGCGTCACGATGAAGCATGCTCGACCTGGTCAATTGTTCGTGGGATGGATTTACCGAGGACTCGCCCGCCTGTGTCGGTCACGAGGACGTCGTCTTCGATTCTTATGCCGCCGAAGTCTCGGTATTTTTCAACTGCGTTGTAATTGATGAAGGAGTTGCACTTATTCTCGGCCTTCCATCGGTCGATCAATTCGGGGATGAAATAGATTCCTGGCTCGACGGTGATGACGTGGCCGGGTTCGAGTGCTTTGGCGAGTCGCAACGACCGCCAGCCGAAGGCCGGATTACGTTTTATGGCGTCGGTGTAGCCGACGTAATCCTCGCCGAGGGCCTCCATATCGTGGACGTCGAGACCCATCATGTGGCCGAGTCCGCACTGGAAGAAGAGGGCGTGTGCGCCGGCGTCAACAGCTTCGTCGGGATCGCCCTTAACCAGGCCGAGGTCTTTCAGGCCGGATGTAAGGATTTTACAGGCGAGACGATGGACGTTTCTAAATTCGACGCCGGGGGCGACGGCTTCGATGGCTTTTTGCTGGGCGTCGAGGACTATGGAGTAGATATCTGCTTGCCTTTGGGAGAATTTTCCGCTTATTGGGATTGTCCGGGTGATGTCGGAGGCGTAGCCGAGGGCTGTTTCGGCGCCCGAGTCGTTGACGGCGATGTCGCCGGCTTTCATTACGTTGCCGTGGTAGTGGTTGTGGAGCGTTTCGCCGTGGATTGAGAAGATGGTTGGGAAGGAGAGTCGTCCGCCGCGGGCCAGCGCGATGCCCTCCATCGCGCCGGCGATTTCCCGCTCATAGACGCCGGGCCTTGCTATTTTCATTGCTGTCGTCTGCATTTCGTAGGCGATGTCGAGGGCTTTCTCGATTTCGCGGATTTCTTCTTCGCCTTTTATCGATCTCTGTGCGACGACGGCCTTTATCAGCCTTTCGGAAACGTGCTGCTGAACGTCGTTTGCCGGAATTCCGAGGAGCTTTTCGATTTTCAGGAGACTTTCGGCTCGGTACTGGGGTAGGAAATGGATGGCCCTGCCTTTCTTGAGGGCTTTTTTCAGGGTGTCGGCGAGCCTGTGCGAAGGTGCGGTGTTAGTGACTGCGATTTTTTCGCACTCTTGGCTCAGGGCCGGCTGGGGGCCGGTCCATACAATTTCGTCAACGGTGGGGTCGTCGCCAAAGACACATTCGATTTGTTCATCGATGTCGATGACGGCGGCGAGGCCCGGCGAATCGAGTCCGAAGAAATATAGAAAGGAGCTATCCTGCCTGAAGGGATACGGGTTATCCGGATAGTTCATCGGGCTTTGGTCGTTGCCGAGGAAGAGAATCAAGCCGGACTGGACGTCACGCTGCAGGCGTTTTCTTCTTTCGATATATGTTTCTCTGGCAAACATCTTCTTCCCGTGAATGAGATTATTGTTTGTCGGCTGTTCGATGCTGGTGCTTGGTGCACAGGCTGACGACTATCAGGCAGATGACCGAGAGGGTAATCGCGGGCAGGACGGCGTCGAGCTTCGCAACCTCGGCGGGCAAATGAACCTTTATTATCTCTTCCCACAGAAGGGTGGTGACCGTCCCGGCGAGGATAGAGGAAATCGCGCCGGCGGTTGTGGCCCGTTTCCAAAAGAGTGCGGCAACGAGGCACGGGGTAACGGCTGAGCCATAGACGGTGAAGGCGTACATCGCTTTTTGAAATACCGTTGTTGACGTGGTGAATGCCAGCGAGACGAGCCAGGCGATTATTCCGAAGGTCAGGACCATCAGTCGGCTCATAAAAACGATTCGTTTTTCGGGGGCCTTTGGATTGATGTAGTTGAGATAGATGTCCTTGATGAAGGTTGTCGCAGGTACGAGGAGGAACGAGTCGGCGGTGGAGATGATAATTCCGACTACGGTTATCATAAATATGATGCCGATTGCCAGAGGCATGAAATGGCGGGCGGCGTAGATGAGGACGTAGCGGCCATTCTCGGGGTCGGGGGTGAGGCTGGCGGCGAACCATGCCTCGGCGATGATTAGCTCTTCGACGAGCAGGGCGAGAAAGATCAAAACGATGACAGCGGTGCGTGCGCCTTTGGCGCTTTTGCCGGCGAAGATTCGCTGGTACTGGTTGGCGTCGCCCATAACAAGCAGGAAGACGGGCAGGAGGAAGTTGATATAGTCTGCGGGGCTGAAGACTCCGAGGAGCTTCATGTGGTCCGGGCGGTCCGCCATTGCGGCGAATGCGGCGGCCATGCCGCTGAATCCGCCGGCCCTCGCCAGCAGTACGGGGAAGGCTATCAGAAGGGTGGTGGTGATGATTATTCCGGTGACGATGTCGGCGAAGGCGAGACTCATCAGGCCTGCGAGCATCGTATAGGCGATGATGAAGACGGCGGCGATGATTGTGGCCCTGTGGGCGGTTAATACAGGTTCGTGGAGGTAGGTCAGGCCCTGTTTTGGCGCCTCGGCCAATCGGTAAATCTGATGGCCCTTTTTGAAGCCGGCGTCGTAGCCTTCGATAACGACCCTGGTGTAGGTGTTTTGCTTGATTGCGATGGTATTTCTCAATTCTCGTAGGGCGGGGCTTGCCCCACCGAACTGGTGGGCTGAAGCCCACCCTACATGGACGGCCTCGGCTTGTTGTATCGTCTCTTTGATCTCTTTGAGGCTATTTTTGAGGTCTTTGTTTACCCGGATGATTTCGGTGGGCGGAACGACTTTTACCGTGACGGTTTCGGGCGTTTGCGACCAATCGTTCGTCCGGCGGTCTCTGACGTTGAATTTTATTTGTGCGGTTCCGGTCCAGTTTTCGGGGGGCTGGTACTGGAAGTATCCCTTGCCAACCTGGTCTTTGGTGAGCGTATCGCCGGGGTTGAGAGCGACTTTCTCTTTTTTGCCTGTGATGACCTCGAGCACCATTCCGCCGGCGTTGAACTGGTAACTGACGATGACCATATACGCGACCACCAGGGCGATGACGGCGAGCAGCCGGGCGGCGGGGCCGTATCGTCTGCCGATGATTTCGGGCACCGAGAGGGCCTCGATGTTGCGGGCGCGGGTTGCTATGAAGGACAGCAGTATCATACCGACGAAGGTCCCCATCGGCAGGAAGAAGGCGGCCATTCCGACTTCGTATGTTTTGCCGGCGTTGCCGACGATGGAGCCTGTGCCGATCCAGACGGCGAGCATCGTGCAGACCATAATCCAGGGCGAGAGTGTGCGGCCGGCGACGGTGAAGTCCTCCTGCGTTTTGACCTGGCGTGATTTGTAGATTCCGATGCCCGTCAGGGTCAGCAGGTAGATGAAAATGGCGGTGAGGTAGATCACAAATTTTCTCCGGGCGATACTTCGTATTCAATGCGCCTTATCGAACAAACTGTTCGACGAAGTATTTGGGTGTCAGGGGTTCGCCGGTTGCGCGCTCGATCATTTCCTTCCAGGGGTATAGCGCGCCCGGGCCGAAGACTTTTTCCCGCAGATACTCGCCGAGCCTTTTATCGTTCACATAGCTGACGTCTTTGTCGGAATCGAGCTGCATTATGTTACGGACGTAGTAGTGGTGTAGCTGGGAGGCGAAGAGTTCGCCGAGCATATAGTTGTGGTAATAGCAGGGTGCGGTGGTGAAGTGGAGCTTCGACGCCCAGCCTGCATCTGCCGGGCCCGGCGGCTGTTTGACAAGCTGGTATTTCTCAACGAGCCGCCACCAGAGGCCGTTGAGGTCCTGGTCGGGGTCGGCGTAGAGATGTTTCTCGAAGTTGTACATCACCATTGCCCAGCGGGCGAAGAGGACCTGCTGGAACTGTAAGTATTTCCAGCTTACGTCCTCGATCTTTGCGCGCTCAGCGTCGGAGAGATTCAGCATTTTTTGCATCCAGGCGGCGTTACGGCTGAGCCTGCCAAAGAACACTGCGACGCCTTCGGTGGTGAAGCTGTGGGCCGGCTCCCGCAGCAGCCAGGGCTCGTCGCGGTCGTGGTATTTGCTATAAACGGCGTGGCCCAGCTCGTGGAGTATGGTTTCCATCCAGCGTTCGGTATTCTGGAGGTTGCAGAGTACGCGGACATCGCCGCGGCGGTCAACGTCGTGGCTGAAGGCGTGGGGGTACTTGCCCTCGCGGTCGTAAAGATCACTTCGCGCGAGAATGTCATCAACGGGCAGGCCGACGCCGGCGTAGAAGTCTTCGGCCAATTTCTTAACGTCCTTGTTCTTGTAGTAGAGGTCCAAATCCAGGTCGTAAACCAGGGGCGTCCTTTGGAAGAAGGGATCGTGATAGTGCCAGGGCATCAGGTCTTTCGGGGCAATGCCGTAGCTTTGGGCGAGAATACTATCCAGCTCCTTTTTCATTTCGGCGAAGGGCTTTGCGGTAAGCTTGTCAAGCTGGTTGAAGATCTTATCGAGCTCCTCGATGCTCTGCTCGCCGGTGACTATCATCATAGTATGGTAGTTGTCAAAGCCGACCTTTCGGGCGGCCTGGTTGCGGAGCTTGACCAATTGGATGAGGTCGGCGATGATAACGTCACCGACCTGCCTGCTTGCGCGCCAGGCGAGCTGCCTGGTGCGGACGTCTTTTTCGGTGGTCATTATTGTGTAAATGTCACTCATAGTGACTTTTTTGCCGTCGATGTCGCCGCGGAAGGTGTTGTATTTCTCCTGGACCTTTGCGTCCAAATCGACGAGTGTTTTGAGCAGGTCCGGCGGTACCTGGTTTGTCAGGTAGGCGTAGTATAATTTGTCTAATTGCCGGGCGAGTGCGGGGTCGGTGATTACGCCGGAGCTCCTGATCTCTTTGAGCACGGCGAAGTCGTGAGGGTCGCTGTAGATTTGGCGTATCTTGAGCTGCAATCGGCTGAGCTTGTCGTAATCTTCCGATTTGCCGGTGGTCGAGGCGTCCCAGTAGGCAAGGTTGGCCTTTGTCGTCAAAGGCTCGATTCTCGAGACGTGATCGAGAATGAATCCGGTCAGGCGTTTTTCGTTTGCGTGAGGAACGCAACCGAGAAGCAAAACCGGAATGAAAACGATAGAAATGACGATACATAGATGTTTCATAGTCCTATCTCCTGGTCAGGCCAATTACAGAAAGCTCGCTGGCGCAACGGTATTTGTGCGCGAGCTACACATCTGATTATAACGATTGTTGTTCCGTTCGGGCGATAATTTCATTTTGCAGGTCTTGGCCGATGTCTATGAAGTAGTCGCTGTAGCCTGCGACACGGACGATTAGCTCGCGATTCTCTTCGGGTTTCTCCTGGGCCTGGCGCAGCTTGTCGGCGGTGATGACGTTGAACTGGATATGGTGGCCGTCGAGCTTGAAGTAGGCGCGGATGAGGTGGGCGAGCTTGTCGATGGCGTCGTCGCCGGCGAGGACCTGCGGGTTAAACTTCATATTGAGCAGTGTCCCCCCGGTTCGGGCGTGGTCTATGCGAGCGGCGGACTTTATCACTGCGGTCGGTCCCTTCGTATCGCGGCCCTGGCTTGGCGAGATGCCCTCGGAAACCGGGGCGCCGGCCTTTCTGCCGTCGGGCAGTGCGCCTGTGACGGAGCCGAAGTAGATATGCACGGTTGTGGGCAGGAGGTTGACGCGGTACTTGCCGCCCTTCGTGTTGGGCCGGCCGTTGAGCAGGTTGTAGTAGGCGTTGAAGACGTCCTCGGTGATGGCGTCGGCGTAGTCGTCGTCGTTGCCGTACTTGGGGGTGTGGTTGAGCAATTTGTTGCGGAGCTGCTCGTATCCTGCGAAGTCGGCCTGCATCGCGGCGAGCAATTCGTCCATTGTTAAATCCTGCTTGTCGAAGACGCGGTATTTGACGGCCGCGAGGGCGTCGGTGACGGTGCCGATGCCGACGCCCTGGATGTAGGTAGTGTTGTATCGCGGTCCGCCGTTGTGGTAATCGAGTCCGCGGGTTATGCAGTCGTTCACCACGAGTGACATAAACGGGGCGGGCATAAAGTCGGCGAAGAGGCGCTCGATGACGTTGTTGCCTTTTATTTTCAGGTCGATGAAGTATTCGAGCTGTTTCGCGTAGGCATCCATCAACTGCTGATAAGCTGTGAATTCTTTGGGATTGCCGGTTTTGGGGCCGAGCTGCTCGCCTGAATTGGGGTCGATCCCGTTATGGCAGGCAAGCTCGAGGATTTTGGGCCAGTTGATGTAGCCGGTGAGTATGCAGCTTTCCTTTCCGAAGGAGCTGACTTCGACGCAGCCGCTGGGTCCGCCTGTGCGGGCGTCGGTAATGGTCTTGCCGTCCTGGAGCATCTCCTTGATGATGACATCGGTGTTGAAGACGGATGGCTGGCCGAAGCCGGTGCGGATTACCTCGCAGGCGCGGCGCAGGAAGCGGTCCGGATTCTTTTTGCTTATCTGGATGCAGGAGCTTGGCTGGGTGAGCCGCATCTCCTCGACGACGTCGAGTATGATGTATGACAGGTCGTTGACGGCGTCGCTTCCGTCTTGGGGTTTCACCCCGCCGGTGTTTATGAGCGCAAAATCGGTATAGGTTCCGCTTTGCTCCTCGGTGACTCCGACTTTTGGCGGCGCCGGCTGGTTGTTAAATTTGATCCAGAAGCACTGCAGAAGCTCTTTTGCCTGTTCGGGCGTCAAGGAGCCTTCCTGCAGGCCCTTTTGATAGAAGGGCCAGAGGTGCTGGTCGAGCCGGCCTGGGTCGAATGAGTCCCAGGTGTTCAGCTCGGTGATCACCGACAGATGCACGAACCAGTACGCCTGCAGGGCCTCGTGGAAGTTGCGCGGCGCATTGGCTGGGACGTAGGAGCAGACCTCGGCGATCTGCTCTAATTCTTTGCGGCGCGTGGGGTCGGCCTGGCTTTGGGCGAGCTCGCGGGCCTTGTCCGCGTGGCGATTGGCGAAGGCGATGGTCGCGTCGGCGCAGATGTCCATCGCCTGGTATTGCTGGTCCTTTTCGTAGGCGCGCACGTCGTTGAGGTAATCAAGTTTTTTCCGGTTCTCGGCAATGTCACGTTTGAAATCGAGCATGCCTTTGTGGTAGATTTTATCGTCGAGGACGGCGTGGCCCGGCGATCGCTGCTCCATAAATTCCGTGAAGACGCCGGCCTCGAAGGCCCGATGCCACTGCGGCGTCATTGCCTTGAAGAGCTTTTCGCGGAGGGTCTTGGCGGACCAGAAGGGTATGATTTCGTTTTCATAAGTCTCTCTTACCTGGTCCGAGACGATGAAGGATGTCTTCTGGCGGCTGTTTAGTATGCGCAGGTCTTCGAGGTCGTGGCAGCACAGCTCGGGATAAGTGGGCGCGGCCTTGGGCGCGGGGCCTCGCTCGCCCACGATTAGCTCACCGTCGTTGATGCAGATAGTCTTATTCTCCATAAGGTATTTGAAGGCCAGCGCGCGGGTTACGACTACCGACTCCTGGGCGGGCACGCTGCTCTTGTAGAACCGGGTGATAAGCTCGGCCCTTTCGGTTGAAATGTACGGCCTGGTCTCGACGCTCTGCTTGCGGAGCTTTGCAACTCTTTCGTTCATAAGATTCAGCCCCCTATCTTGACTTCAAATCCATATTTGCCGAGGAGCGCGGCGATGGAATTCATTTTCTGGTCCCCGGGCGTTTCGATTCGTATGAGGTCTATGCCCGCGGCAAGCCGTGCGGCTTTTTCATTTCCGCCACGATTGTAGGGCAGGATGTCTATTCTAATGACGCCCGGCAGCGAAGCGGCGAATTTGCCCGTTGCGTCGATGTTTTCCGGGTCGTCGTTGAAGCCGGGGATGATTGGGATTCGGATGATGATTTTTTTGCCCGCGTGCGAGAGGCGCTTGATGTTGGCGAGTATCAAGGCATTCTCTACGCCGGTGAGGCGGCGGTGAGCGTCACTGTCCGTATGTTTCAGGTCGCAAAGAAACAGGTCTGTCTTTTCGGCGACTGCATCAACGACGTCCGGCTGCGCGCAGCAGCTTGTATCAACAGCAGTGTGCATCTGCTTTTTGCGGCATTGATTCAGCAGCGCCAGCAGAAACTCTGCCTGCATTAGCGGTTCGCCGCCCGAAAAGGTGGCGCCGCCGGCGGACTCGTCATAGAAGATGATGTCCTTTTCGATCTCGGTCATAACCTCGGCGACGGTCATCCGTCGGCCGATGATC
>Ga0315297_10001433_pt1 | contig 14751 bp, 9 predicted proteins | sample YL17G15_0_MG_FD_203628 | JGI IMG/M metagenome (GOLD analysis project Ga0315297, IMG submission 203628) | Sediment microbial communities from Yellowstone Lake, YNP, Wyoming, USA - YL17G15_0 | ecosystem: Environmental > Aquatic > Freshwater > Lake > Sediment | place: USA: Wyoming | collected... | reverse complement strand
CCCGCAGCTTCGGCGCGAGCGGCGCGCTCGAGAAGGAACGCGCGCACGTCGGGCACGAGGTCGTCGTAGTGCGGCTCCGGGTCGGGCACGCGCGGGGCGAGGCGGATGTGGGTCGCGACCACGGAAGCCTCGTGCTTGGCCGCGACCGCCAGGTAGTCGGGGTCCCCGAAACCACTGATGTCGTTCCCGACCACGGCCCCGACCCGGCAGGCCTCGTCGAGCACGGTGGCTCGCCAGGTGTCCACCGACACCGGCACTCCGAGGCGGGAGTGCAACGCCTCGATGGTCGGCACCACCCGATCGAGCTCCTCCGCCTCGGAGACCTCGGGCCCCGGACCCGCCTTCACGCCGCCGACATCGAGCAGATCGGCACCGTCGCCGACGAGCGCCTCGGCCCGGACCAGGAGGTCGTCGAGGCCGAACGTCGCCCCACGGTCATAAAACGAGTCGGGCGTGCGGTTGAGGATCCCCATGACGAGAATTCGGGTCGTGAGGTCATGGACGACATCACCGAGGCGGTAGGACCAACGCACGCCGGCGGAGCATAGGACGACGCCGGACCCGGCCCATCACTCCCATGGCCACGGCGACAATCACGGCGGCGACCGCGGCGGCAGCAAGAACGATCCCCACGAACGGCGCACCCACTGCAACCGGGACACGGGACGCCGCGTCGGCGATCCCGAGCACGGCGTCGGCGAGCACTCGGGTCGGCCATTGGAGTGCCGTCGCCGCGGCCGGGACGCGCGAGCGGATAAGCCCGGCCAGTGTCCCGCCCGCGAGTCCCCAGATGGTGAGTGGCCCCACGAGCGGCACCGCGAGGAGGTTCGCCGGGACCGCGACGAGCGGGATCGACCCGAACACCGGGATGAGGACCGGGGCCACGCCGATCTGCGCGGCCGCAGTCGTCGCGAGCGGCTCACGGAACCACGCCGGACCCCGCAAGCGCCGGGTGATCGGCACCGCGAGCAACGCGATCCCGAGGCTCGCGCCGACCGAGAGCAGAAAGCCGACCGAGTGAACGAGGAAGGGATCGATGAGCAGGAGCGCGGTGACGGCGAGCGCGAGCAGCCGGACCGCCTGCGCCGGGCGTCCGGCGTACACAGCCACCACTGCGAGCGCCGCCATCGCGCAGGCGCGCAGAACCGACGGCTCCCAGCGCGTCATCGCACCGAAGACGACCAGCACCGCCAAGGCCGCCCCCAAGCGCGCCGAGCGCGGCAGTCGCCGCAATGCGGGACCTGCGAGGGCCAGAACAAACGCCACGTTCTCTCCGGAGACTGCGAGGAGATGCGAGAGGCCCGCGGCGCGAAAGCGCTCGTTCACCACATCCGGGAGATCGCGGGTGTCGCCGACGAGGAAGCCGGCCACCAACGCACGCTCGGTCGCCGGGAGCGCGTCGGTACCGCGCAACACGACGTCGCGGGCCTCATTCGCCACCTCGGCCAGCGGCGATGCGGGACCACCCGCGTCGAGCAGATCGGTCGCGGCCATGGTGGCCACGACATGATGCCAGCGCAGGCGCTCGTCAAACCCCTCGAGTGGGCGGAGCCAGCCTCGCAGCGCGACATCGTCGCCGGCCGCGAGCACGGCCAGGCGACCGACAGCGTCACCCTCGGCATCGACGAGGACCGTACGATGCACCGGGATGAGGGCGGATCCGTGGCCGCCGCCCGCCCCTCGCGTCCGACCGTCGTCGACGCGCGCCGAGTCGACCCGCACGAGCACCTGCGTCGACCACCGGGTCCCGTCGGGGTCGTCGACGAGCGTCCCCCGCAGCACCACGTCGGCACGAAGTCCGGTCGCCTGCGCCAACGGCCAGTGCACGAGGCCATCGAGCGCCCGGCGTTCGAGCGCACACCCGACGCACGCCAGTGCTATGAGCGCCAGCCCGAGACGAGCCCGCCGACCTCGCGCCAGTGCGGCCGTGGTTGCCAAGGCGCCGGCCACCACGATCGTCGAGCATGCCGGCGCCGGGCCGAGCGCCTCGCCGACGAAGATCCCGACCACGAGCACTCCCGCCGCGAGGTACACCCCGGCGGCCCGCACTCAGACCGTGACCAGTTCGCGCAGGTCGGCGAACCGCTTCTCCCCGATCCCGCGCACGTCACGGAGCTCGTTGACGCTCTTGAAGCCTCCGCGACGGTCGCGCTCGGCGATGATCGCCGCGCCGAGCGACGGACCGATGCCCGGCAGCCCGTCGAGCTGGTCGAGGGTCGCGGTGTTGAGGTTCAACGGCCCACCCGTCGAGGAGCCGGTCGCGGCATCGCCCCCGGCCCCGCCCGGCGTCGCGGCACCCGAGCCGTCGGTGGCCGGCGGGTCACCGACCCGCTGCACGAGGACGCGCTGGCCGTCGACGATCTTGGCTGCGAGGTTCAAACGGTCGAGATCAGCCTCCGGGAGACCACCGCCCGCGCCTTCCACGGCGTCGATGACCCGTGACCCCGACGCCAGCTCGACCACGCCCGGCCGGGCCACCGCGCCCGCGACATGCACGACGACGCGGTTCCCCCTCGTCGTCGGCCCGGCGGACGCCGACCCCGCCTCGGCAGGTTCACTCGTCGGCGTCGTCGTACGCGACGTGCTCGAGCCCGCCCGGCTCGGAGCCGCGCGCGACGGCGTCGCGCCGCCTCCGGAACCAACCCGATACCAGACCACCCCGGCGACCACGGCGACCGCGACGAGGACCGCAAGACCCGCCCGGGCATCGGTCCGCAGCGCGCCGAGGGTGTCACGCACCCGGTCGAACAGCCCGTCGAACCTCGTGTCGAAGCGCCCGTCGATGGCCCGCCCCCGGCCGAAGGGTCGCGCCGGCATGGCGCGACCGCCGGGTTCACCCCAGAACCCGGGATCGGGGCTACCGGCGTCCTCTGCGGACAGGGGCAGCTCGGTGGCGTCGGACGGCGGCGCGACGCGCGTCGCCTCGAGGCGGCGGTACGGATCCTGGGGTTGCGACACGTCGGCCTCCGGGCACGGTTCCCACGGAGGAAGCGCCGGCGAGGCCGGCGTGACGGCTCAACCCACGACGAAGTTCACCAGTCGCCCCGGGACCACGACGACCTTGCGGACCGTCGCGCCGCCGAGGATCGCCACCATCTTGGGTTCGGCCCGGGCTGCCGCCTCGATCACCTCGGCCGTCGCGTCCGCAGCCACCCGGACATGGGCACGGACCTTCCCGTTGACCTGGACCGGGAGCTCGACCTCCTCGTCAGCGAGCAACGCCGGGTCGGCCTCGGGGAACGCCTCGTAGGTGAGCGAGCCGTCGTGACCGAGGCGTGCCCAGAGCTCTTCGGCGATGTGCGGCGCGAGCGGGGCCAGCATCAGGACCAGCGGACGGACCACCTCGACGGGCGCGGCGCCCCGCTCGGCCACGACCTGGGTCAAGCGGTTGTTCAGCTCGAACAGCCGGGCGATCGCGGTGTTGAACTTCAACCCGGCCATGTCGTCTCGCACGGCGGCGATCGTGCCGTGCAGGAGCCGCCTCATCCCATCGTCGGCCGGCTCGTCGACCACGCGGACGGAGCCGGTGTCCTCGTCGACGACGTTGCGCCACAGCCGTTGGAGGAAGCGGTGTACCCCGATGATGTCGGCGGTGCTCCACGGTCGGCTCGCGTCGAGCGGCCCCATGAACATCTCGTAGAGCCGCAGCGTGTCGGCGCCGTAGTCGCGGTAGATGTCGTCGGGCGTAACGCTGTTCTTCAGGCTCTTGCCCATCTTGCCGAACTCGCGCACGACCGGGGCACCGTCATGGAAGAACGCTCCGTCGCGTTCTTCGACTTCGGCCGCCTCGACGGCGATCCCGCGCTCGTCGCGAAACGACGGGGCCTGGATGTAACCCTGGTTGAAGAGTCGGTGGAACGGTTCGGGCGTCGACACGACGCCCAGATCGAAGAGCACCTTGTGCCAGAAGCGCGCGTAGAGGAGGTGCAAGACCGCGTGCTCGACACCGCCCACGTAGAGGTCGACCCCGCCGCTCGGTTGCATCCAGTAGCGCTCGACCTCGGGGTCGACCATGGCGTGCTCGTTGGTCGGGTCCAGATAGCGCAGGAAGTACCAGCACGAGCCCGCCCACTGCGGCATCGTGTTCGTCTCGCGCCGATAGGTCTTCGGACCATCCCCGAGATCGAGCTCGACCGAGAGCCACCCGTGCGCACTGGCGAGCGGCGGCTCGGGGTCGCTGTCGGCATCGTCGGGGTCGAGGGCGCGCGGTCGGAAGTCGTCGACATCGGGGAGCTCGACGGGGAGCAGGTGCTCGGGCACCGCGTGCGGCGCCCCGGCGTCGTCGTATACGATCGGGAACGGCTCACCCCAGTAGCGCTGGCGGCTGAAGAGCCAGTCGCGGAGTTTGTAGGTGATTGTCGCGGCGCCGTTCGCCGTCTCCTCCAACCACTCGACAATGCGCTGCTTCGCGTCATCAATGTGCAGGCCATCGAGGAACCCGCTGTTGATCGCGGCGCCGTCGCCGACGTACGCGTCGCCCTCGAAGCCCGCAGGTGGCTGCACCGTCCGCACGATCGGCAGGTCGAACTCCTCGGCGAACTGCCAGTCCCGCTCGTCCTGACCGGGCACGGCCATGATGGCGCCGGTGCCGTAGCCCATCAGGACGTAGTCGGCGATAAACACCGGGATCAGCGTGTCGTTCACCGGGTTGCGGGCGAACGCGCCGGTGAACACCCCGGTCTTGTCGCGGCCCTCCGACTGGCGCTCGAGATCGGTCTTCTGTGCGGCGAACTCCCGGTACCGGCGGACCGCCTCGGCGGGGAGGACGTCGGTGCCGAAGACACCCCGCCACGCCGGCGGGATCTGGACCGCGGCGTCGGTGAGGGTGGCGCCGGGCCATTCGGCCGGGACGATACGGTCGACGAGCGGGTGCTCCGGCGCAAGCACCACGTAGGTCGCCCCGAAGAGGGTGTCGGGGCGGGTCGTGAACACCTCGATCCCGGCGTCGTCGTGCCCGGCAACGGCGAACACGACGGACGCGCCGGTGCTGCGCCCGATCCAGTTCCGCTGCATCGTCTTGATCGAGTCGGGCCAGTCGAGCGCGTCGAGGTCGGCGAGCAGCCGATCGGCATACGCCGTGATGCGCAGCTTCCACTGCTCGAGCGGCCGCTTGAAGACCGGGAAGTTCCCGCGGTCGCTCCGGCCCTCCGCGGTCACCTCCTCGTTGGCGACGACCGTGCCGAGCCCGGGGCACCAGTTGACCGGGGCGTCTTCGAGATACGCGAGTCGGTAGGCGTCGACCACCTTCGCCTGCGTCGGCGCGTCGAGTTCGGACCAGGACCGCGCGTCGGGGTTCTCCGGCGAGATCGGCTCGCGCGCACCCGACTCGAGCTCGTCGACCAGTTCTGCGATCGGGCGGGCCCGGTCGTGGTCGGCGTCGTACCACGACCCGAACAGCTGCAGGAAGATCCACTGCGTCCAGCGGTAGTACTCGACATCGGTCGTGGAGACGCTGCGACGCGAGTCGTGCCCGAGGCCCAGCGCTCGCAGCTGGCGGCGCATGTTCGCGACGTTGGCCTCGGTGGCGGCTCGGGGATGCTGGCCGGTCTCGAGCGCGTACTGCTCCGCGGGCAACCCGAACGCGTCGTAGCCGAGGGCGTGCAGGACGTTGCGTCCGTTCATCCGATGAAAGCGGGCGTACACGTCGGTGCCGATGAACCCGAGGGGGTGCCCGACGTGCAGACCGGCACCGCTCGGATACGGGAACATGTCGAGGACGTAGAGCTTCTCCTGGCCCCGTACCGCGTCGAAGCCGTCGGAGAGCGATCCGCTCGGGTTGGGCGTCCAGAACGTGTGGTGCTCGTCCCAGTGGTCCTGCCACCGCAGCTCGATCTCGTTGGCGAGGCGCGCGTCGTAGCGGAACGCCGGGGCGCTGGAGTCGTCGGGCAACGGAGTGCTCTGGGTATCGGGCATCGGCGGCGAGCGTAGCGAGGGCACGTCCCGAAACCTCCCAGGAGGCGCTGATATCGTGGCGTTCCCACGGGCCTGTGGCTCAGTCCGGCAGAGCACCTCCATGGCATGGAGGGGGTCGGGGGTTCAAATCCCCCCAGGTCCACTCTCCGTGGTCACATCCATACCTATCGTGGTAGCGGGAATCCCCCGGTGCCCATCCAAGGCCCGTCCAGAGACTCGGATCTCCAATGATCGGCGTCATCGACTACCGCGCCGGTAACGCACCCAGCGTCGGGTACGCGCTCGAACGCCTCGGCATCGAGCACCGCCTGGTCGACACCCCCGGCCAGCTCGAGGACTGCGACCGACTGATCCTCCCCGGCGTGGGTGCAGCGCGCGCGACCCTCGACTCGCTGCATGCGTCGCGACTGGTCGAGCCGCTCTCGGAGCGGGTGCACCGCGACGGCATTCCCTTCCTCGGGATCTGCATCGGGCTCCAGGTGCTCTTCGAGCACTCCGAGGAAGGCGACGTGGCCGCGCTGGGGTGGATCCCCGGGACGGTGCGGCGATTCGACGATGAGCTGCGGGTCCCCCAGATCGGCTGGAACTCGGTGCACCTGCGCCGAGATCACCCGGTCACGGCCACGTTCCCCGACGGCGGGCACGCGTACTTCGTGAACTCGTACTACGCGTCGCCCGCGGATCCGGGCCATGTCCTCGGCGAGACCGCGTACGGCGTCGAGTTCTGCTCGATCGTCGCGCACGCCAACATCGTGGCGACGCAGTTCCACGCCGAGAAGAGCGGCGAGCTCGGACTGCGGATCCTCTCCGGCTTCGCCGAGTGGATTCCCTGATGCTCACCAAGCGGCTGATCGCGTGCTTCGACGTCGTCGACGGACGCGTCACGAAGGCCCAGCAGTTCCAGGACAACATCGACGTCGCGCCCGCCGAAGAGCTCGCGCGCCAGCTCTACGACGACCAGATCGACGAGATCATCTTCTACGACATCAAGGCCAGCGCCGAGCGACGCAAGATCGACCTCGAGACGGTGCGACGGGTCGCGCACCACGTGTTCGTCCCGTTCACCGTCGGCGGTGGCATCCGAACGGTCGACGACATGTTCGAGGTGCTCAAGGCCGGCGCCGAGAAGATCAGCGTCGACTCGATGGCAGTCCGCAACCCCGACATCATCCGAGCCGGGGCGGAGGCCTTCGGACGCCAGTGCATCGTGCTGAGCACGCAGGTCAAGCGTGTCGGCGTGCGCGCCGGGATCCCGAGCGGCTACGAGGTCTTCATCGACGGCGCACGCGAGGCGACCGGGCTCGACGCGCTCGACTGGGTGCGTCACGGCGAGGACCTCGGCGCGGGTGAGATCGTCGTGAACAGCATCGACTGCGACGGGACTGCCGCCGGCTACGACCTCGAGATCACCCGTGCCGTCGCCGACGCCGTGAACGTTCCGATCATCGCGTCCGGGGGAGCCGGCAACGTCGACCACATCGCCGATGGGCTGACCACCGGAGGGGCGCAGGCCGCGATCATCAGCTCGATCCTGTACTCGCCGCGCCTCGACCGAAACGTCGGGGTGCGCGAGCTCAAGGACGGGCTCGCGGCTCGCAACGTGCCGATGCGGCCGTACTTGCCGTAGTCCCGGCTTCCGCTACCCGTCGGCGGCGAGGGACTCGCGTTCGTCGAACGGGATCCGGGGCGCGTCGGCCCACAGCCGGTCGAGGTCGTAGTACGCCCGCGTCTCGGCGAGGAAGACATGCACGACGATGTCGCCGTAGTCGAGGAGGACCCAGGTGGCGTCGTCGCGACCCTCGATGCTGATCGGTCGCGAGTTGTCGTGCGCCCGAAGCGCCGACTCGATCTCGTCGACGATCGTGCGTACCTGGCGGGTGTTCGTCGCGCTCGCGAGCACGAAGCACTCGATGATCGAGATGATCGGTCCGACGTCGAGCACGACCACGTCGTGGCCGCTCTTGGCCGAGGCCGCACCGGCCGCGACGAGGGCCCGGGTGGTGGCTTCCGACACCGAGCCGGTCAAGCGGACCAACCGGTGGTGAGGCGGACTCGGGAAGCCGGAACGCCGAAGACCGGTCTCAAGAGCGGGTGCATCCGATCGTCATGATCCCGAAGCATAGAGGTCGCGCTCGTGGATGAGCCGCACAACCGAGGCGGGGACGAGGCCGGCGACGGGGAAGCCGCGAGCGAGCCGCTCTCGCACCTCGGTCGAGGAGACATCGAGCCGCGGGATCGCGAGGTGCTCGACGCGCCAGCCCGAGCCGGGCGGGACTGCGTGCTCACCGGCCCGCTCGATCACGACGACGGTCGCGAGGTCGCGGGTGTCGTCGAGGCGCCGCCAGGTCCCCATGTTGGCGACGGCATCGGCCCCGAGCAGCAGGAACAACTCCCGATCGGGGGCCGTCAGCGCCTCGAGCGTGTCGGCGGTGACCGACGCCCCGTCGCGCTCGACCTCCAGGGCACTCGCCTCGAGCCCGTCGACCTCGCCAACCGCGGCCTCGACGAGCGCGAGGCGGTCCCCGGCATCGGCCACGACCTCGCCCCGCTTCTGCCACGGGTCCCCCGCCACCACGAGCAGCACCCGATCGAGCCCGAGCGCAGCCCGGGCATCGGACGCGGCGACGAGGTGTCCCACGTGGATCGGGTCGAACGTCCCGCCGAGCACTCCCACGCGTTCCTTCGGTACCACCACCGCAGGAAGCCTACGAGCGATCCGGTCCTGCACCGTGCAGCGCAACGATCGGAAGTGCGCCGAGAGCAGCGTTCACATCGCTGTCACATGTCCGAAACCCTTGCCGCGTAGCCTGCACGCATGAGCGACAAGGAGACGCACGTCCTCATCCGCGTCTGGCTCCCGGACCGCCCCGGTGCGCTCGGGCTCGTCGCCGCGCGCATCGGCGCCGTCGGAGGCGACATCGTGGGCATCGACGTGCTCGAGCGCTCGGAGGGCATCGCCGTCGACGAGTTCGCCGTCGCCCTCCCGAGCCTGGACGTGCTCGACCTCTTGGCCAAGGAGATCGAGCAGGTCGACGGCACGTCGGTCGAGGAGTTCCGCGTGGTCGAGGCCTTCCCCGATCCCCGGCTCGACGCACTCGATTCCGCCACCCGCCTGTGCGAGGCGACGTCGGTCGCCGTGCTCTGCGAAACCCTCGTCGGCCACCTTCGGCGTGAGTTCCTCGCCGACTGGGTCGCCCTCCTCGGCGACGATGCCGTCATCGCGGCGGCGGGCGATGCGCACCCCAGTGCGGAGTTCCTCTCGGCGCTCGCCGCGGGGACCTCCGCCTCGCCCACGGTCGCCAACGGCACGACCGGGCCCGAGGACCTCCTCGTCGCCACCCTCGCCACCCACGACGCGAGCCTCCTGGTCGGTCGCGACGGCCATCCGTTCCGGCGGCGCGAGCGGGCCCAGCTGATCGCGCTCGCACGCATCGCCGATCGCGCCTGGACGCTGCTCCCGGGGTAGACCGGGGTCGTGCCGACGGCCCTGGTGATCTTCACCCGCGACCTACGGGTCCGCGACCAGCCGGCCCTCGCGGCCGCGTGCCGCTCCGCAGATCGGGTCTTGCCGGCATTCGTGCTCGACGACACCCTCCTGGCCGGGCCCTTCAACCGACCGAACCGCGCCGCCTTTCTCGTGGACGCGCTCACCGACCTCGACGCTTCGCTGCACGAGCGAGGCGGGTCGCTCGTCGTGCGACGCGGCGACTGGGTCGACGAGGTGCTCCGGCTGGCCACCGATGCCGGCGCGACCGAGATCCACGTCGCCGACGACATCAGCCGCTACGCGCGCAGACGCTTGCTCGCGCTCGAAGCGGCCGGGACCAGCGCCCGCATGACCGTTACCCGTCACCCCACGCTGTCGGTGGTACCGCCGGGCGCCGTCGTGCCACCCGGCGGCGACCACTACAAGGTGTTCACGCCGTACTACCGACGTTGGCTCGAGCTGCCGTGGCGGCCCGTCGCGCCGACGGCGCCCAAGATCTCGACGCCGCCGGGAATCTCGACGCTCCCGATCCCCACGACGATCGCCCTCGTGGACGGCGCCGCCTCGCCCGAGGTGATGCGGGGCGGTGAGTCAGAGGCCCGGCGGCGGCTCAACGCGTGGACGCGTGCGGGCCTTGCGTCGTACGGGGATCGCCACGACGACCTCCCCGGCGACGCGACGTCGCGGATGAGCCCGTACCTGCACTTCGGCTGCATCTCGCCACTCGAAATCGCCGCAAAGCTGCAGGACCGCCCCGGTGGTGACGCGTTCGTGCGACAGCTCTGCTGGCGCGACTTCTACCTCCAGGTGCTCGCGGCCCGTCCCGACGCGGCATGGAACGACTACCGGGATCGTGGCGACCGATGGCACGACGACCCCGAGGCGTTCACGGCGTGGCAGGAGGGCCGCACCGGGTACCCCGTGGTCGACGCGGGGATGCGACAGCTCACCCGTGAAGGGTTCATGCACAACCGGGCCCGGATGATCGTGGCGTCGTTCCTCACCAAGGACCTGTACGTCGACTGGCGCCTCGGCGCGGCGCACTTCCTCGACTGGCTCGTCGACGGGGACCTCGCGAACAACAACCTCAACTGGCAGTGGACCGCCGGGACGGGCACCGACACGAACCCGCACCGGATCTTCAACCCGACGGTGCAGGGGACCCGCTTCGATCCGGCCGGCGACTACGTGCGCCGGTACGTCGATGAACTGGGCGGCATCACCGGGAAGGCGGTCCACGATCCGGACCCCGCGACCCGAGCCCGCGTCGGCTACCCGGCGCCGATCGTCGACCACCGCGAGGCGATCGCCGAGTACAAGGCCCGCCGGTCGGCGTCCTGACGTTCCGGTGACGAATTTGGCTGCCATGGCAGCCGATTCCGTCACGAGAAGCGGCCTACTCGCGCCAGGCGACGGGGACGACCGCGTGCGTCCCCGAGAGACCCTTGAGCGTGACCTCGCGAGCATCGCCGTAGGTCGCGGCGGCCGGCGCGGAGCGTCGGACCTCCTCAGTGGCGTAGATCTCGCCGCCGGCCGCGGCGTCGGCGACGCGGGCCGCGATGATCACCGTGCGGCCGAAGAAATCGTCGCCTTCCTTGATCGCCCGTCCCGCGTGGAGGCCGATGCGGACGCGGATCTCGCCTGCGTCGGCGCCGAAGTCGTGCCCCGAGATCGCCCGTTGGATCGCGATCGCACAATCCACCGCGGCATCGGCGCTCGGGAAGGCGAGCATGAAGCCGTCGCCCTGACTCTTCACCTCGGTACCACCCCGCGCGCCGAGCTCTCGCTGGAGCAGGTCGTTGTGCGCGTGGAGCACATGTTGGCTGCTCACGTCACCGAGCCGGTCGGTCATCGAGGAGTATCCCTCGATGTCGGAGAACAACAGGGTCACGCGCCCGTCACCGGCGGCGATCGGCCCGAGGTCAGGCCGATCGCGCGAGACGCTCGCGGCCACGGCATCGATCGACGCATCGGGCGACGAGCCTGACGCGATCCCCTGGAGATCGAGCTTGATTGCGAGCACCTCTTCGACGAGCGCGGGCATCCCGATCTCGTGCGCCGCGTCGAGCGCCTCGTTGAGCAGGCTCAGCGCCCGGGCGCCATCGCCGCCCGAACCCCGGGCGAGGAGAGCGCGAGCGAGGTCGAAGCGCGAGCGCGCGACCCACGGACGAGCTCCGAACGCATCGAGCATCGCGACCGCAGTCCCGAGATGGCGGACGGCGTCGTCAGGCCGGCCGAGCGCCAGGGCGAGCATGCCGGCGTACCGGTCAGTGACACCGTGGTATGCGGTTGCGCCCAGCCCGACGCCCCGGCTTCCCAGCTCTTCCATCAGTTCGAGCAGCACGCCGCAGGCAGCGACGTCCCCGACGAGCGCGGCAGCCTCCGACGCGGCCGCGAGCGCGAACGGGCGGCTCACGTCGTTCGCCATGCCGCCGAAGCGGTCCCGTCCCAACACCTCGAGCTCGGCGCGTGCTCCTTCCGGGTCTCCGGTGATGGCGAGCAACTGGGCCAACCCGCTCCGCCAGGCCGCGATCTCGGGCAGTGCCTCGACGACGACCCTCGTGGACCCCAGGAACTCACCGAGGCGGCCTTGCTCGCGGCGGAGCGGCATGACGGTGACGCCGTAGTTGCTGACGAGACCCCGGTCCCCGAGCCGACGGCCGATCGCGAGCATCTCCTCGGCATCGGTCTCGCCCTGTTCGTAGTCGCCGCGCAGGATCGCGACCGTTCCGCGAAACTGGGCGGCCGCGGCCAGCTGGACCGGCGACCGGCCTGCGCGCGCGAGCCGGTCGGCGTCCTCGAGCGCGCGATCGAGCAAGGGGAGGTCGCCGAAGATCATGGCGTGGATCCCGTGACTGATTGCGAGCGAGAAGAGCATGTCCCGGTCGCCCGCGAGCTCCGCGAATCGATGGACCTCGAACAGCTCATCGCGCAGGATGGACTGCTCCGTGTCCGGCCGGACCTGCCACATGCGGGCCTGGAGTGCGCGAGCGAGGGCGAGGGGATCATCCGCCCGGCGGGCGGCGGCGACGGCTTCGTCAGCCAGCTGGTTGTAGCGCTCTGCGTCGAAAAACAGCAGCAGAGCGGCGAGTTGCGAGCAGAGCCGAGCGCGCAGCGCGAGATCGGTCTCACCGAGCCGGTCGATTGCTTCCTCGAGGACCGCGACCATCTCCGGCTCCCGCGTCCCCCCGAGAGCCCCGTAGCTGCGCGCGAGGGCGGCCTCGGCCAACAACGGGGCGTCACCCGCGGTGCGGGCGAGATCGGTGACCTCGACGAGGGCCCGGGCTCCCCGCTCGGTTTCGCCGCCGCGGTCCAGCGCGCCCCCGAGCGCCAGCAAGAGGCGCGCGCGCTGCTCGACGGTGGCTTCGTCGTCGAGATCAAGGGCCTGGAGGGCCTGGTCGTAGTAACGGGCCGCCTCCTCGTGCGCGGCCTGGTCGGCGGCGCGATCCCCGGCCCGCGTCGAGTACGCGACCGCCTTCTCGGCGCCACCCCCGGGCGCGGCCTGAAACCAGTGGTACGCGAGCTCGGGGAGCAGCGCATCGGAGTGTGCGCCCGGGCGCGCCTCGAGCGCCTCCCCGATCTGACGGTGCAGGCGGACGCGCCGGGGCGTGCTGAGTTCGCCGTAGAGCGTCTGACGGATCAGCGCATGGGTGAACTCGTACGCTCCCGCGACGGTCGGACGCTCGCGCACGATCTGCGCGCCGAGTGCAGCGTCGAGCAAATCGAGCACGGCGTCTTCACCGTCTCCCGTCACCGCGGCGACGAGGTTAGGCGCGAATCCGCCGGGCATGGCTGCGGCAACCGTGAGCATCCGGTTGCACTCCTCCGACAGCCGGTCGAGGCGCCGGCCGATCACTTCGCGGACGCCCTCGGGCAGGTTCGCCTCGATCGACTCGAGCGTCCCGACCCAGCGGCCGTCGACCAGGCGCAACGCGCCGCTCTCGGTGAGGTGCCGGAGGACCTCAGCAACGAAGAACGGGTTGCCCTCGGTCGCCCGGAAGATCGTGTCGGCGAAGACGTCGGGGGCCTCCTGCTCACTGATCGCCTCGATGAGTGCTTTGACGTCGACGCGCGTCATGCCGCGTAGGAGCACCCGCTCGTAGAGGTGCTCGCGTCGCAGCGCCGACACCGCGTCGGCCAATGGGTGCTGGCGGTCGAGGTCGACGTCGCGATAGGTGCCGATGATCAGCACTCGCTCGTTGCGCAGGTTGCGCGCGAGGTACTGGAGCAGGAGCAGTGACGGTTTGTCAGCCCAGTGCAGGTCGTCGAGCACGAGCACGATGGGATCCGCGCGCGACGCGTGCGCGAGGAACATGGCGATCCCGTCGAAGAGTCGGAGCCGTTCGGCGTCGCCCTCCAGCGTTGGCGACGGCGGAAGACCCGGGACGCGCTGGCGAACCTCCGAGACAAGCGTCGCGACCTCAGGTCCACCGGTCCCCAGTTCGCCCTCGAGCTGCTCGTCCGACCTGCTGCGCACGTACGAACGAAATGCCTCCACGAACGGGAGATAGGCGACGCCCACCTCGCCTTCGTAGGAATGACCCCAGCACACCTGCGCGCCCCGCAGGCTCGCGTACGCGGCCACCTCTTCGACGAGACGGGTCTTGCCGATGCCGGGCTCCCCGACGACGAGAACGAGACGGCTTCGGCCCGCGAGTGCCTCGTCGCACGCGGCGCGGGCAACAGCGAGCTCGTCGCTGCGGCCGACGAATCGCCGCCAGTCCCCTGCTGCGAGGACCCCGCTCTCGCCAACAATCTCGGTCGCGGCCAGAGGCTCCAACGAGACATCGCGGAGGCGACGCAGCTCGCCGACGACCTCGCCCGCGCCCGCCGGCCGCTGGGCCGGGTCCTTGGCGAGCAGGCGGAGCACAAGCGCGTCCAGGGCGGGCGGCACGCCCGGGGAGTGCCACGTCGTCGCGACAGGAGCGGTGTTGAGGTGCTGGGAGATCACCGCGACCGCGTCGTCACCGAGGAACGGGGGGCGACCGGTCAACAGCTCGTAGAGCACGACGCCGAGCGAGTAGAGATCAGCACGCGCGTCGGGCGCACGACCCACGGCCTGCTCGGGCGAGAGGTACGCGACCGTGCCCACGACCATGCCCTCGGTGGTGAGGCGCGACTGGTCCGTCATCGCGGCCAGCCCGAAGTCACCGAGCTTCGCCGTGCCCTCAGCCGTCAGCCAGACGTTGGCAGGCTTGAGGTCGCGGTGGACGATGCCGAGCCCATGCGCGTGGTCGAGCGCGCGCGCAAGCTCCTCGCCCAGGCGCAGCACCTCCCCGACCGGGAGTCGACCGGATTCCTCGCCCGCGAGGCGTTCCCCGAGCGTGCCGCCGGCCATGTACTGGGCGATG
>Ga0315297_10001432_pt1 | contig 14752 bp, 13 predicted proteins | sample YL17G15_0_MG_FD_203628 | JGI IMG/M metagenome (GOLD analysis project Ga0315297, IMG submission 203628) | Sediment microbial communities from Yellowstone Lake, YNP, Wyoming, USA - YL17G15_0 | ecosystem: Environmental > Aquatic > Freshwater > Lake > Sediment | place: USA: Wyoming | collected... | reverse complement strand
GGCCACGAGGGCTGGCTGCTCGCGCTCGACGCGCCGAACTACCAGGCCGTCATGACCCACGCGGAACGCCAGTCGCTGCGCCGCGAGTTCTACGAGGCGTGGACGACCCGCGCGTCGGACCAGGGCCCGCACGCCGGGCGGTGGGACAACACGCCGCTGATGGCCGAGATCCTCGCACTCAGGCACGAGGCGGCGAACCTCGTCGGCTACGCCGACTACGCCCGGTACTCGCTCGCGACCAAGATGGCGAGGGAGACCGACGAGGTGCTCGGCTTCCTGCGCGAACTGGCGCGCGTCGGCCGCCCCGCCGCGGAGCGCGAATTCGCCGAACTCGAGCGCTTCGCGGCAAGGAAGCTCGAGGCCTGGGACGTGGCGTTCTATTCCGAGCGCCTGAAACGCGAGCGCCTCAATGTGTCGGAGGAGGAACTGCGGCCCTACTTTCCCCTGCCGCGCGTGATCGCGGGACTCTTCACGGTGATCAGGAAACTCTACCGGGTGCGCATGGTCGCGCGCGCTGACGCCGACGTGTATCACCCGGACGTGCGCTACTTCGACGTCCTGGACCCCGACGGCACGCCACGCGGCGGGTTCTTCCTCGACCTGTACGCCCGCCCGAAGAAGCGCGGCGGGGCGTGGATGGACGATTGCGTGGACCGCATCCGGCTCGGCGAGACGACCGCGCTGCCGGTGGCCTACCTCGTCTGCAACTTCACGCCGCCGGTGGCGGAGCGACCGTCGCTGCTCACGCACGACGACGTGCTCACGCTGTTCCACGAGTTCGGACACGGGCTCCACCACATGCTGACGCGCGTGGACTACCCGGGTGTCGCGGGCATCAACGGCGTGCCCTGGGACGCCGTCGAGCTGCCCAGCCAGTTCATGGAGAATTTCGCCTGGCGCGAGGAAGTGCTGCCGCTCATCTCCGCGCACGTCGAGACCGGCGAGCCGCTGCCGGCCGCGACACTGGCCAGGCTGCAGGCGACGCGCACCTTCCAGGCGGGCATGCACACGGTCCGCCAGATCGAGTTCGCGCTCTTCGACTTCCGGCTCCACGCCGAGTACGCACCGGAATCACCGCCGCGCATTGCCGAGACGCTGGAGGAGGTGCGGCGCGAGGTCTCGGTCGTGCGACCGCCCGCGTTCAACCGCTTCCCGCAGAGCTTCCAGCACATCTTTTCGGGCGGCTATGCCGCCGGGTACTACAGCTACAAGTGGGCCGAGGTGCTGTCCGCCGACGCGTTCGGCGCCTTCGAGGAGCACGGCGTATTCGACGCCGCAACGGCGAGGCGGTTCCTGCACTCGATCCTCGAGCGCGGCGGCAGCCGCGACGCGATGGAGGCCTTCGTCGAGTTCCGCGGCCGCAGGCCCGAGATCGAGCCGCTGCTCCGGCAGATGGGGCTGGCGGCCTGAAGAGAGCGGTTAGTGACCAGCGGTTGGCGGATAGTAAGAGGGACGGCCTTGCTCATCGCAACATGGAATGTAAATTCTCTGCGCGTCCGGCTGACGCAGCTCAAGGACTGGCTGGCGGCGAATCCCGTGGACGTGATCGCGCTGCAGGAGACGAAGCTGCCCGACGCGGACTTCCCGGCTGGGGAAATCCGCTCGCTCGGGATGCACGCCGCGTTCAGTGGCCAGCGCACCTACAACGGCGTGGCCATCCTGTCGAAGCGGGAACCCACCGACGTCGTCGCCGGCATCCCGGGATTCGAGGACGAGCAGCGGCGCGTGATCGCCGCGACCGTCTCGGGCGTGCGCGTAATCGACGTGTACGTACCGAACGGGCAGACGGTCGGCTCGGAAAAGTTCGAATACAAGATGCGCTGGCTCGAGGCGCTGCACGGATACGTTGCCACGGAGCTCGCGCGGCATCCGCGGCTCGTCGTGCTCGGCGACTACAACATCGCGCCGGAGGACCGTGACGTCTGCGACCCGAAGGCCTGGGAAGGCTCGGTGCACGTGAGCAAGCCCGAGCGCGTCGCGCTGCGCTCCCTCATCGCCACCGGGCTCGTGGACTGCTTCCGGCTCTTCGACCAGCCCGAGAAGTCTTTTTCGTGGTGGGACTACCGGATGATGGCTTTCAGGCGCAACGCAGGTCTCAGAATCGACCTGATCCTGGCGAGCGCGAAACTCGCAGAAAAATGCGCGGAAAGTCGCATTGACAAAACCCCGCGGCGCCTCGAGCGGCCCTCCGACCACACCCCGGTGCTCGCCGCTTTTGACATATAGGCTCCGGGGCGGCGGTGTCGGATTTCTTTACTCTGGCGTTCCGGGCGCGAAGGTCTACACTCGCGCGCATCAGGTGGGCGCGCGACAAACGGCGCCATTGAGAACAAGAAATCCGACATGCGATACCGGCGCAGCGACTTCGACGTGACGAACACCGTGCAGGTGAGTTCCGTCGCGTCGGTACGGCGCGCGGTCGAGGAAATCTTCTCGCAGACCTGGCCCGCCGGGCAGGTCGATCGCGTCTCGGCGGCATTCGCGGACTTCGAGCGCCTCTTCACGGGTCAGTACCCGGGCTACCTCGGCTGCGACACCGTCTATCATGACCTGCAGCATTCCCTCGACGACACGCTCGCCATGGCGCGGCTGCTCGCGGGCTACGACCGCTTGCACGCCACCGAGCAGCGCCTCGGTCCCGAGCGCGCCGCGATGGGGATCGTCGTCGCACTCTTCCACGACGCGGGATACATACGCCAGACGGACGACACGCAGCACCGCAACGGCGCGGAGTTCACCCGCACGCACGTCGGACGCAGCGCGCGCTTCCTCGCGCGCTACCTGCCGACCATCGGCATGGCCGAGTGGGTGCCGGTGGCGACGCAGATCGTGCACTTCACGGGATACGAGCTGCCGTTCGACCAGATCCGCCTCGATGACCCGCGCGACCGCAAAGTCGGCCACCTGCTCGGCACGGCGGACATGATCGCGCAGATGTCCGACCGCTGTTACCTGGAGAAGTGCCGCGACCGGCTCTATCCGGAGTTCGTGCTGGGCGGCGTGGCGCTGTCGAGCAGCGAGGCGGGCGGCCTCAAGGTCGTCTACGGCTCGGGCCTCGACATCCTGAGGCAGACGCCCGAGTTCGTGGCGGAGACCATGCGCACCCGCCTCGACGGCGAGTTCGGCGGCGCGTACCGCTACGTCGAGCCGCTCTTCGGCGGCCGCAATCCGTACATGGAGGCGATCGAACACAGCCTCGCGTACCTGAAGCGGGTGCTGCACACCAGGCACTGGTCCATGCTGCGCCGCGAGCCACCGTGCTTCACGTGGGAAAAGAATCCCCTGCAGAACATGAGGGCGCTGGTCATCGATCACCTGAAGGCGACCGTGGCGGCGGCCTAGGAAAAATAGGGGACATTCCCCTATTTTCCCGCCAACTCGTCCAGCAGCGCCGCAGGATCGCCGGACACCCTGAGCAGCGCGCGGTGCTGAGGCTTTACGAAGCCTGAGACCACGGCGCGGTCGAGGTACGCGACGAGTTCGTCGTAGTACCCATTCACGTTCAGGAGCCCGTTCGGCCTCGCCTCGAGCCCGAGCTGCGCCCAGCTCAGCGCCTCGAAGAGCTCGTCCATGGTGCCGATTCCGCCCGGCAGCGTGAGGAAGGCGTCCGCAAGGTCGCCCATGCGGACCTTGCGTTCCGTCAGCGTCCCGACGATCTCGAGTTCGCTGAGGCCGTCATGCCCGACCTCCCATTCGTACAGGAACCGCGGAATCACGCCCACGACGCGCCCGCCGGCTGCAAGCGCCGCGTCCGCGAGCACGCCCATCAGACCGACCCTGCCGCCTCCGTAGACCAGCACCCACTTGCGGCGTGCGATCTCGACACCCACTGCACGCGCAGCCGCGGCGAACCCGGGATCCGTGCCCTCGGCAGAACCGCAGAAAACGGCGATCGTGGTCAAGGACGGAGACTGCGCACGAAGAGCGCGGGATCCTCGCCGCGCTCCAGCACCTCGACCAGCGCCGAGCCCACGACCACGCCGTCCACGTGCCCCGTCATCCGGGCCACCTGCTCGCGACCGCGGATGCCGAATCCGGCGCAGACCGGGACGGGCGACACGGCGCGCACGCGATCCATGTACGAGAGCACCTCGTCCGGCACCGCGACGCTCTTGCCGGTCGTGCCGGTCATGGTCACGGCGTACACGAATCCCTGGCTCGCCTCGCACAGCATGCGTAGCCTCGCTGCGGGCGTCACCGGCGTGACCATCTGCACGAGCGCGAGTCCCGTGCGGTCGAGCGCGTCGCGGATCTCCCCGCTCTCCTCGTACGGCAGGTCGGGAATGATGAACCCGGCGACGCCGGACGACGCGGCCGCCTCGGACAACCGGTCGAGGCCGTACGCGAGCAGCGGATTCAGGTAGCTCATGAGCAGCAGTGGCGCCTGCGGCCGCGGCTTCATTGCACGCAGTTCCTCGAGCAGCCACGGCAAGGTGAAGCCCCCCCGCAGGGCCACGTGGCTCGCCCTCTGGATCGTCATGCCGTCGGCCATCGGATCGGAAAACGGCACGCCGATCTCGACCACGTCCGCGGCACTGCCGATGGCGGAGAGATTGCGCGTGAAGCCCGCGCAGTCGGGAAATCCGGCGGTCATGAAGCCGACGATGGCCGGCTGGCCGGAGGCCGCCCTCGCGCGGATGGCGGCGCTGATCGCGTCACGAGGCTTGCCCATCACGACTTCCCCTTGAGCAGCGTGCGCTGCAGCGTCGGCATGTCCTTGTCCCCGCGCCCCGAGAGGCCGATGAGGATGCGGCTGCCGGGATGCAACTTTGCGTAACGCCTGGCGCCCGCGAAGGCGTGCGCGCTCTCGATCGCGGGCAGGATGCCTTCGGCCTGGCAGCACTCGGCGAGCGCCTCGAGCGACTCATCGTCCTCCGCGGCCTCGTAGGTGACGCGGCCGACGGTCGCGAGCAGCGCGTGCTCGGGCCCGACGCCCGGATAGTCGAGTCCCGCCGAGATGGAGTGAGTCTCCTGCACCTGACCGTGCTCGTCCTGTAGCAGAAGCGAGTAGCAGCCCTGCAGCACGCCGGGCCGGCCGTAGGCGAGTGACGCCGCGTTCTGCCCGAGGCCGGTGCCGGTGCCGCCGGCCTCGAAGCCCAGCAGCTTCACGCCGAGGTCGCGAACGAACGGATGGAAGAGGCCGATCGCGTTCGAGCCGCCGCCCACGCAGGCGACCGTGACGTCGGGCAGCGTGCCCGCCTGCTCGAGCATCTGCGCGCGCGCCTCCACGCCGATCACCGACTGGAACTCGCGCACCATGTAGGGATACGGGTGCGGCCCGACCGCCGAGCCGAGCAGGTAGTAGGTCCCGTCCGGGTCCGACACCCAGTCGCGCAGCGCCTCGTCGATCGCGGCGCGCAGCGTCTGGTCGCCGCCCGTCACCGGCACGACCTCGGCGCCGAGGAGCTTCATGCGCCCGACGTTCGGCGCCTGGCGCTCCATGTCCACGGCGCCCATGTACACGACGCAGGGCAGACCGAGGCGCGCGCAGGCCGCGGCGGAAGCGACACCGTGCTGCCCCGCGCCCGTCTCGGCGACGATGCGCTTCGCGCCGAGGCGCTTCGCGAGCAGCGCCTGGCCGATGGCGTTGTTGATCTTGTGCGCACCGGTGTGCGCGAGGTCCTCGCGCTTCAACCACACTTCCGCGCCCCAGCGACGCGAGAGTGTTCGGGCAAAGGTGAGCGGCGTCGGGCGGCCGACCCAGGTGCGCAGCTCCGACTCGAGTTCCGCACGGAAACCCGGATCCGGCAGGATGCTGCGCACGCCTTCCTGCAGGCGGTCGAGCGCCGGCACCAGCGTCTCCGGGACGTAGCGGCCACCGAACGGTCCGTACCGACCACGTTCGTCGGGAAACGCGCCCGCGAGCGCCTGGGCGAGCAGCGCCTCGCGATCCACCTTCAATGCCTCGATTCTCATCAGCGACTCTCCTCGACGGCCGGGGCCCTCTCCGCCGCGCGGGCGGCCCCGATGAAATCACGAATTCTTTGAGGGTCCTTCACGCCGCGGACGGACTCCACGCCCGAACTCACGTCCACGCCGAACGGACGGACCACGCGCACGGCTTTCGCGACGTTGCGCGCGTCGAGCCCGCCCGCCAGCACGAGCTCGGTTCGCCGCGCGACCTGAGCAGCTCGCGACCAGTCCGCCTTCTGGCCTGCACCGCTGTGCACGCCTTCGAACAACAGGCGCGGCGGCAGTGGATCCGGGAGCGATGCACCACTGCGCACCACCGGCAGCACCCCTTGGCCCTGCGGCAGTCGCAGCGCGGCGAGGTCCAGGACGTCGGCCTGGATGCGATCCGGCCGGATCGCCTCAATGATCGCGTCCACCAGCCACTGCGCGGGGTGCAGGAAGACCGCGACGCGCTCGACGCCCACGGGCACAGCGTGCTGCAGCTCGCGCGCTTCCTCCACGGACAGGTTGCGCGGCGAGTTCGCGTGGAACACGAAGCCCACGGCGTCCGCGCCGGAGGTCGCCGCGGCCTCGACGGCCTCGCGCGACCTCAATCCGCAGATCTTGATCCAGAGCCGGTCCACGCCCGCCTCAGTGACGCGCCGCGCGGCCGGCCGCGACCAGTTCACGCACCGCCTGCTTCGCGTCGACGCGCCGCATGAGGCTCGTGCCCACGAGTGCGAGCCGATATCCGAGCGCCGCGACCCGCGCGGCGTCCTCCGGTGTCTGCACGCCGCTCTCGGCGACGCAGGGCCAGGCCGGCGGCATGCGACCGCGCAGCTGCGAGAAGCGCCCGAAGTCGATGTCGAGCGTCTCGAGGTCGCGACAGTTCAAGCCCAGCAGCACCTGCTCCTCGCGTCCCTCGCGCTCGCGCGCCACCGCTGCGGCGGCCTTGAGGTCCCCGGCGCTGAACGCCTCGAGCAGCACGAACAGCCCGAGCTCGGCAGCGCAGTCCATCAACGCGAGCAGCCGCTCGTGCGGCACCATGCGCACGATGAGCAGCACGCCCGAGGCTCCGTACGCGCGCGCCTCGAGCACCTGGTAGGGATCGACGATGAAGTCCTTGCGCATCGCCGGCACGCCGTAGGGCTGCAGCACGTCGGCGGCGAGCCGGAGGTGGTCGAGGTCCCCGTCGAATCTCGTGGGCTCGGTGAGGATGGAGCAGATCGCCGCGCCGCCTTCGGCATACGCCTCGAGCCGCCCTACCGGGTCGACGGTCCTGGCCGACAGGTCGCCCATGGAAGGCGAGCGGAGCTTCAGTTCCGCGACGACATCGAAGCCCTCGCGCTCGAGCTTGAGGCGTGGCGGAACCTGTACACCAAGCGCCGCGGCCCGCAACGCCGCTTCCGGCACGCGCTCGCGAGCCTCGGCGACGCGTCGGATGCTCGAGCGAACCATGTCGGAGAGAAGAGCCATGGGAGGAAGCGGGTAGTGACTAGCGGATAGGGGATAGTGAGGAAGACCGTCCGAACTCGGTGAGGCGTTCGAGCAGCCTCGCGGCGTCGCCGCGGTCGATGGCCACCCGCGCGGCCGCGATCCCCTCGACGCAGGTAGCGACGGCACCCATCACCTCGAGTGCGAGGGCGGCGTTGAGCGCAAGCGCGTCGCGGTGCGCCCCTCGGTCGCGGCCCTCGAACACGGCCCTGAGCGCCGCGGCGTTCTCGGCCGGATTGCCGCCGGCAAGGTCCGCGGTCGTGCAGCGTGTCATGCCGAGGTCGCGCGGATCGCGATTCTCCCGCGACACGCGGCCCGGCCGCACGTCGAAGATCTCGAAAGGCCCGACCGGCGTCGCCTCGTCCCACCCGGCCGCACCGTGGACCACGAACGCGCGCTCGATCGGCATGCCGGCGAGCGCCTCGGCCATGAGCTCGGCCGCCTCCATGCTGTAGGCGCCGATCAGGGCGTAGGGCGGCTCGGCCGGATTGGTCAGCGGCCCGAGCAGGTTGAACACCGTGCGCACGCCGAGCTCGCGACGCACCGGGGCCACTTCCTTCATCGCCGGGTGGTAGTGCGGCGCGAACAGGAACGTAAACCCGGTCGCGGCGAGGCAGTCGCCCGCCGCGCGCTCGTCGAGCGGCAGCGGCAGGCCGAGTGCCTCGAGCAGGTCGGCGCTGCCGGCTCGGCTCGAGACCGAGCGGTTGCCGTGCTTCACCACGCGCACGCCCATCGCGGCGACGAGCAGCGCCGCGCCGGTCGAGATGTTGAAGCTGCCCGACGCGTCGCCACCGGTGCCGACGATGTCGATCGCGGGCGGGCCGGGCGGCAGTTCGGGACGACGCGCGAGGCGGCGCATCGCGCCCGCGAAGCCGCGCACTTCATCGGGCGTCACGCCCTTCGAACGCAGGGCCGCAAGCAGGGCGCCCGCCATCGCGGGGGCGACCGCTCCCCGGGTCAGCGCGACGAGCAACTCGCCCGCCTCTGCCTCGGCGAGATCCTGACGCTCGAGCAGGCGCTCGAGCGTGTCGCGGAGCTCAGCCACCGAGAGTCACCGCAGGCGCGTCGCGCCGACCGCCGCGAGTGGCGAGGAAGTTGGCCATCAGCGTCGGGCCGTCCGGCGTCAGGATGCTTTCCGGGTGGAACTGCACCCCGTCCACGGCGAGCTCGCGGTGCCGCACGGCCATGATCTCGCCCTCGGCGGTCCGGGCCGACACCTCGAGCACCGCGGGCAGCGTCTCCGGCTTCGCGATCAGCGAGTGGTAGCGGCCGGCCTCGAAGGGTCGCGGCATTGTGGCGAAGATTCCGAGTCCGTCGTGCTCGACCATCGAGACCTTGCCGTGCATGAGCCGGCCCGCGCGCACCACGTCGCCGCCGAGCGCCTCGACGATGGACTGGTGACCGAGGCACACGCCCAGCACCGGGATGCGCCCCGCGAAGGCCTTGATCATCTCGATCGAGACGCCGGCGTCGCGCGGCGTGCCCGGGCCCGGGGAGATGCAGAGGTGCGTGGGCTCGAGGACCGTGGCTTCGGCGACCGTGATCGCGTCGTTCCGATGCACGAGCACTTCGGCGCCGAGCACGAGAAATGCCTGCACGAGGTTGTAGGTGAAGCTGTCGTAGTTGTCCACGAGCAGCAGGCGCTGGAGGGGCATCACAGTCCCTCCCGCGCGAGTTCCAGCGCGCGCCGCAGCACCGCGCTCTTGGCGAAGACCTCCTGGTACTCGCTCGCCGGCACGCTGTCGGCGACGATGCCCGCGCCTGCCTGGAAGCTGTAGGTGTCGCCGTGGAAGACCATGGTGCGGATCGTGATCGCCTGGTCCATGTCGCCACCGTGGCCGAAGTAGCCGACGGTCCCGCCGTAGAAGCCACGGCGCACCGGCTCGAGCTCGTCGATGATCTCCATCGCCCGCACCTTCGGTGCCCCGACCAGCGTGCCGGCGGGGAAGGCCGCGGCGAAGAGGTCGAACGCGTCCTTGCCCGGCGCGAGCTCTCCACGCACGCCACTCACGATGTGCATGACGTGGCTGTAGCGCTCGATGGAGCGGAAGGGCCCGACCTGCACCGTGCCCGCCGACGCCACGCGGCCGAGGTCGTTGCGCGCAAGGTCCACCAGCATCACGTGCTCCGCATTCTCCTTTGGGTCGGCGAGGAGTTCGGCCTCGAGCGCGGCGTCCTCGGCTGCGTCCGCGCCGCGCGGGCGAGTGCCGGCGATTGGTCGCATCTGGGCGTCGCGGCCGTTCAGCTTGACGAGTGCCTCGGGCGAGGAGCCGACCACCACGCGGTCGCCGAGCTCGCAGTAATACATGTAGGGCGACGGGTTCAGGAGACGCAGGGCCCGGTATGCCTCGAACGGATCGAGGTCGCAGCGGCCCGAGAAGCGCACCGACAGCACGAGCTGGTAGACGTCGCCGGCGGCGATGTGCTCCTTGGTACGCGCGACACCCGCGAGGAACTGCTCCTCCGAGAGGCTCGCCTCGGGCGCGCTGAAGCTCGCAGCCCAGGCCGGCCCCGGCAGCCCGCCGCGCAGCGCGCGGATGACCTCGCGGCGCAGGCTCTGGCGTTCCTGCTCCGATCCCGCGTGCAGCAGCGCCGCGCGGCGCGTGAGGTGGTCGAACACCAGCAGCGAGCGCGGGGCGACGTAGTGCGCGTCGGGGCAGTCGTCGTCGGCGCGCGCGATCGACGGCAGGCGCTCGAAATACCGCACGAGGTCATAGCTCGCAACGCCGACCAGCCCACCCAGAAGCGGGAAGCCCTGGCCCGGCAGGTCCGGATGCGGCGCGGCCGCGAGCGCCCTGCGGAGCACGGCGAGGAGTTCCGCCTGGTTCGCCGGGCGAGGCAGCCGGTCCGCGCCTACGCGCAGGCCCGAGCCGTCGAGGCGGAACTCCAGGCAGTCACCGAAGCCGATGAACGAGTAACGGGCGAGGCGCTCGCCGCCCTCCACGCTTTCCAGCAGGAAGCGCGGATGGAACGGCTTCAGCTTCAGGTACGCCGACACAGGGGTGTCGAGGTCGGCGGCGATGTCGAACATTGCGATCGTCACTTACGGTTCCTCTGTCGCGAGGACCCGGGGACGCACAAAAAAACCCATCCCCGGCTGGCTCGCGGAGATGGGTCCTGGATTCCTGCGAACGAAACGTGCGCGTCCGGGCCCACTCCTAGGAGTGGCGCCACCACCAGCGGCGATTAATCGTATTGTCCGGGCGCTTTTTCATGTCGCATTGCAGTATCCACGGGCGACCGGGGAGCGTCAAGGCGGCCTACAATCCCGCTACACAGGCAAGCCACGGACTCGCATCGTGTCTCAACCCACCCTGGGCGGCATCCCCCTGGCGCGCATCGCCGCTGTATTCGCGTCCGAGCGGGACGCCTATGTGCGCACGCACCCGCGATCCCAGCAGCGCATCGGCGCCGGCATCGCCGGCTTCTACGACGGCGTGCCCATGCACTGGATGCGGGACTGGCCCATGCCCTTCCCGTTCCTGGTCGAGGAAGCGCACGGCGCGACGCTGCGCGACGTGGACGGCAACGAGTACGCGGATTTCTGCCTGGGCGACACGGGCTCGATGTTCGGGCATTCGCCGCCCGCCGTGGCCGCAGCCATCGCACGCCAGGCAACACGCGGCCTTACATACATGCTGCCGACCGACGACGCGCTTGCGGTCGGGCCGCTGCTCGCCGAGCGCTTCGGCCTGCCGCACTGGCAGGTCGCGACCACGGCCACGGACGCCAACCGTTTCGCCCTCAGGATCGCGCGGGCGGTGACGGGACGACCGAAGATCCTGGTGTTCAACGGCTGCTACCACGGCACGGTGGACGAGACCTTCGTACGGCTCGTGAACGGGCGCGTGGTCAACCGCCCGGGACTCCTCGGGCAGGCGGCCGACCTGACGCAGCTCGCACGGGTCGTCGAGTTCAACGACCTCCCCGCCCTCGAGGCGGCACTCGGACACCATGATGTCGCCTGCGTGATCACCGAGCCGGTGCTCACGAACTCATGCATGGTCCTGCCGGATCCAGTCTTCCATGCGGAGCTGCGACGCCTGACGCGCAAGGCCGGGACGCTGCTCCTGATCGACGAGACGCACACGATCTCGACGGGCCCCGGCGGATACACACGCGCCCACGGGCTCGAGCCCGACCTCTTCGTACTGGGCAAGCCGATTGCGGGCGGCGTCCCGGCCAGCGTCTGGGGATTCACGGACGACGTCGCGCGGCGCCTCGACGCTGTGCGGGCCCGGACTCCGCCCGGCCACTCGGGGCTAGGCACGACGCTTTCGGCCAACGCGCTCGCGCTCGCGGCAATGCTCGCCACGCTGGAGCACGTGATGACCGTCGATGCCTACGCGCACATGGAAAGGCTCGCGGCCACGCTCGCGGCCGGGCTGCAGGCCTCGATCTCGAGGCACCGGCTGCCCTGGCACGTGGCTCGCGTCGGCGCGCGCATCGAGTTCATCTGCGCCCCGGGCCCGCTACGCAACGGCACCGAGGCCGAGGCAGCGCACGCCCCGGCGCTCGAGCGTGCGCTGCACCTCGCGCTCCTGAATCGTGGTTGCCTGATCGCGCCCTTCCACAACATGATGCTCACGAGTCCCGCCACGACCGATGAACAAGTCGAGACGCTGTCCCGGGCTTTCTTTGAAGCAGCCGGACGACTCGCCGCGGACTGAACGGGGCGCGGGCTGCCGGGAAGCTCAGGCAGGCACGGGACGTGTGCGCGGCCGACCGCGGCCGCGCCTTGGAACAGGACGAATCTGTGCCGCATAAACTCCGGCCGGCTCCTGGACGCCGGCAAGAAACGGATTCAGGGCGGTGACGCCAGCGTAGATCGCGGAATGCTGGAGGTCTTCGGTCAGCAGCAGCGAACACCCCAGGCGGCTGGCGGCCGCCACGATCAGGCAGTCCCACCAGTTCAGACCGTACATCGACTGGATCTGGCTGCCGAGTTCGAGCAGCCTCATGTCCGTGGCCTGAGGCTCCCATTCGGCCAGTGCCGCCACGTGCCCCCACGCCGCGGGCGGACTCAGTCCGGGCGTTAACTTGCGCGTCGCGACGTAGTAGAACTCGCTCAGCACCTGGGTGCTGGTGCGGCCCGAACGATCCCGCCACAGGCGGTCCAGCCATTTCTTCGCGAGAGCGTGCTTCGACTCGTCTTTGGTATCGATCGAGTACACGAGCACGTTGGAGTCAACGAAAACGAGACCGGTCATAGATCTCTTCGCGGGTGGGATATTTCTGTCCAGGAGCGCTGAGCAGCCGGGGCTTAAGCGACATGTACTGGCGCATGGCGATCTCGTAGCGGCTCTCCCGCTGCATCTTTTCGCTCAGGATCTCGCCCACGCAACGGGACATACTGACGCCCCGCTCAGCGGCGAGCCGCCGGACCCATTCGGCGGTGGCCTCATCCACCGTGATCGTCACATTCTTCATGCGCCGGTACTCCAAGTGAATCCTGGGGAGATATATTACACGATGTTCGTGTATTTAAAAAACGTTGCTGCCCAATGGCATGCATTGGATATGCTCGCAAAATGACCCGGCCGGGCGACCTCCTGATCCGCAATGCGCTCGTGTTCGACGGTACGGGCGCGCCGCCTGCGCGAGAGGACGTGGCGATCCGCGAGGGTCGCATCGCGGCTCGCGGGGCCTCACTCGAGGCGTCGCAGGCCGAACGGGTCGTGGACGCACGCGGGCTGTGGCTGATGCCCGGGCTTCTCGACATCCACACTCACTTCGACCTCGAGCTGGAACTCGCGCCCGGTCTGCCAGAGTCGGTGCGCCACGGCACGACGACCGTGGTCGTGGGCAACTGCAGCCTGGGAACGGCCTTCGGCTCGCAGCGCCGCAACGGCGACGACCCGATCCTCGACTGCTTCGCGCGCGTCGAGAACGTCCCGAAGTCGGTGCTGAGCAAGGTGGTGGACCGCATCGACTGGGACACCACGGCCGGCTATCTCGCGCACCTGGACTCGCTGCCGCTCGGTCCCAACGTGGTGCCGCTCATTCCGCACTCCATGCTTCGCATCGAGGTCATGGGCACCGACGCGGCCGTGAGCCGTGCCCCGACGGATGCGGAACTCGGGCGCATGCGCGAGTTGCTGGAGGCCGCGATGCAGCAGGGCTACGCCGGGTTCTCGACGGACGCGATTCCTTTCCACTACCTCGCGAACGCGCCGCACACCGACAAGCGCATTCCGGCGCAGCACGCGACGCTGGCGGAACTTCGCTCGATGCTCGACATCGTCCGCCGCCACGATCGCGTCTGGCAGTGCACGCCCGACGTCGCGCACCGTGTCACGACCTTCCTGCGCTTCTTCTTCACCAGCGGGCGGCTGTTCGGCAAGCCGCTGCGCACCTCTGCGCTCACGGCCGTGGACCTGACCCACGCGCGGCGGACCTGGAAGCTGTTCCCGGCGATCGCGGACCTGCTGAATTCCAGGCTGGTCGACGGCCGCTTCCACTTCCAGGTGCTGGGCACGCCGTTCCGAATGTACGCGGAAGGCGCCATCTGCCCGATCTTCGAGGAATTCGAGTCGACGAGGCGGCTCATGGCCCTCGACATCGAGGACGAGGTCGGGCGTCGCGCGATCATGGAAACGGCGGGCTTCGGTGATCTCTTCGTGCGCGAATGGCACGACGCGGACGCCGTCTCGACCTTCAACCGGGACCTCGATGCGCTCCGCGTCGAGCGCTGCCCCGTGTTCGAGTGGCGCGGCGAGACCTTCGGCGCAATTCTGCGACGGCTGCGAGATTTCCAGTCGGGCCGCGCGGAGGCCTCGCGCAGCGAGGGAGAAGCGGCTGCGCTCCGTTCGTTCCCCTCGCCCACCAAGCGCGAGGGCGAGTTCCTGGTGCACCTGTTGCGCCGTTACGACCGCGAGCTTCGCTGGTGGTTCGTGGTTGCGAACGATCGCCCGGAGGTCCTGAAGGACCTGCTGTTCCACGAACACATGTTGCCCGGCTTCAACGACAGCGGCGCGCACCTCATCAACCTCGCGTTTTTCGACGGCAACCTGCTCACGCTGCAGGTTGCCGCGAAGGACTCGATCGAGCTCGTGGCGCGCGCCGTGCAGCGGCTGACCCGCGAGCCTGCGGAATTCTTCGGTATCGACGCCGGGCGCCTCGAGCCGGGGGCGCAGGCCGACCTCGTGCTCGTGGATCCCGAGGCGCTCAAGCGCTACGACACCGACGCGAACCGCCGCATGGTCCGCCGCGACATCTTCGATCACGACCAGCTCGTGAACCGCTCCGACGGCGTCGTGACGGCGGTATTCATCGCCGGCGAGCAGGTCTGGGACGGGCGCGACTTCATGCTGGCGCTCGGCACGCGCAGGCTGGGGCGCGCGTTGACCGCGGGCGATGAATACCG
>Ga0315297_10001430_pt1 | contig 14765 bp, 14 predicted proteins | sample YL17G15_0_MG_FD_203628 | JGI IMG/M metagenome (GOLD analysis project Ga0315297, IMG submission 203628) | Sediment microbial communities from Yellowstone Lake, YNP, Wyoming, USA - YL17G15_0 | ecosystem: Environmental > Aquatic > Freshwater > Lake > Sediment | place: USA: Wyoming | collected... | reverse complement strand
AGGGTCACCTGGCTGCCCTGAGGCCCGCGAATGCGGCGAACCCCCTGACTCACCGTCCAGCCAGCAGTGGATTCGCCGTCTACCTCCAGGATGACGTCGCCGGCGCGGATGCCTGCCTGATCGGCAGGGGAATCGCGGAAGGGGGCAACGATGACGATCTCGCCGCTGGCTGGATCCTGCTCCACGCGAGCACCAATCCCCTCGAATTGGCCAGTGATGATATCGATACCCAGAGAGTAGGTCTCCGGATCGATGTACATCGTGTGCGGGTCATCCAGAGCGGCCAGTGTCCCGTCTATTGCCCCTTGGCGCAAAAGCTCCGGGTCGACGCTATCCTGGGCGACGAAGTCTTCCCGAATGATTCCGTAGACCTCGTTCAGGATGTCGAAGTCCGCCTCGCTCTGCGAAGGGCCCGTGGAGCCGGTGCCAGCGCCATCTTCGCCACCACCGCCGATGGTAAAGCCAATCACCCCGGACATGACCGATAGGATGACCACCAGCAGGCCAAACATGACCCAGCGCAGGGTCTTCATGATCAGCCACTCAGTTCTTCCACTCATCATCGCCCATCATTCCCTTACTACACGACTCTTCCCGGCTGTAGTGTAACACTGCGCCCGCCGCCCTGCAATTTGAGCGCGCCCGTTGCGCCTTTATGTCGAACAACGCTAAGGTGATGGTCTACATAAGGATTATAGTGCGATCATGTCCCTCGGAACGCTCGCCCTTCCCCTGTCGCCTCGTTGTGCCAGACCCGCGCTCCGGCTATCATGGCTTCACTGGCAAGCCCGCATCATGAAGTACAAGATCAGCGTCCAGAGGAACACACTGCGCTTCGCCGCCGCCCACTTGCTTACCTTCCAGGGCCAGGGTGAGCCGCTGCACGGCCACAACTATGACCTGCTGGTGGAGGTAGAGGGCGAGCTGACCGAGGATGCGTGGGTGATGGACTTCGACGAACTGAAAAGCATCGCCGAGGCCCTGTGCCAGCAGCTCGACCACCGCTTCCTTCTGCCGCGCGACAACCCTGCCCTCGCCCTCACGGATCTGGGCGATGCCTGGCAGGTCGTCTCTGGTGATCGACGTTATGTCATTCCGAAGAGCGATGTGTGTGTGCTGCCTCTGGATAACTCCACCGTCGAGCGCCTGGCCGAATGGTTCTGCCACCGCCTGGCGGAGGCCCTGGCCGGGCGAGGCAACATCACCGCCATCAGCGTGGGCGTGGAGGAGGCACCCGGCCAGGCCGGCTGGTGCACCCTCAGCCTGAGCAACCGTTGACACGGCGGCCAAAGGTATTATGATCAGGATGGAAGAGGGCCAAGAAAGGTCCCGCTAATGCAGATAGACTGGCAAAGGACTATCAACGAGATCCTCTCCAGCGAGATCTGCTGCCCCCGCTGCGGCGCGCTGGCCCCGGAGGTGGTGGTGGGCTACTCCCGCGCCGCCTCAGCCAGCCAGTTCGCCCCTCTCTGCCAGGGCTGCAATCCCCACGAGGAGTGCGACGCCCGCAAACTGGTGTTGATGTGCGAGGCCTGCGCCCGCGAGCTACGCCTGCGCGGACGCAAAGTCGACCAGGAAGGGATGATGGTCACCCTCCTGGAGGAGTGCCGGCGCAACCTGGAGGAGAGCCTCGACTACCTGGCTGAATACTGGCGGGAAGACTTGGACATCGACCCCGAGGACATGGACAAGCGGCTGGAAGAGGCCGACCCCGAGCTCTTCACCCAGGAGAACGCCTGGCGCCACTACCTAGAGGAGCAGTATCTAAAGTTTCACCGCTGGTTCCGCGAGCGCAGCCTGCGCATCCCCAATGCCGCCTGGCGCTCCGAGTACGTGGAGGAGATCGTCACCCTGAACTACGAGACCCTCTTGGGCGACTAGGCTGACCTCACCCCTTGGACGAACCTGCCTAGCCGCAGCAGCTAGACGTGCTGGCAACGGGCTTCTGGGCGCGAATGAAAGCGCTCACAAAGCTTAGAAGGGCCTGCTCCCTTGCCTCAGCCGCAAGGCACGCGACAGCCTCCGCGACCTCGGTTCCCTGAAGGTCCTCTTCCTTCCACACTCGCGTGACCTCGACGCCAATGTTCTGGAAGCCAGCGGCCTTCAGCTTGCCCACGTACTCCTCTTCCTTCAGCGCCCCGGCCACGCAGCCCGCCCACAGCTCCAGGTTGCGCCGTAGCCCCTCCGACATCTCGCCCCTGACGACGATGTCAGAGACGGCGATGCGCCCCCCGGGCTTGAGCACGCGATAGGCCTCGCGCAGCACCTGGTCCTTGTCGGGCGATAGGTTCACCACACAGTTGCTGATGATCACATCCACCGAGTTGTCAGGCAGAGGAATGTCCTCTATCTCCCCCTTGAGGAACTCCACGTTCTCGATGCCCGCCTTCCTCTGGTTCTGGCGGGCCAGCTCCAGCATCTCGTCCACCATGTCCAGGCCGTACGCCTTGCCAGTGGGACCCACCCGCCGGGCGGAGAGGAGAACGTCGATGCCGCCGCCGCTGCCCAGGTCCAGCACGACCTCCCCCGAGTGCAGCTCGGCCAGGGCCACGGGGTTACCGCAGCCCAGGGAGGCCAACGCCGCCTCTAGGGGAACCTCCCTCAGGTCCTCGGGAGCATAGATCTGGCCGCTTATGGGGTCGGCGACCGCGGGTTCGGCCGACCCGCAGCAGCTCGCCTGGGGCGCGCAGCAGCTAGCGGGCGCCCGCTGTGCGGCCTGGCGAGCAAGCTCGGCGTAGCGCTTGCCCACTTTCTGCTTGATCTCCTTCTTACTGTCCATCGACTACCTCCCTAAATCCGAACTGCCGAAATTGCGCCGTTCTCAAGCTATCGGGCCAGACCGCTCAGCGCCGCGGCCACCTGGCCCAAGACATCCTTGCGCAGACGAAAGTAGCACCACAGCCCCTGCTTCTCGACGTCGAGCAGGCCCGCCTCCTTGAGCACCTTGACATGATAGGAGATCGTGGGCTGACTCAGAGGCGTGCAGTCAACGATGTTGCACTCACAGACGCCGCCCGGGCTCCTGGCCAGCAGGCTCAGGATTTGCACGCGCGTGGGGTCAGCAAGAGCCTTGAAGACCGCCGCCCAGCGCTTGGCGGCGCCAGCCGCCGCAGCGGTCACGCCGGGGCAACAGCTCCGAGCGATGGATTCCAGCGCGGGCTCTCCTACCTCGTTCATGCTGATGCTATTGTAGGGCTTATATCGAAGTTTGTCAATATAGTGCGCCCAAGAAACTGCGAATTCTTCCGGCGCCTTTCTCTACCCCGCCGGCCGCGCCCGATAGCCCCAGGAGGCGGCCTCCCCTTCCTCCCCCAGGCCCAAAGCAGCTTCGATGCGCCCCAGGAGGTCGGCCAAGCCCCAGCCCTTGAGCGCCGACACCAGCAGTGCATCCGGTCGCCAGTATCGGAGGGAGGCCTGCGCCTCGCCCAGACCTTCCAGCCCCTCGATGGGCAACCCGTCCGGCCCGCAGATGGCGTCGGCCTTGTTGAGGACGGTAATGCACGGCTTGTCGGTCAGGCCCAGCTTGACCAGGGTATCCTCCACTGTCTGAGCCTGCTCGGCGGCATCGGAGTGGGTTATGTCCACCACATGCAGAAGAAGGCTGGCCTCGGATAGCTCCTCCAGGGTCGCGCGGAAGGCCGCCACCAGTTGGGTGGGCAGCTTCTGGATGAAGCCGACGGTGTCGGTGAGGAGGAAGGCACCACCCCCAGGCAGGGTCACCCGCCGCGTGACGGGGTCGAGGGTGGCGAACAGCTTGTCCTCCACCAGCACGTCGGCCCCCGACAGGGCCCGCATGAGGGTGCTCTTGCCGGCGTTGGTGTAACCCACCAGCGAGACCACCGACGCCCCCTGGCGCGCCCGCCGACGCCGGTAGAGCGCGCGCTGCCGTCGCACCTCCTCAAGTTGGCGCTTCAGGCGCTGAATCCTGCCGCGGATCAGACGGCGGTCGGTCTCCAACTGGGTCTCGCCGGGGCCGCGCGTGCCGATGGCCCCCTCCAGCCGCTCGAGGTGGGTCCACTGGCCGGCCAGGCGAGGCAGCAGGTATTCGTGCTGGGCCAGCTCCACCTGAAGCGCCCCTTCGCGGGTGTGGGCGTGCTGAGCGAATATGTCGAGGATGAGAGCAGTGCGGTCGAGGACCTTGATCTGGAGAGCATCTTCTAGGTTCCGCTGCTGGGAGGACGACAGCTCGTCGTCGAAGATTACCGTGCTGAAGCCCAGGCGATGACGCAGAGAGGCCAGCTCCTGCACCTTGCCGCGGCCCACGTAGTAGGCAGACGTCGGTCGCGCCAGCCGCTGGACGCACCTGCCGACCACATCGGCGCCGGCGGTCAGAGCCAACTGGGCCAGCTCCTCCAGCGAGCTCTCGCTGGTCCAGCGACTATTGTCTCGCCCCTTTATCTCTACCGCCACCAGATACGCCCGCTCGATGGGCTCGGCAGTGACGTGGCCGCTGCTAGGTATGCTCCTCGCCCTCCTTGACAGAATGCGCTTTCCCCTACCAGTATACCGCAAAAAGGAAGGGGCTTGCTCCGGGGGCCTATCGACCAGCCTTCCACCCCGCTAGCCGCCGCAGGCCATCCTCCATCTGCTCGTCGGGGACGGTGAGCGACAGGCGGACGTAGCCCTCGCCGTGCGGCCCGTAGCCGATGCCCGGCGTCACCACCACGCCGATGTCGTCCAGGAGGCGGCTGGCGAACTCCAGCGAGGTGCGACCCTCGGGCAGGCGCGCCCAGAGGTAGAGGCTGGCCTTGGGCGGGCGCACCTCCAGCCCCATCCCGGCCAGCGCCGCCACCAGGCGGTCGCGCCGCCGCTGGTAGATGGCGTTGTGCTCAGCGATGCAGTCCTGCGGCCCCTCGAGAGCAGCGATGGCCATGCGCTGGATGGCCTGGGGGATGCCCGAATCGAGGTTGGACTTCACCCGCATCAGGGCGTCGACCATGGTGGCGTTGCCCACCACCATGCCGATGCGCCAGCCGGTCATGTTGTAGCTCTTAGAGAAGGAGTGGAACTCCGCCCCCACTTCCCTGGCGCCCGCCGCCTGGAGGAAGCTCACCGGTCGGTAGCCGTCGAAGGCCACCTCAGTGTAGGGGGCGTCATGGCAGACAGCGATGCCGTGCTCCTTGGCGAAGCGCACCACCTGCTCGAAGAAATCGAGCTCGGCCACCGCGCCCGTAGGGTTGTTGGGGTAGCTGATCCACATCAGCTTGGCCCGCCGCGCCACCGCCGCGGGGATGGCCTCCAGGTCGGGCAGGAAGTCGTTCTCCTCCGTAAGGGGCATGAAGTAGCAGTCGCCGCCGGCAAACATGGTGCCCACGGAGTAGACCGGATAGCCGGGGTCGGGCACCAGGGCCAGGTCGCCGGGGTCGATGAAGCAGAGGGCGATGTGGCCGATGCCCTCCTTGGAGCCGATGAGGGGCAGCACTTCCCTATCGGGGTCAAGAGAAACGTCGAACCGCTGCTCGTACCAGCGGGCGATGGCCCGCCGCAGGTCGGGCAGGCCGTCGGTCTCTGGATAGCGATGGTTGGCGGGGTCGCGAGCGGCCTGGCAGAGGGCATCGACAACGTGGGAGGGCGTGGGGATGTCGGGGTCGCCGACGGCGAAGCTGACGACGTCCACCCCCTGGGCTCGCTTCTCGGCGATCTTGCGGCTGATCTCGGCGAACAGATACGGCGGCAGCTTCTCGATGCGCTTCGCTAGTTGCATTACGCCCGTTCCCGCCAGCGCACCTCGTACAGCCGCACGGGTTCCTCGAACCCCTTCAATTCGACCTCGCCCCGATCCGAGAACAGGAACCCCTTGCCCGCCACCAACTGCCGCACCACGTCCGAGGCCATGATCTCCCCACCTTCCGCCTTCGCCGCAATGCGAGCCGCCATGTTCACCGCCGTCCCGAACAGGTCCTTCTCCTCCGCTATTGGCTCCCCTGCGTTGAGGCCGATGCGCACGCGGATAGTAGGGGCGCTGCTCGCTGCGTCCTCGGGCGGGACAAGTCCCGCCCCTACGCCGGCGTTCCAGTCGGCCAAGGCCCGCTGCATGTTGATGGCGCACTCCAACGCCCCCGTCGCCGACGCGAACGAGGCCATGAACCCATCGCCCATCGCCTTGATCTCCGAGCCGCCGTGGGCACGCAGCGCCTCCCGCACGATGCGCTCGTGCGCCCGCAGCACCTCTCGCGCCTTCGCATCCCCCAGCTGTTCGGTCAGCGCTGTGGAACCCTCCACGTCGGTGAACAGGATGGTGCGAAAGGCACCGGCAGCCGGCGCCTCGGCCGCCGCCGCAGCTTCCTCACCCTCGCCCAGAAACTCGTCAATGGCGGCAAGCACAGCCTGCCAGTCCTCCAGGGCGTAGCCCCCCGACGCTCCTTCCAGGACGGCGAGCTGGGCGCCCGGTATCCGGGAGGCAAGATCCGTAGCGACGTCCACGCTGAGCCAGGGGAGCTGCCGGCGGTGAAGCACCAGCGTCGGCGCCTTCACTTCCGGTAGCAAGGCCTCAACGTCAAACTTGGCGGCGCTACGATAGGCGGTCTGCCACTTCTCCGGAGTGACGCTCTTCCGGATGAGCGCGGCGAGCCGGCCCGTCATCTCACCTGTGGAGAACCCGAGGAAGTAGTGGCACAGCGCCTCCGTGTATAGTCTCCAGTCCTTCTCGACCAGTGCGATCATCGTCTCGGCTTGCGGGGTGAAAAAGTCGGATCCGCGTGCGTACGTGCACCAGAGGATGAGCTGTGACACCCGCTCCGGGTGGCGGGCTGCGTAGGCGATCGCCACCGGTCCGAAGTTGACAGACCCCCACAGGGTGAAGCTCGGCAGTTCCAGGCAGTCCGCCACCGCCTCCAGGTCGCGCACCATAGCGTCCAGGGAGTAGTCATCTACCCCCCGCTCCGACAGCCCGGTCCCTCTACAGTCGTACTGGACGAGCATTCTCTTCCGCGCCAGACGCTCGTACCAGGCGCGGAACTCAGGGACCTGCCATTCCACCTGGAGGTCCCCGCATGGTGCCACCGGCGTCTGTAACCAGGGCATGCCTTCGCCCAGCGTCGAGTAGGCAATGCTCGCCCCGTCGGCGGTCTTGGCGTACTGGATGCGCGGCTCCATCGTCCCTACTCCCGCCAGCGCACCTCGTACAGGCGCACGGGTTCCTCGAACCCCTTCAGTTCGACCTCGCCCCGATCCGAGAACAGGAACCCCTTGCCCGCCACCAACTGCCGCACCACGTCCGAGGCCAAGATCTCCCCACCTTCCGCCTTCGCCGCAATGCGTGCCGCCATGTTCACCGCCGTCCCGAACAGGTCTTTCTCCTCCGCTATTGGCTCACCCGCATTGAGGCCGATGCACATTCTTATCGGCTCGTCCGCCGTCTCGTTGTACTCAGCGAAGGCCTTCTGCATGGCGATGGCGGACTCCACCGCCCAGGTGGCCGAGGGGAAGGAGGCCATGATGCCGTCGCCGGTGTGCTTGATCTCCGAGCCGCTGTGAGACTGCAGGGCCTCTCGCACGATGCCCTCGTGCGCCCGTAGCACCTCCCGCGCCTTGGCGTCACCGACGCGTTCGGTCAGCGCCGTCGAGCCTTCCACGTCTGTGAACAGGATGGTGCGAAAGGCACCGCCAGCCGGCGCCTCGGCCGCCGCCGCAGCTTCCTCGCCCCCGCCTATGAACTGGCTGATGGCTCCCAGCACCGCTTTGGTGTCGCCCAGGAAGGTCGCCCCGGAATCCCCTTCCAGGAGAGCCAGCCGGGCATCCGGTATCCGAGAGGCAAGGCCGCGGGCGATGTCCACGCTGAGCCAAGAGAGCTGTCGGCGGTGAAGCACCAGGGTCGGCGCCTTCACCTGCGGCAGCATGGCCGAAACGTCAAACTCCGCGGTCGCAGCAAGCGCCGTCTTCATCGTCTCGTGCGTGATGCATTCGCGCATTAGCGCAGCATAGCGATGCGCTGGCTCGCCTTCCGCCCACCCCAGCAGGGTATGCGCCACCGCCTCGCTGTACACATGCCAATCCGTATCTCTCATTTGGGCCAACGCCCGAAGCTGCGGCGATGCCGCGTCGCGCGTCACTGCCCAGGAGTGCCACAGAACAAGGTGCGAGACCCTGTCCGGGTGGCGAGCCGCGTAGGCAATTGCCACCGGCCCCGAGTGAATAGGGCTCAGCAGGGCAAACTTCTCCAGGCCCAGGCGGTCCACCACCGCCTCCAGGTCCAGCACCTGGGCGTCGAGTGAGAAGTCGGTCACGTCCCGGTCCGACAGCCCGGCCCCTCTGCAGTCGTACCGCACCACCATTCTTCTCTGCGCCAACGCCTCATACCAGCGGCGCCACTCAGGTATCTGCCACTCCATCTGGATATGGCTGACCGGAATCGTTGGCATCTCCACGTAGGCCGTGCCTTCCCCCAGGGTCCAGAGGGCAATGCTCACCCCGTCAGCAGTCTGAGCGTACTGAATGCGCGGTTCCATCAGCCTTGCCACCTGACCTCATGCAGCCGTACCGGCTTCTCAAAGCCCTTCAGGGTAGCCTCAACCTTGTCGGCAAAGGAGAAGGCCTTGCCAGCGGCCAGTTGCTGGACAACGTCAGCAGCGAGTATCTCACCTGGCTGGGCATAGGCACAGATCCGTGCAGCCAGCTGGACCGCTGTGCCGAACAGGTCTTTCTCCTCGGCCACCGGCTCCCCCGCGTTGAGGCCGATGCGCACCCTTATCGGCTCCTCCGCCGACGCGCTATGCTCGGCGAAGGCCCGCTGGATGGCGATGGCGCACTCCAGGGCCCGCGTGGCCGACGAAAAGGAGGCCATGATGCCGTCGCCGGTGTGCTTTATCTCGGAGCCGCCGTGGCTCTTGAGCGCGTCGCGGACGATCCGGTTGTGCGCGCGCAGTACCTCCTGGGCTTTGGCGTCGCCTAGGCGCTGCGTCAGCGCCGTCGACCCCTCCACGTCGGTGAACAGGATGGTGACAAGGCCGCCCGGTTCTCTCGGCGGCGCAGCCGTAGCCGCTGCGCCCTCCTCACCCTCACCCAAGAACTCGTAGATGGCCTTCGCCATGACCCGCAACACAGCTTCGTTGGGCAGGAAAATATGATTTCTGCCGTCCAGGGGAAGGAAGCGGGCCCCAGGTATCTCGGTTGCCAGCTCCCGGCCCGACTCAAAGGGCACGACGGCGTCACCCCGACGGTGAATTACCAGGGTGGGCACTGTCACCTGCGGTAGGAGCGGCCTCACGTCGATGTCTAGCATGGCAGTCATAAGGTCCACAACATTGTCGCCGGACGCCGAGACCCGCTGCAATTCGTTGAAGGCTCGAATAGCGTCAATATCGGCGTCCGGCATGAACGCGCTCGTGAAGAGCTGACGGAACGTTGGCGCATCCCCGCCCCACCCGTGGCGGACTAGCGTAAGCATAGCCTCAGCCTGTTGGCGGCCCTCCTCCGCATCCAGAAACCACCCCATGCGGGCGAACGAGCCGTAGAGTATGAGGTGGCTGACCCGCTCCGGGTGGCGCACGGCATACGTGATGGCCGTTGGCCCGCCCTGAGAGATCCCGTACAGGGCGAAGCGTTCAAGGCCCAGGGCGTCAACCACCGCTTCCATGTCGCGCACCTGGGCTTCCAGGGAGTAGTCGCTCACTCGCCGGTCCGACAGCCCCATGCCGCGTCCGTCGTAGAGGACGAACAGATACCGTGGCGAGATGGCATCGATGAAGGGCCGCCGCAGGGGGTTCTCCCACTCACACTCCAGATGGGTGAGCCAACCCAGGGCGCGTACCAAGGGCGGCCCCTGGCCCACGCTGGCGTAGGCTATGCGCGTCCCATCCGAGCTAGTGCAGAAGCGGATCTGCTGTTCCATAGCGGCACCATCCTACACTAAGGGTATCTGCCCTGCATAGATAGTCCGCCCCCGCCCCCACCACTACTTCCGCCATTCCCCCACAAACACCGTCTCCGCCGGTCCCTCCAGATAGCACTCCCCTGCCCCATCCCACTCCACCACCAACGTGCCGCCTGGCAGTGTTATGTCGACTCTCTCCCCTGCCATCCCATAGAGGTGAGCGGCCACCACCGCTGCACAGGCGCCGCTGCCGCAGGCCAAGGTCGCGCCCGCCCCCCGCTCCCACACCCGCGCCTCCATGCGCTCGCGATCAAGCACGCGCGCCACCTCGAAGTTCACCCGCTGGGGAAACAGAGGGTGGTGCTCCACCTTCGGCCCGATTCTCTCCAGAGGGAACTCCTCGACAGGGCGATCGACAAAGTGGACGGCGTGGGGATTGCCCAGCGAGACACAGGTCACCGCCAGCCGTTGCCCATCGATGTCCAGAGGCATGTCCTTCAGGGGCGGCTCGGCCTCCACCAGCACGGGGATCTCCTGGGGGGCAAAGCGAGGCACGCCTACGCTCACCCGCACCCGCTCCACCGCTCCCTTTTTGCCGAAGACCTGAGCCGCGAGAACGCCCGTCGGCGTCTCCACGCTGAGCTGGCCTTCGCGAGGCCACGCCAGGCCTTCGTCCACGGCGTACTTGACGACGCAGCGGAGACCGTTGCCGCAGATCTCCGCCTCCGACCCATCGGGGTTGAACATGCGCATCCTCACGTCAGCCGAGGACGACGGCAGCACCAGGATCAGGCCGTCGGCGCCGATGCCGTAGTGACGGTCGCACATGGCCTGCGCCAGGCGCGACCAGTCCTGCTCATCCCTCTGCGCTCCCAGGAGGACGAAGTCGTTGCCCGTACCCTGCATCTTGACGAAATTCATCCCTCTGATTCCTGTAGTGCCAAGTCCCGCGTGATCTGGAGCTGACCCAGGTGGAGAGAGGCATGCTCCACCACATGCAAGAGCGCCTCTCGCACCGATATCTCCATCAGCTCCCCTCCTCCGAACAGCGACTGGGGTGGCCGGAGCCTCTGGTCCAGGGCCGACGGTGCCAGCGCCGCCAGGGCAGCGTCGATATCGTCCGACAGGCGCCGGGCCTGCGCCGTCAGGCCGGCAGCGTCGGGGCCCGAGGCCCGGAACTCTGCCGGCCGGTCCCGTTCAACGGGCCAGCCGCAGGCAATGCCCAGCACCCAGGCCTGGGCGTTCCCTAGAGTGTGGACGGCGATGACGTAGGCGCTGTTAGCGCCAGGCATAGGCGGTCGCCAGTTCAATTGCGCCTCGCTCAGCCCCTGCAGGCAGGCGCAGACCTGCCCCAGGAGTGACTGGATCAGGCGACGGTAACCATCTATCTCAGCGTCCATGGGCAACCCTCCTCCGCAGGCCTAGCTCCGATTCTACAAGCCGCGTCGCCTCTTCACAGGGGGCGCCCAGCGATACGTCGATCCACCGGATGCGGCCGTCGTCCAGGCGAAACCAGGCGTACTGCTGGCGACCCAGGCGGTGCGTGGCCGTCTTGATGCGGGCCACCGCCGTCGCCAGGTCCAGCTCGCCCGCCAGGTGCTGACACACCTGCTTATAGCCGATGCCGGACAGGGAGGCAAGCGAGGGGCTGTAGTCCATGGCCAGAAGAGCCCTCACCTCATCCACCAGCCCCGCCTCCATCATAGCATCCACGCGAGCATCGATGCGTCGATATAGCTCCTGCCGTGGGCAGGTCAGGCCCAGGATGAGGGTCTGCCAGGGCGGCGGGCCCTTCTCCTGCCAGTAGGATATGGGACGGCCGGTCGCTCTGTACACCTCCAGCGCCCGGATGACCCGCCGCACGTTGCGCGGATCGATGCGGGCCGCCGCCTTCGGGTCTACCTGCGCCAGCTCTCCGTGCAGCGCTCCTGCTCCCTCACGAGCCGCTCGCTCCTCAAGCTCCCGCCGCAGTTCCTGCTGGGGCGGCAGTCGCGGCACCCGCCATCCCTCCAGAAGGGCCCACACGTACTGCCCGCTGCCGCCCACCAGCAGCGGCTGCTTCCCCCGCGACCATACGTCCTCCAGGACAGCGACGGCCAGCTCCAAATACTGAGCCAGGCTGAACTCCTGGTCGGGCTCGACCACGTCGATGAGGTGGTGGGGCGCCAGCGAGCGCTCTTCTGGCGTGGGCTTGGCAGTGCCGATGTCCATGTGGCGATAGACCTGGCGCGAGTCGGCACCCACGATCTCGCAGTCCAGGGTGCGCGCAAGGGTGACCGCGAGGGCCGTCTTGCCCGTGGCCGTGGGGCCAACGATGGCGACCAGCTTCTGCGTCACACCGCTGGCGTTCCCTTGACCTGGGCCGTCTGCTCAACGATAGAAGCGAAGGCGTCGGCCTTGAGGCTGGCCCCGCCCACCAGAGCGCCGTCGATCTGAGGCTGGCCCATGAACTCGCCGATGTTATCGGGGGTGACGCTGCCGCCGTACTGAATGCGAGCAGCCTCCGCCAGCTCGCGGCCATAGAGGGAGGCCACCTCCCGGCGGATGAGACCGATGGCCTCGTCCGCCATCGACCCGGTGGCAGGGACGCCCGTGCCGATGGCCCACACCGGCTCGTAGGCGAGCACGAAGCCCGCCGCGATATCGACGCCCGCCAGACCTCCGCGCACCTGCCGCAGCAGCACCTCCTCCATGCGGCCGGCCTGGCGCTCCTCCAGCGTCTCGCCCACGCACATGATGGGCCGCAGGCCGTGGGCCAGGGCCGCCTTCAGGCGACGGTTCACCGTCTCGTCGGTCTCGCCGAAGTACTTGCGGCGCTCGGAGTGGCCAATGATTACGTACTCGCACAGGTCGGCCAGCATGGGAGGGCTCACCTCGCCGGTGTAGGCGCCCTCCTCCTCCCAGTAGACATTCTGAGCCCCCACTTTGATGGATGAGTCCGCTAGTTCCTGCCCCGCCACCGTCAGGAAGACGAAGGGCGGGCAGACCACCTTCTCCACCGCCGCCAGGCCATCGATGCGCTCCCTCAGCAAGCGGCAGAGCTCTGCGGCGGCACGAGCAGTGGTGTACATCTTCCAGTTGCCAGCAACGATAGGCGTGCGTCCGCTCATAGATCACGCTCCATACTTGGTGAACCGGTCGGCGTGGGCCATGGCCAGGGGCATTATCTCCGTGGCCGCAAAGAGGCCCAGCGACCCCTTCTGACAATCCCGCTCGTTGAACGCGTCCGCCGGATCGGGCTGACACCAGCGCGAGCGCAACACAAACGGCACCGGGTGCCAGGAGTGAGCACGATAGGTGGAAGGCGTCGAGTGGTCACCAGTGGCCATGATCACGTCCGGCTTGAGGCTGAGCAGTTCGGGGATGATAGCGTCCACCTCTTCCAGCTTGGCCACCTTGCGCTGGAAATCGCCGTCCTCCCCTGCCGAGTCCGTAGCCTTGTAGTGAACGAAGAAGAAGTCGAATTGCCCCCAGTGCTCCCGCAGGGCCGCCAGCGAATCACTCAGCGAAGGGCCCGTCAGTAGAGCCGTCATCCCTACCAGCCTGGCCAGGCCGCGGTACATGGGGTAGAAGGCGATGGCCGCCGCCCGTAGCCCCAACACGTCGGGGAAGGACGGCAGGTCCGGCCGGCACGCGAACCCGCGCAGGAGCACCATGTTGGCTGGATGATGGTCGCGCAGCCGCTCGCGGGCTGCGGCCACGAAGGTGCTCACCAGCTTCGCCGTGGCCTGGGCCTCGGGAGCGAGCGCCTCCACCTCGACCGGCGGCAAGCCCACCTTCTGGGGGTCAGTCCCGCTCAGGGCATCGGAGAGGCTGTCGCCTCGCAGCACCAAGAGGAAGCGGTGCTCCCGCACCGGCTCTACGAACAGCTCCGCGCCCGGCAGCTCGATGGTGCGCAGCTCGGCGCAGAGGCGGGCGCAGGTGTCGCTATCGATGCGACCGGCGCGTCGGTCGACAACGAGGCCGTCACCGTCCACGGTGCAGAAGTTGCCGCGAGCGGCTACGTCGCGGGAGCCCAGGTCGAAGTCGATGCCCACCGCCTCCAGGGCGCCGCGGCCGATGCGATAGCGTAGGGGGTCGTAGCCGAAGAGGGCCAGATGGCCCGGTCCGCTGCCAGGGGTAAGCCCGATGCCCACGTGATAGACCATGCCGCAGATGCCCTCCTGGGCCAGGCGGTCGAGGTTAGGGATGCGGGCCGTCTCCATCTCCGTGCGGCCGCTCTTGGGATCGGGCAGGCCACCCAGGCCGTCCATCACCAGCAGGACGATCTTGGTCTCGGCGGGGATCGCCACGTCGCGAATCAGGTCAAAGTCCATGTTCTATCGCCTCAGTCTTTATCCGCCAGCGCCGCCACGCCCGGCAGCTCGCGGCCCTCCAGGAACTCCAGCGCTGCGCCGCCGCCGGTGGAGACGTGGCTGAACTTGCCCTCCAGGCCCAGGCGCTCCACCACCGCCACCGTCTCGCCTCCGCCCACGATCGTTGTGGCGTTCAGGCCGACAATGGCTTCCGCCAGTCGATAGGAACCCTGAGAGAAGGCCTCGAACTCGATGACCCCCATCGGGCCGTTCCACAGAACCGTCTTGCAGTCTCGCAGGGCCTGGACGAACGCCTCCGCCGTCTTCTCGCCGATGTCCATAATCTGCCAACCGGCAGGAATTGCCTTCACCGACACCTGCTGGTGGCGGGCGTCGGCCTCGAAGCGGTCGCCCACGATCACGTCCGAGGACAGGAGAAGCATTACGCCCCGCTGGGAGGCCCGCTCCATGATCTGGCGGGCGGTCTCCAGATGCGCCTCCTCCACCAGCGACTGGCCCACCTCCAAGCCCTCGGCTTTGAGGAAGGTGCAGGCCATTCCCCCGCCGATGAGCAGGCGGTCTACCTTCGCCAGCAGGTTCTCCAGCACGCCCATCTTGGTGCTGATCTTGGCCCCGCCGATGACCGCCGCGAACGGCCT
>Ga0315297_10001428_pt1 | contig 14769 bp, 13 predicted proteins | sample YL17G15_0_MG_FD_203628 | JGI IMG/M metagenome (GOLD analysis project Ga0315297, IMG submission 203628) | Sediment microbial communities from Yellowstone Lake, YNP, Wyoming, USA - YL17G15_0 | ecosystem: Environmental > Aquatic > Freshwater > Lake > Sediment | place: USA: Wyoming | collected... | reverse complement strand
CGAAACGGTGGGAGAGCGGTCCATATTTCGCCGATTTCTCCTTACCTATTCCCGATAGGTGCGTCGAAATCGTCAAAGTCTGTCCTCGCTCTCCCACCGTTTCGCTTTCGAACCCCTAAGCCCGACAGGCTCCTGGGAGCAGGGGCCCCGCTTGCGGGGATGCGACCGGGGCGAATCGACGCTCGAGGCCGACACGCCGACCTGGACACGCCACTGCCAGCGCAAGGAGGCCGAGCCGGCGCGGTCAGTGCGCACGTTCCCAGTTCGGCCCGGCCCCCACGTCGACGACCAGCGGCACCGCGAGTGTCGCCACACCGGTCATCCGCTGCGGCAGTTCTGCTTTGACGCGAGCAAGCTCCGCATCCGGCACTTCGAGCACGAGTTCGTCGTGCACCTGCAGGATCAGCTTGGACTGCAACCGCTCGCGCGTGAGCCAGTCCTGCGTTTCGATCATGGCGAGCTTGACGAGATCGGCGGCCGTCCCCTGCATCGGCGCGTTGATCGCCGCACGCTCGGCGCCGGCGCGACGCGGCCCGCCGGCGGCCTTGATGTCGGGCAGCCATAGCCGCCGTCCGAACACGGTTTCGACGAAACCCTGCTCGCGCGCCAGCTCCCGCGTGCGCTGCATGTATTCGGCAACCCCCGGATAGCGCGCGAAATAGCGGTCGATGAACTGCTGCGCCGCCCCGCGCTCGATGCCGAGCTGGGCCGCCAGGCCGAATGCGCCCATGCCGTAGATCAGGCCGAAGTTCACCGCCTTGATGTAGCGCCGCTGATCGCCTGTCACCTCAGCGAGCGGCACGCCGAAGATCTCGGCCGCGGTCGCGCGATGGATGTCGGCACCCTCGTGGAAGGCCTTGAGCAACGCCGGGTCTTCCGACAGGTGCGCCATGATGCGCAGCTCGATCTGCGAATAATCGGCCGAGACGAGGACGTGTCCGGGCGGCGCAATGAACGCTTCGCGAATGCGGCGACCCTCCGCGGTGCGCACCGGAATGTTCTGCAGATTGGGGTCGGCGGAGGCGAGCCGGCCCGTCACCGCCGTCGCCTGCGAATATGTGGTGTGCACGCGGCCGGTGCCCCGGTCCACCCGCTGCGGCAGCTTGTCCGTGTAGGTCGATTTCAGTTTCGACAGCGCGCGGTGTTCGAGCAGCAGCTTGGGCAGCGGGTAATCGGCGGCGAGCTGCTGCAGCACTTCCTCGTCGGTCGACGGCGCTCCGGTGGCGGTCTTCTTCACCACCGGCAGCTTCATCCGCTCGAACAGGATTTCGCCCAGCTGTTTCGGCGACGCGAGATTGAACGGCTGCCCCGCCACCGCGTACGCCTGCTGCTCGAGCGCCAGCACGCGCTCGCCCAGCTCGCGGCTTTGCGTCGCCAGCAGCGCCGTGTCGAGCAGCACGCCGTTGCGCTCCATCCGGAACAGCACGTCGCGCACCGGCAGCTCGATGCGGAGATAAAGATCGTCGAGCTTCGCCTCGGCGGCGAGCCGCGGATAGAGCACGCGATGCAGCTGCAGCGTGATGTCCGCGTCCTCCGCCGAATAGGCGGTGGCGTCGTCGATGCTCACCTGGTCGAAGCCGATCCTGCTCGCGCCCTTGCCCGCGACCTCGGCGTAGCTGATCGTCTTCACGTTGAGATGCCGCCAGGCGAGATTGTCCATGTCGTGCGGCTTGTGCGATTCGAGCACGTACGACTCCAGCATCGTGTCGTGCGCGACGCCGGCGAGTACCAGGCCGTGGTTGGCGAGCACGTGCTCGTCGTATTTGACGTTCTGGCCGAGCTTTTTCTTCGCCGCATCGGCGAACCACGGCGCGAGGCGGGCGAGCACCTCGTGCTCAGGCAGCTGGTCGGGCGCGCCGGCATAGCGGTGCCCGAGCGGGATGTAGCAGGCGTGGCCCGGCTCGACGGCGAACGACAGGCCGACGATCCGCGCCGTCATCGGATCGAGGCTCGTGGTCTCGGTGTCGAAGCAAACGAGATCGGCGCGATCGATGACGTGGAGCCAGCATTCGAGCGCTGCCGCGTCGGCCACCGTTTCGTAATGCCGCGGCACCGCCGGCGGGGCATCGGCGGCCGGGCCGTCGCGCTCGGCGAACGACCGCGTGTCCGCGCGTGCCGCACGGTCGGCCAGTGTCGCGCCCGGGTCGCCCGCGACGGCATCACCTGCGACGCGCGTGGTGCCGTCGCCGGGGAGATCGCGCAGCCAGGACTTGAACTCGAAGCGCTCGTAGAGCAACCGCAGCTTCGCCGCGTCGGGCGGCGAAGGCCTGAGATCGGCGGGGGTCACCGGCAGTGCGCAATCGGTCTTCACCGTGAGCAGCCGCCGCGCCGTCGGCAGCCAGTCGAGCGCCGCGCGCAGGTTTTCTCCGACGACGCCGGCGATCTCTCCGGCGTGCGCTACGATCTCCGCGAGCGACCCGTACTGCTGCAGCCACTTGGCCGCCGTTTTCGGCCCGACCTTCGCCACGCCCGGAACATTGTCGACGACATCGCCGGTCAGCGTGAGAAAATCAAGCACCTGGTCGGCACGCACGCCGAACTTGGCGAGCACCCCCGGCTCGTCCAGCATCTCGTTGCTCATCGTGTTGACGAGCGTGATGCCGGGGCCGACGAGCTGCGCGAGGTCCTTGTCGGAGGTCGAGACCAGGCATGAAAGCCCCTGCGCCGCCGCCTGCGTCGCGAGCGTGCCGATCACGTCGTCGGCCTCGACGCCGTCGATCATCAGCAGCGGCCAGCCGTGCGCGCGCACGAGTTCGTGCAGCGCCGGAATCTGCGCGGCGAGATCGTCGGGCATCGGCGGCCGGTTGGCCTTGTACTGGGGATACCAGTCGTCGCGAAAGGTCTTCCCCGGCGCGTCGAACACGACGGCGAAGCGCTCCGGCTTGCCGTCCTCGGCCATTCGGCGCAACATCGAAACGACCCCGCGCAGCGCCCCCGTGGGCTCGCCCCGCGACGTGCGCAGGTCCGGCAGCGCATGGAACGCGCGATACAGGTACGACGACCCATCCACCAGCACGAGCGTAGGCATGTTTCAGACCCGCAAGATCCCGGAGCTCATCGATCCGCAGGCGATGCAAACGACCAACGGGCAGGAGGCCTGGCGGGTGCTGGGGATTATGGCAGAGTTCGCCGCGGCGACCGAAAGGATGCGCGGCGTCCGGCCCGCGATATCGATGTTCGGCAGCGCGCGCATCCCGCCTTCCCACCCGTATTTCGCCAAGGCCGAAACGATTGCGCGGCTGCTTTCGGATGCAGGCTTCTCGGTGATATCGGGCGGCGGCCCGGGTCTCATGGAGGCGGCGAACCGCGGCGCGCACGCGGGCAAGTCGCCGGCGATCGGCTTGAACATCCTGCTGCCGCACGAGAAGAGCGGCAACGACTTTCAGGACGTCTCCTACAGCTTCCGCTACTTCTTCACGCGCAAGATGATGTTCGTGCGCTTCGCGTCGGCGTACGTGGTGCTGCCGGGCGGCTTCGGCACGCTCGACGAGCTCTCCGAATGCCTGACGCTGGTGCAGACGGGCAAGAGCCGCCGGATCCCGATCATCCTCGTCGGCGCCGATTTCTGGAGCGGCCTCCTCGACTGGTTCTCCGATACCTTGATCGCGGAGGGGATGATCGATGCCGGCGACCTTGGCCTGATGCAGATCATCGAGGAACCGGAAGCCATCGTCGAGGCGATCTTCCATTTCTACGAGAACCGGGGATTCCAGCCCACGCGGTCGGAACGCGAGCGCATGCTGAATCTGTGATCTTCCCGTTCGCGCCGGCCGCGAACACAGACGCAAGGCCCGGTGCGTCTGGTAAAATCGACGGTTGCAGAGGGCTCCCCATGAAACTCCCGCGCCGCTTCTCGCGCTTCGCTCCCTTCGGACTGGCCGTCGTTCTGGCCGCGTCGGGCGTGGCGTTGGGGCAGGCTCCGCCGCCGCCGGCGATGCCGCCGCCGGGCCTCGAACCCCTTCCGGAAGTCGCCGGCGATGTCGAACTCGAACCGCAGGTCACGATCACCCGCAGGGACGGCGAAACCGTCGAGGAAGCGCGCGCCAACGGCAGGCTCCTCTGGATCAAGGTTACGCCTCAGCATGGCCGGCCCTACTTCCTCATTCCCGACGGCACCGACTTCGGTCTCATCCGTCGCGACACGTTCGACACGGGACTCAAGGTCCCGATGTGGGTGCTGTTCACGTTCTGATCTCCGTTCTGATCCCATCCCCCCCCGGGAAACCTGATTCGGCAGCGCCGCCGGCGCGCGCCGCGAATGACGATGTCGGTCTACACACCTGTCACCGCCGAGGAGTTGAACGCGTGGCTCGCCCGTTATGCGGTCGGCGGGCTCGCCGACCTGCAGCCGATCGCCTCCGGCATCGAGAACACCAACTACTTCGTCACCACGGCGAAAGGGCGGTACGTGCTGACGCTCTACGAGCGGTTGCCGGCCGGCGAGCTGCCGTTCTATCTCAATCTGATGGCGCATCTCGCCCGGGCCGGCGTTGAATGCCCGGCCCCGGAAGGGGACCGCAGCGGCGCGCTGTTCAGCCTGCTCAACGGCAAGCCGGCCAGTCTCGTCTCCCGGCTCGCCGGTGCGCCGGTGGTGGCGCCGTCCCCCGATCACTGCGCTGCCGTCGGCGCGGCGCTCGCGCGCCTGCATCTCGCCTCGGCCACCTATCGCCCGCGCCTGACGAATCGGCGCGGCCCGGCATGGTGGCGGCAGGCCGCCCGCGCCGTGCGCTCCTTCCTCGATCCCGAACAGGACGAACTGCTCGCCGCCGAGCTCAAGTTTCTGACCGGGTTCGGCAAGGGCGCGCTGCCGAAAGGCGCGATCCACGGTGACCTGTTCTGCGACAACGTGCTGTTCTCCGGCACCAAGGTCTCGGGAATCATCGATTTCGGCTTCGCGGCCACCGACTTTCTCGCCTACGATCTCGCGATCGCCGTCAATGACTGGTGCATCGTCAGGAGCGGCGACGACCGGGGCGCCCTGCAGCCCGAACTGGTGAGCGCACTCGCGGAGGCCTATCAGGCGGTGCGGCCGCTCACGCAGGACGAGCGCAGGCAGTGGGCGGCGTTGCTGCGCGCGGCAGCGCTGCGCTTCTGGCTGTCGCGGTTGTACGACCTCCACCTGCCGCGCCCGGGCGAATTGACGCACGCCCACGATCCCGCGGCGTTCGAACGCGTCCTGCGCGACCGCATCGCCACGACGCCGCGGTTTCCCGATGCGCTGCCGCAGGCCGCGGCGGCAGCCCCGCCATGAGCGGCGAGCGGCCGGAGGTGAGTTACGCGCGCCGTCCCGCGCAGAATGGCGCCATCTGGCTGCGCGACGCCTACCGCCTGGTGTCGGGCGCGCGCCTGCCATGGATGCTGCTGCTGTTTCTGTATTACCTCGTGCTCGGGCTCATCGACCTCGTTCCGTTCATCGGCCAGATCGCCGCCCCGATCCTGAAGCCGGTGTTCGCCGTCGGCTTCCTCGCCGCCGCATGGTCGCAGGAGCGCGGCGGAACCCCGGAACCGAAGCAGTTGTTCCAGGGCTTTCGCTCCAACCTCTGGGCGCTGATTCCGCTGGGCGTGTTCCTCGTCGTCGGCATCACGCTGGCGGTGCTGGGCACGGCCCTGGTGGACGACGGCAAGCTGCTCGACGTGCTGTCCGGCAAGTCCAAGTTCGACGACGCGCTGCTCGCCGACGGCCAGGTTCAGTACGCGATGCTGTTCGCTGCGGCCTGTGCGCTGCCGGTGATGCTCGCGCTGTGGTTCGCGCCGGCGCTGGTCGTGTTCCAGGATTGCAGCGCGCCCGTCGCGCTGCGGTCGAGCCTCTCCGCGGCGCTCGCGAACTGGAAGCCGATCGCCGTCTACGGACTGCTGGTGTTCTTCCTCGGCGGCATGGTCCCCGGCATCGCGACCGCGGTGATCGCGCTCCTCGTGCCGGCGTCCCTCGCGTTCACCATCGCGCTGGTGCTGCTGCTGCCGTACCTGTTCCTGTTCATCGCGACGCTGCACGTCTCCGACTACGTGAGCTACCGGGATATCTTCCACGCCGGCGAGGCGCAGGCGCTCGAGGCGGCGGAAACCGGAACGCCGGCTCCGTAGGCCGGATAGGGTGAGACCCTGATTCCCTCCTCGGGCAATCAGGGTCTGACCCTATTTTCGCGCAACTTCGGGCTCGGCCGCGGGCCGCACGGTCACGCGGCTTCGAGGTTCGCGAATTCCAAAGCCAGCCACTTGACGCCTTCGTTGCGGAAGTTCACCTGCACGCGCTGGTCGGCGCCGCGGCCTTCGGCATCGATGATCATGCCGACGCCGAATTTCGCGTGGCGCACCGCCTGCCCGATGCGCCACACGGGGCCGGCGGTTCCCCGGGCGGCCGCGCGCGGCGCCGACCGCGGCGCATCCGCCGCCGCGGTCGATCCCCATTCGGCGGCGTCCACGTCGACCGCGCGCCGGCGCGACGAGAACCACTGCACCAGCTCGCCCGGCACCTCGTCGAGAAAGCGCGAGGCGATGTTGTAGCGCACCTGCCCGTGCAGCATCCGGCTCTGCGCCAGCGTGAGGTAGAGGCGCCGCTTCGCGCGGGTCATCGCGACGTACATCAGGCGCCGCTCCTCCTCGACGCCGTCGAATTCCGACATGCTGTTCTCGTGCGGAAACAGGCCTTCCTCGAGACCGGTGACGAACACCGTGTGGAACTCGAGGCCCTTCGCCGCATGCACGGTCATCAGCTGCAGCGCGGGGCGTCCCTCCGCCGCCTGCGTGTCGCCGGCCTCGAGCGCGGCGTGGGTAAGGAACGCGGTCAGCGGGCCGGCCGCGCCGTCCGCCGCGGCCGGCCCGCCCTGCGCAAAGGCTGGACCGCCGTCCCCTGCGGCCGCCTCGGCCTCATCCTCGGCCTCATCCTCGGCCTCATCCTCGGCCTCGGCCGCGGCCTCCGCGATCACCGGCGCGTCCGCGGCGAGATCGGCCTCGCGCAGGAATGACTTGGCGGCGGTGACGAGCTCCTCGAGATTCTCGAGGCGGTCCTGCCCTTCCTTCTCGGCCTTGTAATGCGCGACGAGGCCGGACGCGTGATTGACGTGCTCGACCGCCTCCGGCAACGGCAGTCCGGCCATCGCGGCGCGCATGCCTTCGATCAGCTTGACGAAGGCGGCGACGCTCGTGCCGGATTTTCCGGCCAGCACACCGCTGCACGCGGCCTGCCACACGCTCGTCCCCGCGCCGCGCGCGCCGTCCTGCAGCGTCTGCAGCGTGCGCGCGCCGATCCCCCGCGGCGGAAAATTGACGATGCGCAGGAACGCGCCGTCGTCGTCGGGCGCCGCGATCAGGCGCAGGTACGCGAGCGCGTGCTTGACCTCCTGCCGCTCGAAATAGCGCATGCCGCCATAGACGCGGTACGGCAGCGCGGCGTTGAACAGCGCGTGCTCCAGCACCCGCGACTGCGCGTTCGAGCGATAGAGCACCGCGGCTTCCGACAGCGGCAGCCCCTCGTCGGCGAAGCCCTTGACGATGTCGACGATGAACGCCGCCTCGTCCTGGTCGGACGGCGCCGCGAGCCCGCGAATCGGCTCGCCCCTGCCGTCGGCGGTCCACAGGTTCTTGCCGAGGCGCGTCTTGTTGTGCCGGATCAGCGCGTTGGCGGCGTCGAGGATGGTGCCGTGCGAGCGGTAGTTCTGCTCGAGCTTGATGAGGCGCACGGGCATGTCGTCGCGGCGGAAGTCGCGCTCGAAGTGCTGCATGTTGGCGACGTTGGCGCCGCGGAACGCGTAGATCGACTGGTCGTCGTCGCCGACCGCGAACATCGCCGCGTGCGGGCCGGCGAGGAGCTGCAGCCACCGGTACTGCAGCTTGTTGGTATCCTGGAATTCGTCGACGAGGAGGTGCGAGAAGCGCCGTTGGTAGTGCTCGCGCAGGCCGTCGTGGCCGGCGAGCAGCTCGTAGCTGCGCAGCAGCAGCTCGGCGAAGTCGACCACGCCCTCGCGCTGGCACATCGCCTCGTAGAGCGCGTAGTACTCGACCTGCCGGCGCTGGTAATCGTCGCCCGCCTCGACCTGGTTCGGGCGCCTGCCCTCCTCCTTCGCGCCGGCGATGAACTGCTGCAGCTGCCGCGGCGGGAAGCGTTCGGCGTCGATGTCGTGCGCGCGGACCATCCGCTTGATCAGCGACAGCTGGTCCTGCGTGTCGAGAATCTGGAACAGCTGCGGGAGATCGGCATCCCGGTAATGCGCCCGGAGCATCCGGTTGCACAGGCCGTGGAAAGTGCCGATCCACATCCCGCGCGTGTGCACCGGCGTCATCGACGACAGCCGGACCAGCATCTCCTTCGCCGCCTTGTTGGTGAAGGTGACCGCGAGTATCGACAGCGGCGACGCTTGCCCCGTGCCGAGCAGCCAGGCGATCCGCGTGGTCAGCACGCGCGTCTTGCCGCTGCCCGCGCCGGCGAGGATCAGCGCCGACTGGTGCGGCAGCGTCACTGCGGCGAGCTGCTCGGGATTGAGATTGGCGAGGAGCGGGGAGGCCATCGGGAAACCCGGAAACGCAGCGTTACGGCCGGGGGGCCGCGCCGGCGGGTCGAAGCGGGGGAGCGATCACGAATTATACGTGCGGCGGCGGGACGGCCGGGCGCTATAATCGGCCCGCTTCGCGCCACCCGACAACCCGACCCGACGCCAGCCGCCCGCCGCGCCCTTCCATGCCATCCAGTCCCGGCGCTCCACCGCCCGCTCATTCCGCGACAACGCGCGCGTTCGTGCAATGGATCCGGCTGGCCGCTCCGTACATCCACGCGTTCCGCGGCAAGACCTTCGTGATCGCCTTCGGCGGCGAAGTCGTCGCCGACGAAACGTTCCTCGGCATCATCCACGACCTCAACCTGCTGCACAGCCTCGGCGTGCACATCGTGGTGATCCACGGCTCGCGGCCGCAGATCGAGGCGATTCTCGCGCAGCAGGACATCGAGAGCCGCTACGCGTTCGGCCTGCGCGTCACCGACGCGGAGACCATGGACTGCGTGCTCGAGGCCTCGGGCCAGGTGAGGAGCCGCATCGAGGCGCTGCTCTCGCTCGGCATCGCCAACTCGCCGATGGCGGGCGCCCGCATCCGCGTCTCGAGCGGCAACTTCATCACCGCCAAGCCGATGGGCGTGCGCGACGGTGTCGACATGCTGCTCACCGGCGAGGTGCGCCGCGTGGACACCGACGCGATCCAGCAGCGCCTCGACGACGGCGACATCGTGCTGATCTCGCCGCTCGGTTACTCGCCGACCGGCGAGATCTTCAACCTCGCGCTCGAGGAGGTCGCGACGCAGGTCGCCGTGCGGGTCAGCGCCCACAAACTCGTCTTCCTGATGGAGACCGAGGGCGTGCGCGGCACGCGGCGGCAGCTCCTGACCGAGCTGTCGACGAAGGACGCCGAGGCAGTGCTCGCGAGCGGGCGGGGCAAACTTCCCGCCGACGTCCAGCACTATCTGCCCTGCGCGATCCGGGCCTGCGACAACGGCGTCAAGCGCGCGCACCTCATCAGCCGCCATCTCGACGGGGCGCTGCTGCTGGAGATGTTCACGCGCGACGGCGTCGGCACGATGGTTGCCGCGACGCCGCTCGCGCACCTGCGCAATGCGACGATCGACGACGTCGGCGGCATCATCGCGATCATCGAGCCGCTCGAGGAACAGGGCATACTGGTGCGCCGGTCGCGCGAGCGGCTGGAGACCGAGATCGAACGCTTCGTCGTCGCCGAGCACGACGGCGTGATCATCGGCTGCGCCGCGCTCTACGCGTTTCCCGAGGAGAAGGTCGGCGAGCTGGCCGCGCTGGCCGTGCATCCGGACTTCCGCCGCGAAGGGTACGGCGAGGCGCTGATGAACGAGGTCGAGGCGCGCGCCCGCAAGCTGAAGCTCTCCGAGATGTTCGTGCTGACGACCCGCACGTCACAGTGGTTTCTCGAGCGCGGGTTCCGCAATGCCACGATCGGCGATCTGCCGAAGATGAAACAGGCGCTCTACAATTACCAGCGCAAATCGCAGGTTTACCGCAAGAGGCTTTGATGGCCGGCAACGGCCGCTAGGAGAATACGCATGGCACGCATGGTCCACTGTGTGAAGCTCGGCCGCGAAGCCGAAGGACTCGACTTGCCGCCCTATCCGGGCGAGCTCGGAAAACGGATCTACGAAAGCGTCTCGAAGGAGGCGTGGCAGGCGTGGCTGCGGCACCAGACGATGCTGGTCAACGAAAACCGGCTGTCGCTCGCCGACGCCCGCGCGCGGAAGTGGCTCGCCGAGCAGATGGAGCAGCATTTCTTCGGCGGCGGCGCCGCCATGCCTGCGGGGTACGTTCCGCCCGCGTAACTGCACCAAACGCCGGCGTGACCGAATGCGGATCAGACGCCGTACTTCCTGAACCAGTCGAGCATCTGCGTCCAGGCCGCTTCGGCGTCGCCCTTGCGATAGTTGTCCGGCCGGAAATCGGCGTGGAAGCCGTGGCCGGCCTCCGGGTAGACCACGAGCTCGGCCGGCGTGCCGGCCGCCTTCAGCGCGGCGAAGAATTTCTCGACCTGATCCACCGGGATGCCGGCATCCTTGGCGCCATAGAGGCCGAGCGCCGGGACCTTGATCTCGGCCACGCGATCCATCACGGTACGCGGCGTGAACGCGTTGGGCTGCCCCCCGACCGGCCCGTACCACGCGGCCGCGGCCTTGAGGCGCGGATTGGCCGCCGCGTAGACGAGCGTCGTGCGCCCGCCGCGGCAGAAGCCGGTGATCGCCATCCGGTTCATGTCGCCCTTGAAACTCGCCCGCACGAATTCGACCGTCGCGTCGTAGTCGGCGACCAACTCGGTGTCGAACTTGCTGTTCACGATCGGCATGATTTCGGGGATGCTCTTGATCGTGGTGAGGTCGACCTTGCGCGAGTAGAGGTCGGGCACGATCGCGTAGTAGCCGGCCTTGGCGAGCCGCCGGCAGACGTCCTTGGTGTAGTGGTTGAGGCCGAAGATCTCGGCGGCCACGAGGACCACGGGAAACGGCCCGTTGGTCAGCGGCATCGCCCGATAGCCGCGGAGGTTCTGGCCGTTCGCGACCGGGATCGAGACATCGCTCGCGGCGATCCCGCTGGTGTCGGTGGTGATGAGCTGTGCCGATGCCGGCGCCGCCACCGCCAGCGCGGCGCTGGCGCCCAATGCCGTCCAGATGAAATCGCGGCGATCGAAATCCTTTTCCGGCAGCATGCCCTTGATGTCGTGTTCCAGGTCGAGCTTCACTCATACCTCCAGCGTTGGATGGGGTCAGAGCCGTAATATTCGGGATGGGGTCGGGATGGGGTCAGAGCCGTAATATTCGGGAGGGGGTCAGACCCCGGATGGGGTCTGACCCCCTCCCGAATATTACGGCTCTGACCCCACGGACCCCTCGTACACCACCTGCCCGTTCACCAGCGTATACCGCACGCGCCCCTGCACCTCGAGCCCCAGGAACGGCGTGTTCTTCCCCTGACTCCGCAGCGCTCTGGGCTCGACCTGCCAGCAGGCGTCCGGATCGAAGATGCACACATCCGCCGCCTGCCCGATGCCAAGGTGCCCGGCATCCAGCCCGATCACCGCCGCCGGGTGCGCGGTGATCCGCGCCAGCGCCGCCGGCAGCGGGACCTTCTGTTCGGCCGCCCATTTGAGGGTCAGCGGCAGCAACAGTTCGAGGCCCGTGGCCCCGGGCTCGGCCTCGCCGAACGGGACCTGCTTGCCGTCGTCGTCGACCGGCGCATGATCGGAGCAGACGAGGTCGATCGTGCCGTCGGCCAAACCGGCCCGCAGTGCCGCGCGATCGCGCGTGCCGCGCAGCGGCGGCACCAGGTAGCACTGCGGATCGAACCAGCCGATGTCGATGTCGCACAGGTGCAGGTGATGAACCGCGACGTCGCAGGTCAGCGCCAGCCCGTCCGCTTTCGCCGCGCGCATCATCGCCACGCCCTCGGCGGTGGAGAGCCGGCACAGGTGAACGCGGACGCCGGTCTCGCGCGCGAGCGCGATGATCGTCGCCAGCGCAATCGTCTCCGCCGAGGCCGGGATCGCCGGCAGGCCCAGCCGCGTCGCGACTTCGCCGTCGTGCGCGACGCCCCCCCTGCCGATGTGCGCATCCTGCGGCCGCAGCCAGACGCGGTAGCCGAACGTCCCCGCGTACTGCATCGCGCGGTACAGCAGTTGGGTGTCGACGAGCGGCCGGTCGGCATGCGAGAACGCCACGCAGCCCGCGTCGGCCAGCTCGCCCATCTCGGTCAGGGTCTCGCCCTCGAGCCCCATCGTCAGCGCGCCGACGGGATAGACGTGCGCCTGGTTGAGCGATCGCGCGCGGTGCTTGAGCATTTCGACGAGACCCGGTTCGTCGAGCGGCGGATCCGTGTCGGGGGGGCACGCGAGGCTCGTCACGCCGCCGGCGACCGCCGCCTGCATCTCCGACTCCAGCGTCGCCTTGTATTCCTGCCCCGGCTCGCGCAAGCGCGCGCAGAGATCGATCAGGCCCGGGCACACGACGAGGCCCGCAGCATCGACCGTCCGGTTCGCGATCCAACCGGCGGGCGCCGCGCCGATCGCGGCCACCTTGCCGGCAGCGACGTAGAGCGCCGTCGCGCGGTCGATCCCTGCTCCGGGATCAATCAACCGGCCGTTCCTGATTTCTATTTTCACGCGCGTTCCCGCTTCAGTTTCCGGCGAGAATGGTCAACACCGCCATCCGTACCGCGATGCCGAACGTCACCTGCGGCAGGATCACGCTGCGCGCGCCGTCGGCGACCGCCGAATCGATTTCGACGCCGCGGTTCATCGGCCCCGGGTGCATCACGATCGCGTCCGGCTTCGCCAGCGCCAGCTTGTCGGGCGTGAGGCCGTAGTGCTTGAAGAACTCGCCGGAGGACGGCAGCAGCGCGCCGCGCATCCGCTCGCTCTGCAGGCGCAGCATCACCACGACGTCGCAGCCTTTGATGCCCTCGCGCATGTCGTTGAACACGCGCACGCCCAGCGCCTTCAATGCGGTCGGCATCAAGGTCTGCGGGCCGATCGCGCGCACCTCCGGCGTACCGACCGTCGTCAGGCCGTGGATCAGCGAGCGGGCGACGCGCGAGTGCAGTACGTCGCCGACGATCGCCACGGTGAGGTTGCGGAAATCGTGCTTGTAATGGCGGATGGTGAAGAGGTCGAGCAGCCCCTGCGTCGGGTGCGCGTGCCGGCCGTCGCCGGCGTTGACGACGTGGACGTCCGTGCGGCCCGTGCGGTTGAGGTGCGCGGCGATGAGGTGCGGCGCGCCAGACTGCGCGTGGCGGACGACGAACATGTCGGCGTTCATCGCGACCAGATTGTCGACGGTGTCGAGCAGCGTCTCGCCCTTGGTCGTCGACGACGCGCCGATGTTGAGGTTGATGACGTCGGCGGATAGCCGCTTCGCCGCGATCTCGAACGTCGTGCGCGTGCGGGTGGAGTTCTCGAAGAACAGATTGAACACCGCCTTGCCGCGCAGCAGCGGCACCTTCTTCACCTCGCGCTTGGCGATCGACGTGAACGGCACCGCGGTATCGAGGATGCGGCGGATCACGTCGGCCGGAAGGCCCTCCAGCGTCAGCAGGTGGACGAGGTCCCCCGCAGCGTTGAGCTGCGGGTCACGCATGGGGGTTCCCCGCCGGATTCTCGCCGCCGGCGGGTTCGGTGGCCAGCACCAGGCGGTCCTCTGCCGTGCGCGACAGCACGATGGAGAGCGCCTCCGCGACCGCGAGCCGCGTTCCGGCATACGTGGCCTCGATCGGCAGTTCGCGCCCGCCCCGGTCCACCAGAACGGCGAGCTCGACGCGCTGCGGCCGGCCGTAGTCGAACAGCTCGTGGATCGCGGCCCGCACGCTGCGGCCGGTGTAGAGAACGTCGTCGACAAGCACGATCGTGGCACCTTCGACCTCGAACGGGATCTCGGTGCGCTTGACCTCGGGCTTCAAGCCCTTGCGGTTGAAGTCGTCGCGGTAGAACGAGACGTCGATGTAGCCGACCGGGTGGTCGCCGGGAATCATCTGCGCAAGCCGGTCGGCGACCCAGGCGCCACCGGAATGAATGCCGACGAACCGGGCATCGAAGGCGACGGCGCCGCGCATCCGGTCGGCGAGCGCCGCGAGCATCTGCTCGGCGTCGGGAAGAGTCATGTCGAAAGTCACCTGGAGTCTTGCTCGTCGAACCACGATTGCAGGATCAGTTGCGCAGCGACTTCGTCTTTTGCCGCGGCGCGCGCGCGCCCGTGCACTCCCGCCTCGCCGAGGGCCGTTGCCGCCGCCCGCGAGGTGAACCGCTCGTCCGCGCGCGTCACCGGCAAGCCATACCGGCCCTCGAGCTGCCGCGCGAACCGCTCGGCGCGGGCGGTCATGTCCTGCAGGGCGCCGTCCTCGGTGAGCGGCCGTCCGACGACCAGCGCGCCCGGTTCCCACTGCGCGACCAGCGCGTCGATCGCGGCGAAGCGCAGCGCATTGGCCTCGCCGACGACGGTCGTCAGCGGGTGCGCGATGCGCACTGCCGTGTTGCCGACCGCCACGCCGATCCTGCGGGTGCCGAAATCGAAGGCGAGCACGGTGGCGTGTTGCGCGGCCGGCGCGATCGCGGCCTTCGTCGTCGCATTCAAGCGTCAGGCGTGACCGACATCTTCGGACAACCGCGAAAAATCGATGCCCAGCAGGCGCATCGCCGCGGGCAGCCGCGCTTCCACGCGCGTCTCGAACAGCACGTCCGGGTCGGCGGCGACGGTCAGCCACGCGTTCTGTGCGGTCTCCTGCTCGA
>Ga0315297_10001424_pt1 | contig 14779 bp, 23 predicted proteins | sample YL17G15_0_MG_FD_203628 | JGI IMG/M metagenome (GOLD analysis project Ga0315297, IMG submission 203628) | Sediment microbial communities from Yellowstone Lake, YNP, Wyoming, USA - YL17G15_0 | ecosystem: Environmental > Aquatic > Freshwater > Lake > Sediment | place: USA: Wyoming | collected... | reverse complement strand
CTGCTACTGCCAATACTTGGTATAATTGGTGGTGCAATGCGACAGTAAACAATCCCAGTTATTATAATTCTTCCACAGGTGTGATAAGAGTCAGATTGAATGGCACAAGTCTGAATGCACAGCAAGCTACAATCAGAGAGGATAATGTCAATTTCACAGTAAGTTATCAACAGACTGTTGTGGTGCCAGTCACAGAGCAGAATCAAACTTGGTCAGCTCCTTATAATGGTATAGATGGTGATGACTATCAGAATGTGGATAAGATTGGTGTAATAATAAATATAACTTCATACAATCCTTCGGCGTCTAATTCAACCTATAACAACAATAACAAGCCAGACATAGAAGTGAGTTTCTACAATGGAACGAAATATAACTTCAACACTACTTGCAATACTAATGCTACAATGGGTAATGGATTTCTAAACACAACTTCTTGGAACTGTTCTATAAATAAGACTGATACTGCTTTGTTGAATGCTTGGAAATATCAGGCTAATAGAAGTGTAGTAATAAGAGGAATATATTTAGATGCTTACAATACAACAATTTACGATGAGATAAATGTCACAGGAGTATATGGATATGTAGATGGATGGAATGATACCAGAAGTGGAGGAAATTATAGTTGCAGTGATTCAAGTGCTATATTGACTAATGGTACTTGGGCATCTATGACTGGGATAGGAAATTGGTCTAATGTAACTAAGATTGTAAACTCCACAGTAGGTTCTACTATAAAATGGTGCTACTATGCAAATGATACTTCTAATAATTGGAATGGGACAAGCTGTGCGACGCCGTTCAGTTATTTGACTACAAGCGCAGAAGCAGGTGTGATTCCAACATATACAAACTTCGCAGGCAATGTCACAAACAATACGGCAGTGAACACAAACACTTGGATAAATATCTCAGCTTTATGGACAGATGACACAGAACTGGACAAATGTACAAACTCGAGCATAGTGAACATATCCACAGGGACTTGGTATAACGGGACTTGGGCATCAGAAGGGACAGGAAACTGGACTAACTACACCATAAAATTCCCAGCAGAAATCGGAAGCAATCTCACTGTAAGAATATACTGCAACGACACATCCAACAACATGGGAGTGACTGGGACTCTGTTCTGGTATAATGCTACGCCTTCGGCAGATTCATGCACATATTCTTCAGGAGACTGGAACATACAATGCTCTGACAACTGCTTATTATCTACTAACACAGATTTAGGAGCAAACACTCTCAGATTCATAGGAACAGGGACAGTGAATGTGAATGCCCAGATTACGGCAGGAAAAGTGGAGAAGGACAAGAACTGCATAGTTATAAAGATGGATAAAACAAAAGGTGTAATTTGGTAGTTATGGAAGATGCAAAGGAGGTGAAGTATGATAATAAACTTTAATATATCCAAGAAAATCATGGCAATAATATTGTCACTATTGTTTGTAGTAGGTTTGGTATGTGTAACATATTTCTATATATGGCCTCACTTTACAACAGAATATATGCAAAAAGGAGTGGATTCAGCAATAATAAACATAATAGGACAACTTAATACAAAAGGATATGTGACATTGGTGGTTGGAAATCAGACAATTAATCTGGTTCCATATACAGGTGGATAAATGGTAGTAGGATTTAACAGAGGACATTTTCATGATGCCGACTTTGATGTAGATGAACTGGGGGGGGTTGGTGCAGGATTATTAGAACCATATGAAATGCCTAAAGTTCCTTCATATCTTCAAAGAGAGTATTCTTCAAAATTGACAGGAGAAATACACAAAGTTATGAAATTCAAGAATCCAATATATTCTCCTATTTTTCAACCTGTTAATATAGAATTGAGAGTTAATCCTGCCATACTTAAAAGTATAATTAGAGAATCTTCTTTAAGAGCAAACATTCATGGTAATTTGACCATATCTGGCAATCTATCTTCTCCAATACCATTCAACAATAATGATAAATTCTTGTCTAATTTTGTCATTGTACCTGCTGCTAGAAGCATAAAAGAGTTTGAAACAACAATAAATATGACTATTCCTATCGAATTCAACATAGATGATTTGAATGAAATACTGAGTATTTACAAACTTTACAAGTCTAAATCTAAACATTAATCAACATAATACTTTATATAGTAATAACACACTAATAATTAATTGAGTTCACACATAAAATAAACCCTGCAGGTAAAAGAACTCATTGATATTATGATTACTAATAAAAACCTACCAGCGTTTGAAGTATTCTCCGAATTATTGGAATTTAAAAGTGAAGATGGAAAATACTATTTCAAAGGTTATTTGAGCACTGGAGACATAGATTTGGTAAACGACCTAGTTACACCAGAATGCATGAAAGATATGATGACACAGATATCGTCTGGTCTGAATGGGTATATGAGAGGATTGAAAGGTTCTCAGGACCATGATGTATATTGGACAGGGGACACCCACCGTGTTCCTGTTTCTAAAATAACATCTGCAACCATGGACAATAAAGGAGTTTTAATAGAAGGGATGTTCAATACAGACCATCCAGAATTCAAGACGATTTGGAACCAAGTACAGAATGGATTTTATGATGGTTTGAGCATAGAATATAGGCCAGAACAGTTCACTTTTAAGGATGTAAATGGAAAGAAAATCAGGGTTTTAAACAAAATACAGCTCAAAGGTTATGGACATACTCCAAGACCTGCTAATCCTTATGCTAAACTCACAGATTTTTTTGTTAAAAGTCTTGAGTTAGCGGATGCTGAGGACATAATTGAGGTCAAAGGCCTCAAGGAAACAGTCAAAAAACACATCCATGAGGACATCAAGGAATATAAAAATATGATAAGAGATGATGAAGAACTTCTTGCTAAACTAGACACAATAGATGAGGAGAAATCGCAAGAAGGTTTAAAAACGGAGGAAATAAAAATGACAGAAGAAACAACCGAAATTAAAGCTGAAACTCAACCTGCTCCTCAAGAAGAAATAAAACAAGAGACGGTTGAGGCAAAGGCTGAAGAAAAAAAGATAGATGAAAAAGATTCAAAGGATGAAAAATCCGATGAAGATGACAAAGAAAAGGAAGAAGAAAAATGTAATAAACTCAAGAAAGAGGAAATGAAAAGTCTTATCGAAGAGGTAAAGGCAATCATTAAGGAAGAAATGAAATCCTATATTCCAGTAAACAAGGCAATCAGTGAGACACCTTCAGAGAAATTTGAAGTCAAAGCTGATACTTCGGGTACTGTAGATAGGGTAATTAAACTATTAGGAGGTTAATAAAATGGGATTTGGTGAACAACCAGTAAATTTAATGCCAGAACTGATGTATCAATCAAGTTTTGGTACAATGCCAAACCACTCAGTATATCTCGATAGATTGTCAGGTATCTTCGACCAAGCTAAAAGTATTGATAGGAGAGAAGAAATAAAAGCCCTCACAACTACAAGCAACTTATTTGCAACAGGAACAAACTATAGTGCTACAAGTGGTAGTATACCAGTATTGGTTCCGACAGTAGTTGATTCTCAACTCTACGATGTAACATTTAGAGCAACACCACTGGCTAGTGGATTATTGCCAAGAGTTACCAACGCAGGATTATTCGCAGACTATGTAGCCAGAACAACACTATCCACTGCAAAATGGAGAGCAGAATCTGGAGCATTATCATCAGCCGAATCAACTTACACAAGATATGCAAAAGCAATGAGTTTTTGCTACGCTGTTGGTGAGTTGTCAGGTCCATTAATGGTAGCTTCAAAGGTATGGCAAGATGCTCTGAGAATAGAGACAGAAGGTCAATATCGAAGTTTGAAGGAACTCGAAGAAAATACCATTATAAATGGTAACCCGACATCAGGAGATTATGGTGGCTCAACAACAGATGCAAAGGCATTCATAGGTTTGATACAAAGCATTACAACAAATGCAACTACAGGTTCAGGAACAGCATTAATAACTCTAGCAAAACTGAGAGACGGTATAAGAACAATTAGGGAAGCAAAAGGTGACCCAGATTTGATAGTCACAGACTATAAAACTCTGGATGACATCAAAGGATTGATTCAGGACCTATTAAGATATCCAGCTCCAACAGGAAGCGTATCTTTTGGTATTGAAACAATCGTATTTGAAGGAGTACCTATAATTCCAGATTTGTTCATGCCAACTACAGCAACAGCAAGAGAATTATTAATACTGACTGTAAAAAAACAAGGAAACATACAACTTAGAGTATTGCAGGATGCAACATTTGAGGAATTAGCAAAGACTGCTGATACCTACAAATTCATGATAAAAGAATATCTGACGATGATAATAGTGGCACAAACATGGTGTTACCGTTATTATGCGTTAGCTTAGGAGGTAATGACAAATGGCAGCAGATATAGCAGAAACAATAACTGAAATATCCCCAAATTGTGGAATGACATTAGCATACTTTACAGGTACAAAAGCATCAACAACGGACTATGTGACTTTCGGCGACTTTAGACAGATTCTATATGCCGCAGCAATATCAGGAACTACAGGTACAAATGGTGCAGACGACCCAGTAACAGCAATAACAACTAATGTTGTAACATTCAGTGCAGGTACAGGAACCATCAAAGGTTTCGTAATCGGGGTAAGGTAAAATTTGAGTGTGAGGGGGAATTGATTTTTAAATCCCCTTACTTTAGTATTTAGATAAATGGAGGAATAAAAATGGCAGCAGTAACAGATGTAGTAAAAAGAGTCACTGGTAATTTAGGAATCGAAGTAATACAGTGTGTAGGTACAGCAGGAGAAACATATGTATCCAGATTTGGTACAATAATAGGTGCATGGGCCAATTCAACTGCAAGAACAGGTATGTATTGTAGCTGGTCAGGTGGAACAGTAACAATACAAGGTACAAATGTCAGTGACGATACAGTGTGTATAATAATAGTAGGATACTAAGGTGTTAGAATGAAATATAAAAATTTGACTGACACCTTTGTGGCCTTCTCTATACCTAAAGAAATAAGTGGAGTAGTTTGGTATAATGTAGAACCAAACAATGTGATAGAAGTGCCTGATTCAGAAGGTTGGAGAGCAGAAGCGTTCGGTTTGATAAGAGTAGACAAAATAAAAGAAATTGTCAAAAAAACAGAGAAGTCAGAGAAGTATTCAAAGACTGATTTGATGGATATGACAAAAAGCGAACAAGCTTCTATAATCAAAGGTTTTGGAGAAAATAATGTGCCTTTTCTTGAAAAAGACAGGGTAAATTTGATTTTAAAAATCCAGAAATAGTGGAAAAGAAGATGAAACTATTTCAAAAACCTTTATATAACAACAACCATCTAATAATTGTTATGAAGAAACTATTATGGTTAATTCCTATTGCTATTTTAGCTCTTTTAATTATTGCTTATGTAGTATATGCGGCAGCAGCAACATTAACCATAACATTAATCAGTCCCACACCTGCTAATAATGGATATACTGTAGGAAGTTTTGTACCCAACATTAGTACAATAAATAATGCTACTAATTGTACTCTTTATTTTAATGGTACAACACTAACACACACAACTATTGCCAATGTTGGGGACTTGAATATAAGTTTTACAAATGAAACAGAAATTACTTTTACAGAGAATGCCTTTTCAGATTCATGGCAGAACATGACAGTGATGTGTTTTAATACTTCAGTCAAATATTGGCTTAACACATCAGCCACAGTAGGTTGGTTTAATTTTAAAATAGATAACACTGCTCCAGTAATTACAACTCAAGTTGCTACAATATATAATAATACAGGATATGGAAATAAGCTCAGATTAAGATTTAATGTAACAGATAATAATGTGAAAGTATCTTGGTTGAGAATTTATTATCCAGATAAAACACTTATAGAAAAGAATGTAACAAATATAACTACATCACCAGCATCGGCAGCAGGACACAGATATGAATATAATGTTACTTATGCAGATTTGACACAAGATGGTATATACTTCTTTGAACCAAAATCTATTGATGAAGCAGGAAATTCAGCATCAGGAAGTAATTGGACTTTCGTAGCTATGAATTTAAAAGCAAGTAAATGGAATCCAACAACATTCTTCCAAAATCTAACTTTAGCACAAATAGGAAGTTTATCTGAAAATATTACTTATGTATCAATTTATCATAATAACGCAAGCAAGACATTCATAACATTCCAAAATGGATTGTCTACTAATGGTGCAATAGCATTAATGGAATCACTCAACACTACAATAATATATCCAACAGTTAATATAACAATTATATATTCAGCAAATGTTTCAGTTTCAAGATACCCAAATACAATTAAAGAAATAAACACAGGTGGTTGGAATTTTGTAAGTACTATAAATGCTACTACTCTGAATGCCACATTATATTCAGTAGGAAGATGTGGTAATTTATCATACCCCACAACAGTTAATGAATCACATACATTTACAGGAAATGGAACAGCAAATGCAACTCTATTGACAACATATCCAAGAATAATATCTATAACATCAGTAGGAAACAGTTCAGTTGCTTTGACATCAACTAATTATACATTTAATGCAACACATATATGGTTCTTACAAACAGGTCCAGTCAATGATTATTCTACTTATAATGTCACAAATGTGGCATATAATGTAACTTTCATAGGTACATATGATTTGATAATGGCAAATACTTGTGATAATACTACTTATGTCAGTTGGTATAATCCAGCTTTAAATCAATTCTGTACTCTAAAGAGAGGATGGAATATCACAAGCTGTTCTGGTATATATGGTTCGACAGTAATATCATCACTTACAACAAGCGGGTTATGGTTATTGACCACTCAGAATATGAGTTTGAATAGGAGTGTGAATGTAATATGAAAAATATGATTTTAGCTTCAATATTGAGCCTACTTTTAATCAGTGGTATTGCTTTCGCAGGTCAAATACCAGCACCAATATCAGTCAAAATCACAACAGCAACAACAGGAAGCAACATAGATGTCATAATAAAAGATGTTGGATTGAATAAACAAGTCACTTATAAGACAAATGAATATGGAGAAATAATCTTTGATGCTGATGTATTCGGAGCATACAGAAGCACAGATATGATACAGGTTTCGATAAGCACATGCAGTTTAAATTCAGCATGTGTCCAATCAAAAGTATTGGGAGATGCGGTTTATTTTGAATTTGATTTGACAGGAATAATTACACAACCTTGTCCAACTTGTTCTTGTTCAGGAGCATTATGTTCGTGTTCTGGAACAACTTGTATATGTCCAACACCAATCGCTTGTAATAGTTGTTGTGAATGTCCAGATTTGATATGTCCAGAAATTCCAGTTTGTACAACTTGCGAAGTTTGCAAAGTATGCCCAGACAACAATACAACATTACAGCTAGCTATAACAGCAATCATATCAGTTTTGGTTTCAGGTACAGGAGTATATATCTTCAAGTCAGCAAAAGGTGTGACTTCTGTCAGGCACAAACATAAAAATTATGGAACTCTGCATGATATTAACATAATACACCCCATTCAACCACATCCAGCAGGTGAAATAATTCCAAGATATGCGACTGTGAAAAGTGCTGATAAACATTATGCTTATTTGGGGGGATAATGAATGCCTTCCTTTCCTTATCCGGTTGATGGAGTAGTTTATGATATTGATGGCTCAACTTTAGTCAGTGGAGCAATCGTTGTAGCATTGGATGTAACTACAGCAGAAAAAATTTCTACTACTACAAATGCTCTAGGGCAATTTCAATTAGACTTGGCAAATCTGTCAAGCGGTTATACAAATGCTGATAAAATACAAGTCACTGCAACTTATAAAACAGAAAGCGGTCAGAGAAGTTTAAGCAAAAGACATACGGTAGATACAGGAACAGGTTCTTATTCGGCTGGTAATATGGTATTACATTCAGGAAGTGAGCCATTTGGAACTTGTAACATTACTTTTGCATCTCATTCAAATTCACATTCAGGAAATCTATATGTAAAATATTATGACAGAACTAATGACAATCCAGTTTTTATAATTGAATCAATAGCAGGAACAACTGCGACTTTACCATTCGGATATCTTGGAGTAAAGATGTCTGGTGGATTTATTCGTGTATTCGAATCTGAAACAAGCGGACAGAGCAATACTGTAGAAGTATGGAAGTGAGGGTATTATGGCTAATCTACCATATCCCATAGACGGAATTGCATACGATTCTGATGGTACAACTGCTCTGGATTCTGTTTTCATAGTATGCAAAAATGTAACAAATAATGAAACTCTTACAACCACTACAAACAGTTTAGGTCAGTTTATATTTGATTTGGCAAACCTAACTTCTGGATATAGGATAGGAGATGAAGTTAGTATTTATGCATCAAGAGGTCTTTATTATGATGAAGTTGTTTGGACATTGTCTGGCAGTTCTAAGACACAAAATCTCACATTAGAACATGCATTGCAGACAGCTTCTTTATATTGTTCTGTGGCAGAAGTGAGAAGATTCACGCAGGTTGATTCAAGTGAGTTCAGTGATGCAGCAGTATATGATTTCATAAAAAGAGTTACAGACAGGATAGATGAACTGACAGGAAGAACATGGAAAGGAACACAGACTGTTACAGACGAATATTATGACGGTGATGATACGGATATATTATGGTTAAACAACACTGATATAAAATCTGTAAGTGCGTTAAGTATAGATGACAACATGGATGGAACTTACACTTCTATAACAACTTCATATGTGTATGTCTATGAGCAGGGCTATATAGTCCTTAATAGGAATGCCGAAATAACATCATTCACAGCAGGACCTAAATCCATCAAGTTATCCTATACTTATGGAAATCAATATCCAAACGAGGCAATTAAAGAGATGTGCCTTCTTATGGTGTCTAATTTGATGCACTATGACCCACAGAGAGAGGATATGTGGAATAGGACATTTGAGAGAGAAAGATGGTCTGGACCGGGTGGAGCATCATGAATGGAAAAATGAAAGATGTGTGGAAGCATATAGAAAACACAAACGAAGAGTTGAGTAGTGTCAAATCGGATGTAGCTGTCATGAAATCAGATATCAAATGGGTAAGAGAAACAATAGATGAAATAGATGAAAGGATTGATACTACCAATACAAGGCTCTGGTGGATACTTGGTACTGTGATAGTTTTAAATGTTGTGGCAATAGCTATCAGAATGTACACTTAAATAATAATAATCAACATAATAATTCTATACCCTTATCTATGGTTTTCCATAGAAAGAATAAGCTTTAGGCTGGGTTAAGAATGACAATAACTACTTTGGCAAATTCAGTGCAAACTCTACAGAGTTCTATCATTACTATTTTAAAGGCAGACACTGCAACCCTTTCTTTCACTCATGCTGATGATGAAGTGACTACACGAACTTTAAGCGACTTAAGCATAATGGATGGTGTGCCTGTGCAACTCATAAAAGGTATTGGATTTCCACATATAATAGTTCATACACCTGAAGAGAATACTGAAAGACTTACTCTGACTAAATTCAAGACAGAATTCAATGTCCATATTGAAATCATAGACAGGTATGAAGGCAATGTAAGGATATTGACAGACGCAGTAAAGGATGCACTTCATAATGCTCAAACTACTACAAAAGGTTCATCTTATTGGTGGTTTGGAAGAAGGATAAGGTCTAATTTGAATTACAACTATCTACCTAGTATTAAAGGAGAAGAAGGCAAACCAGTATGGCATATGGATTTGTTTCTTACTTATCTATGGACAGGGAGTTAAATGGGAAATTTTATTGAAATCAAAGGAGATTTGAGCAAGATAGAACGGTTTAAAAGAAAGAATCCAGCTGATAATGTAGCAAAAGAGATAGCGCAAAGATTGGTCGAAGAGACAAAATCAACAGCACCTTATTGGAAAGGAAACCTACAAAAATCAATACAATCAAGACAGACAAAAAATGGATACAATATATGGATGAATTATTATGCAAGGGGTTTGGAGGAAGGACATACTATTCAGGCAGGATTACAACCACTTATGTTAAAATGGTGGTCTAGAGAGAAATTTGGATTAGAATTAGGTCAAGCATTTATGACAAGATTATTGTTTCATTCATTCACTGCCAAAGCACACCCATTCATACAACCATCCATTGATAAAGTTATGAAGGATTTTGACAATATTTCTTTTCAGGTTTTAAACAAGACTAAAAAGGAGGTAGGAATATGAAAGGAAAATGTCCAAGTTGTGGAAAGATAGATGATTATGAAAATAAGATTGCCACTTGCAATAGTTGCAAGCGTGCAGTCAAATTGATAATAATCCCTTCCCAAGAGGAAAAAGTTAAAATAGAAAAAATATTTAGGTGATTAAATGGCAGTAAACGCAGGTGCGTGGTCAGAAACCGCACTAATAACAATAGCAAGATATGTAGCAGCAGGTTCAACAGATGTTGAGTTCGCTTCACTATCTGAGACTATAGACATAGATATGGGTGATAAAGATATAGAGCAAATCGTAAATCTAAAGGGTGGTAGAATGGTAAAAAAAGTACCACAGGATATTACCACAATCACATTTGAAGGATATCCAGTAGATTGTGATTCAGCAGGAGGAACAGGTTTTTCCAACCTATTTGAAGGTGGACAAACATGGGATGCAGCAGAACCATTCGCAGTAAATTCAACAATAGTCAGGGATTTGTACAGAATATCAATACTCTGGACAGACGACCCAGCTCCTACAACAGCAGTAGGAACAACAGCAGTATCAACAAATTCATATAGAATTGTATTTGCAAATGCATGGTGTACTTCAATGAAGCCATCATATACAGATGGTGTGTTAAAAGTTACATTATCATTCAAAGTAGCTGCATTCAACAAGAATGGTATATCACAAATACATGAAGATTCAGGAGATGCAACAGCTTTGGTATCATTAAACTCATACAACAATACAAATTATCTACCATCTGGAATCACAGCATACACTTGGTGATAAAACATGGCATTAAACGAAGGAGTATGGAGTGAAACCGCATTCATAACTATAAACAGATATGTAGCAGCTGGAGCAGCAGATATGCAATTTGCAGCTTTGACTGAGACTATAGATATAGATATGGGAGATAAGGATGTAGAACAAGTAGCAAACCTTAAAGGTGGAAGAATTATTAAAAAGGTGCCACAGGATGTGACTACAATAACCTTCGAGGGTTATCCAGTAGACGCTGATTCTGTAGGTGGTAGTGGTTTTTCCAATATGTTTCAAGGTGGAATGACTTGGGATACAACAGAGCCTTTTGCAGTTAATTCTCAGATAATAAAAGATTTGTATAGAGTATGTATACTTTGGACAGATGACCCAGCAGTAACAACAGCAACACAGGTAACAGCAGCAACATCTAATGGATATAGAATAACATTTGCACACGCTTGGTGTACAAGCATGAAGCCATCTTACACAGATGGAATATTGAAAGTAACTTTGCAATTCAAATGTGCAGCTTTCAATAAAAATGGTGCAGCTTTAATTCATGAAGAATCATCAGATGGAACAGCAGCAATACCAGTATTGGCTTCGTACAACTCTACAAGTTACCCTCCAACGGGTACAGTAATGACTTGGTAATTTCTTAATTTAGAGGAATGAATATGGAAGAGAAACACCCTAAGGTGTTGATAGGAGCTCCTTGTAGTATAGCTCATGATTATATTATTGATAGGTATCTTGATAATGTCAAAAAATTTACATATCCTAATTTTGATTTAGTTTTGGTGGATACAAGTCCTGAAGTATGGGATAAATTAAATTCAGTAAAAACACTCAGATTAGAACCCTTTAAAAATATATTTGAAACTCTTGCAAAAGCTAGGAATATGTTAATAGATTATATGTTGAAAGGAGATTATGATTATTTCTTCATGCTCGATACTGATACAATACCTCCAGTAGATTCTATTGAAAGATTGATGTCTTATGACAAGGATTTGGTAGGATTCCTTAATTATTGTGGTAGAGCAGGAAAGAAAAGACCTATAGTTTTAAATTCTGGGCATTTTGTTCATAATGGAAAAAGAGGACTTGATTGGATGAGAATAGATGATGTTGATAAGATAAAAGAACTTACAAAAGTGTGGGCCACATCAGTAGGAAGTCTTCTTGTAAAAAGGAAAGTATTTGAAGCTGGTGTTAAATTTAGAAATGCACCACTGTTGTCTGTAGGAGAAGACATATGGTTCATGATAGGAGCTAATTCAGCAGGATTTGAATTTTGGCTGGACCCATATACAGTGATTCATGACAGCAGGATGAAACCACACTTGTCAAAAGAGCACTGTATTCGTGTTAATGAACTTGTTATGAAAGAGAAAATCACAAAAGCAGAACTTGGTGCTAGATTAAAAAGACAGGAATTAATAGTGGCAACATTGATTAGACAATTAAAAGAATCTGGGGTGTTAAAAGATGGCTTCTAGCAATCCAACATTAATACCGATATTTTATAAATGGATATATAATATCAGACCTAAAAGAGTTTTAGATGTGGGTTGTGGATTTGGCAAATTCGGTTTCATATGCAGGGATATCCTTGAGATTTGCACTGGCCAGAGATACAAAAAATCTGAGTGGAAAACCAAAGTAGATGCTCTTGAGATATTTGAACCGTTTGTAAGGACACCTATGCACGAATATCTATATGACAATATCATAGTGGGGGATGCAAGGACACATTATTATGATGATTATGACTTGATTATAATGGGTGATGTACTTGAACATATGGAGAAAGATGAGGCATTAAACCTAGTAAGGATAGTGAGAAACCATTGCAGATGGCTTATTATACAGACACCTTATGGATTAATGAAAGCACCAAGTTGTTTTGATAATCCAAATGAAGAGCATAAATGTGGAATATTACCAGAAAATTTCAACGAATATTATGGACAGGTAGAGATAAATGACAATATATTCTGTATATTGATAAGAGGTGAACTATAATGGGCAGCCAAGACCTACCTAAAAGGCCTAAAGTCACACCAAGCTATCCAGAAAGGTCGCAGAAAATACCTGAAAGAAGCTGTCCTAAATGCGGTGGTCAGGCGACTACTCACCATGAAGGATTGCTGCAATGTTATAACTGCAAGTTTACTTGGCAATCTTGTGGCATGAATTATACAATATTGAGGATGAGATAGATGCTAAATAGAAAAGATAGGTTTCCCCAGAGAAAATTAAGATGGGGTGAAAGAGGAGGAATAGTTGGATTCTGCCCTAATGAAAGAAGGCTGTTAAGTCAGGATGAAATAAGGCAGATGAAGGTGCCACCATTCAGGGAAGTCTGCAACTATTGCGGGATGTTTGTGAACAAGAATGTGGATTCAAAGGTGTTTGGATGATGTTAGAACAGGCAAAAGAGATATTAAATTACCATAAGGAGAAGTGCTTCAGGTGTGGCACTCCAGTAGAAAGGGGGAATGATGGATTATTAGTATGTGATAAATGTGGTTTCAAGTGGGCAAACTTGTTTATAAAAAGACTGCCAGCTGATGCTTTTTTACTTTTCAAACAGTATGCAGACGATGAATATTGCGCAGATTATGGCATGGCACTAAAGTCACTTCTTATGAACAGAGGAGATTGGAAAGCCATACTTGAGATGCTGCAGGACCTTAATGTAAGGATGACAGAACTTGAAAGGAAACCAGAAGAAAAGGTAAAAATAATAAGGACTGTTAATGGAAAAGAAATAAAAATAGGAGGAATAGAAAAATGAAAGATTGGAATAACCACCTTGGTAAGCCAAAGGAGATAGAAGTAGATGGAGAAAAGATACTATTGTCTCCTTTGGGATTTGAAGATGCGGCAGAACTATTGTCCTTAAGTAGGCTATTTGGTAGGGATGTTGAGAAAAACAAGAATGCAATGACCAAAGATGTCATAATATCCCTCTCTACATTGATAGCAAAATCATTAAAACTATCATACCCAGATGCTGAGATTGAAACATTGAAAAAGTGGGCTTTAAAATACTTCTCTGATTTGTGGGTAGAATTGTTCAATATACAATGGGGAGATACAGGAGACAATAAGATAGAATCAAAGCTTGAGGATATAAGGGCGAGAATGAATGCTGACAAGATTCAAGGAATTGAAGGGCAAGAACAGAAGTGATGCAGAGATATTGATACATATCCATCATACTATAATGCAGGAATATGGCTGGATACCGTTGGAAGAACTGAAGAAAGTTCCAAATCCGATGATGTTCAATCTGTATGATGAGATAATGGAAGAAAGGAAGGAAATACAAAAGAGAATGAAACATGGTACAAGAAGACATTAATATCAGAATAAACTGGGAAGAAGTGAATTCCAAGGTAGTGGATAAAATAAAGGGAAAATTTGACCAATTAACTAAATCATCTAAAGGTATAGGAAAAATACCATTGCCAAAAATAAAAGTTAAACTTGATACAAGTTTATTGTGGAAAAAAGAATTCAGAGAACCAATTATAAAAATTGGAGGCAAAATTTCAACTCCTGAATTTGACAAACAAGTAAGTGAAAAATTTAAAACTGTTAATCTAGAAGGAATAGGTAAATTCAAAGCATTGGAAAATGTCACTGATAAATTAAAAGTAACATTTGAAAAGACAGCAACAGGTTGGAATAAAATAACAGAAGGTTTGAGAGTAACAACTGTCGGTGGTGGTGAAACAGG